>WNFC01002979.1_pt1 | contig 18243 bp, 24 predicted proteins | sample 5400541 | NCBI WGS metagenome assembly WNFC01 (sample SAMN13153342, study PRJNA577476) | soil metagenome | isolation source: 120 cm saprolite under Douglas fir tree site 2 hole 2 replicate 1 | place: USA:California | collected 2015-04-18 | reverse complement strand
TAGAGTTAAAGGACAAATTGACCCCGAGACCCGCGAGCCAGCGAAATATAAAGGCGGTACAGTCCATCGTTCCAGAATACTCCAGAACGTCAGTAGCCCCACAGGATGGGCTCTAGACAATGGCGGGAGGGACAATTCGAGCAAGTCCTTCCGTTCTCAGGCGCACTCGTATTTACCGGCAAATTCCGGAACGTTCGACTGACTCGAGTTGCTGCCGACTGTTGACGCCTGGTGTCCGCGACAGAGACCGCGACTGGCTCAGGATGTTGTACCGAGGAGATTTTGTCTACACAGAAACCCTTTCGGATCTCAGGATCTGTCGCGATTATCTATTAGGCAAGCTCTGACGAGCTTACCCTTCTTGCGCTTGTCATGACAATGTGTTTCAGCTGTTGACACTACAGGCCACATTTCGCATTTCGAGCATGCATCCACCGCGCTCTCCCGCTCCCTCCTTTCCCGTGAATCTGAAGATTGTATCGTGCTCATCCCTTCTGGAAGTTTCATTCTTCCCACCTTTTGCGATCTGCATCTACATGCGCCGCAATTCCTATACCAGGGAACGGGCTTGCATCTACCTTTGATGGAATGGCTGAACGAATATGCTTTCAAGGCTGAAGAGAGCCTAGACCAAGACGCAGATCTTGCAAGACGTGTTTACACGCGCCTTGGAGAGAGACTCGTCGAGAATGGCACCGGAGCAGTCTTGCTGTTTGGGACTATAAAGGAAGAGACAAAGTGGGATTGAACCTCCTATTACGTTTGCCTCTTAGCTTATTGTCCATTGACAGCCTCATCCTTGCTGAGACCATGCAGCGAATAGGCATACGTGCGTTCATCGGAAAGCTGTCCATGGACATTTCAACACGCCCGACCTATGTTGAACCTAATCATTCCGAATCCATCGCCTCAGCCCGCTCATTCATCGATCGTGTTCGGGCGCTCACCTCTCGCCTTCCCGATCATGACCGCCTCGTGGAACCAGTACTGACCCCGCGGTTCGTTCCAACATGTTCAGATACCCTGTTACAGGGCCTAGGAGAACTTGCAGAACAAACCGGGGTTAGGGTGCAGAGTCATCTGGCCGAGGCTAGGGATCAGATGAAAGCCGTCCAGGAAAGTCGCGGCATCAGTGACCTCGAAGTATTTGAGCGCGTGAGTTCCCCGCAGAAAGCTTTGTTTGTATGACGTACTCGCGCCCTGGCTAGGCCCGGTTACTGACCCCGCGAACGATCCAAGCGCACTGCACTTACCTTTCACCTGAGGAACTTTCGCGTCTTGCTCAACATGGAACAGCGATTGCACATTGCCCACTCTCGAATGCGTATTTCTCTGGGCGACAGCTGGTCTTGCGAGAGGCGTTGGACCGCGGTGTACGTGTTGGCCTGGGTACTGACGTTGCAGGGGGGTACAATGTTGATATCATGGGAGCCATGCGGTGGGCTGTTGGCGTGGCCCGCCTGTCGGACGGTGCAATGTTGGAAAGATCCGAGTGGCAGGCGTCAGGATCCGAGGCCGAGGATCGGGTACCCAACCCTATGATCGCCACCCGTGGGATTAGTGTTGACTGGAAGGAGGCCTTGTATCTGGGAACTCGGGGCGGTGCCCTCGCCCTTGGCCTGGGCGGTGGCGTGTTCAAGAATGGCTTGCCGTTTGATGCTCAGCAGAGTACCTACTCCCCTTCTTGTATGCTGGGTGGATCATATGCTGACTTCCCCTTACTCCTAGTATGCCTTTTCAATCCCAGCGCAAAGCCAAGGGGCACGGGGTCATTGGATTTCCTCAATCTGGGCCACGGATCTTTTGATTTGTCCCCTGAAGTAATTGAGAAATGGTGGTGTCTGGGTGACACACGGAATCGAACGGGGATGTGGATTCAAGGCAAACGAATTATCGTCGGCTAGTATTGTTTTGTCACTATTGTGGCCTTGAGGCGGAGTTTCTGTACAAACAAATTCACGCAGATCTGAAATTAATTCCATTGCGAGACTCTGAGTGGACCTGGTACCATCGAAGGTCGGGTCCGTAACACGTCTTCTAACCTCATTACTCTCCTCTGTGTTCACATTCACATAATGGCAGCACAGACAGCTATAAAGATGCCCACTGACACCCTCCCCTCGGCCCTTCTCAGCAGCTTAATATTCTCCACCTCACGATGCTGCACATCAACCCAGGGGCCGCCCCTTTCGCCCTCACTGCCGACAACAAGGTCCCCGAGGCCATACGTGACACCGCCTATTGGGACGACAACGGCGATGTCCTTCTCGTCACTAAGGATGGGGTGGCATTGCTTCTCCGAATGAAACTCCTACTTCGTTACTCTGAAACCATCAGGAGTCTGATTGGTCACATCGCGGGAATGCCCCAGGACGGACTATGGACCCCCATACTCGAGCTCGAATGCAACGCTGCCGAGTTGAGGACAGTGGTGGAGTATCTTCAGTTACAGGAACAGTATGTACCACTGTCTATCCAAACGTGCACACTGTCCCGACAACTCTTGCGAATGTGCAGGGGAATACAGCCTTCCATCGACTCCCTCGCGCGATGCGCGTTTTCGGCATATACGCTTGGCATCAAGGTGCTAGATGAGGCGGCGTTGACTGGCCTCCTAACGTGCACGCGCGACAGGTTGGACGCCTACGCCAACTGGGACGGCTTTACAGAATTCCGCCCGCCCCCCGTGAAACCCGTCCATGCCGTTCTCGCCGGACGCGCACTCCCTGAACCGGCCTCTTCCATTCTGTCCGTCGCCTTTGTTGACTTGTCGGCCTTCGGCCTCGAGGACGAGACCGCGCTCTATCCCCAAATCGACGCGCCCAATCTCCGAGGACCCCACGACGAGGACACGATCGCACTCCTTCGAGAACGCAACGCTGAGTTTGTAGACTCGCTGCTAAAGCTATCTACGAACTTTGGCAGGCGTCGATCACTTGCCAAGATTGGACGACCGTGTTGCAACTTCGAGGCGTTCGCGGCCGATCATACGCCTGACCCGTATGCGAACCACGCTGCGAAAGGTCACTTCGCCTTGTCGATCATCGCCACCCTAGGGGCCGAACTGGAGAAGGCCAGGTTTCTCCAGGCGATCGCTAAGAACGCCACGGAAAAGGTAGATCGACGCCTCTTTGAGCACGATGACAAGTCGCGTTGTTCGAGTTGCCTTGCTGAACTTCATCATGGCATGATGAGGTTGTACGGCCAGTGGTGGGAAGATGTGGGTCAGCTTTTGATGGGAGATTCGCAGGGCGGGCGCTCTTCTGTGTGGGACGACATCCGCGACAGTCTCTCGGTTCCCAAGACCCTTGTACCGCCCCCAGGGTGGCTAGGGGGATTGCGGCGCTTCCTCTGCCGGATATATGGTGCCGTCGTAGATATGCAGTTCCGTCAATAACCATGTGCCATAAAGAAGCTGGTCATACGCCCAGAATTCAAATAGAGTAATTTGCTACACAGATGTGCCGCGGGTAACACCCGAAACGGCTGGTATGTCTCCAGGAACTAGTGGTGACGGAAGATCCATAGCCAATAACTCCTTCCAGCTCGGCAGGCCGATGACGGAAGGCAACTCCTCCCAGAGACGCGCACGCAACGCCATTACGTCGCGGCGGAATCCGCGTTTACAGGGCCCGCAAATTGTGTCGTCGTCGTCGATCCATTGCATTGCCTGTGCCATGTTATGGAACGGTCCCGTGCGCGGTGTGAATGACTGGTTGATATTGGAAGCAAGGCGGGAGAACACCCGGCGGCATTCCTTCGGCGCCCGGCAGTTCGCGTCGACATTGCGTTCCCCGCAAGTGTTGCGAATAAAATCAAGGATCATGTTGATGCGGTGTTGATACATAAGGGTATACTGAGACACGTCATGAAGGGAGAGTTGGTTGGATGGGCGGGAGGGATGCTTGCTTTGTAGCTTGGGGTGTTCACCGCCCAGGAGTTGTTTCAGCGAGTATATGGACAAGAAATATAATGCGGACGGGACGACGATACGGATGTTGACTTCGCGGGCAAGGTTGAGAACGTGTAATGGGTGAACGTAGGGATATGTTGTGCCCTCGACAGAAGGTGCCGCTAATGCTTGGCTGACCATTTCATCGTGTCCACGGATGGTGTACGACCATGTTTCGGTTAGATATCGGATGGCTTGGATACGCAGGTGGGTAATAAAGTACTTGGAAGACAAACGTAAAATCCCAGCCAGGAAATAGAAATCTTCCGCATTCCGTTGATAAAACGTGCTGTTTTAATGTGCTCAGTCGGAATGGCACCAAACTGGAAGAGGTTGCACTACCCACACGCCATCATATAGAGCTTTAATTAGGTCTGATAGCTCGTTGGGGAGATCGTACATGCGGACGACTGGGGAACCGTCTATCTGCTCTACGGAATCAACGCTAGATGTGGGCTGAGGGATGTCGAACATGGTCTCAAAGACTTCGGATTGACGTGCCAAAACACCGCGGTGAACCTTGAAGGCCTTCAGCACATGGCGATCGTCGTCCTCGGCCAAAAGGATGATGTTTCCATCTTCGAACCAAGGGTCGCCACGACTGGAGGGTGGGATGAAACGCACGCCGTCCATGCCGGTGGAAGCACAGTTCACCAGGTGTGACGCCCACAAGGCCAGAGATGGTTGAGAGCAGACAAAGGGGCTCGACGAAATTGAAAACGCGGCGGCGAGAGAGTTATGGAACGTGGTAACGCTTGTGTGTGAGAGCGCCGTCGGCGGATGTGGCCCAATACAGCATGCATGCTCTACTGAGTTTTCCGCGTATGGCCATGACTGGCATGACTACTCCTAGTCCTACCCGTTCCCAAACACCTTCACGCTCAGCAACTCCCGCCCCCCAGTCTCGTTCCCGCCTCGTAATAGCACCATCCTTGAGACCAACTCATTCCCTCTCCAATCTACACGTCCATATGAGCGGCGTGTCCCCAGGAGGCATGCCGTCTCATACGGGCGAAGAAAGCTCTGCCTCTTCCATCCTCAGCGTCGACATGGGCGACGGCATTCTTGTCCCAGAGGCAGATGCAGAGGTAGGATTAGTTGACGCGGAAGCTGGGAATGCGTATGTCAGTGTGAGCACCCCCGCTGGCGACGAGGCGTCCAAAAAGGCATTGAGAGACCACTTAAGAAGGACGCTCAACAAAAAGGACTCGTATACCGGTGCGTGCCATCCATGAGCTAGATTACGTCCTAATCCAAGGCTTGCAGACACGGACGTCGCTTCGCGTCGTAGTCGTAAGAGGAAAGTGTCCGTGGAGATGGATGAAGTATCTCTGGAATTAGGTTCGTCGCTTATGTCCTTCCTTTCGGGTAGGTTTTGTTGACTGAACCACAGCGGATGTTTACCCCCCAAGGCAATACTTTGTACTGAGTGATGCTGGCAAGCCCGTATTCACAAGGCATTTGATTATTGTTCCCCGGTGACAACCCCGGCCAATGATCCGTGTGTCTACAGTCGGTCCATCGAACACGACTCAGATGACCTTGCATCTATCATGGGCATCATGCAAGCTCTAATATCCGTCTTCCTTGACGAGGGGGATAAGTTACGGTGCATTAACGCCGGCAACACCCGCATTAATGTCCTTATACGCCCGCCTCTGTATTATGCCTGCGTTTCGTCCTGGGGCGAGCCTGAATCAGTGGTCAGTTTTAAAGCTTTTTCTATTCACCGTGTCTCTCTCACACTTAAGAAGCAAGACGCGCTCACATCTCGAATACTTACACTTGCAAGTTTTGAGCGTTGTAACAGTCACCCAGCTGCGGCGAATTTTCGAGCGTCGTACTAACTTCGATCTTAGTCGTCTCCTCAGCGGTAGGCATGACCCTCCTCTGACCTTCTGTCTCAAAACTCACGTCCTAAAAGGGTCAGAAGTTCTCATCCATTCGTTGCTGGATAGAGCGGAGAATGACATGGCCATGGGGACTTCTTCGCTTCATTGCTTAAAATTAGACCCTGTCCTGCGGTCACGCGCTGCTAATCATCTCATACCGACTTCGAAGATGAAAGTGAGGATCATATGATAGCTCTCTCCATGCCATGCCAACGTCTTGCTATTTTTAGGACCTTCTGTACCTTGTTCTTGTTGCCCAGGGTCGTGTTATAACCCTTGCAAGGCCCAAAAAGCATTCAATACACCCTGCAGGTAATGTTACTCGTATTCAGTTCGCAACTTCTTACCTTTGGTTCTCTGTAGACCTCCACATATTAATGAATACGGCTCATTCTCCCTCCATTCTGAACTCATCCGCATCTGCATCTTGGCTCCCTCTTTGCCTGCCCAAATATGATCCATCAGGCTTTGTTCACGTATTCGTCACCTTCCTGCAGTCAGAAGCTTGTTCAGAATCCCCCGCATCCGCGTCTGAACACAAAGCAAAGTCAAGAAGTCCTAGGGATTCAACCTTGGCTCAAGAAGGGGGCAGTACTCAAACGGAACCATCACCCCCCAATAGAGACACCAATTCAGGTGCTGGTGTAGGACTTATCTGCGTAACGGCAAATGGAGACTTTGAGTCAATACGAGCTTGGTGCGGCGCCGTTACCGGGGTGAGTCGTTCCCGCTTCTATGAGGTCTGTCCTTATCGGGCTACTGGATTAGCGCCTTGAAAATGATGGCATATTGGCAAATATCGAGAAAGCTGTTCGCAATGGCCTGACAGAGTACAGCGTGGCTGATCTGAGTATCTTCGGTCTTCGCCATTTTATCTACAAGTCGAGGGCGCACGTTCAAATCACAACACCTATGTATGAAGAACCGTATGATGATATAAAGGAACGCAGACGGTCAGGGTTCGGTGGCTTGCCGTACTTTCGTCCTTGCTGAAGCCAGTCTCAGGTTAATTACGATCTACCAAACGTTGCATGACGGTATCCACGCGAAGTCGGGACAGGATTTACCCCTCAAACTGCAGTATATACGCACAGAGAAAGAGGCCGTTATGGGTTGGGTATGATTAAGACGTCTGTCCGCGCTAGGGGGTGCACTCACACATCGCCACGCAGATCACTCAGCCCTTCGAAATGTACATTGCTGTGTCACAAGGATTACCGAAGACTGCAGTAATCAGCGCAGCAAATGCCGTTGCGCGGTGGGTGAAGAAGGAAGAGGGCAGACTTTTCTTGCGGGACGCGCCTATGTTCTAATTCAGAAATATTGTAGTTTACAAGCAGGTGTGCATATCATAGTAATTTATACACGCCTATGATATATAAGCGGAACCATGCAGCGTGCGCTATTTGGCTGGCGCTGGTGCTGCGGTTGCTGGTCCCTTGTCAGAACGTTGCCAAGAAGTGGAGCGGTACAGAAAATCATATATATTCGCAGAATACGTGTCCTCCAGCATGACAGACACCGAGATCACGAAGAGATCGTCGTTTTTCATCGCGACGTTCAAAGCTTGCTGCAGATTTGGTCTCTTATCATCCTCGGTAAAGCGCATGTAATTTTGTACACCCTAGGAAAATCTCAGCGACGCAAAAAGGGGCAGACTCGGGTTGCTGAGAAACGAACCTCGTGGAAATTGGCGCAATCTTTGGGGGTAATTTTTCGCAGTGGCAAGGGGAACTGCTTCATACCCGGTGGGTTATACGAAGGGGTATTTGGCATGGCGACGAAATGGACGTTGTCGTACGGAGTGAGCTCCTCAATGAGTTTGATTGCATTGGAGAGCTGCTCCCAGAAATAAAACTTGAACTCGATGAACCCACGCTTGCCCTGCTTTCTCCAGTAGCCGTATTCTTCAAACATGAGTTTGACATACTCTGGTATGCCACGTAGCAACCAGATCAAGTGCGCCATCTTCAGCTTGGTTTGGGCGACCGACTGACCATTGCGGGCGGATGACGAGGCCCAAACCTTACAGAAGTCTTTGTGCTGGCGCCAGTGCCGTCGTTGACAACCCTAGAAACACGTATAGCCGTTGCATAGCATAGAGAAAGGACCGGACAGTACTCTATCACAATATCTTGCTGACCTACGTGAATTAGCCGAATTGGCCGGTCAATGGTCACGATAAGCTCAATTCGTGGATGGCGTACTTGCAATTGGCGCATTTAAGAGGCGCCTTCTCACCCGGGCGACCGTACCGCCCACAGAAAGGATTTGAGCAAGTTACCAGTGTTCTCTTGACAGCAGGTGGTGGCCCTGACATTGTTTACTCACAGATCGAAAACACGTTTGGCGGGTTCGATCGGACTTTCCACGCCAATTATGATTACGTCATCAGCTCTCATCCGCTGAACCCCTTTGACTCCTCGGTCATCGACCAATGTCATTCGCGCTGGCAGTTCGTCTTCGTTCATCGTTCTTGCCGGTTTGTCGCACATTTCAGAACCGCGCACTCCTTAAGCCTGTACCCCCTCCGAGAGGTATACATATACCTTTTCTCGGGCGCGGACTTCTAGAGCTCATCATTTCGTCGCAGGTGATATTTCTAAACCAGAAGACTTCCTCAAAGCTATTGGCCGTGGTTCTGAAACGAAGATATCATTTGATACGTGGGAATCTCTATGGAAAACTAATGGCGTAGCTTTGAAGAAGGCCGGATTGGCCGTGCGCGATCGAAGGTGCGTCGCGTCTGCTAGAGCGTGGGGTCGATGAATGACCGCATACATAGATACATTCTCTGGGCGATGCAGCGCTATCGTCAGATGGACAACCCCTCTGATTACGCTCATGAAGCGAGGCCAAAGAAAAAAATAAGAGGGTGTGTGGTTTCCTCCCTCAGGTAGAGTAGGGAGTGACTAATCACTGAATAGCCATGGGCCTGCCGTGCAATTTGGCAAGCGCATACGATCTCGGCGACACAAATGACTTAGGTGGATGCAAATTGCGTGTCTTGGCCCTCCGCAATCTCACGTGCTTTTGGGTATGAGCAAGTACGGTCGGGCCCAGCCTTCATGTCGATCGTCTGATGCTACAAGCTCATAATACACTCCTTTCATAGGCTATGTTTGTTCTGCCCTAGGCGTTTCCGTCTGTGACGGTACGAGCTTCCGAAGGGACACGTCGTAAACAACTGTAGCATGACCCCTCTGTTACGGAGATATTCTATGACGTGGTGAACGCGTCTCACCTTCCTCGATCTTTTTGATGTCATACTTGAGGCTGTCGAAGCGACGACGAAGTGCATCATTTTTGAGGTTCAGCTAAGCCGACCGTACAGCATGAACCGGGGGGCTAGGCAACAGAAGTTCACGTACCATAGAGAAACCGGTGAACACCTGTTTTGCAAAGACGGATATCCTTAATGGTGCTTCAAAGTCCCCAAGAGTGACTGCATTCACAGCCAAGCGAGACTGCCCGTCTGATTCATACACTCCTCAGTGAAGCAAAGTGGTTGATGAATACGTACCAATTCATTGATAGCGGTTATCACACCGTGAAGATAGTCTTCTGGGGTCAATGAGAACCGGTCCTTCCATTCTTCTTTAACTAGAATGGAACGTGCATAGCATGAAGGTCTGCGAGAAAACGGACGTACTACCGAGCTGTTCAGCGACAGTAACCAGGGATGCGAGAGTCCCATCGGTGAGGAAGTACGCGAGGACTACCGAGAACACCGCCGCTCTAATGGGGTTGGCCCACAACTCTTTCCATTTCCATACCTCGTCTTGGGGAATCATCTCTGCCAGAGTGGCTACAATCCTATGGCAACTTTGAAACATAAGTCGAACGGTTTCGAGCAGGGCAGGAACTAAAGGAGGCATCAAGAAATCATCTCCAAGAGGCCATAGAGACACGTCCGCACTTGCGGATTTTGGGGTCGAGTGGACCTTGTCAAGCGTACTCGTCATTATTCGCGTTTTCTTTTCAAATTCTCCTGCCTGCTCGCGGATCCTCTGAATGAAAGGATACAGAGTGAAATTGTGAGGGCATCATAGAACGAAACGCGATTCACTTCTTTGAGATTTGCCTCGCTTTCCAATAGCTCATTGATGAACTCGAGATCTCGGGGATCCATGCAGTGCCAGTGCCAGTGAGTCAGGAACGGTTATCGGGCTCGGACACGAGAAGCGCCACTGGCAAGCCAAGCCGACCTACCGGTCCAGTCACGTGCAGTGGCTTTCGGGTCTCGTCAGCCGAGTCGCGTGTGCGTCGCGGTTTCCTTTATCTCGTCTTCTCGTCTCGTCTTTGTGTACCATTGTAAAGTTGGGTACATACTGCACGCGCATAACTCCATATCCAACTCTCTTCCCACCTAGGCCTGCCAATCCTTATCGTGTCACGCCGCGCATGCTCCCTACAAACGCCAATGTCTCCACGCAAGTCGAAACTCTACTCGAACGCCTCCGCAAGGAACCCGTCGGAAGCGAAGGGTCCACCGACCAAATCATGAAAGTCGTTTTTGATTACCTTGTTAATGTCCCGGAAGATCCACTGGGTGGCACCTATCATTGGTTTTGCCAGCGTGCCGACAACGTCACGCAGGAAGCAGCCGCATTCCTCATCCGCCTCTTCGCCTACGATAGTCAGCGGGTTGACAAGTGGAAGGCACGCATGAAGAAGATCATCTTCTCTTGTTGTGACTGTGTTCGAGGTCTCCAAGAAGTGAAGAGAACATCCCAACAGACGTGCGTCTATTACTATTGCCTAATGAACCATCATTTTTGACCAGGCGAATCAGATACTTAGCAGTGTTCCCCTTGAAGACTCGTCAAACATTCCTGTCGAGTTTCAGTGGATGGGAGGTTTCCCTATTTCTAGATGGCCTCGCTGCCTGTCACATCACCCCAGAAGGTCCGACGAGTCCTACGAATCTCACACTGTTGGATGCACCTCCGGCCCTGATCTACCTTGCCCTTTGGAATCCTGATGTCCTCTGTGACAACCGCATCTTGTCGATCTTCGCAAAATACGTTCCCCCTTCTGCTTCCCCATTGTTACCTCCAGACCCTCCTCCACCTGGTTTATTCTTTTTGTTATCTCACGAGAGCCCGTCAGTCAGTCGTTGGGCAAAGATGCAGTCAATGCGATGCCAGCACGTGCCAATCTCCGTGGATAAATTTGTTGGCCCGTACTTCACTGCTTTTGAAGCAGTCGAGTATGCTTTGACTATAGCCGAGCCAACCGCAAAATCCGGCTCTCGCTTGGCCTTTCCATTTTCCCAGGATACTGCGAGTATATGGTCCGGATTTGTGTCTGCTCTTCGATTATTACCCCGCGAGTATCTCAAATCGGGAAGGTGGACTCCTGTTGACTTGTGTCACATTGTTGCGGGGCATCTACATGATACGGGACCCCGTACGTATCCCTTTCGCGTCTTGATGAATATGTCCCCCGACGTGTTTAATAGAGTTCGCGGATGTACTTCAATGCTATATCTTCCTCCTTCGGCGATTACACGCCGATCTCTGGCTAAATGAGGAACCTGATTACCCTCAAGTCGTTCTTGACTCAATCAAGGATAATCCATGCTTCACGGACTTGATTCGTGGCCTAAGTTCACAAGATCGTGACCCTCGTCTCTTACTTTGGTTTTCAGACTATCTTCAAAGCATTTGGACCTGGCAAATCTTCGACAACGTTCTTGTGAAGATGGTTGATTTTCTGTGCGAAGAATCGCAGCATGAACGCTTTCAAGATGCGCGTCCTGTTGCCATGGTTGTCGCAGCCGATGTAGGTTTACCCTCGTAGTCCATCAAAGCTCACATATCCATTTCACGACAGTTACTTCGCTCTGTACTCTCCAAATCCGGGAACGAGAATGATTCTACCCGATGTCGCACTACTCTTCATTCACTAAACATTCATGTGGACCGTTTCGTCTCCGTCGCCTTTTCACGAATATACGGTGGCCCAGAGTGGACCGCGGCCCGCACATCAATCCGGGTCCTACTATCTCAAGTATTAAAGATGGATTGTCAAGACATCTTAACGACCATCACACAATTATCGCGAGCTGTATCGCAACGCGACTCAGAAATAAAAGTTCCAAATATACGCAGGCAGTCCTGGGCGAAGATTTTCACCAATGTTCTACCTCATGATCCTGACGCTACGATGACAATAATCTCCATCGCTGCACGATTTTCCCATCTTAACCCACTCTCTCGGACTGCATTTGCTTCTGTCCTCAGCAAACAAGGGTCCAATGCGAAAGTGGCATTCAACGAGGTCAATGGGGCGTTGACTGCTCTTCGATCTGGCTGCTCCGAGGCCATCTCGAAATACGCCAATTATAACTCGCCTACGGCCACTGAAGCGCTCCTTCGCCAGTCCGGGGTCGCGAAGGATGTGATAATCTTAATGCTTTGTCCAAGCGAAGATCTTCAAGGCGCGGCACAGTCGCTAGTAGGACAGGCTTTCGATGCGGACGTGCGCGTGGAATGTTTTCACGCCATGCTCCGGAACTTGTCTGGCGACACCCTGGAGGGCATCTTCGCCTTTTTGGAAACCTTCATAAGATATACAGCTATCGTCCCCGAGGCCTGCGATATCTCAAAAGCTCTGGTCCGCTGTTTGACGGACGTCATAGAAGTGCTCTGCTCGTCACCAGACAGCCTGTTACTTGATGACGAGTTTTTGAGAAGTGACAATGGCGCGGTCCTGCGGCTCGCGTTGCCGAAGTTCTGGGCGCTAATGACAGAGTCCATTTCCATCATTTTCAGGAGAACGCCGGCATGGTCGGTTTATTTCGATGCGGAGGATATGATCCGGTGGATGCGCGACGCGCTCATTTTTGGGCGTGATATGCTCGCTCAGTGGAGGACGTTCGAATTTGCGGCTAATTCCTACACGGACTCGGTGGCTTCCCAGAAATCTTCGGGACAGAAGCTCTCACGTATTGGGAAGAAAATGATTGACGACTTACAGCAGTTCTTACCGGAGCTAACCAAGTGGCTGCGGCTAACGGACGAAGAATTGCTCCATCAGTCGTTTGCTCTGCTGCAGTCCCTTTTGGACTGCTTCAAGAAGACCGGCGTACGACCCTCAGAAATAGGTGTACAAAAACTCACCCGACACATCGAGGGCTCGCGGAATAAGGATGGCAAGGTTCAGACTCGACTCGACTCGACTCGAATCCTGAAACTTGAAGCCACTTTGGCCGCATTCGAAGATGACGAGGAGATTGAAATCATATCCCATTCCCTCCCTACCAAGGCTCCCCAGCAGAAACTTTCAGTAGACAAAAGATCTAGTGTGGATACAAAAGTTGAGGCCTCACGCCGAGCTCCCGTCCGCGACACGAAGCTATCGACATTACCCAAAGTGCCGCCTAGCCAATCCTTACCACGGCGTCAATTGGATTATTTTACCTCGAAGGATGAAGAAAAACTCTCTAAAGACACTTACAAGCCCCGGTTGCAATCGGTCCCATCCTCGTCCAAACGTGTTCCACCCAAAGACTCGAGGCACTCTTCTCCCGCAGAGAAACGGTTGCCGTCCAGTGAAGATTCAAGTGACGAAGAGAGCGGTCGTGAACGTGGTCTAGCTGCACTGGGCAAGTTCCAGCGAACACCTCAGTTGAGGAAGCCCACGGAGCGTCGCCAGATGAAGATGTTAGAACTCCCAAAACTCGAGAACAATTCAGCAATGCGACGGCTGCGTGAACGGGATGACGCCCGAAGAAGGGCTTTACGCATGAAGCCCGACATTTCCGGTCTTCATCGAACGATACTATCCTGGGATTATGATCATAGCGGCCCTGACCCTCCCTCAGGCGATCCCAGAGCAGCGCTGGTCAGCATCCCCGACCGCTTCTCAAATTATGACCACTACCGGAGTGTTTTCGAACCCCTTCTGTTACTGGAATGTTGGGCTCAAATACTTCAATCAAAAGAGGAAGCCACGGAGATGTTCGAATCCAAGATCGTCTCGCGCAGGTTCATCGACGACTTCGTAGATTTTGACTTGGCAATCATCGCGCCTCTGGGAAAAGGATGGTCACTTAGTGAAACCGACATTATTCTCCTACGCCAGCCTGGAGGGAAGTATCCGGCGATGGGGAAGGTTTTGAATTTCAAGGTCAATAGATTTGGGCAACAGCACGTCAATCACGGTGCTGCTACAGGTCCCCCGCACGCAGTACAGGTGTCAGTACGATGCCACTTCGGGAAGAGAGGAGATTCCGGTTTGCAAATTGGTACTACCTGCCAGATCGGAAAGGTAATCAGGTACGGATCTAGTTGTGTCGTTCAAGCGCACTGCATTAATCTTACCTTCAGCCTGAGTACACTACATCGGGAATATGCCGCGTTAATGGCGATGCCCCATTATGACTGTGCCGACTTCATTTTCAAGCCCCACTTCCCGAAGCCAACGCCTGTTGATCAGAAGGAAGTCCAGCTCACTATGACAAAGTACAACGTGAATGAGCCCCAGGCGCGTGCGATTATAAGTGCTTTGCGCACAGATGGCTTTTCCCTGATACAAGGGTACGCTTGTTCGCCGTCCGCAATGCTTTCTCTTATGACCCTGATGATAGGCCTCCCGGGACTGGAAAGACGTCAACTATTTGCGGGCTAGTCCAGGCATTTCTATCCGCTCGCCCGCAGCTTATATCAGCAAATGGTTCCCGATCAACGGATAAGGTGGTGGCAAAGAAGATTCTCCTCTGTGCACCCAGCAATGCAGCAATCGACGAGATTGCGAATCGACTCAAAGAAGGCGTTTCGGGTGCTGGCAGACGATCTGTTATCCCAAAGGTCGTTCGAGTCGGGACAGACAGGGCGATAAACGTCAGCGTGAAGGACATCTCCTTGGACAACCTTGTGGACCAGAAGTTGAATTCGAGTCAGAGCGCCCGCGGCGGCTCAAAGGACTCGGCAAGTGAAATTGCCCTGCTCCGTTCTGAACTTGAAACGGTTCGGCAACTACGCCAACAAAAGCAGACTGAATTGATGGCTTTGCACGATAATGCGGCCAAAGCTGCGAGTCTGGACGAAGAGATAAAGAGGCTCAACTATCGGCGAGTTACGATTATTCAGAAACTTGATAGACTCCGAGACCAGCAGAAGTCCGACAACCGAACATTGGATGCTGTTCGCCGCAAATTCCGAATGGAAGTCCTGGCGGAGGCCGATGTAATTTGTTCTACCTTGTCTGGCTCAGGTCATGACATCCTAGAGGCTCTCGAGTTCGACATGATTATCATAGACGAAGCAGCTCAGGCTATTGAAATAAGTTCTTTGATACCCCTCAAGTATAATGTGGCACGCTGTGTCATGGTTGGAGGTGCGATCATCTCTCGCCGCTTCAAGCTCTGTCTAAGTATTGATCTTTGATTCTTTGCATAGACCCTCAACAACTCCCACCCACCGTTATCTCGCAGGAGGTCACTCATTTTTTCGAGCTCGCTGGGCGTTTGCTTATCTCCTTGTTCAGGCGACCAAGTACCTTTACAACCAATCGCTCTTCGTTCGCCTACAGAAGCTTGATCCCGATGTTGTCCACCTGCTGAGGTGTGCCCTTTCTTTTCCATATGATTTTGAGGTCTCCCGCCAATATGAGTAATCCCGTATTAGTATCCAATACCGAATGCACCCAGACATCAGCCAACTACCGAGTCGTGTTTTCTACCGAGGACTACTCAAAGATGGTCCGGGTATGGTAGAGAAAACCGCCCGTCCCTGGCATGCAAGCAATATGTTTGGCCCATATAGATTCTTTAATATCCTGCGCGGACAAGAGACGCAGGGATCGTCGCATTCCTTGATGAACAAGACCGAGGTGCAGGTCGCTGTGGTCCTTTACGCTCGTCTACTCAAGGAGTTTAGTTCCGTGGACTTCAATTTTCGCGTAGGAGTCGTTTCTATGTACCGTGCCCAGATTATGGAGCTGCGCCGCGCATTTGAATCACGATTTGGGGTCGACGTTACAAGCCACGTCGACTTCAACACCGTGGACGGTTTCCAAGGGCAAGAAAAGGATATTATTATTCTGTCGTGTGTCCGCGCTGGTCCCGGTCTACAAAACGTCGGGTTTTTGTCTGGTACGTCTTGAACTTTGTTGGGCCATGCGAGACTTAAGACAAAGTAGATATTCGACGGATGAACGTTGCGTTGACCCGCGCGCGAGCTTCGCTGTTTGTATTGGGACACTGCCCTACCCTGGAGCGTAGCGATAAAACATGGAAAGAAATAATATCTGACGCACGTGAGCGCGGTTGTCTGATTGAGGCAAGTATTTCTGGAGCTTGCAGTCACGCTCGGAAACGTAATGTTTCGCTTTCTCCAGGCCGACGTGGGGCTCTTCACAGAACCAAAAGGTAAGGTTTCTCCCAAACCGCCTCCCAAGCCCCCGAAGAAGGCACCCGTTGAGTCACAAGCACAAGTCATCCCAACTACACTTGTTCCCGCGCGCAGCATCGGCTCGCATGGGACGAACAATTCAATATCGCTACAGCGACCTCACACCTCACCTTCAAAACCCGCCTCCATTCCTCTGCCGCCTGGACTTGTGCCTGCGCGTAATCCCTCATTTTCGCAATCCTCTGCTCCATCGTCTGGTGTCTCCACGGTCTCCTCAAAACCGTCCACGGAGCCTCCCGTCGCGGATTCTAGTCGGACACCGCCTGCCCCAAGCGAGCCCGCCGCTAAAAGCGCCCCGGAACCTGCACAAAAGCCTCGACTGGTGCCGCCTGTAAAACGGCCGAAGCAACCTCCAAGTATCTTTATTCCCAAGAAGGTGTGTTTCGATCCTACCCTTCTGATTACTTTAATCACCGTATCTATTTCTAGCGTCCCCTTCCGGGCAGTGGAGGTGGAGGGCCTCCGAACAAAAAGCGAGCGTAGTGCTTGGTTAGTAGCGCGGCCAGTAGCCGTGCATATATATTAGATGCATAAAGTATTGTTTCAACAGGACGCATCGTACGCATCCCTTGATACCTGGACTAGATCCCTTAGTAAAAGGGGAATCCACCTTTAAATATGTATGGTCATTAAGCTGGGTTTGCATACATGTACTCTATCACTACAAGTAAATTATTCTATGTCGTCTGCCTTCACTGGTGGCAGTTCCCATCCATCAGGGCCGAATTTTGGCGTCACCATCATATTCCCTGCCTTGTTCTTGAAGGGCTTTGAGAATGTACACAAAGACTTTCCAAGAGAGGGCAACCAGGCAGGGTTGATGAGGGTCAAACCTATTCGAGAACGTCAGCAATGTCTTTATCTCACAGGTGAAACCTGACCTGACCTTTAAGCCAAACCTGACCAGTCCGTACAACCTCATGGTATACGACGTAGTCGGGTGGTGAAGTCGTTGCAAGCACAGATGACGGGTGTATGTATACGTCTTCGGATATACCCAGTGCGCGATAGGGGACTCCCTTTGCAGTTGTACGCTGTATCCCGGTCGCGCAGTCCTTCTCGACTAATTCCTTGCGTACCGCAACTTGATCAACAAAAGACGACGTGATGAGTTGGCGCAGTACACGCAGCTATCGAGAGCAGAAACGACACAGGCTTAAGGTCACATCCGCAGCAATTTATTGCGGCTTTACCTGAATGTCTTGTGGCGGGGGGAGGTTAGGGGTGAAGCCGGCGTCCGTATCGGCGAAATTGATGCGGACGATGTTGCTGATTTGCGCTCTTAGTTTGTGTATCTCCTCCATAGCCTGCAGTGCGTTCATTAGCAGAGGAACGGGACGCAAGGTTTGTCGGCTGTATACATACCTTTGGTCTCACGAAATGCTCTGCACAAAACGACTGTCCTCCGCCGGCGTACTCATAAGCACCGACCACAGATAGGACCCTGAACAGATCGCTCGTTGACTTGCCGAGAGATGCGTGATACTAGCGGAAAGCTGAGCTTTACGTATCGGAATATTCGCCTGGAATGGAGTACCTGCTGCGACTGAAAATACGCTCGCCGGCGGTGCCTCGATTTCTCCTTTTCCCGCGCCTTCTCTTCGCTGATGTGGGCCATCTCCTCTTCGCTTTCCGACACGTCCTCAACGTCAAGTGCCTCGTCGCGTAGGAACGGGTCGCCTACAGACATCGCAGAGACGATTGCAATGGCGTATGGTAAGCACCCGTGCCGACGACTGCTTACTAGCATCTTCGAAAAGCGAGGGGATAAAGGGAAGAGAGACATCGTTCGCCCGATACTGGTCACCGTACCCCCTGCTGCGCTGAGGGGTGTCGTGTTCGGTGGCACTTCCAATGCCCCAAGATGAGTCAGCATCCTTTCAGCTTGTCTGAGTGACTGGCGATCAGGTGGAGTGGGGAAAGGAAAGTTGGCCACGGTATCGATGTGCATGCATTTCATTTGCAAGACCACGCCCTC
>WNFC01002977.1_pt1 | contig 18248 bp, 14 predicted proteins | sample 5400541 | NCBI WGS metagenome assembly WNFC01 (sample SAMN13153342, study PRJNA577476) | soil metagenome | isolation source: 120 cm saprolite under Douglas fir tree site 2 hole 2 replicate 1 | place: USA:California | collected 2015-04-18 | reverse complement strand
GCAGATCGGCACCGCAATCCGGGCACGTCTCCCGACGGCCCAGCTGATTGCCCACGATCTCGAGGGTGCGACCGCACCGCGCGCAACCGGCCATGACCCGCAATATATCCGAAAAACGAGTCAGGTATGAAAAGCCGGCGAGGTCGCTCGCCCGGTAAAGTGACCTGCCGATCGAGACTTGCCCTGCCCACGCTCGATCAAGTCGCGGTGTGAGGGTGGTCGATTGTGCGAAAGAATGCGTTTCGATCCGCGCCGTTTTCGGCTGCTACCGCTGGACCATTCCCTCTTCGGCGGTCTCGTGGCGCGCCCGCCGCAGCAAATGAATGCCGTACCCGTAGATCGCCGCTGCGGCCGCGAAAAGGACGCAGAGAATCTCGACAGTCTGCCATCGTTGAGCCCGCACAAGCAGTGCTCGCCGCTGGTCGAAGGCAACGAGCTGGGTATCGGCGAAGCTGCCTTCCAGGGAAGCGGCATAGTCAGTGGCATGCGCATCCGCCCGCACCAGAAGCCAGCGCGCTTCGGAGCGAAGCTGCGACATCTTCTGGAACGCGATCGCGGCGCCCGCGACACAGGTGGCGAAAATGAGCAAGGCGATGATCTGTTTGCGCAAACGCTGTCTCCGTGCTCCGGGAACGCTCCGGCCGGACGATCGCTTCCCGGAAAAACCTCGGGATGCTAGTGACCGAGGTGCAGATGGGCAAGCCTTACCGGCCAAAGGATCACTACTTTCGCAGAGCGAAGCAACTCGGGCTTCGGGCTCGATCGGCATTCAAGATCGAGGAGATCGCCACCCGGTTCGGGCTCTTGCGTGCGGGCGCTCGGGTCCTGGACCTCGGCGCGGCGCCGGGAGGGTTTCTTCAAGTTATCGCCGACGCCGTGGGTCCCGGTGGAATGGCGCTCGGGATCGATGTCGTCCCCGTCCGGCCGATTGCCAAACCGCAGATCAAAACCGCCGTCCTGGACGTGCTCGCGGATGATTTTCTCGCCCGGCTGCGCTCTCTCTACCGCGGCGAATTCGACGCGGTGATCTCCGATCTGGCGCCGAAGACGACGGGAATCAAATCGACCGACGAGGCGCGCAGCATCGCCCTTGCCTCGCGGGCACTGGAAGCCGCGCTCGCCCAGGGCCGCCCCGGCTCGAGCTTCGTCTCCAAGGTCTTCATGGGCAGGGACTTCGAGGGATTTCGAACCCGCGTTCGGCTTGGCTACGAGGAGGTCAAGATCGTCCGGCCGGAGGCCACCCGCGGCGGCAGCTCGGAAGTCTATCTGGTGGGGCTCGGCAAAAAGCCGATCGCTCGCGCTGGATCGCCGGTTCCATCCTGAGTCGATCTGTCATCCGTTTTGCTTCGGTCGACCGGGCGACTTTCATCGCCGGGCATCGGTGCTAGAAGGGCCAGAGGGAGATTTCGTCCATGGACCGTTCCAAATCGACCCGGCGCTGGATCATCGGCATTCTCGTCGTCGGAGGAGTGCTGGTCGTCGGATTCTTTGTCCTCGTAGGCTTCGCGCTGACCTTCTTGGGAGGCCCGGAGGTCAAGCGCGGGTCGATCCTGGTCGTCCGTTTCGAGGGAGACATCGACGAGGCGCCCACGGAAAATCTGTTCTCGTTCTTCGCCGGGCCCGGAGGCTCGTTCGTCTCGCTCTACGAGCTTCGTCGGGTGGTGGAGGCGGCGGTGAAGGACGACCGGATCGCCGGGGTGCTGATGGAGATCGGCAACATCAACAGCGGCCTCGCTTCGGTGGAGGAGGCCCGGGGTCTGATAGCCAAATTGCGCGACGGCAAAAAGCCGGTCGAGGCGGTCCTGGTGGGCGACTTCGTCGGTGAAAAGGATTACCTGCTCGCCTCCGCCGCGAACCGGATCATTCTCTCGCCCGAATCCGGACTGCTCCTCAACGGACTTACGGCGGAGGTGATCTTCTGGCGCGGCACCTTCGACAAGTTGCACGTCGAGCCGCAGTTCTTCATGTTCAAGGAGTACAAGAGCGCCGCCGAGCCATACATCAACCGCGAGATGTCCAAGCCGATGCGCGAGTGGATCGAGTCGATGCTCGGCGAGTTCTACACCCGGATCCTCACCGAGATCAGCGGCCGGCGCGGGCAATCGGTCCAGGCGCTGCGGGTGCTGTTCGACCAGGGGGGATTGACGGCGCGCGAAGGCCTCGAGGCCAAGCTGGTGGACGCGTTGGGTTATCCCGAGGATTCCGAGGCAGAGATGCGCAAGGCGGCTGGCCTCAGTATCGAAAAGCGCGAGCGAATCGGGGCCCGGCGCTACCTCGCCGCCGCGGAAGACCTTCAAGAGGGTGAGCAGATCGGCCTCATCTTCGCGCTGGGCGCGATCAGCTCCTCGGGAAAATCGAATTCCAATCCGCTCTCCGAGGGCGGGATCATGGGCCCCAAGCTGGCGAGCATCATCCACGAGGCCGCGGAGGACACTCGGGTCAAGGCGATCATCCTTCGGGTCAACAGCCCCGGCGGTTCGGCGGTGGGCTCGGACTTCGTGCTGCGGGCGGTCAAGGCGGCGAAGCAGAAGAAACCGGTCATCGTATCGATGGGCGACGTCGCCGGGTCCGGCGGCTACTGGATCAGCATGGCGGCGGATTCGATCGTCGCTCAACCCTCCACGATCACTGGCTCCATCGGCGTGGTCTTCGGCAAGTTCAATCTCACCGGCCTGCTCGAATGGGCGGGGGCCAACGTCGATCGGGTCAAGGTAGGACAAAACGCCGATCTGATGAGCCAGTTCAAGTCGTTCGATCCGAACCAGGCCAAGCGCGTCAAGGCTTGGATGACCGAGGTCTACGACGATTTCGTCCGCCGCGTCGCCGAGGGGAGGGGACTGACCTACGAAGTCGTCGAACCGATCGCGCACGGACGCGTGTGGACCGGCGCGCAGGCGAAGGAGCGCAAGCTGGTGGATGCACTCGGCGGCCTGGACACCGCGATCGAGATCGCGCGCGAAAAGGCGCACATCGCCAAGGACGCCAAGGTTCATCTTCGCCGCTTTCCACGGCGCAAAGGGATCTGGGAAATGCTGAGCGAAGGGGAGTTTCCGATGGTGCGCCTGCTCACGGGAGAGACAGCGCTCAATCGCCGGCTGCAGGAGGCGCTTTCGGAATGGGAGACGGTGCGACCCTGGGCGATCGCCCCGGAGATTCGGATCCGCTGACCGTTGCCGCCCGCGAGCCGGGGCAACGTTGCCCGGTCGGTATGCACGGTTGGGGCAACACAGATTCTGTCGCTCGAGATTTTGGGTCGACCTCGCCCCGTCGGCATGCACGGTTAGGGCAATACGGATTCGGTTGCCCGAGATTTGGGTCGACGTCGCCCCGTCGGCATGCACGGTTGGGGCGACACAGATTCTGTCGCCCGAGATTCGGGTCTTCGACCCGTCGATAGGCACGGTTTGGGGCGACGCAGATTCGGTTGCCCGAGATTTGGGGAAACGTGGCCAGGCCTAGCGGAGTCGGAGCGCGATCGGTCGCGCTCGGGTGGCAAGTGGCGCCGTCAGGAGTGCGGACTTCGAGAGATTCCTGCGCCCGCAAATTGGATCGATGCAATTGGATGCAATTGCGAGCGGCTCGCAGGTGGCAGGTGGCGCCGTTCGAGGCTCGGACTTCAAGGGATTCCCGCCCGCAATTGCATCGATGCAATTGGATGCAATTGCGAACCGTTCGCAGGTGAGTAGGTGGCGCCGTTCGAGGCTCGGACTTCAACGGATTCTTGCCCGCAATCGCATCGATGCAATTGGATGTAATTGGGATGGGCTCGTAGGTAGACGTGTCCCTCCACGGGCTCGATCAGGCCATTTCGGAAATCCATCTCCTTGGGAGCGCTCGCGGTGCGAACCGAGTTTTGGATCCGGGTTGCCCGATGGAATGTTACACCCGTCCAAGGAGAGCAGAAATGCGATCGAGCTCGATCGAAATCGATCCGCGCGCGCGAAGACGGTTTTCGGGGGCAACGTCGCCTCGGTCGGCTCGGGCATCGTCCTCTATTCGGCGCCACGCAAGATACCGGCAGGGCCGCCGGGGTTACGCCAGGTAGAGCATCCGAGGTGGGCGGCCCGGTCTTCAAATTCGGAGAACGGTGCCAAGCCAGGTGAAGCGCGGCGAACGAGGCGACTGATAACGCGTGCTTGCGTTCGGCGATTTCGCGACCGTCTCCCCCTTTTGCCGGAGCTTGCGTCCTCCGAGTTACGCGCGGGTTACGTTTACAACCTCTGCGGCGGCCGTCGTCTCTTCGTGTCTTTTGGCCGCGTGTCGGGGCCGGATTATGGCTTCAACAGCCACCGCCACCAACGTCTTAGCGCCAGCAGCATCCAGCGTCTACTGTGGCGCTTCTGGCCTGCGCTCTCTGGCTCACCGTTGGCGTGAGTAGAACGACCACAATGAGGACGAGCAAGACCGCAAAATCGGCCCCTTTACTGGATTCGCACCCGCGCCGCCCTCAGCTTTCCGACCTGTACCAAATATTCTCCCGCGCCGACCTGGGCGCGCGGATCGGTGACCTTCTCCTGATTGAGCTTCACGCCGCCCTGCACGATCAGCCTGCGCGCCTCGGTACCTGAGGCCGCCAGCTTCGCCTTGGCGATCACCTGGGTGAGAAAAACGGCGGTCTCGCCATCGAGTGGAACATCGACCAGCGGCAGATCCTCGCTTTTGATTTCCTTGCGAGCAAATCGCCGATCGAACTCCAGCGCGGCCTTTTCCGCCTCGGCGCTGCCGCAGAAACGGGCCACCATCTCCCGGGCGAAGCCCACCTTGGCATCCTTGGGATGTGCTGCCCCCTTCTCGACCGCGGCGCGAAGCGCCCCGATTTCTTTCAGCGATTTGCCGGACAACAGCTCGTAATAACGCCACATCAGATCGTCGCTGATCGACATCAGCTTTCCGAAAATCTGATCCGGCGGCTCGTTGATCCCGACGTAGTTGTCCAGGCTCTTCGACATCTTTTCGCCGACGATTTTCCCGTTCACCGCGCGAGCATCGAGGCCCTCGAGGATGGGCCCGGTCATGATCACTTGAGGCTCCATCCCGTACTCTTTCATCAGCGTCCGGCCGATCAGCAGATTGAACAGCTGGTCCGTCGATCCAAGCTCCACGTCCGGCTTCAACGCGACCGAGTCGTATCCTTGGAGAAGCGGATAGAGGAATTCGTGGATCGCGATCGAGCGACCTTCGTGAAAGCGGTTCTTGAAATCCTCCCGCTCGAGCATCCGGGCGACGGTGTAGCGCGCGGCGAGGCGAATCAGTCCTTCGGCCCCCAGCGGCGACAGCCATTCCGAGTTGAAGCGAACCTGCGTCGAGTCCGGATCGAGGACCTTGAACACCTGCTCCTTGTACGTCTCCGCGTTGGCGGCGATCTCTTCGCGGGTCAAGGACGGCCGGGTGGCGTTCTTGCCGCTCGGGTCGCCGATCATGCCCGTGAAATCGCCGATCAAAAAAACGATCTCGTGTCCGAAGTCCTGGAACCGGCGCATCCGCGTCAACAAGAGCGAATGACCAAGGTGCAGGTCGGGGCGGCTCGGATCGAAACCCGTCTTCACCCGCAAGGGCTTGCCGGTTTCGTAGGAGCGCTTCAATTTCGATCGAAGCTCGTCCGGCACCTGAAGGTCTACGCTCGCCCGCGTGACCTCTTCGTACTGTTCATCCGGGGTCGCTCTTCGGACATCGGCTGGGCTCATCGCCGGCCACCTTACCGCGAAGAGCGGCGCCAGGTGCCAGCAAGTGATTGCCGCGAGGAGCGGCGCTAGGTGCCAGGCAAGTGCTCGCGCACCCTTTGGATGCGAACGGCTCGCCCGCTGGCCTCGTCGATTTCGATCACCACGCCCTGGAGGTACACCAGGTTCTTGGCGACTTCGAACGAGGTCGGACGCTGTGTCAGAAACCGCTCGATCGACACCTCTTTGCGGATGCCGATCACCGAGTCCAGCGGCCCGACCATTCCCACGTCGGTGATGAACGCGGTTCCCCCGGGCAGGATTCGCTCATCCGCCGTCTGCACGTGGGTATGCGTTCCCACCACCGCGGAAGCCTTGCCGTCCAGGAACGCTCCCATCGCATTCTTCTCGCTGGTGGCCTCGCAGTGCATGTCCACCAGGATGCAGGGGGTCTTCTCCTTGAGCTCGGCCACCAGCTTGGCCGCGAGCGCGAAGGGGTCATCCAGGTTCTTCATGAACACCCGGCCCTCGAGGTTGATCACCCCGAGCTTCCTTCCATCCGACGTCTCGACGACGGTGTGCCCTTTGCCCGGTGCGCCGCGCGGGTAGTTTGCCGGCCGGAGCAGCAGATCGGGGTGGCTTTCGAGCCAGGGAATGATCTGCCGCTTGCTCCAGATGTGATTGCCTGAGGTGAGCAGATTCACCTCGCACGCCAACAACGCTTCGGCCGTGTCCGGAGACACGCCGGCTCCGCCTTCGGAATTCTCCGCGTTGGCGATGACGAGATCGAGCTCGTGCTGGGTGATCAGTTTGGGCAGCAGGGTTCGGATGGCAAGCATCCCGGGCTTGCCCACCACGTCGCCCATGAAAAGGACCTTCACGAGTCCAGCGTCTGCAGATCTCGACAAAGACCTTTGAAGGTTTCCGACTCGGTTACCACCAGGTCCATCGGCACGTCTTCGGTGGTGACGGGAAGGTCCTCGAGAACCTGCTCCTGGAATGCCAACCCCACCCGGCGGCTGCGGTCCGTCCCCGCCTTGAGGGTCGCGTCGTAGTAGCCACCGCCGCGCCCCAGTCGCTTGCCGTCCCGACTGAAGCCGAGGCCGGGAACGACGAACACGTCTATCTGATCCACGGAAACGAGCTCGGAGCTGGTCGCCGGCTCCCGGACCCCCAATCGCCCGGGCTCGAGCTCGGTATCCGCGGTGATCGATCGAAAGGACAGAATTCGCCCCCGGACGTGCGACAGCGGATAGCAGACGGTTTTTCCGTCGGCCAAGGCGGCGGCGAGAATGTCGTTGGTCGGCACCTCACCGCGAATCGGGGCGTACAGCGCCACCACCTGGGCCTTCGAATAGTAGGGCGTGGCCAGAAACCTCGACTGGACCTTTAGCCCGCGGGCGTCGATAACTTCCGAGGTCATCGCCCGCCGCTTCGCGCTCAATTCTTCCCTCAACGCTGTTTTCGAGTTCGCTCCTTCGCTCACCGTTGCCTCGAACCGCTCGTGGAAAAAGAAAAGTCCCCCGCACTGAGGCCGTGTGAGCAACGTCCATTGAACCCCGTCAAGCAGGTGGGGACCAAAGTTGGCTGGCTGTAGGCTTCCCTCTCCCGAATGGGGAGGGCTTGCTCATGGCCACCAAAGCGACCCCCGGTATGGACATATCGGTTCGAATTTCTGCTGCTCATCACGCGCCCCGCAGGGGACAGGCCTAGTTTGCTTTCTATTTCCTAACTAACGAATCTTTCTCAGATTTTTATGAGATTGACCGGCCAAGCATAAGGATCCGCTGGGTCCAGGTCAAGGCGACTTGAGCGGAAGACACTTATCTCCCACACTTTCCCAAACCGGTGCCAGCGGAATCGCCACGCCACATTTTCGGCAACTTCGAGATCCTCTCTCTTCTGGGAAAGGGAGGGATGGCGGAAGTCTATCGGGCGAAGGTGCTCTCGGGGCCAAGGGCCGGCTGGTTCGTCGCGCTCAAGCGGCTTTCCCCCTCGCTCTCCGCCAATCCGGCCGACGTCGATCGCTTCACCAGCGAAGCCCAGCTTTCCCAAAAGCTCGACCACCCTCACATCATCAAGGTCTTCGAGACCGGGGCGATTGAGTCCACCTATTTCATCGCGATGGAGCTCGTGGACGGAACGGATTTGGGGCGCCTGCTTCGCCGGTGCAGGGCCGGCGGGATCCAGCTGCCGGTGGATTTTGCGGTCTATCTGGCCAAGGTGCTGCTCGATGCACTGGCCTATGCGCATCGTGAGCTGAAAACCATCCACTGCGACGTCTCCCCCTCGAACCTTTTCATTTCTCGAATGGGGGAGATCAAGCTCGGAGACTTCGGGGTGGCGCGACTCTGGAGCGGGCGGCGCGACGACGGCGAAGTGAGGGGAAAGGCACCCTACCTGTCCCCTGAGGCGATGGATGGCAAGGTAACGCCGGCGGCGGATCTCTGGGCGTCGAACGTCACCCTCTACGAGCTCCTCACCCTGGAGCGACCATTCGCGGCGGACAGTGGGCCAAAGCTGTTGGACGCGATCCGCCAGGGCCGGTACCGATCGCTTCGCGAGCTCCGCCCGGAGGTGACGATTGCCCTCGCCGGCGTCGTGGATCGCGGCTTTTCGAGCGAGGCTTCGGCTCGTTTCCAGACCGCGGAGGAGCTCGCCCAGGCCCTTGCGCTGCACTTCGATGAGCGGGTGGGAAATCCGCTGGCCATCGCCGCGGTGGTGAGAGGGTTGTTCGGGGCCAAACGCGCCTGACCGGCCTTAGCTCGCCATCGCCGCCTGGCGCGCCTTGGGAACGTTCTCCCGGAGGGCTTCGAGCACCTTGTCGAGCTCGGCGGAGGACGAGCCGGCGCCCAGCGAGAAGCGCAAGCAGCTGTGCGCCTGCGCAGAGGTCAGGCCCATCGCGGTCAGCACGTGAGACGGAGACAGCGAACCGGAGGCGCACGCGGCCCCAGAGGAGACGCAGATGCCAGCCAGGTCGAGCGCGATCAGCAGCGCTTCTCCGTCGGCGCCGATGAATTCGACGCTGCTCGTATTGGAAACTCGGGGGACCGAGGCGCCGTGGATCCGCACCCCGGGGACGCCCGAGAGCAGCTCGCGCTCGAATCGATCGCGCAGGGCGCTTAGCCGGGCGCTCTCCTCTTTCAGCTCCGCGCTGGCGCGCTCGAGAGCATCGGCGAGCGATTCAGCGTACGGTACGCTGGGGGTACCGCCGCGCCTGCCGAATTCCTGGTGGCCTGGGACCAGCGCCTCCAGATCCACGCCCCGACGGACGACCAGGACGCCGATCCCCGCCGGCCCATAGAACTTGTGCGCCGAGACGGACAACAAGTGCGCGTCGACCTCGCGGAGCGAGACCGGCACCTTCCCCGCGGCCTGGACGGCGTCGGTGTGAAACAGGATCGACCGTTCCCGGCAGGCGCGAGCGATCTGGGCAACCGGCTGAAGGACGCCGGTTTCGTTGTTCGCCCACATCAAAGAGCAGACGGCCACCTCCGGGGTCAGCTCGGCGATCAGCCGCTCGGGGTCCACCTGGCCGTCCGGGCGCGGTGGGACGCGGGTGGCTTTGGCCCCGAGGGACTCGAGCTGCTTGAGCGCCCCCATCGCCGCCGGGTGCTCGATCTGAGAGGTGACGATGCGCGTCTTTGCCTTGTCGCGGCGTCCCAGAAAAGCGCCCTTGAGCGCCAGCGCATCGGCCTCCGAGCCGGACGAGGTGAAGCAGACCTCGCGTGGCTCGCAGCCGAGCACCTTGGCAACTCGCGCCCGCGCCGATTCGAGCCGCGTTCGCCACTGGCGCCCGCCCCGATGAACGCTCGAAGCATTGCCGGGCGCGTCCCCGGTTTCGCCGAGCGCCTTGGCCAGGCCGGAGGCGACCTCGGGCCGCAGCGGGGTGGTGGCGTTGTAGTCCCAGTAGATCATGTCTCCGCTTCGGCGGAGCTTAGCAGCGGGATTCCGGTTTCGTTTTGAACGCCGAAACTCTCGAGAAACTTCGCCACCAGTTGCTTCTTCAGCCGGCTGCGCTGCGCCGGGCTGCCGGTCAGCGGCACCCGAGCTCCCGCCATGCTCCCGTGTCCGCCCGCCGAGCCGCCGCGATCTTCGCAGATCTCCCGGATCAGCCGGCCGGCATTCATCCGCCGGTCCTTGGTGCGAAGAGAAAAGTAGAGTTGATTCCGATACGTCCCGTACGCGAGCGACCACTTCATGCCCTCGAGAAACATCATCCGCTCCGCGACTTCGGCAACCATGTCGGGGGAGTAGACCTCTCTCAGATCCGTGACCACCGCGCTTCCGAACACCCGGGCCCGCTCGATCGCCGAGTGGTAGAGGTGGAAGTACCGGGAGGGGAGCTCCGGGTGCTCGATCTGGGCGAGCAGCCGCTTGTCGCACCGCGGAAAGAGCCAGAGGTAGCAGTCCACATCCGACTGCGTCGTTTGCCTGCCCAGGTCCCGGGTGTCGGCCTTGATGCCGTAGAACAGCGCCGTCGCCACCTCGACGCTGGGCTCGATTCGCATGGCGCGGAGATACTCCGTCAACATCGTGGACGTGGCGCCGTAGTCCCCGCCCACATCGGCGAATGGAACGGTCAGAGACTCATCCCGCAGAGGATGGTGATCGATCACCAGATCGACCGGGATTCGAGGCGTGAGCGCGTGATTTCCGATCGACGGCTGGGTGTCCACCAGGGCCACCAGGTCATGTTCCTCGAAGACGATCTGCGAAATCGGCGAAAGCACTAGGTGGAGGACCTTGACGAAGGCGATGTTCTCCGCCCGTCCGATGATGCCGCCATAGGCCACCTTGGTATCCACGCCGGCGCGCCGCTCGAGCAGATAGGCGAGCGCGATGGCGGAGGCGATCGAATCCGGATCCGGGTTGTCGTGGGTCAGCACCAGCGCCGAGCGGCGACCCTTGGCGAGCTTGAGTAGCCGAGTCACCTTGTCGCGCGCAGGAAGCTCACTGAGGACGACAGGGGCCTCCGGCTCAGCTGTGTCGACCTCGATGCCGGGTCTTCCATTGGGGGTAGGTGCCATTGGGGTAAATCTAATAAGCCAGCGATTCGAGCAGCCGGATGGCTTTTCCGTAGCGCTCGGGGAAGGGTGTTTCAAGCACCGCCACGCAGTCCTTGAACCGGGTATCCCGCACCAGGCACCGGAACGCCGCGATGCCAATCATACCCTTGCCGATCTCCTCATGCCGATCGACCCGGCAACCGAGCGGCTTCTTGCAGTCGTTGAGGTGTAGCGAGGTGATGCGGTTGATACCGATCACGCGGTCCAGCTCAGTCATCACGCCCTCGTATCTCTTCGGGGTCGAGATGTCATATCCGGCGGCGAAGAGGTGGCATGTGTCCAAACAGACCCCCAGGCGCTCGCCAGCTTGGGTAAGGGCCAGCAACTCGGCAATGTGCTCGAAGCGCCAACCCAGGGCATTTCCTTGTCCGGCGGTCACTTCCAGGGCGACGCGGGCATGAAATCGGCGTGTTTGCCGGTGAACTTTGTCGAGCGCCGCGGCGATCAGCTTCAATCCGCGCCGCTCATCGGGGTGGCCCCCGGGGTGGATGACCAGGTACGGGATCCCCAGGCGCTCGCATCTCGTAAGCTCGTCGACGAGGCATTGGATCGATCGGGCTCGCAGCGGACCATCCTCGGTGGCCAGGTTCACCAGATAGCTGCCGTGGGCGATGGACGGCAGCCCGGTCCGGAGGGCCTCGCGCTTGAAGGCTTTCCTCTCCTCATCCAAAAGCGGCGAGCCGAGCCATCCGCGCGCGGTCTTGGTGAAGATCTGCAGGCTCTTCGCCCGAAAGCTCTGCGCCCTCTGGAAGGCGAGGCTCACGCCGCCGGCGATCGAGACATGTGCCCCGATCAACAAGTCAGTTGATCGCCCGGTAGCGCCTCGATTGATCCCGGAAGTACTTGAGGGCGTTGTCGAGGGAATTCTCCATTGCCTCGACCATCAGAAGCCGGAAATTGGCCGACGAGCCTCGAAGCGCCTCGTAGTAGCGCTGGCGGTCGATCGAATGGATCACGCAGGGCAGATAGTGGTGTCGCAGGAGGACCAGGTTCGAGCACATCCGGCCGACCTTGCCCGAGTGCTCGGTGAACGGAAAGATGTGGAGGAACTGGTGCTGCACGCTGGCGGACTGTTCGATCGGGTGCAGCTCCCGAAATTCGGCGCTCGCCATGTAATCGATCAGCTTCTCGAGCAGCGGCTGGATCTTCGCCGGCTGGGCGATTTCGTGGAAATAGGTCCGGTGCAGCGGCATGTCCTTGCGATAGCCGCTCTTCTCCTTCTCCTTCGCCAGCTCCCGCTCCGTCTTCTCTCGCCGCTCGGTCAAGGCGCGCGCGGCCTGCGCTTCCGGGGTGTTTCCGGAGAGCAGATCGTGGATCCGCTTGATCTGGGTGAGGGTGATCTGCGCCACCTTTTTGCCGCTCGTGCGCGCCTCCTCCCGGACGTAGTCCACCGCCGCCTTATGGTTTCGAATCTCGAGGATCAGCGGCATCAGCGAGGCTTCCGCCGGCTTGGCCACTTCGCCGCGCAGCGCCGCGTTCAGCTCGGTCGGACTGTAGACAACCCCCTCGAGCGCGCTGTCATGGTAGATCCACGACATCTCGTACCGTTCGAGAAACTCCTGGCCTTTCTCGCGATAGGTCGCCAGGTAATCCCGTAGGTCCTCGCTCTTGTCGTCGATGCCCTGGTAGCGTTCCTTCACGTCCGAGCGACTCCACCCCACCGCTTGAGGACAGTTCTATCGTCCTCACAGGGTGAACGGGGCGCGGATTCTAAGAATTCCGTCGCCCGAGGGTCAAGGAATGACGCTTTGGGGCCGGCGATTGCCTCGGGCTTTGGCGCTGTCACACGTAGGTCAGCCACTCGGCGTACTTGGGGTCGTGGCCGCGCACGGTCTTAAAGTACGCTTCTTGCACGAATTTGGTGACGTTTCCGGGCTTACCCGTTCCGACTTGGCGGTTGTCGACCTCGCGGACGGGGGTGATCTCCGCCGCCGTCCCGGTGAAGAAAATCTCGTCGGAGATGTACATCGCGTCGCGGGTGAAGGTGAGCTCGGAAACCTCGCGCCCGCTGTTGCGGAGCATCCGGATGACCGAGTCCCGGGTGATGCCGGCGAGGATGGGAGAGGAAAGCGGCGGGGTTCGAATCGTCCCGTTGCGGCCAACGCAGAAGATGTTTTCTCCCGATGCCTCCGCCACGAAACCGGAGATGTCGAGGAGAATGGCCTCGTCATAGCCGCCCAAGACGACCTCCCGCTTGGCGAAGATCGAGTTCATGTACTGGCCGGTGATCTTCCCGCGGACCATGTTCACGTTCACGTGCATCCGCGTGAATGAGCTGACTTTGGCCCGGATTCCCTCGCGCATTCCTTTTTCACCCAGGTACGCGCCCCAATCCCAGGCGGTGATCGCCACCCTCGTCGGATTCACCGCGCCCAGGCCCATCGCCCCGTCGCCCATGAACGCGATCGGCCGCAGATAGGCTCCGGTCTCGGCGAAGCGATCCTTCTGCGCCCTCAAAAGGTCGAGGCAGGCCTCGGCAAATTGCTCTTCCGTGTAGGGGAGCTTCAGCATGCAGATGTGAGCGGAGTCGAAAAGCCGGCGGATGTGGTCCTTGAGGCGGAACACCGCCAGGCGTCCATCCTTCGTCTTGTACGCGCGGATCCCCTCGAAAACGCCTAGCCCATAGTGCAGGGCGTGGGTCATCAGATGGACCTGACCTTCGTCCCATTTGATCAGTTTTCCGTCCAGCCAGATTTTATCCGCCCGGAGGACCGCCGACGAAGTTGAGCTCATGGGTACACCCTTTGAAAAACGGGAACTGCGCTTTTACTCGCGGGCGTTGTTCCAAGTCAAAACACGTTGGGGATTAACCGCCATCGTGGGACAGCGACTTGAGCTCGTGAAGTGCTTCGGTGCAATCGGGGTTGCATTGGATGGCCTTTTCAAAGTGGGTCTCCGCCTGGTCCATCTTGCCCAGCGCTTTGTAGATGTAGCCTGAGAACAGGTAGCTCTTGTCCACCTTCGGGTTGAGGTTGATCGCCCGCTGCAGAGTGTCCAGCGCAGCCTCGGCGGCCGACGGATCCTCCGGTTGCATCTGAAATTTGCTCCAACCGAGGTAGGCGTGAAATTGAGCTGCCTGATCGTAGATTTGAACGGCTTCCTCAAAGAGCCGGTGGGCAGCCTGGTACTGCCGCTCCTTGAGGAGCTCCTCCCCGAGCTGAAACTTTGCCTCCGCCAGGCCGAGCTCTCCGGAGCGGCCCTGCAGCTCGGCCGCGATGTCTTCGTTGCTGACTGTTCGTTCGGCGCTTTCCGGGGCCGCCTGCGCGCTTTCCACCCCCGGGGTCTCCGGTGCCGTCGGGGCGCTCGGCGGGGTGGCGTCGGTGGGTATGGCGGATTGGACGCGATCGGTGGGCTCGGCGGATTCGACCCGTCCGGCGGGCCCGGTAGCTTCGACGAATTCGGTGGTCACGACGGGTTCGTCGGCCACGACGCGCTGGGTGGGGCCGGTGGCTTTGACGAATTCGGTGATCACGAGGGGTTCGGCGACGCGATCCGTCGGCCCGGTGGCCTCGACGGGTTCGGTCGGCTCGGCGCGTTCGGCGCCGGCCTCCGCGACTTGGGGACCTCCTTTCAGCTCGACCAACCCGGCGCACCTCAAGGCATAGACCAGGCGATCGGTGTCCAGTGGTGAGAGCAGCTCGAGCGAGCGAAGCTGCGTCACCGTCCTCGACCCATCGATCGCCGCCAGAAGCTGCTGCTCTTCCTCGCCTAGACCCGCGTCGAAAAGCGGGTAGGCGGGATGGAACGAGCGCTGCACGCGGAGCTCATCCGAGTCCCCCAGGACCTGCCGAAGTCGCGCGACATCGAAGTGGCGGCGCACTCCCTCGTAGATCACCGCCGCGGTGGAAATCTCCAGATTCACCGTCTCCGCCGGCGGGGCGATCCGGGGATTGAAACGGTACTCGCCATATTCCCAGGCGAAGACCTCGAACAGCTTCATCCGCAGCTGGAGGTTGAGGGCATAGACGAGGTTGTGAGGGCTGATGCAGCCCATCTCGATCAAGATCGCCCCTTGTCTTCGACGGGTCGCTTTCATCCGCCGGGTCGATTCTTCGCACTCGGCTTCGGAGATGATCCTCTCCCGCACCATCACCTGGCCCAGACACTCCTGGAGCAGGTTGCTCTTGATCGAGAGGGGCTGGCCATCCCGGAAATAAACGATCTTCTTCACATTGTCGCGCCGCAGCATCAGCGCACCGGTGCCCTTCCAGTGGAAGATCTCGGCGAGCACTTCGGGGAACGGCCGCCTTTGGAAGTCGCCGCGGATGCCCAGCGCGGGCGAGGGCTCCTGGCTGTGCTTCTCCACCAATCCGGCCTCTTCCTGGGCCTGCGGATCGCCCATCGGCTCGGGGCGGTCTTCCGGCTTGCCCGACGCGCCGGCCAATGGCGCCGGGGTCGACGGGTACCGCTCGCCCAACGCCGATCGCAGGGCGTCGAACAAGGCGGAGAGGCGGATCGGCTTTTCGATGAAGGCGTATGCGCCGTGCTTCTCCACCGCCTCCTTCTGCTGAATCTCGCTCTTGTACACCCCGGAGATCATCACGATCGGGGTCTGGGCCCCGCGCGGCGTGGAGCGGATCAGCCGCGCCACCTCGTAGCCGTTGATCGCCGGAAGCAACAGGTCGAGCACGACGGCGTCCACCCGTCGCTTGTTGAAGGTCTCCACCGCCCATTCTCCGTCGCGCTCGACGGCGACGGAAAATCCCTGCGAAGCCAGCGCGTCCGCAAGCAGCCGTTGAACGGAGCGATCGTCGTCGACGATCAGGATGGTCGGAACTTCGTTGGTCGCCACGTTGGGTGAAGGTTACCCGCTTCGGTGTTTATCCGCTCGGTTGTAGAACCCGAGCATACACTTCGCGCACCCGGTCGGTGTAGCGCCGATAATCGGAGAGAAACTGCGGGCCGGGATCGGTTCCGAGATAGCCAAGCCGGCGCGCCAGCAGCGCGAGCGGGCGCCCCGAGGTTGGGAGGTGCTCGAGCGAAAATCCGTGTACCAGGCGAAGCCGGTTCTTTACCCGTCGGTGAAACAGGTAGCCTTGGCGCAGCACTTCCGCGTCGGCGCGGCTGAGCTTGCGCTCGAAGACCAGCGCCGCCAGAGCCTGGAGCGTGTTCGGCACCCGAACCGAGCGGCTCTTCCCTCCGTGCAGGAGCTGCAAATACTGGGTGGTGAATTCCACGTCGACCAGGCCGCCGTGGCCGGTCTTTGGATTGAGCTGCGCTTCGTCCTCGCGCGCAAGCTCCCGTTCCATCCGGGTCCGGAGGCGATCGATCTCCGCCGCCGCCCCCGGGGGCAGCGGGCGTTCGTAGACCAGGGGCTCGATCAACTCGATGCGGAGCCGCTCGAACAAAGACGCGTCACCCGCCACCCCGCGCGCCTTGATCAGCGCCTGCCTTTCCCAAAGTTGGGCTCGCCGCTCCTGGTGCTCCCGGAAGGCCTGCTGGCTGACCACCAGCGTGCCTTTGTTGCCGGAGGGGCGCAGGCGCGCGTCGACGGTGTAGAGGTGCCCCTCGCGCAGGTTCATCTGCATGAAGTGGAGCAGCCGCTGCACCCACTTGGTGAAGTACTCGTGATGGGAAAGCCGCCCGCGCGATCCGCCGGTCGTCTCCGCGTCCCCGGCGCCGCTGTAGACGAAGATCAGATCGAGGTCCGACCGGTAGCCCAGCTCCTGGCCGCCGAGCTTGCCCATTCCGATCACCGCCAACGTCTCCGCGCCCGCGGCAGATCGCGGTTCTCCGTATCGGGCCCTCAGCTCTTCGCCGGCGAGAAAGAGCGCCTCGTCGAGCAGCGCCTCGGCAAGCGAGCTGAGCTGGATCGAGGCCTGCTCGGGTGGAAGGTCCCCCGAAATGTCATTCAAGCCAATGCGCAGCACTTCCTCATTCTTGAATCGCCGCATCGCCGAAAGGCGGTCCTCCGGCTGGTCGTAGCGGCTGACCCGCATCGACAGCTCTTGCCGAATCCGCCGCGGCTCCTTGTGGATTTCTGCGGTGCCGGTTTGAACGAGCAGATCGAGAAGCTCGGGATGCCCGAGAAAATAGCGCGAGAGAAAATCGCTCTGTCCGAAGAGATTGAGCAGCCGGCGCTGGGCCTGAGGCGCCTGATTCAAGAATCCCAAGTAGCTCGCCGGGGCGGGCACATGCCCGATGAACTCGGAAAAATGGAGCAGCGCCTGATCCGGATCGGGCGTTCGCACGACCTCGGAAAGAAGCTTGACCGACTGAAGCGAAGGACCCGCCGTTCCGGAATCGAACGACGAATCGCGGACCCGGGACAATCGCTCGAGCAGTTGCAGCGCGCGATCGGGCAATGAAAAGCCCAGCGCATCCAGCGCGCGCAATCGCTCTTCCTCGCCAACCTCCGGGTCCAGCGCCAGGGCGAGGTTGGGCTCGTCGGGCAATTCCTCGCGCACCGTCCGGCCGAGGAGCTTGGAGAATGCCTCCTGGACGAAGCCCCGGTGCCGGCCGAGCTCCGACTCGAAGGCGGCCCACTGGGGGTAGCCGAGCGAGTGGGCGAGGCGGGATCGCTCGCGCTTGCTCCCCGGGAGCAGGTGCGTCTGGCGCTCCTCGACCATCTGCAGGCGGTTCTCCACGCGCCGGAGAAACAGATAGGCCTCCTCCAGGGAATCGGCATCGGAGAGGGAGATGAGCCCTTCTGCCTCGAGCTTGCGCAGGGCGCGAACGGTGTGCCGTTCCCTCAGCGAGGGCTGCTTGCCGCCGTGGAGCAGCTGCAGCGCGTTGGCGAAAAACTCGATCTCCCGGATACCCCCCGGCCCGAGCTTCACATCGTCGGCGCTCGCCTTCCCGCGAAGATCGATCTGCGCTTTGAGGTCCCGCAGCTCGTTGACCACTCCCAGGTCCAGGGTCCGGCGCCAGATGAAGGGAAAGAGCGACTCAAGCAGCTCCCGGGCGAGCAGCTCATCCCCCGCAATTGGGCGCATTTTGAGCAGCGCCGCACGCTCCCAGGGTCTGCCGAGCGACTCGTAGTAGGAAGTCGTCGCCGCCAGGGACAAGGCGATCGCCCCGCTGCGGCCGTGGGGGCGAAGGTTCAGATCGACGCGGAAGCAAAACCCCTCTGGCTCGGTGGTGCTCAGCGCCTTGGTCAGCGCCTCGGCGAGCTTGGTGTAGAACTGCACGTTGGGCAGCGTTCCCTCCGTGCCTCCGGTGGTTTGCCCCTCGGCGCGGTAGAGGTAGACGAGGTCGATGTCCGAGCTGAAGTTGAGGTCTTCCCCTCCGAGCTTTCCCAGCCCGAGAACGCAAAATCCGGGCATCTCCGGCGAGCCGTACCGTTCGACGAGGTTTTGCTCCAGGGGTCCGAGAGCCGCCCGGACGATGGCGGTGGCGAGGTGGCTCATCTCGCGGCCGAGCGCGTCGACCGGCGCCCGCACCACGACGTCCCTCGCCATCAGCCGGAACAGCTCGCGGTACTTGTAGCGCCGCAATCGCCGATACAGCTCCCGCTTGTCAGGACCTACCCGGCGCAGCGCGGCTTTGGCTTCGCGTTCGAAGTGCTCCAGGCTCTTTT
>WNFC01015160.1_pt1 | contig 18249 bp, 13 predicted proteins | sample 5400541 | NCBI WGS metagenome assembly WNFC01 (sample SAMN13153342, study PRJNA577476) | soil metagenome | isolation source: 120 cm saprolite under Douglas fir tree site 2 hole 2 replicate 1 | place: USA:California | collected 2015-04-18 | reverse complement strand
GTCGCGTCTCGCCCTGCGGATCCTCCTCGCTGAGGACAATGTGGTGAACCAGCAGGTGGCGACCGCCATGCTCGTCAAGCGCGGACACGAGGTGGACGTTGTGGCCGACGGCCGCGCCGCGGTGGACGCCGTCGGCGCCCGCCCCTACGACGTGGTGCTGATGGACATCCAGATGCCCGAGATGGATGGGTTCGCGGCGACGCAGGCGATCCGCGCGCTTCCCGCGGGAGGGACCCTGCCCATCATTGCCCTGACAGCGCACGCCCTGAGCGGCGAGCGCGAGCGCTGCCTCGCCAAAGGGATGAGTGGTTATCTCGCGAAGCCGTTTAAGGCGCATGAGCTCTTCGCCGTGGTTGAGGGTCGGAGTGCGCTTCCCATGAAGACCAGCGCTCCGCGGCCACTGGCGGTCGACCTCGAGGCGTTCCGCCGCGCGATGCGGGAGGCGGGCGCGGAGGAGGCGGTCGACGGGATCATCGCCACCTTCGTCGCCACCCTGCCGCAACGCCTCGACGCGCTGGCGACGGCAGCCCAGGGTGAAGACCCGGAGCCTATCCACCGCGCCGCGCACGTCGTCAAGTCGGCGGCTGCTACCCTCGGCGCGGAGGGCCTGGCCACGTTGCTTAGGGACGTCGAAATGGCGGCTCAGGCGGGCGACCTGGCGCTGGCGCGCGCGAAGCTCGCCCTCGTGGGGAGCGAAGCGCGTGCCGTCCTCGACCTCTTACATGCCTAACCCCAGTTCCGTCCTCGTCGCCGACGACGACCCCGTCTCGCGCGCCCAGCTCTCGGCGCTCGTGCGCGCAGCAGGGTACCAGGTGAGCATCGCCGAACACGGCCGCGAGGCGTGGGACTTGCTTCAGCTCGCTCGCGTCCCGGTCGTGATCTCCGACTGGTACATGCCTGAGATGGACGGTCCCCAATTGTGCCGCAGCATCCGCGGTCGCCGCGACCAGCCGTACGTCTACTTCATCCTGATCACGTCGCGCGGCGGCAAGGAGCAGTATCTGGCAGGGATGGAGGCGGGCGCCGATGACTTCATCACCAAGCCTGTAGACCCCGACGAGCTACGCGCCCGGCTGACCGTGGCCGAGCGGATCCTGGGCCTCCGGCGCGAGCTGCAGCAGCTTGAGGGTCTGCTGCCGATCTGCGCCTATTGCAAGCGCATCCGGGACGATCGCAACGCGTGGGGCTCGCTCGAAGGATTCATCGAGAAGCGCTCCGAAGCTCAGTTCAGCCACGGGATCTGCCCGGACTGCTACAAGAAGCACGTGCAGCCACAGCTCGACGGACTCGGGCCGTCGACGTGAGGCCGCCGTGTCGCAGGCGGCAGCCGCAGGCCACGCAGAACTCCCAAACGGAGGACGCCATCTCATGAAGGCGTATATAGTCACTACCGGCGTCGTCTTTGGGCTTCTGACGATAGCCCATCTATGGCGGATTGCTGCTGAGGGAGTGCAACTCTTGACCAACCCCTGGTGGGTCGGGATCACGGTCGGGGCGGCCGCCCTGTCTTTTTGGGCGTGGCGCCTCTTCCGGCTCCTGCGGCACAGCGGAGGCGCATGAGCTCCCGCCTAGGTACGCCGCACGTCGGGAGCGTTCCGCGCTCGCGGCGGACCGGTGGCGAAGTCTAGCTCCCCCGTTGAGGGGGAATCGGGAGCGTCACAATAAAAGTGGTCCCCTGGCCGACTGCGGATTCCACCTGCACCGTCCCACCAAACATTTTGTGCGTGACTTCCCGCACGACGGTGAGACCCATGCCATGGGTCTCCACCGCAGGCTTGGTCGTAAAATCCGACTCGAACACACGGTCAAGGTTCTCGGGCAGGATGCCTCTGCCTTGGTCGCTGACGGTTAAGCGAAGCGTGTCCTTCACCTCTTTGAGGCTCACGCGCACCAGCCCGCGCTCTTCGGTCGCTTCGATCGCGTTCAGGATCAGGTTCGTGGCCACTTGATACAAGGCGCCCTGGTCCCCGAATAGATAGCAGTAGAGCACCGCCGAGTCCCACTGCAACTCTACTCCTCGCTTGCGTGCGAGCGGACGTTCTAGTGTGACGGAGGAACGGAGGACCGGCACGGCGTCGAACCGCGAGAGTCGGGCCGCCGCGGCGGCTGGCCGCTCTTGGATCGCGCGGAGGTAGTCGGACGCTTGCTCGATGCCCGCGGCGACGTTGGCCAGGTCCTGGAGCAGCTCCGCCCGCACGGCCGGCTCTAATGACTTGTCCGCGCGGAGCGTCTCGGTACTCAGGTCAAGGTTGCCTAAGGCGACAGCGAGTGGATTCCCCACCTCGTGGGCAATAATGCTGGGCTGACGGGCGAGCTCCCACAGTGCCTCCGCCGGGGGCAGCCGGGGGTGGGCCGCTCCCGGGCCGGCGTCGATCAGCCCGAGGCAGAGACCGGCGAGCTCGAGCGTGATGCGCTCCCGGCTCCGCCGCTCGATCCCATCCGGCGGAGGGGCAGGGGGCTGGGTGCGTACCGGGGCCACACACCAGCGTTCATCGAGTCGACAGCCCACCCAGCGGCTCCCGTGTATGATCGGGGCACCCCAGCGCCCGAGGGTCGCGTCCAGGTCCAGGATGACTGCCTGATATGGAGGGTCAGCCACACTGGTAAGCACGGGGATCACCTCAACCCCTTTCGAGACTTCCCAGAGAGTGACCACGCGCCCTTGCAGGGCGACGCTAGCCTGCCGGAGCACCTCGCCTCGGTGATCCGGCATAGCGCTTGACCCCATCACTCCAGACTCCACTCCCGTCATAGCTGCGTAACCTGAGGTCGCTGGTGCGCTTCGGCTAGGCTGGTTTTGCGGCACGATAGGGCGAAATCGCGACATCAGCCGGTGGTCATGCAGAGCGATAGGGTCACCGGCTGAGAGAGTTGATGGAAGGTAGACGTTCACTGGTCTTCTTGAGCCTTGCCAAGCTGCTAGGTACAAACCAGCGTTACGCTGCGGCGCCCCACCAATCTTCACTGTCTAGTCGTGCGTCCTCTTTGCGGCAAGCGTCTTTCTTCGGGGAAAGCGCGGCGGAGTCATACTGCAAGCGGCATGCAAGGATTGATGGTGCCGCGCCGTGCGGACATGCGCGCAGCCGTGGACACGTTATGGGCTCGTTGTCTTCCAGGAGCAGGGGGGGCGTTGCGGCGGGCTAACACACGGTGGGGGTTTCACGCTGTGGTTCGTGGCTGCATTCGACGCAGTCGTTTCCCAGGTGGAGAGTGGTGATGCGGCCAGTCAGTCATACCCTCATTGACTCCGTCAGCGCACCGATCGTCCAGGTCTTCGCCCTCCTCACTGACCCTGGCCGCATTGCGAAGTGGCTGCCTGGGTGCGACACCGCTGAGAGCGCGGGGCCGCTTAGGAAAGGCGCGCGATTGAAGGCATGGTTCGGCGAACGCATGACCGAGTTCGAGATCGTGGACTTTGCCCCGCCTGCCACGTTCGGCTGGGTCGAGCGCGGGCAGCGAAAGGGGACGAGGCTTTTCCTGCGCCTCGATTCGAGCGGTTCGACCACGGCAGTCACCGTTAGAGAAGTCTGGACCCCGCGGTCCTTCGGTGCTTGGGTGCGTGGGCACTTCTTCGAGAGGCGCAAGGTGCAGCGCCGACTTCGCAACATCCTGGAGAACTTGCGGACGCTGCTGGCCTCCTAGAAGCGTGAGCGTTGACCTCACCGCAACTCCCGCGGTCGGGCTTCTTCCTCAGTCGTGCATCAAAGGCGCCCCCACGCGCTGGTCGGTAACCCGCCCCCTCCCCCCCCTCCACGGGACTCCCACTAGCAGCTACTGCAGGTGTAGGCCGCCGATCGTCAAGGGGTCCCCGCCTGGGTACCTTGTCGTCGCCGGGGGTGCTGAGGGCTGATCAGCGAACCTCCTGACAGTCTTATCAAATCCCGCTCTATTCGCGCGCGCTCTGGCGGTGGGGACGTGAGCGGTCCAGCTTGCCGCCACGAAGAGAGCGTTGACGACACGGAGCTGCCTTCTCAAGAAGGAGGGCGATCATGACCACCACGACATCCAAGACTCCGGTGCCCGGCACGGCGACGATCACTGAGCATGATTCACAGCAAGTTGCCCGCTCCAACGCAACGGGGCGGCAACCGGTCGTATTCATCCACGGCCTCTGGCTGTTGGCGAGCAGTTGGGACCGCTGGGCGAAGATGTTTGAAGAGGCGGGATACACCACGCTCACACCCGGCTGGCCGGACGACCCTGACACGGTCGCCGAGGCCAATGCGAATCCCGGTGCCTTCGCGCGCAAGAGCGTGGGCCAGGTGGCTGACCACTGCGACGCGGTCATCCGCGGGCTGAAGAAGAAGCCGGCCATCATCGGCCACTCCTTCGGTGGTCTGCTCGTGCAGATCCTCGCCGGCCGGGGACTGGCGTCCACAACCGTGGCCATCGACCCGGCTCCGTTCCGGGGCGTGCTTCCGCTACCGTTCTCGGCACTGAGGTCCGCCTGGCCAGTCCTTCGTAACCCGGCCAACCGCAACCGGGCGATCCCGCTCACACTGAAGCAGTTCCGGTTCGGGTTCGCCAACGCCGTGAGCGAGACCGAAGCCAAGGAGCTCTACAAGACTTTCGCCGTCCCGGCCTCGGGGAAGCCGCTCTTCCAGGCCGCCGCCGCCAACCTCAATCCGTGGACGGAGGTGAAGGTCGACACCAAGCACCCCGATCGCGGGCCGCTCCTGATCATCTCGGGGGAGAGGGACAACACGGTCCCGTGGGCCATCGCGAACGCCTCCTTCAGGCGACAGAAGGCCAGCCGCGGCGTCACGGAGATCGTGGAGATCAAAGACCGCGGGCACGCGCTCACGATCGACAGCGGCTGGCGAGAGGTAGCCGATAAGGCACTCGCGTTCGTCCGGCGCTTCGTCTAGTCCCTGGCCCTTAGGCGGTCCTCGGAACTATCTCTCTCGTCAGTGAGTTCCTTACCTCAGGGCCTGAAGGAGACAGGGTATGACCAGTCAAGCCGTTCGTGACCCGATCAAAGATCAGTTGCTGACGCCCAAGAATGCGGCGCTCATCATCATCGACTACCAGCCCATTCAAGTCAGCTCGATCCTGTCGATGGACCAGGAGCTGCTCGTTCAGAACATCGTCCGCGTGGCGAGGACCGCCAGAGTCTATGGGCTGCCCGTGGTGGTCTCGACCGTTAACGTGAAAACAGGCAGAAACAAGCCGATGATCCCCGAGTTGCAGGAGGTGCTACCGGGAATCGAGCCGCTCGACAGGACCAGCATCAACGCCTGGGAGGACGTGGAATTCCTCGCCGCCGTCAAAGCAACCGGCCGCAAGAAGCTTCTCATGACGGCCTTGTGGACGGAGGCATGTCTCGCCTTTCCGACGCTCGATGCCCTACGCGAGGGGTACGAGGTGTATCCCGTCGTTGATGCAGTCGGTGGAACGTCGCTCGAAGCGCATCGGGCGGCGCTCGAGCGCGTTGTCCAGGCCGGCGCCAAGCCGGTGAGCTGGGTCCAAGTTATCTGCGAGTTGCAGCGGGACTGGAAGCGGGAGGAGACGGTGAAGGCGGTCGCGGACATTCTGTTCGATCCGAAGGTGCCCTTCGTGGCTGCGGAGCGGCGTGCCGCGGTGCCAGTGTGATTGGCCGTCCTCGCTGTTCGCCTGCGTTGGAGATACAATAGGAACACTCAGTCAGGAGATGACGATGACCAGCACCATCACTCCGCGAGTCTATCCCACGAAGAACGATCTGCCCGAGGCCGGGCGGCTCGAGGTGATCGCGCTGCTCAATCAGCGCCTCGCTGACGGCATCGACTTGCAGGCGCAATGCAAGCAGGCGCACTGTCGAGGGACGGTCTACTCTGCTCGACTATCCGTTGACCCTTTCGACGGGCGCCGAGCACGTGGCGGCGCTGTCGGATGCCCTCGCCGGATTCGGCCGCACGGTACGGCTCGGCATCGAGGAGATGAACGAGCTCGAGGATGCCGGTAGCGCCGACATCCTCACCGAGATCTCCCGGGGCGTGGACAAATGGCTCTGGTTCGTCGAGGCCCACCAACAGGGCGCGTGATCCCATGACGCTCGTTGCTCCTCCTGCCCCCCCCTCGCCTCCGTCTCCCGGCAAGCACGCCGAGCACCTCTATCCAACGCTGACGCCGGCCCAGGTCGCCCGTCTTGCCGCACGCGGGCGCCGACGCCACGTCGAGCGAGGTGAGGTGCTGCAGCAGGCGGGTGAGCCGGCAGCGCGTCTCTTCGCCGTTGTGGCGGGCCGGCTTGACGTCGTCCGCCCATCAGCCGCCGAGGAGGTCGTAGTGTCGTTCAGCCCGGGGATGTTCACGGGCGAAGTGACCTTGCTGTCGGGCCGTCGCGGGCTCGCCCAGATCCGCGCAGGAGTGGACGGTGAGGTCATCGAAGTCGGTCGCGACGACCTAGCGGCCCTCATCCAGACCGACGTCGAGCTGAGCGCAATCCTCATGCGCGCCTTCATCCTGCGGCGGGTGGAGTTGATCAACCGTGGCATCAGCGACGTGGTAGTCCTCGGGTCGACGCATTGCCAGGGGACGCTCCGCGTGCATGAGTTCCTCACCCGGAACGGGCACCCCCATACCATGGTCGATTTGGATCGGGATGCCGGCGTCCAGGAGCTGCTCGATCACTTCCACGTCACGGCAGCCGACGTGCCCGTGGTCATCACGTGCGGCGAGGTCGTGCTCAAGAACCCCACCAATCAGCAGGTCGCCGATGCCCTAGGCTTCAACGACGCGATCGATCGGACCCAGGTCCGCGACCTGGTCATCATCGGGGCGGGACCCGCGGGGCTTGCCGCCGCGGTGTACGGGGCGTCGGAGGGACTGGAGGTGCTGATCGTGGAGGCGACCGCGCCGGGGGGTCAGGCCGGCGCGAGTTCCAAGATTGAGAACTACCTCGGCTTTCCGACGGGGATCACCGGTATTGACCTGGCGGCGCGGGCTGCCAACCAGGCGCAGAAGTTCGGGGCCCAACTGATGATCGGGAGCGCGGCCAGGCGCCTCGCGTGCGGCCGCACGCCGTACGCGCTCGAGGTCGGTGACGGGCAGCGGCTGCCGGCGCGCGCGGTGATCATCGCCACGGGCGCCGAATACCGGCGGCTGCCACTCGACGCCCTGCCGCGGTTCGAAGGAGCGGGCGTGTATTACGCCGCGACCGCTATGGAGGCGAAGTTGTGCGCCGGCGAAGAGGTGGTCGTCGTGGGCGGAGGCAACTCGGCGGGTCAGGCGGCGGTGTTCCTGGCCGAGACAGCCCGGCAGGTGCATATGCTGATCCGCTCGACGGGCCTGGCCGACACCATGTCGCGCTACCTGATCCGTCGCATCGAAGATCATCCATCCATCGTCCGACACGTGCGCACGGAGGTAGTGAGCCTCGAGGGGAACGGCCACCTCGAGCGGGTGGGCTGGCGCGACAACCAGAGCGGGCGGATCGAGACACGCGGCATCCGGCACGTTTTCACCATGACCGGCGCCGTGCCCAGTACGCACTGGCTGGAGGGCTGCCTCGCACTCGACGCCAAGGGGTTCATCAAGACGGGACCGGACCTGTTGCCCGAGGACCTGGCCACCGCGCGCTGGCCGCTCGCCCGCGCTCCTCATCTGCTGGAGACGAGTCTCCCTGGTGTTTTCGCGATTGGTGACGTCCGCGCCGGGAGCTTGAAGCGCGTGGCCTCCGCTGTGGGCGAGGGATCGATCGCCATCGCTGCGGTGCACCAAGTGCTGCACGAGTAAGGAGAGGTCTGCGATGTCCGGCGGTCCCTGCGCGCACCTCAAAGCGATCACCACCGTGAGGCAAGCCAAGCGGCGGGAGTGCGCCGAGTGCGTGAAGATCGGGGCGCAATGGGTCCATCTGCGTACCTGCCAGGAGTGTGGAGCTACGCTGTGCTGCGACAGCTCCCCCAACCGCCACGCCAGCAAGCATGCACGCGCCAGCGGGCATCCGGTGGTCGCTTCATCGGAGCCGGGGGAGCGGTGGTTGTATTGTTATCCGGACGATGGCTTTGCGGAGTATTGAGACGAGGAGTATTGGCATGGCCAGGGATGAAGAGTTCGAGGAGCGCACGTCGGCCGCGGCGGACGTGAGGGCCCGGTTGCGAAACCGCGGGATCGCCATCACGGGCGCCGAGAAGCCCGAGGATCTCGTGGACCTGCTCTCGGCGGTGGAGCGCTTCGAGAAGGCGGTCGAGGCGCATGGGGGAGACTTGATGGTCGACGACTTGAAGAGCGTGCGGCCCGACGACCGCCACTTCGTCGTGCCCCAGCGCGCACGTGGCGAGGCCGTGCGGGCGTACATCGTCCGGATCGACGAAGCGGCGGCCGGGCTGCGTCGCCATCCGCGGCGGCCCGACTGAGATTGGACACGACACGCCCCCCGACTGAAGTGTCGGGGAGCGGAATCACTGGCCCGTCGTCGCCGGCTCGTCGAGAAACGGAATGACCGTGGCCGCTAGCGCCGGTGCGCTGAAGATGAGGTAGTGTGTCAAACCCGGTAGAATCGCGAGCCTCGACTTCGGACGCCCCGCGCCATCCCATCCGCCGTCTCGCTTCCCGCCGCCGAGCAGTCCGAAGAGCTCCACCGCATGTGCGGGAGGGAATATGTCGGCGTCCCCCGCGACGACCAGCGTCGTCGCCTTGATGCCGGCGATAGCTCCAGAGAAGTCGAAATCCTGCTTCATCGCCTCGCCGATCTTGCTCAGGAGCCGGGGCCAGTCCTCGGGCCTCGGCGCGATACTGGCGTACAACTGATACATCGGGGTCTGTTTCATTGCCTCGGCGGCCGCGACACTCACTTGCCCCTGCTGAGCGAGTATCTCGGGATAGAACGCACTGCGCCTGAATGGTGTCGACACCACCACGAGCCTGCGCACTTCTTCAGGGTGTCGGATGGCGGTCTGCAGGGCAACGCCGCCGCCGAGCGAGTAGCCCATGATGTCGGCCCGTTCGAGTCCAAGGTGCTTGATCAGGGCGGCGATATCGTCCGCCATCAGCTCGACGCTGAGGGGTCGATCGATATCGGCCGTCCGCCCGTGGGCCTGCAGGTCGACGGCGATGACCTGGCGGCCAGCGGCGAGTGCTGGGAGGTTGGGGCCAAACATCTCGATCGCGCCGAGACTGCCATGGAGCAGGATGAGCGGTCGTCCCGTTCCGGCGACCTCGTAATAGAGCTTGATGCCGTTCACGTCTGCGTAATGGCCCACCCCCCTCGTCTTGCCCCCCCATGCGCCCTGCGCGTCATGCCTGACCTGAGCCTGAGCACGCATGGGCGCTTCCAGGATCGCCGCAACGGCGAGAACCGCGGCGATACTGCGGGGAAGCGGAACTGCTCTGAAAGACGGGTGCACTGTATTGCCTCCTTCTTGATGTTGGGCTCGGCAGCGACAGAAGCTCGCTCTGATGACGACGAACGGGGTTAGCGCAGATCGACAGGGCAGTGGCTTGCCCCGGGCTTCCGACCCAACGCCACACCTCCCCTCCTCCGGACTGAGTGAAGCTCAAGGCTCTCGCTGACTTGACAGATTCGTACCCTCGCTGTATGTGGGAAGCACATTCGGGCCCGGGTTCACTTTTCCGCAGGTTGCCTGTGGCACACCAATCCGGTTGGCGATACCAATCACGCCCTACGACTTGAGAGGACGCGCATGAGACGAGTACCGTTCATCTTCGTTGCGTTTCTGGCAGTGCTCTGGGTCGCTCCGCTTGGCGCGCAACAGGCCACCGGCACGATCCGCGGACGTGTCAGCGACGCCACGGCGAAGCGGCCGCTCGCTGGAGCCACGGTCACGTTCGGGAGCCGCGGCGCGCTTAGCCAGGCGGACGGTCGCTATATCCTCACCGGAGTCCCGTCGGGCACGGACAGCCTGCGGGCCAGGATGCTCGGCTACGCGCCGGCAGTGCGGGCCATCACAATCGCGGGGGGCGATACGCTCACAGTCGATCTCGCGCTGACCGCCCAGGCGGTGGGCCTCTCGGAGATGGTGGTCGTCGGCTACGGGCAGCAAACTGCGGGCAACCTCACCGGTGCCGTGACCCAGCTCGGGGCGGCGGAGTTCAACCCGGGCCGCATCATCAGCCCCGGAGCTCTCATTCAGAGCAAGGTCGCGGGCGTGCAGGTCGTGGATAACAACGAGCCGGGCGGCGGCCTCCAGATCCGCATCCGCGGTACGACCTCCGTCAACGCCAGCAGCGAGCCCCTGTACGTCATCGACGGCGTGCCGGTGGGCAGCGGCTCCGGCGGCGGTATCTCCGCGGGCCGCGACCCGCTCAACTTCCTGAACCCGAACGATATCGAGACCATCACGGTGCTCCGGGACGCCTCGGCCGCCGCGATCTATGGCGCGAACGGATCCAACGGCGTTGTGCTGATCACCACGAGGGCCGGGCGACGCGGCGGCCCGCAGTTTGAGTACAGCACCAGCGTCTCGGCCTCCTCGGTCACCAGGCTCCCCACCATGCTCAACGCGGCCCAATTCCGGACCGCCGTCACCCAGTACGCACCGCAGTACCTTGGCCAGCTGGGCAGCGCGAACACCAACTGGTTCGACCTGGTGGACCGCACCGGGTACGGACAGGATCACAACCTGTCCGTCTCGGGCGCGGGTGATCTCAGCACTTGGCGACTGTCGTTCGGCTATCTCAATCAGGACGGCGTCATTCAGGGCAGCACGGCCCAACGGCTCTCGCTTGGATTGAACTACTCGCAGCGCCTCTTCAACGACCGCTTGAGCGTGCGCACCAGCCTCAGGGGCTCGCGCACCCTTGACCAGTTCACCCCCACCGCGACCGGCGGCGTGCTCGGCAATGCGGCGACGATGGGGCCGACTCAGCCGGTCATGGATCCCACGAGCCCGACCGGCTACTACGAGTGGCCGGGGAACAGCCTGACCTCCGGAGACAATCCGGTCGCTCTTCTGGCCCTGGACAAGTCCCACGGCACGACGTACCGCAGCATCGGCAACATTCAGGGCGATTGGCAATTGCCGATTCTCAATAACGCGCTGACGGCGCACCTGAACCTAGCCTACGACGTTACTCAGGTGGCGTCGGTGACATTCAACCCCAGCATCACGCACCCCGAGCAGAAGTTCGGCTATTTGGGCGAGTTGTGGCACAACGATAACCAGATGACGAACACGCTCCTCGACACGTACCTGAGCTACGCGGCTCCGACAGGTGTCGGGCCCGGCAGCCTCGATCTGACGGCGGGGTACTCGTGGTCGGGCTCGCACGCGGAGTATACCTCCCTGTACGAGACGCACCTCAGCACCGACCTGCTCGGCGATAACGGTATTCCCACCTCGACCACCGGCAACGTCACAAACAGCTCGCCGATCCAGGAAAGCCGGCTGATCTCCTTCTTCGGGCGGGCCAACTACAACATCAACGACCGCTACCTGCTGGCCCTGAGCCTGCGCCGCGACGGGTCCTCTCGCTTCGGTGCGAACCACTCGTGGGGCGTCTTCCCCGCCGCGGCATTTGCGTGGCGGCTCTCGCAGGAGTCGTTCCTCCGTAACGTCCATTCGCTGTCGGACCTCAAGCTCCGGGTGTCGTACGGGAGGACAGGGAACCAGGCGTTCCCTAATTACCTCCAATACGCCGCATACCAGTTTGGGAATCCGCAGGGCCAGGTGCTGTTCGGCAACCAATACGTGACCACGATCCGGCCGGGCGCAAAGAACCCGAACCTCAAGTGGGAGTCTACGGGCTCTTTGGATGTCGGGTTCGACTTCGGCTTCAACAGCCAGCGGATCAGCGGTACGCTTGACTGGTACAACCGGAAGACTGACGACATGCTCTTCCTCGTGCCCGTCGACCCCTCTACCAACCTCTCGAACTTTGTCTGGAAAAACATCGGCAGCATGCGCAACCGCGGCATTGAGATGAGCCTGGGCACCCAGCTGATGGACGGCGGCCGTCGTGGCTTCTCCTGGAGCGCCGACTTCACCGTGTCCCACAACACCAACACTCTGCTCAGCATCAACCCGGCCGACAGCGTCACGCAGATCAATGTCGGCGGCATCTCGGGCGGCGTGGGCACCACCGCGGAGGTCCTTACGCCGGGGCAGCCGGTCAACTCGTTCTTCCTCTGCCGGCAGGCGTATCAGAACGGTAAGCCGCGCCAGGACTACTACTACAGCGTGCCCGGCGACACCGTGGTCAAGGATGTGAACTGTGTTAAGAACCGGCAGCCCATGCACGACCCGGCGCCGAGATGGATCCTGGGACACTCGTCGCACTTCACCTACGGCGACTTGGACTTCGGTTTCACGCTCCGGGCGTACCTGGGCAACTACGTCTACAACAACGTGGCGTCCTCGAGCGGTGACTACCGCGAGCTTTCGGCGGGTACGTCGCCGTACAACCTGCACGCATCGGTGCTGGCGACCGGCTTCACAGTTGCGCAATACCTCTCGGACTACTATCTAGAGAAGGCGTCGTTCCTCCGCATGGACAACGTGACCGTCGGCTACTCGTTCAACTATAGCGGTCAGCCTATGCGCGCCTACGCCACCGTCCAGAACGCGTTCACCATCACCGGCTACAGCGGCGTGGACCCGACGGCAGGCATCAACGGCATCGACAACAACATCTACCCGCGCGCCCGTACGTTCACGGGCGGGCTGAGCGTCCGGTTCTAGATCGCGACCCTGAAGACGAACCCAATGAGAGGGATCAGACATATGAACACCGGAGCCAGCAGGGCCATCGCCGTCATCACGGTGCTTGTGGCCGGCGTCGCGCTCGCCTGCACCGACACGCTCGTCGAGCCGAAGAGCACGGTGACCGAGGCGAACATTTTCAGCGACCCGAACTCCTACAAGGCATTCATCGCCAAAGTCTACGGGGGGCTCGCACTCACCGGGCAGCAGGGCCCGACCAACCAGCCAGACATCCTGGGCCTCGACGAGGGGTTTGCCGAGTACGTCCGCGTCTGGTGGCAGCTGAACCAGCTGCCCACCGACGAGACGATCGTCGCGTGGGGCGATCCCGGACTCCCGGAGATCAACACCCAGCAGTGGGTTTCCAGCAACGTGTGGGTTTACGCGATGTGGTCGCGGATCTACTTCCAGGTCGCGATGGCGAACGAGTTCCTACGCCAGACCACAGATGACAAGCTGACCGCGCGGGGGAACGTCAACGACGCCCTCCATGCCCAGATTCTGCAATACCGCGCCGAGGCCCGGTTCCTACGCTCGCTCAGCTACTGGCACCTGATTGACATGTTCGGAGGAGGCCCGCTCGTGACCGAGGCGGACCCGGTCGGCGGCGCACCGCCGTCCGCGGCCGCGCGCGACAGTCTCTATCGGTTTGTCGTGAGCGAGCTGAACGCCATTCTGCCAGCCCTTCCTGCACCCGGTGCGACTTCCTACGGTCGTGCCACACAATGGGCCGCGCAGATGGTCCTGGCGCACGTCTACCTGAACGCGGCCGTCTACACCGGCACCCCGGCGTACGACAAGGCGCTGGCGGCCGCCCAGGCGGTCATCAGCTCCGGCGCCTACAGCTTGGCTCCGGTCTATCGGAACAACTTCCTTGCAGACAACAACACATCGCCCGAGATCATCTTCGCCGTCCCGTTTGACGGAACGCGCACGCAGACGTGGGGTGGGACGACGTTCCTCGTCCACGCCGCCTGCGGCGGCGCGATGATTAACGCCAATTACGGTGTCAACGGCTGCTGGTGGGGGCTGCGCCTGAAGCCGCAGGCTTACTACCGCTTCAATACGGCTGCAGACCATGCCGCCGGCGACACCCGTTCTGCGTACTTCTTCACGACCGGCCAGGACACGGCGGTGAACAGCATCAGCACGTTCACAGAGGGGATCGCGGCGCCGAAGTACTCGAACCTCAACTCGGTCGGTGTAGCCGGTTCCGACCAGACGTTCCCAGACACGGACTTCCCGATGTTCCGCCTCGGGGACGCCTACTTGATCTACGCCGAAGCCCAGCTGCGCGGCGGCGGCGGCACCGCGGCCCAAGCGCTGACCTACGTGAACCTGCTACGGGGGCGCGCCTACGGGGGCACGTCCGGCGACATCACGGCGCCCCAGCTCACGCTGCAATTCCTCCTGGACGAGCGGAGCCGTGAGCTCCTGTGGGAGGGCCACCGCCGGACCGACCTCATCCGGTATGGCCAGTACAGCGGCGGGACCTATCTCTGGGCGTGGAAGGGTGGGACGCAGGCTGGTGTGGCGACGGGCTCGAACCTCGATCTGTACCCGATTCCCTTGAACGAGCTCTCGGCGAACCCGATCGTTAGTTTTCACTTGTCCGCAGCTCCGCCGGCTTCGCGGCGGAGCTGCGGGTCTTTCATGAGCCACTGGATCCGAGCCGTTCCGCTTCGACTCCGACTCGCCGCAGCAGGGCTGCTCGCTTTTGCCGCGGTCGCCTGCTCCAATACGCCGGCGTCCCCGCTGCAGACCGGCCTTCCCCCGGATCGCCCGGTGCTCCCGCCAGCCTACCGCCCCAGTGGCCACTCGGCCGCGGGCGACGTGTTCGTGCACCTGTTCGAGTGGAAGTGGACCGACATCGCGAACGAGTGTGAGCAGGTTCTCGGGCCCGCGGGATTCACGGCGGTGCAGGTGTCGCCGCCCCAAGAGCACAGCGTCCAGTCCAGTCACACTTGGAGCGAGCGCTATCAGCCGGTCAGTTACAGCATCGCGCTCAGCCGCTCGGGGACCGGCACAGCGTTCGTCGCGATGGTGCAGCGCTGTCAGACCGCCGGCGTCGGCATCTACGTAGATGCTGTCATCAATCACATGACCAACTACCCGAGCCCCGGCGTCGGCAGCAACGGCACCGCCTACTCCAAGTACGACTATCCAGGGCTGTACGGTTCCGGCGATTTCCACACGCCGTGCCTGGTCAACAACTACCAGAGCGCGGCCAACGTGCAGGACTGCGAGCTGTTCGGCTTGCCGGATCTCAATACCGGTCTGCCCTCGGTCCGGCAGAAGATCGCCGGCTACCTGATCATGCTCGCGCGCCTCGGGGTCGTCGGCTTTCGCATCGACGCGGCGAAGCACATCCAGCAGGTGGAGCTCGACGACATTCTCGCGATCGTGGATTCCACGATGACGGCGGAGGGACGCCCAATTCCGTACTACTTTCTCGAGGTGAGCGGCGGGGCCGGGGAGGCGCTGTCGCCGCACGACTTTTTCGGCGAAGCGTATCGCTCCGGCGGCGCGGCAGACATCACCGAGTTCACCTTCGTGGGGGTCGGCGACAAGTTCCGAGGGATAGGTGGACAACACATCTCCCAGCTCAACCCGAACGGGCCACCTGGAAGCCAGTTTTCGCCGGCGGCGTGGGGGCTGATGCCTGCGGACAAGGCCGTCGCGTTCCTGCAGAACCACGACACCCAGCACCAGTGCGGCATCAGCTATCGCGACGGCAGCGTCTTCCGCGTGGCCAACGTATGGATGCTGGCCCAGCCCTACGGGTACCCGTCCATCCTATCGAGTTACGCGTTCGACTGCCCGGCGGGAAACGACATGGGTCCCCCGTCCGATGCCAACGGGAATACGAACACGGTGACCTGCGCGTCGAGCCTCGAGACGGCGACGATTGGCCAATGGGTGTGCGAGCACCGCGACCCCATGATCGCTGGGATGGTGCGGTTCCGCCGCAATGTCGCTGGCACGGACATCAATCACTGGTGGGACGACGGCGCCAACGCCATCGCTTTCTCACGCGGCGCCATGGGCTTCGTGGCTATCAACCGCGAGAGCGCCGCGGTGACGGCCACTATTGCCACGGGGATGCCGCCGGGCACCTACTGTGACATCCTGACGGGCGGGCTGGTCGGGACGGCCTGTGCCGGTACCGCCATCGTGGTGGATCCGAGCGGGGCTGTCCAGCTCCAGCTCACCGCCAACTCGGGTGTCGCGATCGACGCCGCGACGCGGCATCCATGAGGCGGCTGCTCGCCCCAGCCCTCGGTGTGGTGGTCGCCGCTCTACCTGCGAACGGGCAGGCGACCCTCCAGTTGGCCCTACCCGCCCAGTCGCCGGCGGGCGCGCCGGTTTTCGTGGCGGGGACGTTCAACCGATGGAACCCCGCTGCGCCCGGGTATCGCTTGGCAGCGCGGGCCGACGGACGGTACGCCATCACGCTCCCGAGCTCGGTGCGCGGCCGAATCGAATTCAAATTCACTCTGGGATCGTGGGAAACGGTGGAGCAGGACAGCGCCGGCCGCGATGTCCCCAACCGCAGCTTCGTGGTGCCGGCGACCGGCGCCGCCTCGTACGCCGCAACGGTGATGGGATGGCGGGACGAGAGCCCGCGGCCGAGCGCGCCGTCCACTGCCACGGCATCGGTTTCGATGCTGAGCCCCGATTTCGCGATGCCGCAGCTCGGGCGCACGCGGCGGGTCTGGCTCTACCTCCCGCCCGGCTACACCACGTCGCAGCAGCGCTACCCCGTGCTCTACATGCACGACGGGCAGAACGTATTCGACGCCGCGACGAGCTTCGCGGGCGAGTGGGGCGTGGATGAGACGCTCGACAGCCTTCACGCGCTCGGCGATGGGGGCGCAATCGTCGTCGCGGTCGACAACGGTCAGCAGCGGCGGTTCGACGAGTACTCTCCCTGGCACAACCAGAAATACGGGGGCGGTGAGGGGGACGCCTACGTCGACTTCCTCGCGAAAACGCTGAAGCCCTATATCGATCAGCACTATCGCACGCTACCCGACCGCCTCCACACCGCCGTCGCCGGCTCCAGCATGGGTGGGCTGATCTCCCTGTACGCCGGGCTCAAGTACCCCGATGTGTTCGGCCGGGTCGGCGTGTTCTCGCCCGCTTTTTGGGTCGCGCCGTCGATCTACGCCGTCGCGCGCCGCGCGCACCCACGTCCCGGGACGCGCATCTACATGGTGACGGGGGCACTGGAAGGGGACACCCCGGAGGAATACGTCCGCGATCACCAGCGGATGATCGATACGCTCGCGGCGGCGGGGTTCACGATCGGCAGCGACGTGCGGGCGGTCGTCCGGTCCGACGGGAAGCACGCCGAGTGGTTCTGGCGGCGCGAGTTTCCGGCGGCATACCAATGGCTGTTCCAGGACGCGCCGACGCACGCCTCCGCGCCCCCCCCGCCTTGGACGCATGGTGCCGTCTGCTACGAGGTGTTCGTCCGGTCGTTCTACGACAGCGATGGCGACGGCATCGGCGACTTGAACGGCCTGATTCAGAAGCTCGATTACATCACCAGTCTCGGTGCCTCGTGCATCTGGCTCATGCCCGTGGCCGCGTCGCCCAGCTACCACGGCTACGACGTCAGCGACTACTACCGCGTCGCGCCGGCCTACGGCACGAACGACGATTTCAAGCGCCTGGTGGCGGAAGCGCACCGCCGCGGCATCAGGGTACTCGTCGACATGGTCTTAAACCACGCCTCGAGCGCGCACCCGTCCTTCCAGGCGGCACTGCGGGACACGATGTCGCCGTATCGCGCGTGGTACCGGTTCTCGACCACCCCCCTCGGCAAAGGCCCGTGGGGGGAGGAGGTTTGGCACCGCTCGCCAGTGAGGGAAGAGTACTACTACGGCGTGTTCTGGTCCGGCATGCCCGACCTCAACTACGAGACTCCGGCCGTGCGCGAAGAGGCGAAGAAGGTCGCCACCTTCTGGCTGCGAGAGATGGGCGTGGACGGCTTCCGCCTGGACGCGGTGCCCTACCTTGTGGAGGAAGGGACCTGCCTCATGGGGTGCCCCGGCACCCACGTCTTCCTGCATGAGTACGCCGAGCACATCCATAGCGTGAAGCCCGACGCCTACACGGTCGGAGAGGCGTGGGGCAGCATCGCGGCGGTGCTGCCGTATTACCCGGACCAGCTCACGTCGTATTTCAGCTTCGAGCTGGCCGATTCGCTCTTGTCAGCGGTCCGCACCGGCTCGGCAACCGGACTGCTGGCCGGTTTCCTTCGGCTCCAGGACACCCTGCCGGCGTTCCGCTGGTCGCCGTTCCTCAGCAACCACGACCAAACCCGCGTCCTCACCGCGCTCGGCGGGGACGTCGCCCGCGCGAAGATCGCGGCGACACTACTGCTGACGCTGCCGGGCTTGCCCTTCATCTACTACGGCGAGGAGATCGGCATGACGGGCGACAAGCCCGACCCACGGTTGCGGACCCCGATGCAGTGGAGTCCGCGGCCCGGCCTGGGATTCACGACCGGCACGCCGTGGGAGGCGCCCCAGGCGGACTCCCTGACGACGAACGTCGCTGTGGAAGACGCCGATCCCAGCTCGTTGCTGACCCTCTACCGCCG
>WNFC01008744.1_pt1 | contig 18249 bp, 17 predicted proteins | sample 5400541 | NCBI WGS metagenome assembly WNFC01 (sample SAMN13153342, study PRJNA577476) | soil metagenome | isolation source: 120 cm saprolite under Douglas fir tree site 2 hole 2 replicate 1 | place: USA:California | collected 2015-04-18 | reverse complement strand
CATCACGCCGGGTCGGAAGCCCTCGATCAGAACATCGGCCGACTCGAGGAGACCGAGCAGGACCGCGACCGCCTGCGGATGCTTCAGATCCAGAGCGACGGAGGGCCGGCCGCGATTCGAAATGTCTTTTGCAAAGTCCATGCCCATCGCGCGGGCAATGGCCGCGCCGTCCTTGCGGTCGATCCGCAATACCTCGGCGCCGAGATCTGCGAGCAGCATCGCAGCGAACGGCCCGGGTCCGATGCCCGCAATCTCGACGACCCTGACTCCGGCAAGCGGTCCAGCACCCATCACGCGCTCCTCATAAGATCTCAAGAAAAAAGAAGATCGTATGCCAGTAGACTGTATACTACCATGCGTACTCCTGCCATCACGTGGTATGACGACGGATGAGGCGGCCGACCCGATGAGCACCTATGTCTTGATCCATGGCGCCATGCACGGTGCATGGTGCTGGGAGCGCGTCATACCACTGCTGCAGTCATCCGGCCATGCCGTCGTCGCGCCCGACCTTCCCGGACATGGAGCGGACCGCACTCCCCGCGCCGCGGTCACGCTGGCGCACTACGTCGCGAGTGTGGGTAAGCTGCTGGAGGCGGCGGCGGAGCCGGTCGTGCTCGTCGGCCACTCGATGGGCGGCATGGTCGTGAGCGCCGCGCTCGATGCGTGGCCGGCGAAGGTGCGTCACCTCATCTACATCTCGGCGGTCGTCCCGATGGACGGCGAATCGATGAACGAAGCGAGCGGTCGCGCGGCATGGCGCAACGAAGCTCTCGAGACCGGCCTCACGGTCACGGAGGCGGGCGCGAGCCACCGCATCACCGCAGCGGCGGCGCGGGCTACTTTCTTCTCCGATCTCACCGAAGCCGACGCTGCGGCTATACGGGTGCTGCGCCTCGACAGCGGGCATTCTCCGTTTATCTCGCAGCCGCAGCGGCTGGCCGAGTTGCTGTTGTCTTAGCGTAGGCTGCACGCACGGCGTTCTCACGGCAGCGTGTAACCCCCATCCACCGGCAATATGGCGCCGGTCAAATAGGACGCCGCGGACGACGCCACCCAGACCACCGCCGCCGCGATTTCCTCGGGCCGCGATATGCGCCGCATCGGCGTCGAGGACGCGATCATCTCCCTTCCCTGTTGCGTCGCGGCGGCGCCGTCTCGAAGCATCTGCGTGTCGACCGGGCCCGGGGCCACCAGGTTTACGCGGATATTCTGCGCCGCATAGTCGAGTGCGGCCGCTTTCGTCAACCCGGCCAGTGCATGTTTGCTGGTGCAATAGGCAGCCATGTGCGGTACGGCGATCGTGCTCGATACCGACCCGGTATTGACGATGCTGCCCCCGCCGGTCTTCAGCATTGCCCTGATCTCATGCTTCATCGCGATGAAGATTCCTCGCACGTTGGTGTTCAGCGCCGCGTCGAACGCTTCCTCGGCGAGATCCGCGAGCGGAGCCCGCTTCGGGCTGACTCCGGCATTATTGAATGCAATGTCGAGCCGGCCGAACTGCTCGACGGTGAATTCGACGCTGCGCACGATATCCGCAGCCACCGTGACGTCGGTGCGGATGACTTTCGCCTGCGTGCCACCGGGCAGTGTGTCGAGCAGCGCCTCCAATCCCACCGTGTCGCGCGAGGCGAGGACGAGGTGAGCGCCCTGACGCGCAAAGGCCACGGCCGCCGCGGCGCCGATTCCACGGCTCGCCCCGATGATCAGAACCGTCTTCCCTCCGAGATCAGCCGTCATACGATCCTCCCCTGCCGCCCCCCGCCTCACCGACGGCAACCGTGTGCGTGTCGAGTCCCGATCGGAGAACCTTACCGCCCTTTCTCCCGGTGGGACGATTGTCGCGCGCAACCGTTACTCCGCCGACGATGACCTCCCGGACGCCGATGGCGTCCGCGTACAGTCGCGCTTCTCCACCCGGCAGGTCGTTGCGCATCGCGATGGGACCGCAATCGACCGTCTCCGGATCGAAAATCACCAGATCGGCCGTCGCGCCGACCGCAATCCGCCCGCGGCCGGTCAGACCGAAGCGCTCGGCCGGCAGCCCGGTGATGCGATGCACGGCCTCTTCGAGCGATAGCAGCTCGCGCTGCCGCACGCCTTCGCCCAAGAGCTGAGTCGAGAAGGCGAAGGAATTGAGCATGTCCAGATGTGCGCCTGCATCGGAGCCGCCGATCATGCAGCGCGGATCGCGCCAAAGCTCGCGCCGGATCGTCCAGGAACGCTCGTCGGTGCTTTCCGCCGTGCGTTCGAAAGAGACGCCGAGGTTTTCTTCCACGGCAAAATCGAACAACGCGTCGAGCGGCTCCTTGCCCAGCGCCTCGGCGCAGTCACCCAGGCGCTGTCCGTTCCACCGAACGTTATGCGGGAGGGATAACCCCTTGAGGACGAAGATCGGCCATTGGGTAACTCGCGCCTCCGGCATCGTGCGCGCCTTCGACGCCCCTTCCTTCAGATGGCTGCGAAACGCGGGACTGCCGAGGGCCTCGCGACGTTCGGCAAGCGACAGGGGAACCAGATCGGACCAGCCTGGTATCGTGTCGATCAAAAAGCAGTTGACGAAGTTAAGCAGCGTCACCATGGGTGTTGCCGGAATGAGCGCATATACCGTCGCGCCGCGCGCCTGCGCGTAATCGCTCGCACGTAAGCTATCCTCGACCAGTTCCAGCTTCCCCGTGTTGATCTGAATCGCGTTCCAATTGAGCGGCCGGCCGGCGGCGCGGGACATGTCCGCGCCCAATGCATAATGCTCCTCTCGCATCGAGACGACCCCAAACACCATCTCGAGCCAGGTCCCGGGATACTCGCCGACGACCCCGGCAAGCGTCACCATTTCTTCCCGCGTGGCCGCGCGCGATGGAACCGGATGTCCTTCGTAATCGGAATGGCTGGCGGCAATGGTGGTCGAAAACCCTACGCCGCCTTCCTCGATCGAACGCCGCAGCAGAGCGCTCATCGCTTCGATCTCAGCCGGCGTCGCGCTGTCGGTAACCGCGCGCGCGCCCATGACAGCGCGACGCAGCGCACTGTGGCCCACCATGAAAGCGCTGTTGATCGCCAGAGTGCCGTCGATCTTGTCGAGATACTCGCCAAAGCTCCGCCAGTCTGCCTTCACCGCCGCGCGCAGTGTGGCAAGCGGCATGCCTTCGACCCGTGACAGCATGCGCAGCAAATAGTCCGCGTCCTCCGGGCGCCCGGACAGGGGAGCCAGGCTGAAGCCGCAATTTCCCGCCAATACCGTCGTGACGCCATGAAAAACGGAGGGGCTCAGCATCGGATCCCAAAACGCCTGCGCGTCATAGTGAGTGTGGATGTCGATGAAACCCGGTGCGATGACCGCGCCGCCGGCGTCGACCTCTGAATCGCCGCGCTGCGCGACTTCGCCGAGCGCGACGATTCGCCCTCGATCGATGCCGAGGTCGCCGCGAAAGCGCGGAATTCCGGAACCGTCCACCAATACCCCGTTGCGGATCACAGTGTCCATCATGAAGATTCCTCTTTCAGCGCAGCTGTCCCCCGCTCGCCAGAATCACCTCTCCCGTTATGCCCCAGTGGACGCTTCGGCGGGCGTTGCGTCGGGCCACGGCCAATACGGTGCCAAGGCCGGATCGTCCACTTCGCTCAATATCCACTTGCACATGCGCCGCATCGGCTCCATCCCGTCTTGGGGGCCGGCGAAACTGCGGCTCGGCGCCACGTAGCCGAGCGTGATCAGGCGTTGAGCGCCCGCAAAGGCAAGCTGGTCGCGGATTTTCGGAATGAGTTCGTCGGGGTAGATTCCGATCGTTTGGGTGTAGGCAGTTACCGCCGAGATGGCGACCTTGAGATCGTCGATCGGGACCAGATTCGCTACTCGGTTGGCGAGCAAGGGAGCGAATTCGACCGGCTGATCGGTCTGGGAGACGATGACGCCGCCGCGACCATCGCCGCCGAAGGTCTTGTAGGCATCTCCCGCGAATCGCAGTCCCTCGAGCTCCTCTGCGAGGGCCGGTTCGAGCGCGCGCACCGGGTTGCTGAGATGCGCAGGGATTGCCTGGATCGCCTCATACACGAGTTTTCCGAACCGATTGGCGGCTGCGATCCCGGCCCGGTCGGTCCCGGTCTGGATGTAGACGACCCGCGCGTTGAGACAGGCCTGCTGATTGTAGACCCCGATATCGAGTGCGACGCGCCTGGCAACTTCGCGCATCCGTTCGTCACTGCTGAAGGCCTCCCGGCCAATGATGGTCGAACTCAGCTTCGGATCCAGCGTGATGAGGTCGATGCCAGGCTGAAGATACTTCACGATGTGAGTGATCGAAGCCATGCCGCCCCAGGCGACGATCTTCTCCACATTGGCTGGCTTGTAAAGCTCCTCCTCGACCCTGACGTCGCCGCCCTTCCAGTAAGCGACGGATAGATGCTTCGTAACCGGATGATCCGGCGCCATATCGACCATCGTACGGGCGATGGCCGCCGCCGTCAGCGGATCGTTGGATGGCGTCTTGATGATCATGTCGCTGCGCGTAAGGGTATTGCGGAGAATCGTCAGCGCCGAGACAGTCGGCACATTGCCGGCGATCACGTGAACGCTGCGGGCGCCAAAGGCGCGGACGAAAGTCTTCGTCCCGCCCTCGGAGCGCGTGTTGACCCAGCCTTCCAGGAACGGAATGCCGATCAGGATGTCGGCAATTTCTCGCATGCGCTTGCGATCGAACACCTGACGAAGATTCTCGTAGCAGTCTTTCAGTATCGCCTCGCCGAGTCCCGAGGTGCGGATTGACAAGGCCAGCGCCTCTTGCAGATGGAGGTTGCCTTTCAAGGACAGGTGAGACCCCAGCTGTTCTAGAAAGTCTAGAATTTGGTCGAACGAGAGTGAATACAGATCGGCCAGCGCCGACGGCGAGGCGAGCGGCAGACGGTCGATGTACTTGCGCACATCGGCTGTGCGAAATCGGGTTTCCGGATTGCGTCCGCCGTACTCGACGTCGGCATCCTCGATCACTTCACCGCGGATGATGAGAGGTACCTTGTACATTGTCATGGGGTTACCCTGCGGATTGTAGAATGAAGTCGATCGCCTTATCGTGCGCGTCCGGTGCGCCCGCGCAGGTGATCTTGTCGTCGCCGCCTTCCTTTTCGGAGTAGCGCCGGATTCCGCGATGAACGAAAGGTCCGATGCGGCCGCACCCGCAGGCAGTGTCGTCGCCCCAACTCATCGTCACTTCGTCGCCGGTGAGGAAACCGCCCCAGTAGGTCTGCGGATTCAGATCGAACGCCCCGAAGCGCCCTGTTTGCGTTCCCGAACGCGGATACTGCCCGCCGGTGGCGGGATCCAGAAGAAATGGGATTTCCCAAGGCGGTACGTGATAGCGGCCAAGCGGGCAGGCCCGCGAGCCAATGATTATCTCCGTCATGCCATATCCGTCGCTGAGCGGCGCGCCCCCGAAGAATCGGTCGACGGTTTGAGGCCAATGGTCGGGAAGGGTGAGGCCCTTCATGCCGCCCCCCGCCAATATAAACGTGTCCTTCGCGAAAACATTTTCTAAGCCACGTTTGAGGCCTTCCGTCGCCACGTTAAAAAGCATGGGAATATGGGCCATGATGGAGACGGGCTTGCCGCGAAAACGAGTGTTCACTTCATTGAAAAAGTCGTCCATGTAGGTCGCGGACCGCTCCTGCTCCTTCAGAAATGCATCGCGCCGCACCATCAACTTGGGCGAGATCTGCAATTTTCCGAGCTCGCCCTTGGCTTCGGCGACGCGCAGGCGGCCGCCGATCGAGGCCGCATCGGCGCTGAAGCGTGACGGATTCGTCGTCACGATCTTCGATGCGTCGCCCTTGTACATGTACTCCTGCAGATAATCGAGCAGGCGGTGCTGTGCCATGCCCCCCTTGCGGTATTGGACGAAGATCGTGGGAGCCTCCTCGACGGCCGCGCCCATGCGCGGCGGTTCGTCGCGAAAGCGATCGAACATCTGGCGCCATGCGGTCACCATGATCTTCATTTCGGCCGTGCCGCGCGGCAGGAAGGACAGCTTTCCGCCGGTCCCGGTCGAATGAAGAACGCGTACCTCGGTGTTCTGATCGAGGACGTCGAGCCAGTCGTCGATCGAATCGCAGTTCTTGGTGTTCAAGGCCGAAAGATCATGCGTCGTAAACCCGTTGAGCCATGCCGTCAGACGGTCGAACTGGGACTTCTCCAAATAAGACATCGGATAGGATTTCATCGCCGAGTGCGGGATGAGCAGCGGCCCCATGTCCTCGAGCGAGCGGATTTTCGTGATTCCCTGCTCTTGCGCGAGCCGGCCGAGCATCGGGATATTATCGGCTAGTTGCTCGAAGCGCCTGCGCGCCCCCATGAGCTGGATCTGTGCCTGCTCCTCGAGCGGTATGCCATACATGTCGGTGGGCGAGAGCTCGATGATCCGTTCCGGCGCCAGACCAAAATCCGCTGCGGTGGGCGATGCAAACTGCGCATTCATGGCTTGCTCCGTATGGCTTCTGCTCTGGCGGTTCGAATTAGGTAGCATGGTTATCATTGACAGTGTAGTCTACTATTCTCGAACGAGAGGGTGTGCTTGTAGCCTTATGATGTCAATATTTCATGTCATGTTAGAGAATTATTGGACATAGACACTCACAGAGTGAGAATATTTGGATGATGAATTCCTCAGCTCCATCCGGCTCGACAAGCGCACCGCGCCGTCCGCAGAATGTCGCGGCGGAGCGCGTGGCGTCGGTCGAGCGCGAAATCGCGACCGGGCTTGATGTCAGGACCGCGTGCCGCAGGGCGGCCGTCTCGGTCCCGAGCTACTATCGTTGGCGCGCGCGCGAGCGCGGCGGAGCCGGACAAGCCGAGCGGATACGCGAGATGATCTTGAGCGCCGCGAAGACCGTGTTTCTGCGCGACGGCTACGGCGCAAGTCTAGAATCCATCGCAGAGGCTGCCGAGGTCGCTCGTCAGACGGTCTACAACCAGTTCGGCAGCAAGGAGCAACTGTTCGCCGAGGTTGTCCAATCGGTGTATCAGCGAATGCTCACGCCTATTTTCGTCGTCGACCACCGGGGCGACCTGATTTCGATGCTCACCGAGCTCGGACGGCACTTGATGAGAGTCGCGCTGAATCCCGACAGCCTGGCGCTCCAGCGCATCGCCATGGGTGAGTATCGCGACACACCGGCTCTGTTGAGGGTAGTCCACACGTTGCGTGCGTCCCACACCATTCCCGCGCTGACCGAGTATCTCGCGGACTATTTGCGCGGCCAGATGCAAGACGGTGTGATCGATGCGGCTGACCCTCTGCTTTCCGCAGAAGCTTTTTTTGGCTCTTTGATCGCCCACGTTCGTTATCGGTTGTCGATTGGAGTCGCCGGGGACACGCCGGAACAGCTAGAGGCGCGGCTGCGACTGTGCGTCGAGATTTTTTCGCGTGGGTTCGGTTATCGCACCAATGGCGCCCGTACCGAGGCGACGTTGCGCGCGCGACGCCCGATGAACGCGGCGAGGAAACCGTGACTGCCATGAATGTTCAAGACATTGATTTCACCAAGGTGCCGGAGCTGGGCAATCGACTGCTTGACCAGCTGAACGCGCTTCGCGATGCCGCCCCTATCTATTGGAGCGAGAGGCACAAATCATGGATCGTCACCGGACATGCCGAAGTGGTCGAAGGCCTGCGCGGAGATCTTCCCTTGTCGGTGGCCGGACGGCTGAGGCGCGTCTTCCAGGTGCTCCCCGAGAACGAGCGGCACCGAATCCCCTATCTATTGGAAATGGTCCCGCGGATGCTCATCAGCCTCGATCCCCCCGAGCAGTCGCGGCTGCGCAAGCTCATGCTGAAGGCGTTCAGCAAAAAGATAGCTGAAGCTAATCGCCCTTTCGCACGGGACATCATCCGCCGGACGCTCGACGCCGCCGCCCACGGGCGGGAATTGGAATTTGTAGAGGGCGTCGCCCGTCAGATTCCGGGAAACATCATCCTTCGTCTAATGGGATTGCCGAGCCACTATCTGCCGAAATTGCACTACTGGTCCAATGCACTGAACTCGGGTCTCGGCGGTGGCGGCGTCAATCTTGAGCTCTTGGATGAGGCGGAAAAGGCCGCGAAGGAAATGCGCGATGCGTTCGGTGACGAGATCCGGCAGCGACGCCGGATCCCCGCAGACGACTTCATTTCGGCGCTCATATCCGCCGAGGAGAACGGCCGAAAGCTTACCGAAGAGGAGATCATTTCCACGTGTCAGCTGACTTTGACGGCGGGCAACGACACGACCACGAACACCATTGTCCTTGGCACCGTTGCGCTGGCTCGCGACGCGGACGCGCGCGCCTATATCCGATCCCACCCTGAGGCGATCGGGGATGCGATGATGGAGCTCATGCGTTACGTCGCCATGTCCACGGCGCAAGTACGCGTGGTGACAAATGACTTCGATTGGAACGGCCGGCAATTGAAGCGGGATGATCACGTCTACTTGATGATCGCCGGTGCGAACCGAGATCCCGCCGTGTTTCCGAATCCCGAGTCGCTGGATTTCGCGCACTCGCAAGATCAAAATGTGACCTTCGGTCCCGGATTGCACCATTGCATCGGCCATCTGATTGCCAAGATGCAGCTGTCCGAATTTTTTCCGGCACTCGTCGAGCGGTTCGACTCCATCGAAGTGCTCGACGATCCCCTCCACTGGGGATCGGCATTGGGGTTTCGCGGCCTCCAGAGCCTGCGCGTTCGGCTTCATCCGAGGCCGGTGGCGTGAACACTCAGGACGTGCCGCGCGGAATGCCGTTGAACGGCACGTCCTTGTCGACCCGGATGTCCGGCGGGAGGCCGAGCACTCGTTCCGCAATGATGTTCTTGCCGATCTCCTCGGTTCCTCCTCCCATGCGATAACCCGGCGCCAGGAAAAACCCCTGTTGGATCTCGAATAGATCCGGGTCCGCGGCAGGATCGACGACGACGCCGGCGACGCCGGCCAGCTCGATCCCAAAGGTCCCCATGGCCTGCAGCCACCGCGTCAGCGTCATCTTGCCGATCGTCGCCTCGGGTCCGGGATTGCCGCCCCGCGAGAGCGCGGTCGAGATGCGCGCCGCGATGTGCTCGACACCGGCGACGGCCGCATGGTACGAAGCCACGCGCTCGCGAAATGCCGAGTCCTCGAGGAGCGGGCGGCCGCCCACCGAGGGGATCCGTGCGGCGAGCCGCAACAAGGGCGTGAGCAGATTGCGGCTTACCGCCGCGTCGCCGGTAAGTGCGAGCCGCTCGTTCGACAACGTCGTGATGGCCACCGTCCACCCGGCTCCGACGGCTCCGACGCGCATGCGATCGGGAATGCTCACGTCGGTCAGAAACACCTCGTTGAACTCCGAGCGGCCCCCGAGCTGCCTGAGTGGTCGGACCTCGACTCCCGGCAAGCGCATATCCAGCAGGAAATAGCTCAGCCCCTTGTGCTTTGGCACGGCCCGATCCGTGCGGACGAGCAACAAGCCCCAGTCAGCGAAGTACGCCCCCGACGTCCAGACCTTCTGACCGTTCACGATCCACCGGTCCGCGTCGCGAACGGCCGACGTGCCGATACCCGCGAGATCCGAGCCTGCCCCGGGTTCGGAGAACAGCTGACACCAGACAGTCTCACCGCGCAGCGTGGAGGGTCCTAGAAGTTCGAGATTTTCCGGCCGCCCGTGGGCGATGATCGTCGGAAGCGCCATGCCCGCCCCGAGGGTCATGATCTCCACCATCGCCATGGGGTGTTGTCGCTGCTCCTGAAGGAAGATCACTTCCTCCATCATGGGTCCGGGCCGGCCGCCAATCGACTTCGGGAGACCGAAGCCCGCGTACCCTGCGTCGGCGCGCGCGGCCTGCCAGCGCCTTGCGAGGCGCACGACCTCAGCCTCCGTCGCATTCGGCGGTGGTACGAACTGCTGGCCCGTACTGCGGATCCAGGCGCGCACCTCGGCGCGAAAGGCCGCCTCCGTCTGTGTATCTTCGAAGTCCAACGGTGATCCCTCCGAGTCGCTACGCCTTCCGCGCCAGCTCTACCACCAGCCGGTCCTGCCATTCCCGCAATGCGCCGAGCATGACTCCGAGGTGCTGGGCGCGTCGGTAGAAAAGATGGCAATCGTGCGCCCAGGTCACGCCGATGCCGCCGTGGACCTGGATCAGCTCCCGCGCGGCTCGCTCCAGCGCTTCCGTCGCGGAGACACGGGCGGTCGCGGCCGCGAGCGCCAGCGGCGCGGCGTTAGCCTGGAGCGCCCAGGCAGCGTAGAAGCCGTTGGCACGCGCCAGTTCGGTCGCGATAAAAACGTCAGCGAGCTTGTGCTTCACGGCTTGGAACGATCCGATCAGGCGGCCGAAGGCGCGGCGCGTTTTCGCATAAGTCGTCGCCATCTCGAGAGCGGCGTCGGCTGCGCCCACTTGCTCGAACGCGACTGAAACTGCCGCGCGATCCAGCAGACGCCGCACTCCGTTCCAACCGGTAAGCGCACCCAGCGGCTCGGCTCGAGCGCCGTCGAATCGAACTTTCGCCGGGGCGTGGCTCGGATCGACGCCGGCCTGCGGTTCACGATGAACGCCCGAATCGCTCGCCTCGATGACGAACAGCCCGGGCTCCCCCGCGCTTCGCGCTACCACGACCAGCAGGTCCGCCGCCATGCCATCGCTGACGCCGATCTTGGTGCCCACCAGTCGACCGTCATGGTAGGAGGCGCGAATTGATTCGTGAGTCAATGCGCCCGCCGCCTCCGCAATCGCGAACGCGCCAATTTTCTTTCCGGTGGCGAGATTCGGTAGATAGGCGCGCCGCTGCTCTTCTGTGCCGCCGATCAGCAGGGCCTCTGCCGCAAGGAGAATCGATGAGCCGAATGGGACGGCCGCCATCGAGCGGCCGATTTCCCCGGCGACGCAGCAAAGCATTTCGTAGCCGAGTCCCTGCCCGCCGTACTGCGGTGGAATGGCCGTGGCGAGCCAGCCGAGCTCACCGAGCTGCTGCCAGAGATTACGGTCGAACGCTGCTCGAGCTTCGAGGGCGGCACGTGCAGACCCGAGTCCCGGATGGTCCAAGAGGAGGCGCCGAAGCTCATCTCTGGCCGCCTTCTGTTCGTCGGAAAAATCCAGATTCATCGCATATTCCCATAAACCGCGGCCGGCTGTTCCTTATACGATCTTGCGGCGGCGAAAATCGGTGATCTCATCGTCGGCATACCCGAGCTCCGCGAGGATCGAATCGGTGTGCTCGCCAATCGTCGGCGCCCGTGTGCGGATAGAGGCCGGCGTGGCGCTCAATTCCACCCCCGGGGTCACGAGGGTTGCGGGCTGAGGCAGACCCGGATAGTCGACCTCCGTCAAGTAGCCGCCCGCACGAACATGCGGATCCTCGAGCACCTGCTGCGGCGAGAGTACCGGTGCCGCGGGAATCCGAGCTGCCGCCAGCTGCTCGAGGGCCTGCGCCGTCGTGCGCTCGGCGGCCCAGCGCGCGGTGCGCTCGCTGAGAATCTCGCCATGCTCCGCCCGCAGCTCGTCCGTGCGAAAGCGCGGGTCGGTGAGCCATTGCTCCTCGCCCATCAAGCGCGCCCAGCGCTTATAGAGCGCCTGCCCCACACATTGCAGCATGATCCAGCCATCGCGTGTCCGGACAATATCCGCCGGACAGCTCGACTGGCTGCGATTCCCGCTCGCGACGCGGTTTCGGCCGGTCAGCGCCTGCTCGGTGAGCAGAAAACTCGAGACATTGAGGGCCGAGCGCAGCAGATTGGTGCTGACTACCTGACCCGTCCCGGTTTCCCGCCGGTGCATGAGCGCCGCCAGCGCGCCGTACGCGCTCAACATGGCCGTCGTGCAGTCGACCCACGAAGCGAAACTCTTCGTGGGCCGATCGCCGAATCCGGACAGGTAGTTCATGCCGGACATCGCCTGCCCAATTCCGTCCAAGCCGACGCGATCGGCGTACGGACCGCGATCTCGCGGCGCAGGATGTCGCGGGCCCCTTCGGCCATGGGGTCGAGCGTCAGGCTGCGCTTGTTGCGGTTCCATTGCAAAAAGCAGGCGCCATTGTCTCCCTGCGGGCCGGTGAGGTATTGAAATCGATCGTCGCCGCCCTCGATTCGCTCGACGCGGATCACGTCGGCACCGAGATCAGCGAGCATGGCCGCGCACATCGGACCCGCGATGAACCGTCCCATGTCGATCACCCGAATTCCACTCAGCACCATGATGGTTCGTCCTCGTTGTCTCGGGCCGCCTGCCTATGATCGTAAGCGAGTGCACGATATACTATCAAACATATCCCGCCAATGGCAGCATCGCATCGAGGCAGAGCATGGGTTATCAATTCATCGTCGTACGTCGATCCTCGCAGGTCACCACCATCACGCTCAGCCGTCCCGAGGTCATGAACGCAATCCATCCGCCGATGCATGCGGAGCTGCAGCAGGCCCTCGACGCATTCGCGGCGGATGGGCAGCAACGGGTGTGTGTGCTCACGGGCGCGGGGGAGCGGGCGTTCTGCGCGGGAAGCGATCTGAAATTCGCGGCAACTTCCGAGTCCGGCATTGGTGCGGGCAAGCGTGCCTATCCGCGATCCGGTTATGGCGGAATCGCCGAACGCTTCGATCTCACCAAGCCCGTCATCGCTGCGGTCAATGGCGTGGCGTTGGGCGGCGGGTTCGAGATCGCGCTCGCCTGTGACCTCGTGATCGCGGCGGATACCGCGCTGTTCGGCTTGCCTGAGCCGCTGGTGGGAGCCATCGCGCTGGGCGGCGGATTGCATCGCCTGCCGCGGCAGATCGGCTTGAAGCCCGCGCTTGGAATCATTCTCACGGGACGCAAGGTCGGGGCTGCGGAGGGCAAAGCGCTCGGCTTCGTCAACGAAGTGGTTACGCGGGCCGACTTGGCCGCCGCCGTCGACCGGTGGACCGCCGACATTCTGCGCTGCTCTCCCGTCGCGACCCAGGCGTCGAAAGAGGTCGTCTACCGCGGACTGGCTGAGCCTTCGCTGGCCGATGCCATGCGCAATCAAAGGGACTATGCGGGATTTCGCGCCTGGTTGGAATCGGAAGACATACGCGAAGGCCCGCGCGCTTTTGCGGAGAAGCGCTCTCCGAATTGGTCCATCGGATCACGGGCGGACAAAGACAGCGGCTAGCCGCCGCATGGGCGATGGGTCCGGTCACTCGAGCCCGTAGCGGGCGTTGCGACCGATCACGATGATCGGAAAATGGCCCTGTCCCGTCTCGCCGCTGACCGTGACGCGCACCGGCTGTTCGCGGTGCCGCGGCCGCCATCGACGTCCGTCGGACAGCAGGACCTCCTCGACGTGCGACAGATCATATTGGTCGGTTTCGACGGTCAGGGCGTCGCCCCGCCACACGCCCATTCCGCGCTCGTCATTGAATCCGCTGTCATATCCGGCACCCTTGAAGACCCATGCTCGGCCGATCGATTCCACGTCGATGTCCCAGCGGCGCCTGTCGGCGGTCGTGACTTGCAGCTTCAACCGATCGAACAGTCGCGTACCGGGAATGAAATTGAACTCGTGTTGAACGTCAGTAACCTCGGATGAAGCCGAGTCAGCGGTGCCGATACGTCCATCGATGTATAGACGCTTCCCGTCCTCGTCTTCTTGAAGCTGGATCATGCCGCCGTAGTGGTCGGTCGCGAAGCCCAGATACATGACGAGTATGCCGCGGCCGCCGGCGCGAATCGAAGACGGCAGACCGCCCCCGGCGCGGGTGCCGGTGAATGGTTCGAAGCCGCCGACTCCCGGACGGACGCCCCAGGAATGATCGCGCCAGCTGAACCATTTTTCGACCCTCTGCGGGTGGCCATCGATTTGCGCCGTGCCGTCGAGCCAGCCCACCTGGCTGAAGCGCCAGTAATCAGTGTGCACACGCCCATCGGTCCGGCCGAAATGATGATTCTCCAAATGAGCGTCCAGAAAGCCCCTGAAGGTTAGATCGAAACTGTCCCCGTGCTCGTTCTGCTCGCAGATGAAGCGCAAGGTCTTGAAAGGCTCCGAAAACTCCGTGCGCAGCGGCCCGAGCCTAAGGGGCTCGGGTATTGGGTGCAATGGTCGAGAGAAGCGCATGTTTCGCTGGCGGCTCGCGCCCAACTGGGTCAGTGCGTAACCGTCCATGACGTTCAAGTTCTTGTACACGCCGATGCCGGTGACGATTCCCGCCTGCCCGTCCCGGCGAAAACCGGTCAGCACGTATCTGTCGTAGAAGCGGTGGTCGCTGAGCAGCGCCTGCGCAAACGGCAGCGGACCTTGGTGCATCAACGTTTCATCGAGTCCCGACAGCATTGTCCTACTCCGATCTGCGCGCTATCGAATCATCTTCGATGGAGTCTGATATTGAGCGTCTCGACGCCGCGAAATCCCAACGAATGACCGAAGTTCAAGCGTTCGTCGAGCAGTTCGGGTTCGTAGCGGCGCAGCAATTCCGGAAAGAATTCGCCCAACTGCATCTTCGCGAGCAGATGTCCGACGCAGTGATGCATGCCCGGACCGAAGGTCAGGTTCTGATCCTGAGGGCGGGTCATGTCGATTTTCTCAGGGTCCGGAAATGCTCGCGGATCACGGTTCGCGCCGGCCACCATGAGAAGCACGAACTGCCCCTTTTTCAGCTCGTGGCCATGCCAGACGAAATCCGCCGACACAGAGCGCATCTGAGTGGTCGACATCGCGACGTAGCGCATCAATTCCATGGTGGCGTCGCCGGCCCTTTGCGGATTGTTGCGGATGAAATCCCGCGCCGCAGCGTGCTGGGCAAGCGCCGCCGTGCCGAGAGCCAGAGTGTTAGCGGTGGTATCGTGCCCGGCGATCAACGCCACATGACAGATACCGAGCATCTCCTCGGTGGACAACTGATCACCACCGTCCTGCGCGGTCACGAGCGCGGACATGAAGTCGCTGCCAGGGCTCTTTCGCCTCGCCTCGATCTCCGCCAAGAATAGGGAGCGCTGCTCGCCGATGACTGCTTCGCACTCCTCGAGTGTCTCAATCGGCGGATGGACGCCGCCCAGAGCGGCATTCATCACGATCGACCACCGATGCAATCGGGGATACAGCGAGTCCGGCAGGCCCATCATTTGCAAGATCGTGCGGGCGGGAATTCTCCGTCCGACCGTTGATACGAATTCGACGTCGCCGAGCGCGCCGGCTTCATCGAGCGCTTCCCGAATGAAACGCTGCGCATGGCGCCGCATGCCTTCGACGACCTGGCGGCTGAATGCCTTCACGACCAGCCGGCGCAGCCGGGGGTGCACGGGAGCATCGACATTCACGATCCAATGCGGCGTCGAACTGCTGATGTACGGAAAGCGCGCCATGCGCTCCTCCGGCGTCAGGTGACCGACCAGCATTTGCGGCCAGCGGTTATTGGTCAGCGGCAAGTCGCCCTTGAACCCTTCGAAAACCTCCCGATGGCCCGTCACCATCCAGAGCTGGTTCTTCTCGCTCCAATAGATGGGATCGGCCTCGCGGACCTTGGAGATCTTCGCCAAAATTTCGTTGCCCAATTGAGCGGCTCGCGAAAGATCGACATCGACGTCTTGGATGGTATGCATCATCTACGTCTCTTCACGTGAGACCAACAACCTCTTTGAGAACACTTTCGCTCACGCCTTTTCCTCTCGATCGGGCTGATCGGCATCTCGATGATGCGGGGACCGCTTCGGCGAGGTGCTTCCCGACGGCGCTGCGGACCCGCGGCTAATGATAGCATGAGTATATTGTGCTTGCATCCTATCAGGTTGAATGGCAAATTCGAAAGCATGCGGAACGGGAGTGCACGCATGAAACAGGCCTGGAAAGACGAACTGCCGGTATCGGAGCTGCCCGAAGATCAGCGTTGGCGCGAGAATTTCTGCTTCGACGGCTACGATAAAGATCGCGACGTCGGATTCTGGATCCACTGCGGCCGCTGGTCGCTCGATCCGCGCATCTGGCGCGAGCAGGTGCTCGTATATCTTCCGGGCGGAGACTATCTCGTTCATCGGGCGTGGGGCTTCCGGCCGTCCGATAATGGTCCGCGCGCGGCGCTCCTCGATCTGATTTGCGAGGAACCTGAGAAGCGCTGGAAGATTCGCTATCGTGGCCCCGCCCGGCGCACGACCCAAGATGAGGTTCAGGCGGGACTGCTCCCCGAGGGCGAGCAGCTCCTGCTCGACATGGACATCGCCTTCAGCACCGACCGCCCGATATGGGACATGACCGGGGGCATGCGCGATCAAGCCTGGGGCAAATTCCACACCGAGCAGACGGGACGCTTCCAGGGCGGCATCCATTACGGCGATCAAGCGACCGAAATGCATGGGCTCGGCTGGCACGACCATTCGCGGGGTGCCCGCGACATCGGAGAACAGGGCCGACACCTTTGGATTCATGGGGACCTCTCCCGAGGGCGTTCCTTCGCGCTGACGATGATCGAGAACTACCGGGACGGAGCGTTCGTGCGTGTTCTCGACAAGGTAGTCGTGTGGGACGGCAACAGGATCTACGAGACGCGCTGCCGCAACCCGCCGTTTCTCGAGTCGAGCGATCTACCGCCGACGAATTATGAGATGACGCTCGAATATGAAAAGGACACGGTACTGATTCGGGCCGAACAGCGCCGCAAACTCCCTCACTCGACGACACGCTACTTCGAGGTGTTCGACGGTCGCGCGCCGAAGGGCATGGCGCAGGTCGTCACCTATGAGGGCGGGACCGTGTTTTTCGTCGACGGCGAGGAACTGAACGGACATTCCGAACGATCCTACCGGCTGTAGCCGGTGGGGGGAGCATGGGCGTGATTTTCGATCATAGCGAACGAGACATCTTCGACGAGACCCATCATCGCTTCCGCGAGCAGGTACGGCGCTTCTATGCCGCCGAGATCGAACCCAATGTTGCCGCGTGGGAAAAAGCGGGAGGATTTCCCCGTGATCTCTTTCGAAGGGCTGCCGCCGCGGGCATCCTGGCGCCTGGATTGCCGGAGGAGTATGGCGGCGGCGGCGGGGACGTGCTGCACTTGGCCGTCGCCTACGAAGAGCACGGCTACTCGCCGGCGGGCGCCGCAATCGACAGTGGTATCGATACCGATGCGTCAGCGTATCTGATCTACATCGGCGGGACTGAAGAGCAAAAAAAGACATGGCTACCCAAGTTCGCGGCGGGCGAGGTTGTGGGCGAAGGAATGTTCACCGAGCCGCAGTCCGGGTCCGACATGGCCGGCATGAAGACCACGGCCGTCAGGGACGGCGACCATTATGTGATCAACGGCTCCAAAGCGTGGATCACCAATGCCAATCACCTCGATCTATGTCTGCTGATCGCATGCGTGCCGGGCACGGGCGAACGGCCGGAGTTCGGCGTCTTCTTGGTCGACGCCGATGCGCCCGGGGTGACCAAGGGCAAGCCGTTCTGCTTGGAGGATCGCCCCGTGGCGGAATCGGCCTCGCCGCCCGCTCGCTCAACATGACGCGCTGTATCTATGCCGCACGCAGCCTCGCTTCCTGTGAGCTTGCCCTGGCGATGACGCTCGACTTCGTCAAGCAGCGTCGTGCGTTCGGCGGCCGTCTGTTCGACCTTCCAACGCTCAAGGCAAAGCTGGCCGAGATGAAAATGGAGATCGCCGTCACCCGCCCCTTCATCGACAAATGCCTCGCCAAGGCGCGGGCAGGCGTGCTCGGACCCGCCGAGTCCTCGATGGCGAAGCTGTGGGCGACCGAGCTCGAGGTGCGAATCACCGATAAGTGTGCGCACCTGCATGGTGCTATGGGCCTCAGCAACGAGCATCCGATCTCGAAGATGGTTGCCGCAGCCCGAGCCCACCGCTTCGCGATGGGCGTCTCGGAGATGCAGCTCGAGACCATCATGCGCTCGCTCTGACGGTCAACCCATGACCTGCACGAGGCTCGCCGCGAGCTGCGCCTCGATTCGCGGAAAGGTATTGACGGCGACTGCGCAACTCTCGAGGCCGCTCACGGCGCCTTCGGTGAAATCGCGCAGCATGCGGGTGCCGAGAGTGGCGTTGCGAACGGTACGCCAGATCTCGAAATACTCGAGGCGCGCCGGTGTGATCGTTGGCCCACCAGCGGTGTGATAGTGCTGGAGAAACTGTGCCCAGGGCATCACGCGCTCCACGGTCGGGCGGCAGTAGGCGAGATCTTCGGCCGGGTCCCCGGCGTGGGCGAATTCCCAGTCGAGCAAGCAGACAAGTTCGTCCCCCTCGACGAGCATGTTCTGGAAACCGGGGTCGCCGTGCACGAGCACGGCGGCCCCCTCCAC
>WNFC01007912.1_pt1 | contig 18249 bp, 16 predicted proteins | sample 5400541 | NCBI WGS metagenome assembly WNFC01 (sample SAMN13153342, study PRJNA577476) | soil metagenome | isolation source: 120 cm saprolite under Douglas fir tree site 2 hole 2 replicate 1 | place: USA:California | collected 2015-04-18 | reverse complement strand
TGCCCCGCTGCCCCCCACCATGTGGCCCATCGATAGTATAGTCCTACAATAGCCCCTCTCGCCCGCGACGAAACGACGCGGGCGCAGTGCGGGCATGCATACGCGTATCGCCCCCAAAAGCCCACCACCCAGCCCCTCTTCCATCCCACCACCCCCTTGTTCGTGCCCCGTTACCAGTTCAATACACCCTCGATATTTTCGAACCCTGGGCGCCCAACATCTGCCATCGAGACGTACCGCACACCTCGCAAGACTAACCGCTGCTTACTATTCGCCGTGCCGCGACCTCCCATCTAGCCTGACAGCGCGTCACCGTTCCAGATCTTCCACCCTTCAGTGACGGTGATAATGATTCTCCGGGAACACGCAGCAGCAGCACCACTTCGTGTGGGTGGCAGTCAACGTCACCGGCGTAAGCGTCAACGTCAACGGTCTACGTCTACGTCCCTTTTCCCCATCTCGAACCCTTGCCGTAATAATAAACGCCCAAATCTTTCCCGGTTCTTCATCCCCGTATACCTCTCCCGCGTTCCCCTCGGCCGTCGCAATGTACGGTGCATGATGCTTCCCTCGTGGTTGCTGCGCCGCAAGGACGTTTGCGTATGACCACCATGATCTTCGCGAGGCTAGTTTCTCCGAGGACCTCCGAGGTGTAGCATATAATGGTGCGCCCGTGAAGGGCACGCTCATCAGCAAGACGCGCTCGAATAGATCCGGTTGCACCGGGCAACCGGTGAACCGATGTTGTGGTACAACCACCGTATACGGGGGTGATGACCTCACCTACGAACTTTTGAATATATGGTTCCAATATCTGTGCTCGAGATAGAGGCTGTCTGACCGTAGCCTATCGGCCTGGCACAATGACGTGGGGTGGTTGCTTGAGTCAAGCATTTTACGCCCATCGATCAGAGTTTGGTATTTGTCTTTCTCTGCGCTCAAATACAAGCATCCTGCACGAGTTAAAAATTCCTCCCTCGATGGTGATAATGATTTGTCTAGACGATAACAATCCATTGAAACGGAGACAACAAAGGAACGATATGAGGATAGTCCAGAGGTTAAGGGTAGGTATTGCAAGTGGTGGAACATGAGAACATAAATCATGGGAACGCCACGCGCGGCATCTCAACTCGGATAAGGCGAATGTTTGAACTCATCACTAATCTTCTGCGCCTCGGGGTCCAGCTCGCCAGGTTTAACCACACGCCCTTCTGCATCATATGTCGTGGTGGGTTCTGAGAGTGTGTTCATCTATCAAGAGGGCGTCAGTGTACAGGCAATTCTTGACGAAAGTATGAAAAGAAAACCGACCTGAACATGAAGTCCATTCTGTGGTTTTGAAAACGAAAAGTGGGGAGGGGCACTTTGTTGGGCAGATCGGAATCCAGATGAGCCGTTCAACGTGGTCCTGCAATTCGACTAAGCGATTATTGAAGCAATGTATTGATCAGACACGACTGACGAAAAGACTTCCGCGCCGGTTACAGAGAAGTTTGCCAAACGGCGAACTACGCGGGAAGCGACGATCTAATGAGAAAACACGTCGATAAATAGTTCCCGATGCGATTACAAGGCGTACTGTGGAAGCAATCGCGGCTGGGACGTTTGCAATGATTGACATAACTGGGTTCAGATTAAGAATCATAAAGACCTATGCAAGAGGCTCAGTAATTTGCTGCACGTCGAAAAAAAGTGTTGACACACAGTGGCAATTAAGTTAGAAAGGAAGCTGTAAGAAACACAGATATCAGCAATTGACGAAGTCAAGATCGACGCAACGTTCCGTCGACATACGCAATGATGAAGTAATATAAGCCATCTGCGAACATCATGTTGACAAGTTGGCTCTTGGTCCCGGTTGGCCGGACGAGCTTGAATGCGGTTAAGGTGAGGACGGTAAAGTCGAAGACCATGCTATAGATGAATGTAGCAGAGAGAATCTTGCTATCTGTCGACGTAATGACACATCCCTGACCAGGAACCCATGCCGCGGTCAATAAGATGCCGTGAAGCAGTAACGACCAATGTCCGAGGCTGATTATGACCAACGCGGCGACAATATACAATTTCTGTCCCCACACAGCCATTCTGCGGACATGGTCGACAAAAGACGTATAAGACATTATACTGCTCACATTTGGATTCACTTACGTTCTGAGGGAGAGATTGACGCTGGCCATGCCAATGGCGATGTTGCCCATACACTATTAAAATGAGCACCCTTAGGGTATGAATTAAGCCAGCGCGAGATACCTGGTTAAAGGTATAGAGGGATTGACAGTTCAACTTTCTGTATGACACGTAAATGAATATTTGAGGACGATGGAATGCGAATGCGTACGCACGATCGGACGTCAAGCGCGATGATACTGCTCGATCTTTAGGGTGTTTAGGCATTGACTTAAACTTTACGACGCACATGCCAATCAAAGCCGCTAACAGGCTATAACGGCCGATGAAATAGAACGTCTGAAAACGCACATTAGAATTGCGAAGACGAAACAATGGGAAAAGACACGCTACCAATGGCCATCGATACTTGCGCTTGCCAGAAATAAAGGAGTAATCGAAATCGAAAGAAACGCAGAATTCCCAGCTGAGGTGGTAGATAGGCATACAAAAGCGACAAGGCGAGGTCAGAGAGGTGCTTACAGGTAAAGGCCAAAGAGAACGTGTATGAGATTAGAGAAGTCCTCTGCATTGGTCGAGATGAACGGCGTGCGTCAATGTAGAAGGGAAATGGCCTTACGGGCATCGAGGGCAATCTCTGCGGGTGAATGCCAGTCAACCATGGGGCGACTCGGACGTGAGAGGGAGGTGGGAACAAAACGAATGAATTGAGACTCTCATGTCGACCAAGTTTATAAAACTGCACATTCGGAATGTTTGGATAGGCCAAAACCGATGTGGGGGAATCCGAACCAGGCGCGCTTCCATACCTTCTATCGCCCGCAAGCGCGGCATTTAGGAAGGCCAGTTGCCAACTAGCGTATCGCGGTTGCCTTCTCGGTCGATTTGGGGGCCCCACGATTCTCCCCTATTCAGTCCCCTGTCAACGCGCCAAATTCTTGCTTCGCCAATGCATTTTGAACGTTATCCACGCAGGTTTGTACAGGGAGCCAACTCCCGCAGACGCAGATAAGGCACGAGCACTCCTCCCCCTGCGGCAATTCGCACCACCTCGTTCCCGCTTAGCGGGAACCAAGTCGTCGACCTTAGGTCGGCACGCACGATGTACCGTTGCGGCAGAAGCATGGGTCATCGCCGCATCCTAGCACGAATCTGTACAGGGGATTCTTGTTATCGATCTGATATGAGAGTCGCAAAGCGAAACGACGTTACGACGAACAAGAAACGTGGGCATGGACCGGCTGGAACCCTCTTGATCACGAGGGCAGAAGGGGGCACACAAAAAAGCTCGTTCAAACCAGGGACGACTTCTTACCATGCACCAAGGACGGGGAGAAATCATGGATGAAAATGTCCACGCTGGCCTATCGGGCTCTCTTCCTGGCGTTTTCATGTAACGTATCGCTGGTTGATTAAGTTGATTGCCTCTTTCGTTTGCTCGGACTTGCGGTGGCACTTGACCGTCGTGTGCGCCAACGTTGCACATGTACAGCGGATGGGCCGCTATCACATTACATCCAGTAGGCTGGCAAATTACATAATTCCGACTGCGCGGGATCTTCCATTCTATCTCACCAGCAAATGGGCTTAAAACCGCTGCCGATGCACAAGCCTGCCGTAAAGTGGGTCGTGTCGCTTGTTACGATCCTCCTCTCTGAATTAATGGCCGGCTAGTTGGAGGTCATAGTGTCAGGGCGCTTGGCCAAGTACTGCAGATACAAGCGGAACAGGAGTAGCCTTGCTTCACCTCCTGTGCAAGACGACGCGTTACCTGCTACCCCTTTCTTAACCGTCCGCTACCGGACGGAGATGAAGGTTCTCCGAAAAAGCTTTTCGTCCGGCGTTAGACGGGCATGATAATGACAGCGGTCGTGCCAACGGTCACATTTTTTGTCGCGAGAAATCGGGTGATAATGTCAGCGCCAACTAAGAGTTATCGAGTAACATTTTGCTTTCAGCATCCTCTTTTACACTCGACTGATCGATGAGGTATGCTAACGTCGCTGTATTTTCGTCGCACCTAGGGAAATTCAAGTCAGGCTGGCACGGATAATATGTCAGGTGGACGGCAGTAGACTTACAGCTTTGCCACGATGCCTTCAAAGGAACTCACGGCCCGTTTGACTTCCCGCAAGACGCTGGCCAGCTCGACGCTTCGCTCCCGAATCCACCGTCCGTGCGCACTTAGTACCTCCCGAATCCAACGAAGCCCCCATTCTAACCTCGGTCCCCGCTCTAGCACCTCCGCAGAAACTCCAAGCAGTCGCGGGACATACGTGGTCGGTAGTTGCCGCGCAACCAGCCTAATCTCATCGTAAGGAATTCCTTCGTAGACCCGATTGATAACCGTCTTCTCGTTTAATCTGAAAGCCATCACCAACGCCTCAAGATAGGATTGCTTCTCGAGCGTTGCGAGTACGGATTGTGGTGTTAGTTCGACGGAAAGGTCGAAAGGATCAAATGAAAGGCCGTCATCGACTGAGTAGATGAGGAGTCCTTCTGTCGACGCCGCTGCCCAGGCGAGGCCCGTCGGAGAAAACCGGATACACTTCGTGCGAGAATCCCGCTTGTACCGACGCTTGGAAAGGTCCCCGCGTTGCACACCAGGCAAGCTGACGTCCACGCGATCTTCGAGGTCGCTCTCTTCCCCGCGGTCGTCGATCAAGTCGATGTTTCCCGCCTCGGTCATGCGCCGATTATCAAGAAATTCTTCGGTTCCGTCAAGTGACAAGTTTTCGGAAATTTGCCAACGGCGTATGAGAACGCCCTCGCGGGAGTCGTACAGCACGACGTACTTGCTGTTGCCGCCCGCAAGAACGCACGACCCATCCGCACTCCAAGCAACGCTCGTGAAAGTTTTGCTAGACGCGTTGTTTGATGCAGCTACGCGATCGTCGGCCTTGCGACCTCCAGAGATGTCCTTTCTTCCCTCAATAATGTTGGTCTGTTTCGATAAGTTGGTCGAGAAGAACGTGAGTTGCCCATCAAGCGTTGATACGACGAGCTCCTGGCCGTCCGGCCGGAAAGCAAGTGAAAGGATATCTGCATTAAGCTGGAAAGGTTCCACAGCATGTGAGCGACTGAAGACATCCCATACCCGCACGGTCTTGTCCCAGGATCCGCTGGCAAGAATGTTAGTCGTGGGTGAGAAGGACAGCGAGCTGACAGGTCCTTCGTGACCGGCGAGAATGTCTAATAACTTTCCGGTTTGAACGGACCATAAAAAAACCTCGAACGAGTCTGTCGAGCCGGCTGTTATGACCTCGCCGCTAGGATCCACCGCCAAGCATGAGAACTGTACTGGTGAAGGGGAGGTGAATGTCCGGAAGTTGCGGTACCGGATCAGATCAAAAGCTCGCACAGTCCCATCGAGCGAGGCCGAGAATAACACTTGGCCTTGTGAAGCGAATTCGACAGCGGATACTGAGGCGGTGTGCTGGGAAAATGTGATGACACAGAAACCAGAACGAGTGTTCCATAACTTGACCTTGCCGTCGTCCCCTCCTGTTGCAATATACTGCCCATCGGGGGAATACGCGAGGGTGTTCACATCAAAAAAGTGACCCTGTTGTTTGAGAATGTACGATTCCGACTGCCATTCCCAGACTAGCAACTGTCCTAGCTTGCGGGCGCCAAATGCCAGCCATTCGCCAGAAGGATTCACAGCAACGGATGATATTTTTTCTTGAGAGATACTCAATGTATGCATGTTTGTGAACGTGGACATCTCCCAGAGTCCAAAGACTCCAGATGAAAAGCCGACGATGAGCAGCCCTGAGGCCTTGTGGAATGTACTGCAAACGACCCTCGTGTTGGGTTGGTTGAAGTAGTGTCGTTGGTGAATCCCCCAACGAACGTGAGCAACCGAAGGATCCCGAGAAGTTGGTGCGTGATCACGATCGCGATCCTCATCAGAGGAAGTGTCGGACGTCTTGGCTCTCCAGACGAAGACAGCACCGTCACGGCTGACGGTGTATATCTGATAGGACCACAACGGTTGACAGAATGCACGGCAAAACCCTGAACGACACTTACTGATTTTGAATTTGAGGAGAAATAAGCATTAACAACCGCATTCTTGTGCCCCGCAAATGTCATGGGTCGGAAGCCATCGAGTGGATCTAGTGTGTATAACCGTGCGGTCATATCCTTGGATGTGGTGATGAAGCATCTACGGACAGACATCTAGTTATCAGAACATCCCCGTCGAAAGTATTCTGCCACAACGTACAGCGAGTCTGGTGACCATTCTATGCTGAGAACCTCGTCATGATGTCCTGTATACGTTCGGTGCAGATTGAACGGCGCAAACTCGCGGACAAGATGGTTCGGAGTTTTCCAAACCTGGACATGCGATTCGTGTGTCACAGCGATGAATGATCCATTGGGCGAAAATTCGATGGCGTTGACTGGCTTTTTGAAATTGAAATGGTGGATGACAACGCCCCGGCGGAAGTTTACGAGGAGAGCTCTCCCATCTGTGTCGTGGCACGGAATGAGTCGGCATGATGGAAAACTGACGAAGCTTTGAGCGCACCTTCGTCGACACTAATCAAAATGTTCCCATGGGGACTAAGAGCGATGGCAGCAATGTTTTTGCGGTTTTGGAAAGCGAAGGTAAAGGACTTGTTACTGCGCAAGGGATTCGTGAGCCGATTGCGAGCCGCAGCTCTGTTCTGGAATCGTTTACTGACTTTACCAAATCAAACACAGAAACTCTATTGCCCACAGGACTGAGCACGGAATTCCCGTCGGGAGTGAATATAATGTTTCCCTGTTGGTACACGGTACCGCATAGATTTGAGAACTAGACACCTGAGATGAGCGAAAAGTCGAATGTAATTGTATTTTCGCTTGCCTTGTAGTTGGCCTTCATTGTCCTCGAATTTCTCGCTCATGATCACGGGCCGGTTGTTCGCTGCGCCCAGCTTACGTCATCCGAAATATGGCTGCTGCTGCTCTCCACATGGATCAACTTCCAGCGTAGTACAGGGAACGTTCTCACACACACTAGCACTATTCCACTTGGATCCGCCACTGATACGGCCGGAGTGCCGACACGAGGCTCGCAGATCCTGATCGAATTTCTTGTCCAGCACGGCGGGTCATTTTTATCTCGTTCACATGTTCACAGCTGCGACCTTTCTCTCCTTTCACATCGTGACGAGCTGCCTCGCCGCCGGACTAACGGCATTTTCCTTAAGCACCGGTGGCTTCTTCCACTTGCACATCGCTCGCTCCAAACTTCCAGTTCTCCCTGGCCGCTTCTAGAACGTACACAAGCACCCCTCGGTGGAAATCCTTTTTTCTCCCTTTTTTTATCTCCTTTTCGCTCTGGAACGGAAGCCACACTAGTACTTCTTCTTTCTTGATGGACTGTTTCGGGGCATCATGACACTACCCCATGAGCATCTTCGCAGATTAACTCGCTATTCCCGGGGGAAGGCACCCTCCATCGGGCCGGCGATGCAGGAAAGCACCCATGAATGACTGGCCGAGCTTGGATCTGGACGGATCCGACCTCCGACGAGCTGCGAGGGTGATGCCGATGGGGTTTCCCTTCACCATGCTTCCACCTTCACCATGACGTTGCACCCTCCAGGCTTCAGGAACGCCACTAGTTGACTTGCCTTAGCCGTGCTCAGGAGAAGAACCTGTGCATGGCCTCAAACAACTTGACTGACCGTCACCTGCCTCCATGATCCTCATGAAACTTGCCGTAGTCTTCCACTCTCTTCCCTCGAACAACGTCGGATGTGTAGGCCATTACCTGGCAGAGGCTTGACATGGAAAGCTTCGCTATCATCCGTGACAGTTCCATGGCTCATCACCGAGTGTCATGGACCGATTGTCAACCCCTCGGTCCCTTTGATTGGCTTGAGCGTTTTTTTCGGAAGCGCAAGAGAGGGCTTATGTAGAATTGCCGGCGAGTGGTTGGCGGTAGCATGGAATATATTTTCTTTTTCCAGGAGAAACAGATCCCCGCCTTTTGCCGTCAGAGCTGGCACTTACCGCATTGGAATCGTACTAGGAGACAGCCTTCGGTGCTACAGATCGCGCCATGGCCATGTCCTTGGTGTTCCCCTAATATAAGGGCCACTCTCGCTGATCAAACAGCTAGAAGATCATTTCCCCTCATCCATTCGGTACGGAATTAACTCCCTTATGTTATCCCTGCGGTACAAAGTTGATTCTTCCAACACAGACTTGTCTGGCCGTCCCTCGAGGGCCCACTGGCAGCTTGCGGCTAACTTGCCGATAACCGCATAAGTATTGCCCCTTGTCCCTGCATTTACTACTTCTCCGTTGCCGGCCTTCGCTCAGCCACAATGTTCCACGTTCCTTTAGACGTTGTGGCCGACCAGAGCATCCACGTCCCGGCCGATAATGAACACGTTTCGCTTAATCTTATCCACACGGAACATCCCGACACCATCCCTCCATCTCCTGAAAATACGCCTTCATCTTCACCTGCTTCCCTGTCCTGTTCAACCATTTCATCTCTCAAAACGTGGCGGAGCGCATCCGAACAATTGCAATCGCCAACATTTTCATTTCCTGTTCCTGTCTGCCGTAACTTTGGGGCCATCACCGCCAATTCAAGTGACGAACTCTCTAGCCAGTACATTTCGTGCATCCAGATGAATGCCTTCGACGCTCCTTCATTTCAAGAACCAGCTATTACTCCCATCGACGAGGGTGAGCTAGAGGATCTTCGCTGGACCACCGGGGTGCCGTGTCATATGATAGATGTCTTCCGCGCCAACCCATTCACTGCAATGGATCTACCGCACATCACCGGTACAACTCCTCTCGATAACTCGACAAACCCCAATAATGCTGAATGCAAAGTCGGTGGCGCTATATCGGCAGCGAAGCACGTACTCTCTCCAGACGCGACCGAGCAGAAAAGGAAGACCCGCACCAAACGAGCCCGCATTCAGTCATCTCCTGTTGTCCCTTTTCCCGCTACTGGTCCACAAGAAATGTTTGCTTACGAGTTTAGGCTTGACATTCCGTCCGAGGGCACTGGCTTTTCGCGTGTCGAGGAATATCGGAGATGTGGAGATTTACCTCCATCATATCCGTTGTCAAGAGATATGGATGGCCGTGAGCACCTGCTTCTTACTCGACCCGTAGTGGCCGACAGCTCAGAAGATGTCTCTGCGTGCTTCCCCGTCGGCCGTCAGGATGTGGGTCTTTCTCTTCCCCCACCGCGTCTTCTTCTATACTGATATTCTCACACTACCTCGATCTCTCAAAAGACAATGTTCGAGCATTGCATGCAACGTTCCCATCTCAGCCTCTTTCCCCCTTCAGTGTCCCTTTCGACTCGGATGTCATTGTGCCTTGAGGACCCATACCACCCAGCGGTTTACGCCCCCTCGCCGCAAGGAATTGATGAGTCACGACCCCGGTTCGAAGATTATGGGTGTAGTTCTCTACCGCCGACTGTGCCTATACGGGTCATCCCGGAGAGGCCACAAACCTTTCGCCCTTCCGTTGCACCTGCTGCCCCGTCAATACAAAAGCCATTGTATGCGTGTCCCCTCTGTCCCAGGCATTTCCAACTTCCGAACGGCCTTGCTTTGCACCGCAAATGGCACGATCGTGTGGGACCCTCGGCGACGAACCCGAACTCCCGTCTGAACTACCGCCCCCAAGACCGAGTCCCGCCAAAGATCTCCCGCAGGGGGTCAGGTCGACCAGAGGCACGTGACATGAGACTCACCCAATTACCAACCCAGCACAATAACCAGCGGAGCACGATCGCTGGATTGCCATCCACCTTGCATATGGCTCCTCAAAGGGCCAGCTCAGCGCAGGCAGAATTTGTAAGCAAATTTCTTGGGGTGATGTTGCATTGTTATGTCTGATACGCTATTCAAGATGATGTCGAGCGATCATGAACAGTATACCACCAGCGTACTTTCATACGAGCATCAGCACCAAGAATGCGCACTGTTCCACGACGTGCTACAGTTGAATCACAACGCTAACTTCTCGTTCGACAACAATACGTATCTTGCTCCCCTCGATGGTTTGTCGGTTCTCCAACCTCTTCCATTTGAGCAGTGCCAGTGCCACTCGACCACTGGACAGTTGTGTTCCCTACCTTCGTCGTAGGAACTTGCCAGCTCCAACATATACTATCTGCTCGGATTCCTTCGTATATCGTCTGGAAAGATCGTCGCAGTATTTGAAAAGTATATTCCTCATGTCTCAGTCGTCTCGTTTCCACTTTGCATTACGCAGTCAAACTCATGGACGTGGGTAGTTTAAAGAACAAATGCATGCAATTACGGGCAGCAAAGATGTGCGCGATCGATCCGGGCTCAGATGACCAAAGATGATGACGGAATCAAGTGGGGCTGGCCTATGACGTTTCACCTCCACTCTGTACCAATGGCGGATCCAAAGCTTGAATCGAAACCCTCAAATAGCGAGATGAGCGCAGCAGTTAGGGGCTACTCATTTTGAATTCCAATGGCCTCCCTAGTCGATTCTCGCCCAAACCCTTCGTCCACTCCCCCCGAGGACACGCACAACGCACCGTCCCTTCCCGACATTAGTCGGGGGGGCTTCTCCCCTCCAATTAAGACGACGACGACCAACACTCTCCCGCCCCCTACCCAGGCAGCCGCTTCCAACCCAAGCACCCCTGGACTCGACATCCCAGGTGCATATCCTCATGAAGCTAGTGCCCCTGCGGAGCCCTCCGCACCAACTCAGAGACAAAACGTTCCGGAGACGAGCCGAGGACAGTCTTACCCTCCCTCTGCGATTCCTAGGCACTTGTGTATGTCATTACCCATCGTCGTCGGATGTGACTCGCGTTAACTGAGGCTTCAGCAGGCCCGAAGACATCGTTGCCGTCGACAGAGAAAGAAGGCATTATGCCGGGGGAACACTATGACGGCGTCGGCCCGCTACCCGGCTCCATCAGCGAAACCTCTGTCGCAAAGCTGCCCGACGAGCGCTTGGCATCTTCAGGCGAACCTGCTCGACCCGTCCGCCAGCCCCCGGCGAGGCCAGCTGCAGTATCACTGCCTTCCCAGGAACGGAAGGGCGTCCAGCCGTATGAACATCATGATGGCGTAGGACCACTACCCGGATCTAGCAGCGAGACCTCAGTCGCGAAGCTTCCGGAGGAACGAAAACAGGAGCGCTTGGCTGCCGCAGCCGCCGTCCCAGCCTCAGGGTCGCAAGAGTCTGCCAGTCGGGCGGCCGCGGGTATCGTGAATCTGGGGACGCAAGTCCGGAGGGTTGACCCGCAACAAGACCCTGCGTCGGTGCAGAAAGTTCCTGAACGCGGCGACCAAGAGGCGGACGTGCAGGTAAGCGATTTCTCCGTTAGCGCGAATCCGAGCAGAGTTCTCAGTAAAGATGTATGTTTAGGGGGCCACAGCCGACTCGAAATTCAAAGAGGAGGTGGCTGTCGAAGAGAAAAGGAACGGTCAAGAGAAGAAGGCCGAGCGCAAGGAGGAACAACGCACGGTTCCGGTTCCCAAGACAGAGGAGGGCGCGAGGGCGGTGCTGGTACCAGCGCCGCAAGCGTGATGAACAAGGTGAAGGGCGAAATGAAGGTGCTTCTCGGAAAGGCGAGCAGGAACCGGGAGATGGTGGAAGGGGGCGAGAAGCTCAAGCACGGATCGAATTAGCGGTGCAAGTTCAATTTCGCTTGGGGTTTCCTCTCCTTTTCGAGATTGCTTTTTGCTTTATTTGTATGTAACATGTGCAGGCCACTTGGGCACAGCTGTAGGATACAAATTGCGTCGTCGGGGTTCGGGATCACGCATGATATTGATGATGTGAAGCCGAATTGGCGATACCGTGATATATCTGGGATGGACAATCAATCTTCCCAATTCCAGATTGTAATTCCATGCGATGCGAGCTGATGTCGTTACCGTTACAAGCATTACCGATCTGCACCGGCGTAATGCGTATCCAAGCGAGCTCAAGCTTTTATTTGTACATTTGCGGCTACAAGCAGGGTTCCTGGCTGGCATGTTCCTCGCAAAAGTCACAGATAGATAGAGGTAGATCTGGGCACGCCCTTGCTTCTGGGGGATGTGCCTCGTTTCTGCCATCAGACCGGTGTCAAAAAAGCATGCGATAGATAAATACAGGCCGATTGATGTGATGGGAGATCTCTCGATTGCGTCCGGTACGTACTGGGTTAAGGTAGTGCTTCACTTACCCTATATGGCTTGCCTAGTAATGACATCACACCTGGCTTTTCACATGGCGAAGATTGCAAGGGTCAGATTAATTCTCGTCCCTATGTGGACCTCCTTCCATGCAGATTCGTATATCTGATTGGAGATAGGACAGCATGAAGCGTATGGCGATAACTCCGGTGCGATGCAACCACGCCACGGGTTATTTCTGAGTTAGCGGATCGACTTGATTCACGCCAATATAAATTATGCGGGAGTTACCTCGCTTGGCCTGTATGAGACCATCTCACCGGACAAGGGTCGGTTATGGTGAGTACTTCACAGCCGTGACTATTCACCATGCATTTCTATTGCTTTCCGCGACGCAGGACGTATATCTGAACGAGTAAACTCATCTATCTGTGGATCTAGGAACCGTGGTCAATCGGGGGATTCGTGAACAAGATGCACCCGTCCGAATCCTTCCAATGTGGTTGAATGCCATCCCACCACGACTTTGCCGGCATCAGCGACTTGAACTCGGACTTGAGCATCGGCACGCATAGCACAGACCCCTGAGCACAGCGCACGAGGAGCGACCGCAGTGGGCCATGATACCTCGCGGAGCCTGGCCGCCCGCCAACCACAGCGCGCGTATCGCTAGTGCCGGCAGACGGGATAAAGACAGACGGGTCGTGCATCTGCACCGTCCGCGTCGCGGCGGGGAGGTAGGTCGTGAGCGGCTTGTGGTGGGCGAGCGCGCGGTGGCGCCGAACGACGTCCTCGGCCGTCTCGCGCGCAAAGTCGGGCTGCGAATCGGCCGGGGTGACGAAGGGCGCGTGTGGCGTGGCGGGCGTGAGCGGGTCCTGGGGAACGCGCTTTTCGGTGCCGCTGAGGAGGGAGCGCAGGACAGAGACGAGGAGCTCGCCGCCTTTTTGCGCGAGGACGTCGCGAAGGGGGGCGTACGCGATGTTGGGCGGGATGGACTAACGGTAGGCCCCCCGCGTTTGTTTTTTTTGAGTAGCGCACGTCAGCGAGGAGGGAAATATTGAGAGGGAAGAAGAACTCGTACGATGGGGACGTGCCCAAGTATATCGCCCGCGTCAATGCCGCCTCGACGTTTCATTTCGATGACGCAGACGGCGGTGTCGCGTTCGCCATTTAGGATGGCCCGCTGGATGGGCGCGGGGCCGCGGTAGGCTGGTAGAGCGGATGGGTGTACGTTGAGGGTGTGTGTCGGTCTAAAAAGCGATAGAAGGCTGGACGGAAGGATGCGCCCGAAAGATGCAGTGAGAAGGAGGTGACTGGAGGGCGGTGCGCCAGCCAGGGGATAGAAAGGTCGAAGTGGCTGGGTGGAGTTAGCGGTATTTGTTATTTAAAAGAGTGAATGTGTCCTGCCTTCCACGTCTTGAGTTCGGACCTGATAGGTGGGATCGTGGTCACAGGCACTCCGAGTTTGTTGCCTAACGCCTTTAGCGGAGCTAGCAAAGTGCTCGAGTAACTAACGGGACAAGGTGAAGAGGCAGAGGACTGACAAACCGAGAGAACGTCCCGCTTCCTACCAATCATTTGATCCGGCTGGGTCGCGATGAGGAGGTTATGCCAGACATCTGCTGCCAGACTGCCCGCTCAGCGATTGGGGAGCGTGCCAGCAACAAGGGAATTGACACGACCTGTGGCGCTGTAAAGCTCTTCAAATACTTGACACGAGAACTCATCGCGCCCAAAATAAAGTATGTCGAATCGCTGCGGAGCCGAGGATAGGTTGTGGTATTGCCTGGCGAGACGGTCGACTCGAAAGCGAAAGCGGATCATTCAGCTCAACTGAACGAGACACACAGCATTTGTATTTATACGCTTGTCGACCATCCATCCATCCACCCATCAACCAATCCTTGCCTCGCAACTCACTCGATGTCTCGCTCTGCCCCTCTAGCAGAGCACCACAGACAATCTCCCTCGCGTCAGAATACGACGAGGGTATTCGGCGCTGGTGATCAAAACGAAAACGACAGCGGCGCGTCGTCCAACATCTCCCCACTACGGCACATACTCTCTCGCCATCCCAGCATCCTATCCAAACATCGTTCCCTCGCAGACCAGGACCCGTCGCCTCTGTCCGCGCCGGCGCCGGCTCCAGCTCCAGAAGAAAGACCTCTGATACCTAGCGCGTTGCAGCAACCGGGCGACTCCTATGCGACTCCACTTCCAAGGATATCGATGATCGTCCTCTCCATCACCCTCCTCGGCGAATTTCTCACCGCCAACGTCTCCACCCCCTTTCTTATCTTTATGGTCGAAGGCTTTGATGAGTTTCCCGAAGGAGCTGACGTCGGCTTTGCCACTGGTCTCCTCGTCTCCACGTTCTTCTTTACCCAATTCCTCACTTCCCTCCTCTGGGCCACCGTCGCGGAGAAACACGGTCAACGTCTCGTCCTCTTTGTCTCGCTCCTTGGAGGTTCTATTACCTGCGCTCTATTTGGCACCTCTACATCCTTGAAGCAGGCCATCTCCATCCGCCTGATGCAAGGCGTCTTTGCTGGGGCCATTGGCGTCGCTCGTGGGTGCGTCACAATTATTACCGATCCGAGCAACGAGGGAAGGGCATATGCCATCCTTGGTTTCTGTTGGGGTCTTGGTGGTGTTGCTGGAGCTATTGTTGGCGGTGCTTGTCAGTCGAACGTTCCCCACACCTTCCTTGTACCGGCCATCAACTTACCACTTCTGTTTGAAACAGTCGAATCCCCTGCAAAAAAGTGGCCTAATATATTTGGAAAGCTCCCTCTTTTCATAAACTATCCCTACCTGCTGCCCACTGCTATCGCAGCCTCTGTCACCCTGTTAGGTGCGATTCCGCTACCTGCTGTGTTTCTTGCGCCTGTACTCATGTCACTGTCAGGTTCTTTCCTAACTCTCTTTATTGGTCCAGATGGGGGCCCACGCGAGGGTGCCATCCGTCTGCCGCCCGAGAAGATCACAGAAACCGCACATCCGACCATTCCAGAAGAAGAATCTCTTCCATCCAGTCCGATAGCCACAGTTCCGCGTAAAGCGAGTCTTTATGATGGTCTCCGTAAGGCGTCGCGCACATTTTCGGGCGTCTTTGCCAGTCGAGTCCCAGAACCGACGCCCCCAACACCTGTTCCTCTGTCCCAGTCTCCATCCGCAGTTCGTCCTTTCCCCCGTACCAGCCGTGCAGACGGATATGCATATGGTTATGGCGGCGGCGGCGCGAGAGCCTTCAGCTTCCGCTCGCGACTGGAGAGCAACATGTCTGGTGCATCTTATCGACGAGGCAGCCAAAGCTACTATCTCCGTCGCCGACCGAGTAATATGACGGCTGTCACCGGAGACGGTGTTCCACGAAGCATTGGAGCAGACAGTGAACTTAGTTTCGCGCAACGTCTGCTAATGGCGAATGAGAACGCCGTCACGAACATTGCGGACTTGTGGGTCGCTGCCGCGATGAATGTCGACAATGAAGAAGTATTCGAGAACGATGACGCGGACCTGGAGGGGCCGTACCAAAGCGTGTTTGACGTTGATGGCGATGACCCGAACGACAACAACCCTCCCGCCGGTGTCGAGGATACCCTTGCTGAGGCGGGGAAGCGTATCCCAGGCACAGTTCCGCCGTCTCTGGCAGGTCCGACACGTCACGCATCGCCGTTCCGCCGCCCGTCAACGCCGCATCGGCGAGCGTCCCAGTCACCACAGCGACGTCGCTCTTCACTGCAGTACGGTGCCCCCGGACAGTCAAGTGAAGTAGTTTCACCCCCTCGTCGTTTCTCCAATACCGTCCCTGCTATCTTTGCCCATTCGGGTGTGAGGACACCCCCAGCCATCGCAGAGGCACAGAGACTTTTGACCGCGCCCGAATCTGCTCAACAGTTGGACCGCGTAGATACGATGCAGACCGTTGAAGAAGAGCAGCCAAGTTTGATGAGCCAGCTGCCGTTTGCCATCATTCTCCAGTACGGATGGCTTGCCTTACATACGACCACGCACGACATGCTGTTTTTGACCTACGTTGTATCGTGAGTGGACTTTCCATCGTATATCAGACGTAACTCTGGATGGGCCTCGTCGCAGGAAGTTCGAATCAGGCGGTCTGGGTCTTACCGCAGGAGACTTTTCACAGCTCAGTAAGGTCAAGGTTCTCCGCCTAGCTCTATTTCTACTAACCGTAATGTGCAGCTGCGTTGATGTGCCTTGCGCAAATTGTGTTCCAGTTCTATCTTTACCCGTACGTCTGTTCAACTGCTCGCATTCATCCTCTAAACTTGGGACATCCTTTAGCAACATTGGGTGAGTCGCTACTTGGGTACTTGATCTACCTCGTGGTATCCCGAGGGGACGATTTTCTCACCTCTCCATGTTCCGGCTGGGAACGTTCTTGTTCATTCCGGGATATGTTACTGTTATACTATACCGTCTATTGGCCAGCCCTACAAGTGGTGGAAGCCTCATCGTTATGCTTCGTAAGTATCTTGTTTCGTTCGCCGAGATGTGCTGCTCATGAGACACTACCTTTTACAAGCCTTGACAATCAGCACGTAAGTGTGATCCGTTTTCTTCATACCGTGATTTCAGATTAGACGCCTCCGTTGCGCAGGGTTATACGATACTGCGGCGCGACGTTTACATTCACCTCGGTGTCGATTCTTTTAAACTACAGTACGCCATTCTGAGCCCTTTGTCGCGGTCCTTGTGGGTACTTAAAAATCTACTCGTCTCAGTGTCGCCTCCGCCAATAGTCGGCTTTGCAAATGGCGTTGCGCAGAGCATAGTCTCTCTTGCGCGAGGTTTTGGGCCCCTCCTCGGCGGCTATGTAAGCGCATGCGCTGTCTCCAAATATCACGTCTACTGACACCGGTCTCCAGGTATGGTCCGCAACGGTTCAAGGCAACCCGTCGGGATACTATCTCGGGTTTGTCGTGGTTAGCACGGCGTGCGCGTTCGCGATCATCCACAGCTTCTTCATCCGCTAAAATACCCCCGCCCCTTCGGGAACGACGCAATTATGGACTACCACTCGCCCTCTATCTTTTTGTTATTTATGCCTCGCCATCCTTCTGTCTCTAGAGCCCTCTAGAGACTATGTACGAGTACAGCACATGTAGACATGCATTTGGGCGTGCAGAGCACTGTTTGTCCACATCGGTGTTCCGTTGACCCCAAATCTGTGACCTGTGTCCATAATCCGAGAGTGCCCCGGTTTCGTTGTACTATTACCGACGGTGAACAAGGCCCACCACTACCCTCCAAATCGAGCTCACGTCTATCTCACTGGACTAAATTCACGTTTGTTTGTACATCCACGTATACAGGTGAATAGACGTGTGAGCATGGGAATATGCCTCTTTGCCTGCCGAGACCAGTGCGTGAAAGCAGTGCTACGCCATTATAATGTACAATATCAACGGGAGGCGGGAGAAAGATGGGTGCGTATGAACTTTAAGTATACCGATCTATACGCGATGGATATGCATGCATAGGAATGAGGGGAATGGGCACGAATGATAGATAGACAGCTGTCGTACAACAAGACTCGTAGAAGGCCAAAAACAGCAAATAGAAAAAAACGAGACACACGTGCCCGGGAAGGTGGGAGAATGTGATAAATCAAAAGGTATGGTGGCGGTGGCGGTGGTGGTGGCGGTGGTGGAAGTAGTAGCAATATTTGATCGTGACAAGTGACAGAGAAACGTGTGCGAGGAAGGTTGCGAGTCGTCCCACGCGTTGTCGTCAGAGGTGTACCGCGTATGCGCCCCCGCCACTACTACCACTAGTACTATATCTATCCGACTCACCTGTCCTGTTTGGGGGCGCGGGTGCGTGGGTATCGTTGACGCTCTCGCGTCGCAGACTTCTCCTCGAAGGTTTTAGGATCTATGCAATACCAGTGGCGGCAGTTCCGAAGTAAGCCCAAAAAAGACAACGTTTTTGGCGA
>WNFC01006715.1_pt1 | contig 18251 bp, 18 predicted proteins | sample 5400541 | NCBI WGS metagenome assembly WNFC01 (sample SAMN13153342, study PRJNA577476) | soil metagenome | isolation source: 120 cm saprolite under Douglas fir tree site 2 hole 2 replicate 1 | place: USA:California | collected 2015-04-18 | reverse complement strand
CGCTCGCCGGCGGCGGCGGCAGCAAGCGACTTCGTCCAGAAGGCTGATGCGGCCTGCGGCGCCAGCGGATGCATGAAGCTGACCGAGGCGCCGCTGGCGACCGCTTCTATCAGGGCCTCGGTCAGGGCCGAAATCACCGTCGGGGTCGGATGGAGGGGGACGATGTCAACGGCGCTGTCCATGTCTTGCTCCAATATGTCCTGCTCCAATATGTCTTGCTCCAGTACCGCCCGCCCTCTTCATGCCAAGGCGCTATCATACGTGGCGGTCGAAATCGACCGCGACGGTGTTGCCGCCGCTGACCAGGACGCCGACGCATTCGCCGGACCTCGGCTGGTAGCGGCCTGACAGCAGCGCTGAAAACGCTGCGGCGCCACCCGGCTCGGCAACGATGCGCACCACCTCCCAGAGCGCGCGTTGCGCTTGCGCGATTGCATCGTCCGTGACGAGCACCACGCGATCGACGAACTGTTGGGCGATCGGGAAGACGAGTTCACCCACCCGCCGCGGCGCCAGCGAATCCGCCGCGATGCCGCCAGCCTTGGCATCGACGGGCCGACCGGCTGCGAACGCGCAATGCAATGTGGGCGCCGCCTCGGGCTCGACCGCCACGATGCGAACTTTTCCAGAGAACCATGCTGCGATGCCGCCGATCAGCCCGCCCCCGCCGACCGCCACCAGGAGCGTGTCAAGATCGGGGACCTGATCGCTCAACTCCATCCCGATCGTTCCCTGGCCAAGCAGCGTCTCCATCTGGTCGAAAGCATGCACGGCCATCGCGCCACTTTGCATCCGCCAAGCTTCACTGGCGATCAGCGCGTCGGCGTACCGTTCGCCGCCGATCACCAAATCGGCGCCGTAGTTGCGGATGCGTGCAATCTTCGCCGGCGAGGAAACCTCCGGTACGAATATCTTGGCTCTGACCTTGAGCTTGTGCGCCGCATAGGCCACCGCGGCGCCATGGTTGCCGCCCGATGCCGCGACCACGCCGGCGGAAGGCACATCGCGCATCAGCAGATTGGCGAAGGCTCCGCGTGCCTTGAATGAACCGGAGTGCTGCGCAAGCTCAAGCTTGAGATGAATTTTTCCCGACCCGAGACCGAAGTCTGCGCCGGCGACCTCGACCACGGGCGTGTGCCGCATATATGGCCGAATCCGGCGTTCGGTTTCGACGATGGTGTGTGGGTTGACATTGCTTGGCATCGCTGTCGCTCTTATCGCATTGAACAGTAACGAGACCCGATTCTTCCTACCACCGGCGCCGACGGTTTGCGGGTAACGAGTTAAGGGCGTCGCCGAAGAGATAGGTTGCAATCTGCATCCAATCCGCTGGACAGTTGCCTCGGGCCCGATGATAATGACGGCACTTGGCCGATGTGCTCCTTCCCTGGTGTCGAGCTTCCCCCTCCCTACCCTCCCCCGCTTGCGGGGGAGGGTAGGGAGGGGGGCTGTGGGCAGCAGGAGGCACGAGATGCGGATCCGGCTTCTGAAGTCGATTTGGAGCATCCGCTCGCCTTTACGGAGGGACAAGGTCTGCATCCGGCCACGAAGGACACCGCTGCGGATTCTCTGGGTGCTGAAGAGGATCCGTTACAATAACAAACACACCGCTATGCAGGGAGGAGACCGTCATGCGTGACCGCTTCTCAAGCTCGCTGGTACCCGTCGCCTTCGCGGCAGCGGCTGTCGCCGGCATTTCGATGTCCGCCACGCCGGCGCCGGCTCAGGTTCCGGCGGGTTCCGGCAAGCCGCCCCCAGCGTTGACAACGCCCTGGGGCAACCCCGATCTGCAGGGCATCTGGACCGATGAATCGGACACGCCCCTGCAGCGCTCCGCCAAGTATGCGACCCAGGAATTTTTCACCGACGCACAGCGAGCCGAATTGGACAAGGAGCGATCCGCCTTTCTCGGCCGGGACAGGCGTTCGGAGCGCGGGACCGAGGCCGACGTCGCCGGCGCCTACAACGCGACGTTCACGCCCATGAGGCGCACCGGCACGCGCACGTCGAGGATTGTCGATCCGCCAAATGGCCGGCTTCCGTCGCTGACGCCGGCGGCTCAGAAGATTGCCGCTGTGGAAGGGGAATTTCGCGTTGCCCTGTTGCAATCGACCGAGACGTGTAAAAATAAGGAGGCGGCGTGTAACGGTGGCAAGTATGATCCAGCGCCCTCCCCGCGATTTGCGGAACTTCCTCCCCGTTACAACCTCGCACGCATGAATCGCCACGATGGTCCGGAGGACGGCACGCCGCCGGACCGCTGCCTGACCGGCGGGCTGCCGGAGTTTGCAGGCGGGATCGGCAGCTTCCGCCGGATCGTGCAGACGCCGGGCGGCATCTCGATCTTCTACGATGTGGGGCAAGGCCAGGGGTGGCAACGCAACATCGTCATGGACGGAAGTGCCCATTTGCCGGCCAGCATCCGCCAGTGGTACGGCGACTCGCGTGGCCACTGGGAGGGCAGTACGCTCGTGATCGACGTGACGAACTTCAGTCCGAAAACAGATTTTCAGGGCGCCCGGGAGAACCTGCACCTCATCGAGCGCTGGACGCGGACCGGGCCAACATCGCTTGCATACGAGGTCACCGTCGAGGATCCGACCGTGTGGACTCGGCCATGGACGGCCAAGCAAGAGTTCACCAGGCAGAACGATGAGGCGAACAGAATTTATTACGAGCCTCGCTGCATCGAAGGAAACTTCGGCCTCCCGGGTCTGCTGCATGGCCGGCGCACCGAAGAGTTCGCCTTTGCGGAGGGACGGGGTCCTGATCCGAGAACCAGGGACAGCATAAAGGGTGTTGAGTTTGAGGCCGATCCGCTGCAATAAGTCGATTGAAGGTAAAGGGAGACCATCATGCGTGACCGGCTGTCAAGCTCAATGCTAACGGTCGCGATTGCCACTGCCGCTGCCGGCGCCCTCGTTTCGGTGCCCATGACACGGGCATCGGCCCAGGCTCCGGCGGCTTCCGTCACGCCGCCGGCCCCAGCGCTGACAACGCCCTGGGGCGAACCTGATCTCCAGGGCATCTGGACCGACGAAACTGATACGCCTTTGCAGCGCTCTCCCAAGTTTGCGAACCAGGAATTTTTCACCGAGGTTCAGCGCGCCGATTTGGACAAAGAGCGGTCGGAGCTGCTGCGCCGCGACAGGCGTGTCGAGCGGGGGACCGAACTCGACGTCGCCGGCGCCTATAACGCACTGTTCATGACCCAGAAGCGCACCGGCGCGCGCACGTCGATGATTGTCGATCCGGCCAACGGCCGGATTCCGCCGCTGGCGCCGGAGGCTCAGAAGATGGCCGGCGCCGACCGGGAGTTCCGTCTTGCGTTGTTGCAAGCGACCGAGACGTGCAGGAGCAAGTCGGTGGCTTGTAGCGGCGGCAAATACGATCCGACCCCGTCGCCGCGAATAGCGGAACTTCCTCCTCGCTACAACACGGCGCGCATGAATCGCCATGACGGTCCGGAGGACGGTTCGTTGCCGGACCGCTGCCTGACCGGCGGTCTGCCGGAGTTTGGGGCCGCGACCGGCAGCTTCCGCCGGATCGTGCAGACGCCGGGCGGCATCTCGATCTTCTACGACGTGGGTCAGGGGCAAGGGTGGCAGCGCAACATCGTCATGGACAGACGTCCGCACTTGCCGGCCAATGTCCGCCAGTGGTACGGTGACTCGCGTGGTCACTGGGAAGGGAATACGCTCGTTATCGACGTGACGAACTTCAGCCTGAAGACGGACTTTCAGGGCTCGCGCGAGAACTTGCATTTGGTCGAGCGCTGGACGCGCACCGGGCCGACCTCGCTCGAGTACGTTGTCACGATCGAAGATCCGGCGGTGTGGACGCGGCCGTGGACTGTCCGCCAAGAGTTCACCAGGCAGAGCGATCAGGAGAACAGACTTTATTACGAGCCCCGCTGCATCGAAGGAAACTATGGTCTGCCGGGACTGATGCGGGGAGCGCGTGCGGAAGAGTTCGCCTTTGCGGAGGGACGAGGTCCGCATCCGGCGACAAAGGACAACGCTACGGACTTTGTCGGCGTCGAAGATGATCCGTTACAGTAGCGTCGTTACAGTAGCGTCAAGTAAAAGCCAGGGAGGAGTCCACTATGCGCGGCCGATACTTAGGTTCAACGATAACGGTCGCCATTGCGGCGGCCGCTGTCGGCGCCGTCATTTCGGCGTCCATCACGCAGACGTCGGGTCAGGCGCAGAGCGCACGCCCCGCCACCGTCGGCGGCAAGCCCAACTTCACCGGCATATGGCAAGCCAACAACGAGGCCAACTGGGATTTGCAGGCGCATGCGGCCCGTCCCGCCGCCGTCACGCAGCCGGGCGTTTATGCTTATGACTATGCGCGGGTGCCGGCGGCGCCGGTTCTCGCGCTCGGCGCTGCCGGCGCCGTGCCCGGCTCGCTCGGCGTTGTGCAGGGCGACGGGGAGATCCCCTACAAGCCGGAAGCCTTGGCAACAAAGAAGGAGAACGCGGAACACTGGATTGACCGCGATCCGGAGCTGAAGTGTTACCTGCCGGGCATTCCGCGGGCGATGTACCTGCCCCATCCGTTCCAGATCACGCAGGGCACCAACAAGATTCACATTGCCTACGCCTTCTCGAACACGGCGCGCACGATCCATCTGGACAAGGTCGACGGTCCGCCCGACGACACCTGGATGGGCCACTCAGTCGGACGATGGGACGGAGACACGCTCGTCGTCGACGTGACGAATTTCAACGATCGGACCTGGTTCGACCGGGCCGGCAATTTTCACAGCGACGCACTGCACCTGGTCGAGCGCTTCACGTTCAGATCGCCTGACGTCATTTGGTACGAAGTGACGATTGAGGACCCCAAGGTTTTCACCCGTCCGTGGCGCATCGCCATGCCGATCTATCGGCGCGCCGAACCGAACATGCAGCTCCTCGAGTTTCGCTGCAACGAATTCGTCGAGGAGTTCATGTACGGAAATCTTCGCAAGCAGCCGCTGGTCAGGCATTGGGAAGGCGATACGATGACGGTCGATATCACGCGCAAGGTGCCGCCAGGCGATCTCTTCTATCAATGGTATGGCAGGTAAGACGGACGGGGGGCGCCATATCCTGGTTTGGCCCCCCTCCCTACCCTCCCCCGCGCGCGGGGGAGGGTAGGGAGGGGGCAAGCGGGCAAGGGCGCCCTTTCTTGGTTCTATAGTGGAGGAGAAAATCGATGCGAACGAAGCTTGCCTTAGCAGTCTGCATGGGTTTCGCGATGTCCGGATGGGCGTCTTCGGCCTCGGCACACCACGCGTTTGCCGCGGAGTTCGACGCCAACAGGCCGGTGAATTTCAAGGGGACGATCACGAAAATGGAATGGGTCAATCCCCATACCTGGTTGCACGTCGACGTCAAGAACGCCGACGGCACGGTTGTAAAATGGGCGATCGAAGCGGGAACGCCGAATGTCCTGTTCCGGCGCGGATTCACCAAGGATTCACTTGTGCCCGGCACCGACATCGTAATCGATGGGTACCAGTCGAAAGACGGGACGAATCGCGCCAACGGGCGGGATCTCACGTTCCCTGACGGACGCAAGCTGTTTCTTGGTTCCTCGGGAACCGGCGCTCCCTACGAGTTGACCCCCGGGGCTGCGCCTAAGACCCAATAGACCTCATAAGCGATGGCGTTTCGCCTGAAGCGCCGCACATATAGGGGTAAAAACGCGTATCGGCTCCCGCTTGGTCATGGCCGGGCTCGTCCCGGCCATCCCAGGAGTGCGGTCTGCGCGCTGCCTCACCCTGCCCTCGCCGCTTGCGGGTAAGGTTGGGGGACAGGGATTAGTCCGCGATGAACCAGTCGGCCGCCACGGGCTTTGCCCGTCGTACGTCGCACCCGCGATCGTAGTTCCACGGGATGGGAATGTCTTTTCTGAGTTTCTTCGAGCAGTTGTCGGAAACACCGTGGAGCGTCGCGCTCCACGAATCGGAGATTGCTTACTCCCTCATCGAATCGTTGCACGTGTGGTCGCTGTGTCTGTTCTTCGGCATGACGGTGATGTTCGACCTGCGCCTCCTTGGCTGGACCATGCGGAAGGTGCCGGTGTCGGAGGTTATTCGTCGCCTGCAGCCGTGGACCATCGCGGGGTTCGTCCTGATGGTCATCACCGGCACGCTGTTGGTTTACGCCATACCTCTGCGTTCCTATCAGAATATTTTCTTCAGGACCAAAATGCTTCTGCTGCTGCTCGCTGGCGTCAACATCTTGCTTTTTCACTCACGCGTTTTTCCAAGCGTGGCCAAATGGGATGCCGACGCCATACCGCCAAAGGCCGCCAGGATTGCCGGCGCGCTCTCCCTTGTCCTATGGATCGGCATCGTCTTTTCGGGAAGAATGATTGCCTATAACTGGTTCGACTGCGATAGACAGCCGCAACCGGCGATCATCAATTTCCTGACCAGTTGCGTACCCTCTGAATAGGCGCGCCGATGGATCTGCTGCCATTCTTTCAGTGGTGCTACGGCACGCCGATCGGCGAGGGGATACGCAATTCGACCTGGCTGTTCCCCGTCATCGAGGCCTTCCACCTCCTCGGTCTTGGACTAACGGCGGGAGCCGTGTTGGTCGTAGATTTGCGCCTCTTAGGCGTGGGCCTGCGCAAACAGAGCGCCGCGCAGCTGTGGGCGAATACTCAACCGTGGTTGCTTGGCAGCGTGACCTTGATGTTCGCGTCGGGTGTTCCCCTGTTCCTTTCCGAATCGATCAAGTGTCTGTACAGCTTTGCCTTCTGGGTGAAGATGACATCGCTGTTCCTGGTGCTCCTCTTTACGTTCACGGTCCTCCGCCGCGTGACGCAAATGGACCTGACCTCCGACCGGCCGGTGCAGGGCCGCGTTACCGCGCTCATATCGTTGGTTCTGTGGTTTGGCGTGGCGTGGGGCGGACGCTGGATCGGGTTTTCGTAGGGGGGAAGGAAATGGATAGCAACGTCTTCTTGCGGGGTTCCTATTCGGCCAGTCCGCGAAGAACCCGGATGATTTTCATCGATCGCCATCTTCTAGCGATTGTCGGCGCCGCCGCGTTGTCGGTGAGTTCGTTTGCGCTCTCGCCGGCCAGCGCTCAGGTCCAGACAACGTCGTGGATCAGCAGTTGGACCGCCAGTCCTCAGGCGCCCCGCGGGGTGATGCCCGCGAGCTTCTCGAACCGGACGATTCGCCAAATTGTGCATCTTAGTATTGGCGGCAACAAGATCAGGGTCCGGTTGTCCAACGAGTTCGGCGCCAAACCCGTCCTGATAGGGGCCGCCAGCGTCGCGATGGCTGGCGGAACTTCGGACATTGTCTCGGCAAGCCTGCGTCCGCTTACGTTCGGCGGCTCGAAGTCGGTCATCATTCAGCCGGGAGCCCCGGCCGTGAGCGATCCGGTGGAGTTCAATGTCGCTCCCCTTTCCGATGTCGCAGTGAGTCTGTATCTGCCTGCTGCGACGGAGCTTGGAACGGTTCACGCGACCGGGCTGCAGACGGCCTATGTTTCGACCACGGGCGACTTCACGGCAAGTTCGGAGTTCCCCGTCGTAGACAGCTTCGTAAATCGTTTCTTCCTGACCGGCGTCATGGTGGTGCCCAGTTCTCCTGTGCGGGCGATAGCGACCTTCGGCGATTCGATCACCGACGGGACGGCCTCGACCGTCAATGCCAATGCGCGCTGGCCCGATGTTCTCGCACGCCGCTTGAAGGAAGCCGGAGTTGCCGCTGCGGTTCTCAATCAGGGCATCGCAGGCAATCGTGTGCTGAGCGACGGCGCCGGCGTCAGCGCGCTCGCGCGATTTGAGCGCGACGTGCTGAGCCAGCCTGGGGTTTCGCACGTTGTGATCTTCGTTGGCATCAACGACTTCGGATTTCCGGGCACCGCAATCGAGCCCGGCGGCATCGTTCGCACCGCCGACGAGATCATTGCAGGCTACAAGCAAATGATCGAACGGGCCCATCTCCGCTCGATCAAGGTCATCGGCAGCCCGTTGACGCCATTCGAGAATGCCCTCGCGGGAGGGCCCAATCAGGGCTATTTCACGCCCGAAAAGGAAGCCAAACGCCTAGCGGTGAACAACTGGATTCGGACCAGCGGCGCCTTCGACGGCCTCATCGAGTTCGATCGCGTCGTTGCGGATCCAGCCCATCCGAGCGCAATCGCCGCCGCCTACGACAGCGGCGACCACCTTCATCCAAACGATGCCGGCTACAAGGCGATGGGCGAGGCTGTCGATCTGAAGCTGTTTCAATAACGGCGTGCCGTCGCACGCTCAACGGGCCGCCGGGGCGGAGGGCGTTCAGGCGGCCGGCTGGTTGATCTTCCGCGCCGGCACGTAGTGAGCCGCCAGGAGGTGCTTATCACGGGCGAGTGCTCGGCAGGCGATTGCAACAACGGGCGGCAACTCTTCCTTCTTCAGATAGCCCATGATCGTGCGCCGTCCAACCCCAAGTAGCTTTGCTGCCTCGGTCAGCGACAGTCCCAATCCCGTTCGCCACTCGGCGAAATCAGCTCCAGTCATCGGCTCCTGTTCCTCAGCGATCCGCCGTAGCGTCGAGGCCGAAACGTCCAATCGCCCCCATTTGGTTTCGATCGGCCAAGCAAGCCCAAGACCGTCTTCCACAATCGCGACCTTGGCGAAGGATTGAGCATCGTCCATCAGCGGCGCGAAATGCGCACTACGAGCAATGAGCCCGGTCATGTCGAGTTTATGGTCCTGTCGATCGCCGGCAAAACGGACAAGCAGAACATGTCCCCCAGCCGGGCGTACCTTTGTGACTCTCGTTACGTCATCGCTCATGCCGATCACCTCTGGAATTCGTCCCACATCGTCGACAGTTCTGCCCGATTTTCTTCAACCCAGCGGCGCGCCTGTCTCAACGCCTTGTTCGGCGCATGGCCTGCAAGTAAATCGCCGTTCGAGATGCGAATCTTCGCGGCGAAATCGGCACCCTTCACATGGACGTGCGGCGGGTTCTCGTCCTGGAAGAACATGAGGAGCTTGAAGCTGCCGAACCGCTTGATCTCCGGCATGCGCTCTCCCGCGAGCTTACCCTATATAGGGCAAAATTTGCCCTAGCTCAAGCCCGGCGCGGCCACCAATTGGAAGTAAGCATCCCCTAGCCCCCGCATGCGGGGGAGGGTAGGAGGGGGCGGCGGGTTAAAGCGAACCCGCCCCTACGGCGGCATGCCGTTCACCGCCCCTTCACGGTGCGCCGCTCGACCTCGAGAAGCCGGTCGAGCCGTGAGGTCTGGTGCGACCGTTTCATCTCCATCTCCGCGCCACCCTTCCCGAGGAAGGGGTCGAGCCGGTTCTCCGCAAGACATTCCATGGATTGGCGCACCGCCTTGTACATGGCGGCGAAGGAGCTGCCCGACGAAGCCGCCACCCGATAGCCAAGCCGGAACAGATCGGACTGCGACAGCGCGAACGTCGCAAAGCCGTCCGGCGGCGCGAAGGTCATCAGCGGCGCCGGCAGGCGCTCGCCCACGAAGCGCATCTCCCCGGCGTCCCGGGTGTAGATGAACAGCACGTCGGCGCCGGCGCGATGAAACGCCTCGCCACGGCGCAGCGCGTCGTCGAGGCCATGCACCCGGCGCGTATTGGTGCGGGCAATGATGACGAGGTCGGGGTCGGTGCGCGCCGCGATAGCCTCCTTGATTTTGTCCACCATCAGGCCGGTGTCGACCAGATTGTCGATGCCGATGTGATGCTCAACGCGACGCGGCAGCAGCTGATCCTCGATCTCGATTGCCGAGAAGCCGGCCGCCTCCGTGAGCGCAATGGTGCGGTGGACGTGCATCGGATCACCCCAGCCGCCGCCGGCATCGAGAATGATCGGCAGCCGGCACACGGCGCGAATATCGACCGCGATTTCGGCCATCTCCGGCAAGGTGACGTTGGCTTCGGTCACGCACTTGAGCCAGCCGAGCGAGCCGCCGCTCATGTAGACCGCCCTGAAGCCCGCATCCTCGGCAATCCGCGCCATGATCGGATTGAGCGCGCAGGGAGCGACGATCAGCTCGTCGCCTTGGATAAGTTCCCGGAAATTCGGCAAAAATGACCTCCATTGTTTCGTCGTTGCGGGCCGCACGATGCTATTTTGTGCGAGAGCGCGCGACCGCATCGTGGTTCCAGGCAATGCCGGTGCCGGGAGATGATGACGCAATCGCGCAGCCGTCAGCGATCGCCAGCGGTTCGGCCAGGATCGCATTCGCCCAATCCACGTATTCGAGCCAGTGGCCGGTCGGGGTCGCGGCGAGCAGGTGGGCGCTCGCCTCCGGCAAGAGATGCGACGACATTTCGACACCGCGCGTCGCCGCCACGCCCGCCGCCTGCAGCCACCCGGTGACCCCGCCGATGCGGCCGGCATCCGGCATCACGAAATCGCAAGCCGCTGCATCGAGCGCCGCCGTCACGGCCTTGGCGCCGTCAAAATTCTCGCCGATCTGGATCGGCAATGCGAGTTTGCGGGCGAGCTTGGTGTAGCCGGCGATGTTGTCGTGTCGTATCGGCTCCTCGATCCAATAGACGCCTTCGCCCGCCGGCGCCCGCCCGCGCGCCAGTGCCTCCGCCACCGTGAGGGCCTGGTTGTAGTCGACCATGATGGCGATGTGGTCGGCGAGACGCCGGCGCACCGCGCGGGTGACGGCGACATCTTCCGCCAGCGTCGCATGACCCAGCCTGAGCTTGACGGCGCGAAATTCGCCCTCAAGGAGAAGCTCCGCCTCGTCGGCTGCGGCTTGCGGCGCCATTAGCCCGAGCCCGCATGAATTATAGGCCGGCAACGGCCGTGGCGCGGCGCCCAACATAATGGCAAGCGGAAGTCCCGCGGCGACGGCGAGCGCATCCCACGACGCCATATCAAGCGCGGAGAGCGCCATCCGGACGACGCCCGTAACGCCGATGAGCGCGAAGCAGCGCTCGAGCTTGGCGGCGATCGTCACCGGAGCAAGCCGGTCGCCGGCGATCAGGCCAACCGCTTCGTGCAACACCGCGGCGATCGCGACGCTGCCGCTTGGACGGTAACAGAACAGATAGCTGCGCCCGGTGACGCCTTCCTCGGTCAGAAGATCGATCAGCAGCAGCGGCGCTTCGCGTACGGTCGCGGCGCTGGTGCCGAGCGCGAAACCCATCGGAACCGTGACCGCCGTGCTCTGCACGGTGCGCACCGTCAGGGGCGGCAGCGCACGATTCAGCGCAACAGTCACTGCGGCTTGTCCCCGCCATCGGCGCGCAACGCCAGAATGTCGGCTATCGCGCGGTTGAGCGGGGTCGGCACTTTGACCGCGCGGCCAAGCTCGACCACGCCGCCCGATAGCCAGCGCACCTCCAGCCGGCTGCCGCGCTCGAGGTCGTGATGCATCGACGACGTCATGTCGGCGGCGAGGTCGTCGGCTAATCGCAGCCGCTGTTCGGCGTAGTCCTCCGGCAGGTCGATGCCGTGGGCGCGGCCGACCGCCACCACCTCGCGCATGACGTCGAGCAGGAAGTCGCGGGTTTGCGGATTGCTGCGGATCGGCCCAATGGTGGTTCCCATGGTGGTGGTCGTCCCCGAAAGGGCGACCAGAAACACGAATTTCTCCCAGATCTCGCGTTGGATGTCTTGGGCAATCTCGGCCTTGATGCCGCCCGCAAGGCAGGCGTCCAGAAAGCGCTTCGCCCGAGGCGACGGCTGGCCGGACCGCGGGCGTCCCGCCCGCTCTTCTTCCCTCGCACCGACGCCCTCCTCTGACCGGGCGGGCGAGACGCCCGCGGCCCCGGAGGCTCCGTCGAACTCGCCGAAAACCATTCGCTCCAGGGTGCCGGTCCGTCGGATCACGCCGGGGCGAGCGATGGAAGTTGCCACATAGCACACACCACCCATGACCCGGCTTGGGCCGAAGGCCTTCATCAAATATCGGTCCTTGAGAACGCCGTTCTGGAACGAGATCACCGTCGTCCCGGGCCCAACGATCGGCCTGATTTGGTCGATCGCCGCTTCCGTGTCCCACAGCTTGACGGCAAACATGACAAGGTCGACGACGCCGATCGCCGCCGTGTCCTCGACCGCATTCACGCAAGGCAGGCGCATCTCGTCCGGCCCACCCTCGACCGCAAGACCATGTTCGCGCATAGCGGCGAGGTGGGCGCCGCGCGCCACAAAGGTCACGTCCGCGCCGCCTCTGGCGAGCCGGGTACCGAAATAGCCGCCGACGCCGCCTGACCCCATCACGGCAATTTTCACCCGCATGCTCCCTGTCGATCTGACCGGCCGGATTGCCGATCGGGCTGGTCGATATAGCATTTTCTGGCCCGTCCGCGCTCTTGCGCCGGCATCGAAGCCTTGAGGAAAGCGGTGCTGCCGACGCCGGTCTCCGTGGATAACGGCATGATTTTGCTAGCGATTTTCCATGTGACCGGACGCCGGGGAAAGATTTTTCATTTCTCAATTTGCCATCTGGCGCATGTTCGCGTGATATGCGATTGTTTTTAATCCCGAACCACTAGACAGATCGAAGATGGGACGAGGCAAAGATTTCCGCGATCGTCGGCGCGGTTATTCCGACGAACCGCCAGAACCCCCTCCCTCATTTGGACGCCCTGCGTCGCGGTCCTTTGACCGTCCGCCGCGGGAGGCGTCTCGGCCTGTACCAACAGGTCCGGAACGGCAGGCCAAGGTAAAATGGTTCAATGGCGAGAAGGGATTCGGATTCGTCGAGTTGACCGACGGGTCCGGCGAGGCGTTTCTGCACATCAGCGTGGTCGAAGCTGCTGGGCATACCGCGCTCGAATCGGGCACCACGTTGACGGTACGGGTGGGGCAAGGGCAGAAGGGCCCTCAGATCACCGAAATCACCGCCGTCGATGCCAGCACGGCAGAGCCGTCGTCGTCTCCTCGTGGCGGTCCGCGATTCGGCAGCCGACCGCCGCCGCGGGAGCGCTCCTTCGACCGGCCGACTGGGCCGGCCGAGGAAGTCGAAGGCCAGGTCAAATGGTACGATCCGAAGAAGGGCTTCGGCTTCGTTGCGGTGGACGGCAGCAAGGATGTCTTCATCCACCGTTCGGTGCTGGCGCGCGAAGGCATCAATGAACTGGCCGAAGGCCAGCGCATCCATATGAAAGTGGTGCCCGGCGCCAAAGGTCTCGAAGCGATCGGACTATCGCTCAAGCACGACGGCTGAGCAGATCGGTGTCGAATCGAATCAAAAAGGGCGCCGGGAGGGCGCCCTTTCTGATTCGGCAAATGGACTCGAGAACGGGTCAATTTGCCGCTAGTACCGCTCGGCCGCAGCAATAGTTGTCGCCGTCGACGCGATAAGGCAAAATTACGCGGACGCGTAAACGACAACGACCTGTGGAGGAAACCATGAAGCTCTACGCTGGACTGCTGGTGGCCGCGGCGGCCGCGGCGCTCGTTGCTCCCAGTCGAGCCGACGACGGCGACAAGTTCGTTGTCCGCGGCGACGCCACCAAAGTGATCATGGAGCAGAACCAGATCAACATCGCGACCGCCGAGGCCATCAGCAAGGCTTGCGTCGAGGAAGCCGTCAAGCAGGGCGTCCGGGTGAGCATCGTTGTCTACGACCAGTTCGGCGAGCCGGTCTATATGTACCGCATGGACGGCCAGGCGAAGGTCGCGATCGAGACCGCGATGATGAAGGCCCGCACCGTCGTCAATACGCGCCAGCCCAGCAAGGCGGTGATGAACCAGGTGCTGTCGGGCCGCTCGTCGGAGCTGCGGCAATATTCGTTCGGTAATTTCGCCAATTCGGGCGGCCTGCCGATCGTCATCAACGGCAACCAGATGATAGGCGCCATCGGGGTCGGCGGCTCAGCGCCCAATCCGCCGGCATGGAGCGACGAGATCTGCGCCTGGCGCGCCATGACCAAGGTGCTCGGCCCGCAGCCTGCGCTGCTGCCCGACATTCAACGCACCGCAGCGCCGGCACCCTGATGACCGCGCCGCAGCGATTACGCCGCAGAACAACAAATTGAGGGAGCGTTCGATGATGGATGCACGGAAATTGGGCGCGAGGACATTATCCGTTGTCACGGTGGCATCCGTTGCCACGGTGGCCTTGGCGGTTGCCGGATTTGCCAACCTGTCGGCCGCGCAGGAAGCGCAGAAGCTGTTCATCGAAGGCGACATCGTACGCGGCAATACACCCGCCGGGATAACCGGCCCCGTCTGCGTGCTCGCCAATCAGTTCAAGCGCAAGGAGAACGTGGTCTTCCGCATCCGCGTGCGCAGTGTTGCGGGCGAGCCGCTCGATGACAAGACCATCAAGGCCATCACGGTCGAGCTGTCGGACGGCCAGAAATTTCCGGCCTCGTACCGAGCCCGCCCGCCGGCCAGCGTGCGCACCGCCTTCGGCCTCTCCGAACCCCTCGACTATTTCTGGTCGGCGGCCTGGCTGATCCCCAAGGACTATCCGACCGGCTCCCTGAGCTACCGGGTGGTCGCCACTGACACGCAGGGCAACACCCAAAGCTGGATGCCGTTCCGGGACCCGAGATCGCTGCCCATGGTGATGCCGGGCGATGTGGAATACGCCAAGTGAGCGCCGGCTTCGGCAGATGGACGGCGACGCGCGCCTCTACCGAACGCCGGCTCTTGCAAGCTGCGCTATTCCGCCTGCTTACTCCTCGGTGGCCCACTTATTCTCGATTCCGACGTAGTCGCACAGGGCCGCAATGGCCCTGTGCAGGCGCGTCTTAAGTGGTCCTTCCTCGTTGAGGTGCTCACTCTCTGCCTCATTGAGCTCTTTCACGAGTTCGCGAAGCCGGTCGTCCACCACGGTTCGCCTTAGAAATCAGGCTTGTCTGCGACCGGGATGTGGTAGTTGAACAAATGCTGATTGTTCTCAGCGCAGACCTCTTCGAGCATGGGCTGCTGCACGCGCCGGTATTGCCGCACGGCCGACCATGGCTGATTGAAAGCATCCGGATCGTCGACTGTGTAGGTCACTTCGAGCTTTTCACCGTTGTCGATCAGTTTCCAGCGCTCCACGACGTGCAGCTTGGTGCTGTGCGGCGTGCGGTAGTAATCGACGAATGTCTTGTCGTTCTGAGCGACGGTGTCGATCACGAGCGTGTCGCCTTCGTAGTGGCCGACCGACTCGCCATACCAGGATGGCCTTGGATTCTCCGAGTGGGGCACGTCGAGATAGATGTGGCGCACCTGCGCATCGCCCGAATAGATCATCAGCACCTGCCGGGGCGTGTGGATAAAGTAGACCGGCCGCACGGCGTATGTCACGAAAGCAGGAACGCCCGCCGGCCTGCAGCTTGAGCGCGCCGTGAAGGCGATCTTTCCGGCGAGCACCTCGTCATTGTCCTTCTTCATCCGCTCCTTGACCCAAGGTTTCAGGTTCGGATTGCTAAGATCGGCGATCCGGTATGTGGGTTGCCTGCCGATGTTGTTGGGAACAAAGGCGTGGGCCGGGTCCTGATGCTGGATCGGTGGCCCGCCCGGAACGCCGGTTATCTCGCCGGTTGTCACCCATCCAACCTGGTTCAACGAGAAATCGGGCGGAGACGCCTTCTGTTGCGCCGCGACCTGTGGCGCCAGCGCCGCGCAGACGAAGCCGCTCAGAACACCGCCCGCAAAAAACCTTCCTCTTGAAAAACGCCTGGACATTTGTTCCCTCCTGGTGGGTCAATTGTTATTGCGTGAGAATTCCGGTCAGCGCGCCCTGGTGGCCGAGCGTCCCTCCGCAGCGACTTCCCCCTCCCTACCCTCCCCGCTCGGTGGAAGAGGGCAGGAGATTTCCGGCGACCCATTTTTTGCCGACAGCTACAGTTTACGGCGTTGCGGTTTGTCAGTCACGCCGTAACGCGTTTTTGCAGCCCGTTCGCCCGGGCGTTTCAAGCGAGGCCGCGATCGTATTCAAGAATGGCATTCAGCAGAACCTGGGCTCCGGCGGCGCATTCCTCGAAACTCGTCGATTCCGCCTCGTTATGGCTGATGCCCTTGAGGCAGGGGACGAAGATCATGGTGGTCGGAGCTATTCGCGCGACATAGACCGCATCATGGCCGGCGCCCGATACCATATCGCGCGTCGCCAAGCCCGCTTCCTCGGCCGCCCGCCTGACGCAGCTGATCAGTTCCGGGGCGAAACGAACGGCCGGCGACGTCCAGATTTGCTTTTCCTGATACGTCAACCCCAGCGGATCGAGGATCGCCGCCAGCGCAAGTCTCATGCGCTGCTCCATCTGTTCGAGGACATTGTCCTCCCGATGGCGCAGGTCGATGGTGAAGAAAACCTCACCCGGTACGACATTGCGGCTGTTCGGCCTGTTCTCGATGAGGCCGACCGTCGCGACCCCTTCAGGGGCAAATTCACGGCCGATGGCGTCGACAGCGTCGATAACCCGGGCGGCGCCGAGCAAGGCGTTCTTGCGCAGATGCATCGGCGTCGCGCCCGTATGGGCGTCCTCGCCGCAAACCGTCACGTCATACCACCGCATGCCCTGCACGCCGGTGACGACGCCGATGGTCGCGCCCGCGTTTTCCAGGATCGGTCCCTGCTCGATATGAAGCTCGAACATGGCGCCGAGCTGGTGAGCGCCGGCCTTCTCGGAGCCGCGGTAGCCGATACGCGAAAGCGCGTCCGCGAACGTATTGCCGTCGCGATCCTGACACCCGTTGGCGTAGTCCACCGGGAATGTGCCGGCGAACACGCCGGAGCCCAGCATGGCCGGGGCAAAGCGCGAGCCCTCCTCGTTGGTCCAGTTGATGATCTCGATGGGCGCGTTGGTTTCGTACCCGGACTCCTGCAAGGTGCGAACGGCCTCCAATGCCGCCAGCACGCCCAAAACGCCGTCGAACTTGCCGCCGGTCGGCTGCGTATCGAGGTGGCTGCCCATGGCGAGCGGCGCCAGCCCTTCCCGCCGCCCCGGGCGTCTCGCGAACATATTTCCCACCTCGTCGACCGTGACCGTGCAGCCTGCCGCCTCCGCGGCCTTCCTGAACCAGTCACGCACCTTCTTGTCGTCATCGCTCAACGTCAGCCGGTTGATGCCGCCCTTCACGGTGCGGCCGAAGTTCGCCGTCTCCATCAACGTGTCCCAGAGACGCTGGGCATTGATCTTCAGGTTCTGCATGGTGTCCTCGGCGCGGTCGCCGATCGTCAGGGGGTAACGTCGTAGCGTTGCACCCCTTGCGGGGCGGTGAGTTCGCGCCAGGTGGCGTTGGCGACGTGAGCGGCCGGAAACGCAGCACGCGCCACATACTCCCCGGTTCCGGCTTCGGCCCGGAGATCCCCGTCGAGCCACGCCACCCTGCCGCGCGTCAGCGTCGCCCGCGGCAGGCCCCGGCAGGCTAGCCCCTCGAACACGTTGTAATCGATGCGGCTGACCTGCGATTTCGCCGTAACCGTCTTGGTGGCGTCGGGATCCCAGATGACGAGATCGGCGTCCGACCCGATCGCCACCGCGCCTTTGCGCGGGTAGATGTTGAGGATGCGAGCGATGTTTGCGGACGTCACGGCGACGAATTCCTCTCGTGTGAGCCGCCCGGTGTTGACGCCGGCCGCCCACAGCACCGGCAATCGGTCTTCGAGACCTCCCGTGCCGTTCGGGATTTTGGTGAAATCGGTGCGGCCAAGCCGCTTCTGGGCGGTGGTGAACGCACAATGGTCGGTCGCCACGACCTGGAGCGAGCCCGATTGCAGGCCCGCCCACAAGCTCGCCTGATGATCTTTGGGCCGGAACGGCGGCGACATCACGCGGCGCGCCGCATGGTCCCAGTCGCCGTGGCGATACTCGTCCTCGTCGAGCACGAGATACTGGATCAAGGGCTCGCCGAAAACGCGCTGGCCGGCGGCCCGCGCCCGCGCGATCGCCTCGTGCGCCTCCCGGCACGAGGTGTGCACCACATAAAGGGGGCATCCGGCCATGTCGGCAATCATGATGGCGCGGCTGGTGGCTTCACCCTCGACGGCCGGCGGGCGCGAATAGGCGTGGCCTTCGGGACCCGCGATGCCGGCTTCCCGACAGTGCTGCTGCAGGTGGAACACCACGTCGCCGTTCTCGGCATGCACCAGCGGCATGGCGCCAAGGCCGGCGCAACGACGAAACGACTCGTAGAGTTGGTCGTCGTTGACCATCAGGACGCCCTTGTAGGCCATGAAGTGCTTGAAGGTGTTAATGCCGTAGGTTTTGACGCAGGTCGCCATTTCGTCGAAGACTTGCCGGTCCCACCAGGTCACCGCCATGTGGAAACCATAGTCGCAGGCCGCACGCTCGGCCTTGCGGCGCCAGTCCTGATA
>WNFC01002974.1_pt1 | contig 18255 bp, 17 predicted proteins | sample 5400541 | NCBI WGS metagenome assembly WNFC01 (sample SAMN13153342, study PRJNA577476) | soil metagenome | isolation source: 120 cm saprolite under Douglas fir tree site 2 hole 2 replicate 1 | place: USA:California | collected 2015-04-18 | reverse complement strand
GGAGCAGGAGCAGGGAGCAGGGTGTTGGGTAGGCGCTAACGACGGATGAGCCCGGTCAGCAGCGCGTAGAGCCGCCGCGCGACAGCACTTGCGACGCGAGCAGGTTCCTTGTCGCATTGCCTCGACCGAGCCGCAATGTCGATAGCGGCCGCAACTTCGCAGGCCTCGCCACGAGCGATCGCGAAGACCCGCGCCTTGTCAGGTCCACCAAATCGCCCAGCAGCCTCAGCGATATTCAGGCACGCGCTCTGGGCAGCGCGCATCCCTTGGCCACGCAGCTTCGAATCTGAAATCCGGAGCTCGCGCACCAGATCGAGAAGCTCGCAAGCGACTTGATACGCAATCAGCCTCTCGTGGGGAAACACAGTCGTCAGGTTCGTCATCGTCGGCCTCCTTCACAGAAAGCGCAGCGAGGAGGCCGACGATGACGAACCGACGACGGTTCCAGCCAGCGCGAGCGCAGCGAGCTACAGCACCAGCCCCAAATGCAGGCGCCAGTGCCAACGCCGGAGGCGTTGGCGCGCGCCTGCCCCTGCTCCAACCCCCTGCTCCTCGCACCTGCTCCTGCTCGGGTTTTTTTAGAAGATAAAAGTACCCGAGCAGGAGCAGGAGCAGGAGCAGGAGCAGGGAGCAGGTTTTCGTTCTAGAACCTCTGGGCGCCCGGCGGAGCGTCGGGCTCCCAATGCGAGGCGAGGAAACGCGCGGCGGCGCGGTCGTCGCTCGCCTGCCCCGCCCATTGAGCGATAGTCATTGCGATGGCAACTATCGCTGCGACGAATCTGTGCGGGGCGGCGCGCAGCGCCAGCGCGATGGCGATTCCCAGCGCGGCAAAGTAGGGCAGGGCGCTCCACACGCCCGGCACGCCGAGCGCCTGCAACGGATTGCGGGGGACATATCCGTGCGAGAGCAGCGGCCAGACCACCTCACGCAGCGGGTTCTGGACTTCGAGAGGGAATCCCTGGCAGACCGACGACGCCAGCCCCGTGGCGGCGATGGCAGCCGCCGCCAGCCCCGAGAAGATGGTGAGCGACCAGCGGTTGCGCAGCGAAAACGCGATGGAGATGGCCGCGAACGGGACCAGCGGCGTGATGTAGCGCGGGCCGATGACCCAGCCGCTGCGCCACAACGCGTTCGTGAATTGAAAGAGGAGGTAATAGACGACGATGGCAAATGCCGTGAGCTGGGGAAGGTGGCGGCGCGCCGGCCGCAGCGCCAGCGCCGTCCAGGGCGCCCAATAGAAGAGCCCGAGCCACGGTGCGAAGAGCGAGCCGGTGATTCGCTCGGCGGTCGGCATCGAGATGCCCATGAATCCGGGCGCCATGTCTTTCACGAACTCGGGATTTTCCACGTGGCCATAAGGCGTCGACCAGGGCGCTGTAAAAGCCGACCACTGGAACTGCGCCACCACGGCAATCCAAGGCAGTGCGCCGAGGACAACGCCGCGCAGCCCCCGCCGCCGATGGACCAGGAAGCCGGCGACGAGCAACGCGGCCGCCGGCGCGGAGGGATATTCGATCGCCACCGCCAGAGCGGCGAAGAACCCCACCCATCCGGGGCGGCACGCCCAGAACCCCGAGAGGAACGCCGCTCCCAAAGCGAGCGCGGCCATCTGGTGTCCGGCGAACATCTGTCCGTAGGTGAGCGACAGAGATCCGAGCGCGCCCGCCAGCGTGCACACCAGCGCCGTGTCCTCGGAGACGCCGGCGTCGAGCAAGTAGCGGCGCAGCGCCAGCCAGAAAATGACCGACGGCAGGATGACCAGCACCCAGCGCAGCGCGAACACCGCCGGCGTCTTGCGCAAGGGCCCGAACGCGCGCAGGACCGCCAGCACCGGCGCGCCCAGCAGCGACGCTCCCGGCGCCTTGGCGGCATAGAGCCGGCCCGCGCAGGCGGGCGGGCGCTGCGCGGGATCGTCGCAGACGAGCGCCTTGTCGTTGACGTAGCCCCAGCCGCGCAGGTCGTCGGCGAAGCGGCCGCCGGTGGCGACGCGCCGCCCGATCGACCAGCTCCGTTGCTCGACCAGCGCGCGCGCCGCATAGACGCGCACCATCTCGTTGGGATTGTTGATGCGCTCGAAGAAGACGAAGAGCCAGCCGTACGCGACCAGCAGCAGCAGGAGCAATCGGCCTTCGCGCGCATGCACAGGGCACAGATTACCGCTTCAGAGGCCGATCTCTTCCGCGATGGGCTTGAGGGTTTCGATCAAGAAGGCGACGTGCTCGAGCAGCGGCCGCCCCACCGCCTCGGCGCCGCCGTAGACGTAGCTGCGGTCGACGGAGCGCGCGAAGGCCTTGTCCTTCAATTTCTTCACCACCGATTCGGGCGGCAGATCGGCGATCTTCTTCGACGGCCGCACCTTGGCGCAGGCGCCGATGAAGCCCACCGCCTCGTCGCAGGCATAGATAGCTTTCTTCAAAGGAGTATCGCGGGGAATCTTCATGTAATCGGCGTGAGAGGCGACGGCCTCGACGATCTCCTCCGGCCAGCCGCGCTCGCGCAGCACGCGGCAGCCGACGTGGAGATGCGTCTCCTCGGTGGGATTCTGCTGGTAATCGAAATCGTGCAGCATGCCGACGATGCCCCACTTCTCGACATCGGATTCGGCGCCGTACCAGCGCGCGTAGGCGCGCATCGCCTCCTCCACGCCGCGGGCGTGCTTGCGCAGCGCGTCCGACTGCGTGAACTCGCAGAGGAGCGCCCAGGCGTCGGCGCGCGAGGGCGTCATCCCTTGATCGCCTCGGCGATCTGCAGGCGCGCCGCGCGGGCCGCGGGCAACAGGCCGCCCAGGAGCCCCATGAGCGCGGCGAAGACCGTCGCCCTGACCGCGATGTCGGGCGAGAAGTGGAAGCGGAACTTAATCTCGGTGAAGGACGACCAGTTGGTGGTGGTGAAGCTGGTCGCCGCGAGGAAGGAGGCCAACGCGCAGCCAGCGACGGCGCCGAGAAGCGAGAGGAGCAGGCTCTCGATGAGGAAGTTCCCCAGCACGGAGCGGCGCTTGAATCCCAGCGCGCGCAGCGTTCCCACCTCGCGGATGCGCGAGGCGACCTGTGCGTACATGGTGATCATCGCGCCCAGCGTCGCGCCGAAGGAGAAGAAGACGGCGATGACCGTGCCCAGCACGCGGATGAAGTTGGCCAGCGGGCCCGACGACTCTTCGTAGAATTTGTCCTCGCGCTTGGCCTCCAGGTTCCAGCGCGGGTCGGCGTCGACGGTGGCGCGCAGGCTGTCGAATTCCGAGGGGCTCTTGAGGCGCACCGTCAACGTCGAGTAGCCGGTGCGGCGCCCGGCGTCGGCGACCTGATCGACGTCCGCCCAGATCTCGCTCTCGAAAGCGGCGCCTCCGGCGTCGAAGATGCCGACCACCTGCCATTGCCGCCGCGCGATGGTGATGCTCTGTCCGATCTCCGCCCCGAGGTAGCGGCCGCGGGCCGACTTGCCGATCATCACTTCGCTCGTCGCCCACTGCGGCGGCCGCCCGTCGAGGAGCTTGATGCTCTTCGAGCGGAGCAGCTCCCATCCGTCTTTGCTCACGCCGCGGATGCCGACGTTGGCGGTGCCGCTCTTGTCGATGCGCTGCAGCTGGAAGATGACGAACAGCTCCGGCGAGGCGACCTGCCTTCCTCCTTCGGTGGCGACGGCCGGGTCGGCGGCGAACGCCTTGGCTGCCTCGCGCGGAACGAAGCTGGTCAGCTCGGAGGTCGATCCCTTGCGCAGCAGGATGGCGTTCTCGCGCACGCCGGTGGACTTGAGCGTCTCCTCCACGCCGCGCGCCAGCATCAGCACCGCCGCAAAAACGAAGACGACGAGGCCGAGTCCGCCGGCGGTGGCGAAGGCGGAGAAGCGACGTCTCAAGATCGAGCGGACGCTGTAGGAGAGCGGGATCATTCCTGCCTCCGCAGCGCATCGACGATTGCGAGCCGTCCCGCCTGAACGGCGGGCAGCGCGCTCGCCGCCGCCCCGATGGCCGCCGCGACGATGATGGTGGCGATGGCGGTGGGCGCCTTGAAGCCGACGTTGCTGAGGAACCCGAACTGCGCCATCGCCTTGCCGAACCCCGCCAGGATGGGTCGCGCGAGGATGACGCCGATGAGCCCGCCCACCGCGCCGAGCGTGGCGCCCTCGCTGACCGCGAGCATCTGCACGTGCTTGGGCAAGAAGCCGATGGCGCGCATCGCTCCCAACTCGGGCGTGCGCTCGCGCAGGCCCATCGCCAGCGTGTTGCCGAGGATGAGCGCCATGATGATGAGGATCACACCGCTCACCGCCTCCAGCGCGGAGAGGATGGCCCCCGAGCCGGTGACGAACGAGAGGCGGAAGGCCTTCTCCGTCTCGGTGTGCGTCTCGTTGTCGCTGTTGGCGAAGAGCGCGTCGATGTCTCGGATGACGCGGGGCGAGTCTTTGGCGTTGGCGATGGTGGAGGTGAAGATCCCCACCGTGTCCTTTCGGCTCGGCGGCAGGCTTTCGTTGAGGCGCGCCCAGTGGAAGTACATCACGTTGCCGATGCTGTCGTCGTCGGTGCCTTCGATGATGCCGGCGAGGCGGAACTTCCAGTCGCCGGGATAGATCTCGCTGAAGAGCGGGATGGTGTCGTCCAGCTTCCAGCCGTACTTGACCGCAAGATTCTTGCCGACGATGCAGGCGTTGCGATCGGCGAGGAAGTCCTCCTTCTTGCCCTGGAGGAAGCGGATGCTGAACACGTCCAGCGCGGTGGGCCCGTCGATGGCGAATTGGGCGAAGAAGTTCTTCCGGTCCTTGTAGATGCCGCCGAACCAGTTGCTCCAGGTGACCTTGGTGACGCCGGGCACCTGCGCGATGCGCGCGCCGTAGTTGAGCGGCAGCGGGTTGATGAGCGACACCGCGTTGCGGGTGACCACGCGGTCCGCGCTGGAGGCTTCGGCGCTCGCGTACCAGGCCGTGAGCACGGTGCGCAGGAAGAGGAACGCCACGGCGGAGATCACCACGCCCAGCACGGTGAGGAAGGAGCGGGTCTTGTTGCGCAAGAAAGCGTTGCGCAGCGCCAGGCCCCCCAGCGTCACGTGAGCTGCCCCTTGTCGAGGCGCCGGCGAACCTTGGCGGCCTCGGCGGCGTGCGGGTCGTGGGTGACCATCACGATGGTCTTGCCCAGCGTCTCGTTCAAGGTTTTCAAGAGCGCAAGCACGTCCTCGGCGCTCTTGCGATCGAGATCTCCGGTGGGCTCGTCGGCCACGATGATCTTCGGGTCGGCGACGATGGCGCGCGCGATGGCCACGCGCTGCTGCTGGCCACCGGAAAGCTGGCGCGGCGTATGGTCCATGCGATCTTGAAGTCCCACCAGCTTGAGCGCCACCTCGACGCGCTTCTTGCGCTCGGCTTTCGAAAGTTTCGTCAGCAGCAGCGGCAGCTCGACGTTCTCCGCCGCGGTGAGCACGGGCATCAGGTTGTAGAACTGGAAGATGAAGCCGATGTTCTGCGCGCGCCAGTTGGCGCGCTCGCTCTCGCTCAGGTTGGCGATCTCCTGGCCCGCCACCTTGATGGAACCGCTGGTCGGCTTGTCGATGCCCGCGATGAGGTTGAGCAGCGTCGTCTTCCCCGAGCCGGAGGGACCCATCAGCGCCTCGAAGGCCCCGTCGGGCACGTCGAGGTTGATGCCGTCGAGGACGACCACCTCCTGCTTGTCGCGCTTGTAGACCTTGCGCAGGTTGCGGATCTCGATGATCGCCCGGGCGGTGCCCGGAACTACGGCTTCGGCCATCACTGCTTCTCCTTGACGTGCATTCCGTCCTTGAGGTCTGGGGAAGGCGAGCGAACGACGCGTGTACCCGGTGGCGGGCCCTGACGCAACGAGATCAGGTTGCCGAGCGGCGGGCCGGTGATGACGGGGACGCTCCTGAGCGTTCCGTCGGGCTGGACGGTGAGGACCGCCTTGGTCTCGCCCTTGTCGACCACCGCGTCGGGCGGGACCGCCGGCGTGGGCGCGGCCTTCTGCGCCGCCTCGTCCAGCTCCTTGGCGAGGAAGGTCACCTTGGCGCCCATGTCGGGCAGCACGTCGGTGGTGTCGTCGACGAAGGCGACCTTGACCGTGACGGTAGCCTTGGCGCGGTCGACGCGCGGCCGCACCTCGGCAACTTTTCCCTTGAAGCGCTTCTCGGGGAAAGCGTCGAGCGCGATCTCCGCCGGCGTGCCGGACTTGAGTTTCGCCACCTGCGACTCGGAGACGTCAGCCTCGACTTGCAGCGTGGTGAAGTCGGCCAGCGAAGCGATTCCGCCGGGACCGCCGCCGCCCGCGCCCACGGCGCCGAAAACGATCTCGCCGATGTCGGCGAGCTTCTGCGTGATGCGGCCGGCGAAGGGCGCGCGCACGAAGCAGTTTTCCAGGTTCACGCGCGCCACCTCGACGCGCGCCTTGGCCGCGCCTACGTCCGCCTTGGCGGCGCCGAGCTGCGCCTCGGCGGTGCCGAGCCGGGCCGTGGCCGCGTCGAGAGCGGCGGGCGTCGACGCGCCCTTCTGCTGGACGATTTGCTCACGGTCGTACGCGCGCTGCGTTTCTTGAAGATCCACCTCGGCGCGCTTCTCGCGGGCCTCGGCGCTGCGCGCGTCGGCCTCGGCCTGCATGACCTGCGCCTTGTAGTCGGCGTCCTCGAGGATGGCGATGACCTGTCCCGCTTTCACGACGCTGCCGTCCTCGACGAAGATCTGCGCCACGCGCCCGCCGATGCGCGGCGAGATGTTCGCCTTGCGCTGCGGCACCACGTACCCCGTGGCGACGAGCAGCTGCGCGCCCTGCGCGGGGGTGACCATCGCCACCGTGCCGGTCTCGACTTCCGGAGCGAAGACCTTGTCGCCGAACAGCTTCCAGGCCACCAGGGCGACCAGCGCGACGGCCGCCGCGGCGATGACCGGCCCCGCCCAGCCCGGGAGCGAGCGGCGCTCCGGCGCGCGATCGATGCGCAGGCTCTTCAGCTCGTCGGCGAGCGACGGAGGGGTGGGGGCGGCCATCGCGGCTCCTCGTACCACAGGATGCCGAGGCGATGCTTGGGTCGTCCGTTCACACGGCCGTCACCTGCGCCGTCCCCCCAAAACGCTACCGGAGAGCTTGCGCCATCTGCGCGGCGGGTGCCGGGGGCAGGGGGAACGGCTTGCGCGCCTCGAGCATGGCGCCGAAGGCCTCGGCGTCGAGGGGGCGCGAGAACCAGAACCCCTGCGCCGACTCGACGCGCAGGGCCTGGAGCTGCGCCACCTGCGCCGCGTTCTCCACGCCCTCGGCCACCACCTCCATCTGCAGCGCTCCGGCGAGGCTGACGATGGTGCGAACGATCTCGGCGTGCTTGCCGGGGATCTCCAGCCGCGCGACGAACGAGCGGTCGATCTTCAGCGTGTCGAAGCGGAAGTTGTGCAGGTACGAGAGCGACGAATATCCCGTGCCGAAGTCGTCCAGCAAAAGATGCACGCCCAGCGCCTTGAGCTGCGAGAGCAGGAGCGCCGCCGGCCCGGCGTGCTCCATGATGACGCTCTCGGTCACCTCCAGCTTGAGGCGGCGCGCATCCAGCCCGCTCGACTCGAGCGCATCGCGCACGTCCTCGAGCAGCTCGAGATGCAGGAGCTGCCTGCCGGAGAGGTTCACGCTCACCGAGACCTGCTCGTTGCGCGGCAGCTTTTCGTTCCACGTCTTGGCGTCGCGGCACGCCTGCTGCAGCGCCCAGCGCCCGATGGCGATGATGAGCCCCGTCTCCTCCGCGGCGGGGATGAAGTCGCCGGGCGGGGTGAGGCCGCGCGTGGGGTGCTGCCAGGTGACCAGCGCCTCGCAGCCCGCCACGTGGCCGGTGAAGAGCGACACCACCGGTTGGTAGCTGAGCCGCAGCTCGTTCCGCTCGAGCGCGCGGCGGAGGTCCGTCTCGAGCTGGAGCTGCGCCCGTGCGTGCGCGTGCATCGACGGGTGGAAGACGGCGTGGCGCCCGCGGCCCATGTCCTTGGCGCGGTACATGGCCGTATCGGCGTCGCGCAGCAGCTCTTCGGGGTGCCCGTAGTGCGGCGCGCCCATCGCCACCCCGATGGACGCGCTGGCGAAGACCTCCGTGCCCTCGAGATCGTGCGGCGCGGCCAGCGCCTGGTGGATGCGCACCGCCGCGCGCAAGGGTTCTTCGGGGTCGGCGAAGTCCTCGAGCAGCACCGCGAACTCGTCGCCGCCGATCCGCGCCACGGTGTCGCCCGGCCGGATGCACCCTTCGAGCCGCCTGGCCACGCGCACGAGCAACAGATCGCCCTGCATGTGGCCGAGGCTGTCGTTGATGGTCTTGAAGCGATCGACGTCGAGGAACAGCACCGCGAATCGATGGTCGGTGCGGCGCTTCTGGAAGGCCATCGCCTGCCCGAGGCGGTCCATGAAGAGCGATCGGTTGGGCAGCCCCGTCAGCAGATCGTGGAGCGCGTCGTGGAGCAGCTTCTCCTCGGCGTTCTTGCGCTCGGTGATGTCGGTCTGCGAGCCGGCCAGCCGGTACGCCTTGCCCGGGCCGTCGCGCACCGCCGCGCCGCGCACCAGCATCCAGCGCCAGCTCCCGTCGGCGTGGCGCACACGGTGCTCCACTTCGAGGAACGGCGTGCGCCCCTCGAGGTGCAGCCCGAGATCGCCGAAGATCCGCTCGCGGTCGTCGGGGTGGACGCGGTCGAACCAGGTGTCGGGGTCGTCGCCGATCTCGCCCTCGCTCACCCCGAGCTGCGCCTTCCAGCGCGCGGAAAAGAAGATCTTGTTGCGGCGCAGGTCCCAGTCCCACAGCCCGTCGTTGGCGCCCTGCGCGGCCAAGGCATATCGCTCCTCGCTCTCGCGCATGGCCCTTTCCACGCGTTTTCTTTCGGTGATGTCGAGGATGGTCCCGATCACCGCATCGCGCCCCTTGTAGATGGTGCGCGCGCCGTGCACCTCGACGTCGATGGGCGAGCCGTCCTTGCGCCGTCCGCGAAAGGTGTAGTGGACGCTCTGCAGCTTTCCCTCCATGCGCAGCCGCAGGTACTCGCTGACGATGGGCAGGTCCTCGGGCCAGGTCAGCTCCACCACCGTCTTGACGTTCTCCACCTCCGCCTGCGTGTAGCCGAAGATCTCGGCGAACTTGGGGTTCACGTAGACGAACTTGTCGTCCTGGACGATGTAGCAGCCGACGATCGACTGCTCGACCAGCCCGCGGAACTTGTCCTCGCTCGCCTTGAGCGCCTGCGCGGCCTCGCGCCGCTCGGTGATGTCGCGCGCGATTCCTTGCACTTCCACGGGACGGTAGCCGCCGCGGCTGATGGGGGGCCGCGAGGTCAGCTCGAGAGGGACGCGATGCCCGTCCTTGTGGATGATCTCCACCTCGAAGAGCTGCCCCTCGCCGGAGAGCTTGCGCTCGACGGCGGTCCTGACGAGCTCGACGTATTCGGGCGCGAGGATGTCCCAGATGCGCAGCCTCAGGCCCTCTTCGCGCGAGTAGCCCGTGATGCGCTCCCAGGCCTTGTTCACCCAGGTGAAGCGGCCCTCGAGGTCGTGCGTATAGATGATGTCGCTGGCGTTCTCGACCAGGTCGCGATAGTTCGCCTCCGGCTCGCGGGGCGCATCCGCGCCGGGCTTCGGCACTTCCTCCATCATTCCTCTCCAAGCCTACTCTTACCGGGGTGCCGCTGGAATGCAAAACGATGATAGAGAGCGCCTCTCATGATCAAGGAGTGGCTCAGCTTCAGCCTGCTCTCGCTCTCGGCGATCTTCTTCGTCGTCGATCCGATCGGCGTGGTCCCCATCTTCATGGCCATGACGCGCAACGACCCGCCGGAGAAGCGCAAGGACATGGCGCTGCGCGCCTCGGTGGCGGCGTTCTTCATCCTCACCACCTTCGCGGTGGCGGGCACGCTCATCTTCCGGGTCTTCGGCGTCACGCTGGGCGCCTTCAAGGTGGCGGGCGGCATCTTGCTGCTCCTCACCTCCATCGAGATGCTGCGCGCGCAACAGGTCCGCACCAAGACCACGCCCGAGGAGGAGCAGGAGGGCGCCGAGAAGGAGGACGTGGCCATCTTCCCTCTCGCCATCCCGCTTTTGGCCGGCCCGGGATCGATCGCGACGGTCACCACGCTGATGGCCAAGGCGGGCCGCATCGTCTACGCGGTGCCGGTGATCCTCTCCATCGCCGTGACCTGCCTGGCGAGCTACTACATGCTCATCGGCTCGGAGCGGATCGCGCGCGTGCTGGGAGTCACCGGCCTGAGCGTGATGAACCGGGTCATCGGCCTCATCATCGGCGCCATCGCCGTCCAGTTCATGTTCGACGGCATTCGCGACACCTTTCCCAGGCTGGTCGGGTGAGGCGCGCGCTCGCCGCCTCGCTGCTCGGGTGCGCCGGCTGCGCGCTGCCGGTGGTGACGGCGGGGACTTTCCTGCCCGCAGGCGATCTCCGCCCCGGCGAGTTTCACGCCAGCGTTTCGTTCGAGGCGGGCCGCGTGCTGGCGGGCCCCAGCGACGTGCACGACGGGCCCACGCCGCTCGAGGCGCAGCCCTGGGAAGTGTCGACCTGGTTCGCCTCCGACGCGTCGCTGCGCTGGCAGGCCTTCGAGCGCGTGGCGTTCGAGGCGCAACTCAAGTTGACCAACCCCGTCGTGCCCTTCACGCCCGCGCTGGTGGGCGGCGCGCTGGGAGGGCGCGTGCGCCTGCTCCAGCACCCCGCCGGGCGCGGGCTGGCCATCGAGATCGCGGCCCGCCTGGTGGGGGTGGGGGTCGAGCAGCGCATCGATCGCTCGCAGGACGGCCGGTCGCAGACCGACCGCTGGAGCTACCGCGCCTTCGGACTGGAGATGCCGCTGGTGACGACCTGGCGCGTGAACCCGCTTTTCGCGGTGACGGGCGCGCCTTTCTTGCGCGTGTATTACATCCGCGCCTGGCACACCATGGTGGCCGGGCTCAGCGAGACGCAGAACAAGCTGCAGTGGTCGCCGGTCCTCACGGGCGGGCTCGGGGTTTCCGCCGCGCTGACGCTGGGACCGGTGGACATCGCGCCGGGCGTCGCCGTCGAACTGGCCACCCGCCCCGGCACGAACGCGCCGACACACTTCCTCTTCGAGCCGGGCGTCTCGATAGGGACGCGCTTTTGACGCCGCTCGCCATCGCTCTCGAGTACCTGATCTTCCTGCTGGTGCTGCCTTTCCTGCTTCTGCACCCGCGCGTGCGGCAGGGCGTGCGCCGCCGGCTCGGGCTCTACCAACCGCTGGATCTGGGCGAAGGGCCCCGCGTGTGGCTGCACGGCGCGTCGGCGGGCGACATGCTCGGCCTGGTGCCCATCGTCCGCGAGCTCAAGGCGCTGCGGCCCGATGCGCGCGTGATCGTCTCCGCCATCACCGACTCGGGCGCGTCCATGGCCCAGCAGCGGCTGGTGGCGCAGGGCCTGGCGCAGCTCGCGACCTTCCTGCCGTATGACTTGCCCGGCGCGTGCCGGCGCGCCCTGGCGGCGCTGCGGCCCGACGTGCTCGTGCTCGAGTACACCGAGCTGTGGCCCCAGCTCATCCACGCCGCGTCCCGCGCCGGCGTGCGGCTGGCGATGACCAATGGCCGGCTGCGGCCGCGCAACGTGGCGCGCTATCGCGCGCTGTTCGCCTTCACGGGCAACCTGTTGCAGATGTTCGACCTGCTGCTCATGCGCGCCGAGGACGAGGCGGAGCGCGCTCTCGCGCTGGGCGCGCCGGGCGAGCGCGTGCACGTCACGGGCAACACCAAGTTCGACGCGCTGGCCGTCAGCGTGCCGGCGGACGAGGATCCCGGACTGCGCGAGGGACTCAAGCTCGGCCGGGAGCGCCTCTGGGTCTGCGGGTCGACGCATGAAGGCGAAGAAGGGCCGCTGCTGGACGTCTTCGCGGCGCTGCGGCGCGATTACCCGGACCTGCGCCTCGTGCTCGCGCCGCGCTACATCGAGCGCTCGGGGCGCGTGCTGGCGCTGGCGCGCTTCATCGGTCTCGGCGCGAGGCTGCGCTCGCAACCCGGGGGGCCCGATCCGGTCATCGTCCTCGACACCATCGGCGAGCTGGTGCGCGCGTACCAGCTTGCCACGGTGGTGTTCGTGGGCGGGAGTTTCGGGCGGCGCGGCGGCCAGAACATCCTCGAGCCGGCCGCGTGCGGAAAGCCGGTGCTCTTCGGGCCGCGCATGGAGAACTTCGCCGACAGCGTGCAGGTGCTGGTCGGGCGGGGCGGCCTTCAAGTTCGCGACCCGGGCGCGCTGCTGCGGCTCTTGCGCGACCTGCTCGCGCGGCCCGACGAGCTGCGCAAGCTGGGGGAGTTGGCGCGCGAGGCCGTCTCGTCGGTCCGAGGGGCGAGCGCGCGCGACGCGAAGTTGATCGCGGAGCTCTTGCCGTGAACTTCTGGTGGCGCGCCGAGCCGCCGCTGTGGAGCGCCGCGCTCTGGCCGCTGGAGTGGGCGTATCGCGCGGGGGCCGCGCTGCACCGCATCTCCGCCCGGCCCGCGCGCGCGCGCGTGCCCGTCATTTCGGTGGGCAACCTGACCGTGGGCGGGGCGGGAAAGACGCCGGTGACGCGGGCGCTCGCGATGCGCCTCATCGCCCGCGGGCGCAAGCCCGCCGTGCTGACGCGGGGCTACGGCCGGCGGTCCCGAGCGCCGATCCTAGGCGTCACGCCCTCATCCCGTGTCGAAGACGTCGGTGACGAGCCGATGCTGCTCGCGAAATCGATGCCCGTGTTCGTGGGCGCCAAACGCGCGCGCCTGGCGGACATCGCGGTGGAGGCGAGTGGCGCCGACGTTCTGCTCCTCGACGACGGCCTGCAGCACCACGCGCTGGCACGCGACCTCGACATCGTGGTCGCCGATGCTTCGAATCCCTTCGGCAACGGCGCATTGCTACCGCGCGGCCCGCTGCGCGAGCCGCTCGCGGCGCTGCGCAGGGTGAAGCGCGGGTTGATCTGGCTGACCCGCTGCGACCTGCCGCGCCACCCGCGCACCGCCGAGTTGCTCGAGATGGGCTTTCCGCTGGTGGAGAGCGCGTACGAGGCGCGCGCGGACCTCCGCGGCAAGCGCGTCTTTCTCTTTGCGGCCATTGCGCGGCCCGAGTCCTTCGAGGCCATCGTGCGCGCCCTGGGAGCGGAAATCGCAGGGACCCGCTGGTTCCGCGATCATCACTTCTTCTCCGCCGACGAGATCGCCGCGCTTCGGCGCAAGGGCGAGCTGCTCGTCACCACCGAGAAAGATTTCGTGCGCCTGCGCGACACGGCGGGCATCATTCCCGTGCCGGTCGAGCTGCGCATCTCGACCGGCGAAGAATGTCTCGAGAAGGCGCTGGAGCAGGTGTTTTGATCGGCGCCGTGCTGGGCGTGGTCGCGTACTGGCTCGGCATCCGCCGCCGGGTCGCGCTCGACAACCTGGCGCGCGCCTTTCCCACCTTGAACGCGCGCGAGCGCCGCAGGCTCGCGCGCGCTGCGTACGCGCAGCTCGGGCGCAGTCTCGTGGAGCTGTGGCAGGTCCGGCGCATGTCAGACGTCGAACTGGAGCGGCGCGTCCGCTTCGAGGGATGGGATCGCTACCTGAGAGCGCGCGCCGCGGGCCGAGGCGTGGTGTTCGCGGTGGCGCATTTCGGCAATTGGGAATTGCTCGCGCGCGCCGGCGTCCGACGAGGAATGCCGGTCACGGCCATCACCCGCCGGCTGACCGGCGCGTTCAACGAGAAACTGCTCGAGGCGCGTCGTGAAGGCGGCATGCGCGAACTGCCCGACAAGGGATCGACGCAAGCGGCCCTCGCTCTCCTGCGCCGCGGCGAGACGCTGGCCATCGTCGTCGACCAGAACATGCGGCCGCGCCGCGGCATCTTCGTCGACTTCTTCGGCGCACCGGCCTGCACCACTCCCGCCGCGGCCGTGCTCTCGCTGCGCGCCGGTGCCCCGCTCCTCGCGGCTTTCCCCGTCAGGCAACCCGACGGCTCGCATGTCGTGAAGATGGAGGGCCCGTTCGAAACTTCGCTCACGGGCCACGCCGCCGTCCACGACCTGACGCAAAAAGTGACCCGCGCAGTCGAGGACGCCGTCCGCGCCCACCCCGACCACTGGTTCTGGGTCCACCGCCGCTGGAAGACCCGACCATAGATTGTCCCCGCGACGTTACTGGGCGCGGGTGTAGACGATCTCCAGCGTCTTGAACTGCTTTCCGTCCGGGCCGGGCCCGGTCATCTCGAAGACGTAGGTGTTGTCGTCCTTGGCGGTCATCACGCTGGTGACCGGCACTTCCTTGCCGGCGACGGCGTCGGACACCTTGCCCTTCATCGCGCACTTCTTCCCGCCCGCGGCGCACTTGCCGCGCATCACCATCGGCCCGGTCGACATGCTGTCCATCCAGGTGCCGAAGTGCTGCTTGGTGACATTGTCGAACCCTTGCACCCCGCGCCCCTCGAAGGGCTGGTCGCCCATCGAGCCGTGCACTTCCTCCTCCAGGTAGCGCCCGCCGAGGATGGGCCGGAACTCCGCGGTCCCGTCGCTCTTCGTCGGCGGCGCGCCCGGGGCCATCCACATGGTGACTTGAAGCTTCCACTTGCCGGCCATCTTGGCCATCTGCTGATGCTCGGGGCCGGGCGTGGCGGCCTTCATGTACTTCTCCATGGCCGCCTGCTCTTCGGCGCTGGGCGCCTTCTTGGCTTCTTCGGCTAGCGCAGAGGCGGCGATGACCATCACGAACGCAGAGGCGATTCTCATGGTGTGACCTCCTTGGGCGGCGCAGATTACTCCGCCGCCCCGCGCTACACTATCCCCGTGCGCTTCATCCCGATGCTTCTTCTGCTGGCCGCGCTGCAAGCCGCGCTCTGGTACGCGCTCAGCGGCCTCTTCCGCCTGGAGAAGCGCGGCCGCACCATTCTCGGCCTCGCCCAGCTCGCTCTCGCGGTCTTCTTCGTCTCGTTTCTCACCGCCTCGCGCAATGGTCTCCAACTCGGCGCTTCGCTGCGCACCTTCGTGGTCGAGCCGCTCCTCGCCCTCGAAGCGCTCTCCATCCCCGTCGCCCTGGTGCTCTCGGCGGTGCGGAGCATCGGATGGTCCGAATCGCGCCGCATCTTCCTGCAGCGGAGCGCTACCGGACTGCTCGGCGCGACCGGCGTGGCCGCCATCGTCGGCATCGAGCAGGCGGAGCTCGCGCCGCAGCTCACCCGCCAAGACGTCCCCGTCCGCGGCCTGCACCCCGATCTCGACGGCGTCACCATCGTGCAGCTCTCGGACATCCACGCCGGCGCGCTCATGTCGGAAGAGCGCATGCGCCGCATCGCCGAGGCCGCCGCTGCGCTGGATGCCGACATCGTCGTGCTCACCGGCGATCTGCTCGACGTGAGCGCGCAGGCGGCCGGGCCGTTTTCGCGCGCGATGTCCGGCCTGCACGGCAAGCTCGGCACCTTCGCCGTGTTGGGCAACCACGACTACTACTCGGGGGCGAGGGCGGTGGAGTGGGCGCTGCATGACGCGGGCGCACGGCTCCTGCGCAACTCCGGCGCTCGCATCGAGCGCGGCAGAGGGACGCTCTTCATCGGCGGCGTAGACGATCCCTCGCCCGGCGGCCTGGGCGTCCAACCCGCGCGGGCCTTTCGCGCCGCGGCGCCCGAAGAGCCGCGCATCATGCTCGCGCATCGCCCCTCGCTGTTCGAGCTCTGCGCCGGAGCGGGGGCGCAGCTCGTCCTCTCGGGCCACACGCACGGCGGCCAGATCGCCCTCTCGCCGCGGTGGTCGCTGGCCCGCGTCCTCGGTCCGTACACCATGGGCCGGTATTGGCGCGACGGAGCGATGCTCTACGTCCATCGCGGCATGGGCACGGTGGGGCCGGTGCCGCTGCGGCTGGGGTCGCCGCCCGAGATCGCCTTGCTCACTCTGCGCAGAGTGTGAGAGAGAGCGCCGCATGAATACCGATCTCGAGCGCCTGCTCGACCGATTCTCCGGCGCACGCATCGCGGTGGTGGGCGATCTGGTCGCCGACGAATTCGTCTACGGCGAGACCGACCGCATCAGCCGCGAGGCGCCGGTGCTCATCGTGCGCTACGAGTCGGCCGAGCTGAAGCCGGGTTGCGCGGCCAACGCGGTCGCCAACCTCTGCGCCCTGGGAGCGCAGGTGCTGCCCATCGGCGTGGTGGGCAACGACGAGATCGGGCGCAGGCTGCGGGCGCTCTTGCGCGAGGCGGGCGCGGACGATTCGCTCGTCCTCGCCGCCGACGCCCCGACCGCCACCAAGACGCGCGTGCTGGCGGGCGGAAAGAACACGCGCCGGCAGCAGATGCTGCGCATCGACCGCGACGGGCCGGGGACGCCGGCGCCGGCCCTGCTGCAGAAGCTCTTGAAAGCGCTCTCGCAGGCCGCGGCCCGCTGCGACGCCATCATGGTCTCCGACTATGGCATGGGCCTTCTCGCGCCTCCGCTGGTCGAGGCGCTGCTTGCGCTCGCTGCGCAGGGCCGCACCGTCTGCGTCGACGCCCGTTACGGGCTCGCCAAGTATCGCGGCGTGACGGTGGCCAAGCCCAACGAGGTGGAGCTGCAGGAGGCGGTGGGCCGGCCCATCGGCGACGATCCCGCCACGCTCGAGGAGGCAGGCCGCGAGCTGCTCAAGACGTTGCGCGCCGATTCGCTGCTCGTCACCCGCGGCCGCAACGGCATGGCGCTCTTGCGCCCGGGCGCGCCGACGGCCCTCTTGCCGGTGCACGGCTCGACCGACGCGGTCGACGTGTCGGGCGCTGGCGACACCGTCATGGCGGCCAACACCGTCGCGCTGGTGGCGGGCGCCGATCCCGTCCAGGCGATGCGGCTCGCCAACGTGGCCGGCTCGCTCTCGGTGCAGAAGCAGGGGACCGCCACCGTTCCGGCGGCCGAGCTGCGCGCCGAGCTGCGCCGCGGGGCCGTCGCGCAGCCCACGCTTCTGGTGCGCACCGTGCATCGCGCGGCGTCGCGGGGGCGGCGTTGATCTGCTCGCTGGCCGAAGCCATCGCCGCGCGCGAGGAGGCGCGCGCGCGGGGCGCGCCCTGCGCGGTGGCCAACGGCGCCTTCGATCTGCTGCACGTCGGGCACGTGCGCTATCTGCGCGCGGCGCGGGAACTGGTCGGCGCGGAAGGGCTGCTCATCGTCGGGGTGAACAGCGACGCGTCGGTCCGCGCCTCGAAGGGGCCGCACAGGCCGGTCCTGCCCGAGCGGGAGCGGGCCGAGATCGTCGACGCGGTGAAGGGCGTCGACTGCGTCGTGCTCTTCGACCAGCCTACCGCGGCCGACCTGCTCTCCGAGCTGCGACCCGATCTGCACGTGAAAGGCACTGACTACACCGCCGGGACCGTTCCCGAGCGCGAGCTGGTGGAGAGCTTCGGCGGACGCACGGTGATCGCGGGCGACCCCAAGGACCACTCGACGACCGACCTGATCGCGCGGCTCAAGAAGACATGAAGCTGTCCGCGACGGTCATCGCGCAGGACGAGGAGGGCGCGCTGCCCGGCTGCCTCGCCTCGCTGCGGGGTTTCTGCGACGAGATCGTCGTGGTCGACGGCGGCTCGCGGGACAAGACCCGCGAGGTGGCTTCCGCCGCCGGCGCGCGCCTGCTCGAGCGGCCTTTCGACGACTACGCGCGCCAGCACGAATTCGCCCGCGCCGAGGCGCGCGGCGAGTGGGTGCTCTCCATCGACGCCGATGAGCGCGCCTCACCCGAGCTGTGGCGCGAGCTCGGCGTGTTGGGCGACCCTTTCGACGGTGAGCTCTCCGCCTATTCGCTGCCCTTCAAGAACCACTTCCGCGGCGTGTGGCTGCGGCACGGCGGGTTCTGGCCCGACCGGCACGTGCGCCTCTTCCGCCGCGAGGCGTGCCGATACGACCTGTCGCGGCCGGTGCACGAGAAGCTGATCGTCGACGGCCGCGTCGGCGCGCTGGATGCGCCCGTGCTCCACTTCACGTACGGCTCGCTCGCCCACTGCCTCGCCAAGATGGAGCGGTACGGCGAGCGCGCCGCGCGCGCGTTGCATGACGCCGGCAGGCGGGCGACTGCCTGGGACGTCGCCGCGCGCCCGCTCTGGCGTTTCGTGAAAGCGTATCTCCTGCGCGCGGGCTTTCTCGACGGCGCCGCCGGAGCCGCCATGTCCTGGTCGCGCGCTTACGAAGCGTACGTCCGCTATGCGCGGCTCTGGGAACTTTCGCGCTTTCCAGATTCGAAGAACGACCGCCTGAGGCCCGAGGCCTGAGGCCTGAGGCCTGCTTTCATGATAGTAGGCGACCATGGCCATCGCTCCCGAGCTGAAGGAGATCCTCGCCTGCCCCAGGTGCAAGGGCGAGCTC
>WNFC01003751.1_pt1 | contig 18268 bp, 16 predicted proteins | sample 5400541 | NCBI WGS metagenome assembly WNFC01 (sample SAMN13153342, study PRJNA577476) | soil metagenome | isolation source: 120 cm saprolite under Douglas fir tree site 2 hole 2 replicate 1 | place: USA:California | collected 2015-04-18 | reverse complement strand
AACGTCTGACGTTGTGGGGTCGCATCCGCCGCAGTATCGGCGGCGGTGGTGGGCGTAACGGGGGCAGTCGTGTCGGCAACTGCCAGCGTCGGCGCCCCGGCGGAAGCCGATTGATTGGACGCGACCGTCCCAAGTGCAGTTAGCCCGAGGAGAACGCCAACCAGAAACCGGATCGGGCTGAACCAGTTGGCGAACGCGGCGCCGATAAGAATTGCCGCGGTGAGGGTGAGCGAGGCGGTGACGCCAAGAAGGCCGTAGCCCGCAGAGATAGCTATAATGCCGATAAGGCCGATGTCCCAGTGTCTAAATCCCTGAATGGCCGGCAGGACTAATGGCCCGCGGGCGCCGACGGATGGCGCCGCTGCCGCAGGCCGGCTGTCGCGAGCACGGAGCGCGGTATTTTCGCGAACCAATTGAGCGTTCTGCTTGCCGAGCTCTTCGTTGAGCCGCTCTGCCTCATGCGAGCGGTTAAGCATGCGTCGAAAGCCGCCGCCGTGGCGCAGAAGGATGGCGCGCACCCGCATAAACGCGGCTACGGCTTCACCATCCTGATGGGAATCCATCATGCCAAATGCAGCGATGAACACGCGTTCGTCACGTTCCGAACTGGTGGATGACGAGGCGGTCGACATACATACAATTGACTCATGTCGGGCGGCATGAGTCAATTGTGTGGCACTTCAACACTTCGCGAACTTTGATGACAGGAGGCTCTGCGAAGGTATTTGGAGAAAGCGCAAATGGATTCGCGAGTTGATCAGCCGCCCGACGGCATCTGGAAACCGGCTGCGCATTTCAGAAAAATGATGCGAAGAGCCAGCCATCGAGTATCTGGATTGCGCGGCCAAACCCTTGCACAGCGATACGGTGAAGCCTCATTGAGAACTACGGGGGGTTTGCGCACGACAATCAGAGACGCCGATAGATCGCGTGATCGGTATAATTATAATGCCTTGCCGCCATGGGCCGATCGGCGTTTATAATCGCAATGTCATCGCCAGCTTTAGCAGGAGATAAATCTCGCTGCATCTCGCAGCAATTTCGCCGCGTATGGCGGTTCCGGCGCAGACGACGGTGCGACCTTAGGCCTTGACGCGGATGGGCCGCAGCAGGAACGCAGGAAAATGCCCTAAATCCGCCGCTTCGTCGCGCGGGCGCTGGGGCGGGTTAGGGGCGCGCCGTGGACGTATGTTGCCAATGGCAGCAACCTTTTCCTCGCGCCCGGGGGAGGAGGCGGCCTTGCGGCCACGCGGGAGGGGGGACGAGCGTCCGTTGTGGCGTCGACGATCGGAAGGCGCTTCCTCCTGCTCAGCCACAGGATTGCCGGACCAGGGTATGGACTGGCCGATGAGTTTTTCTATTGAAGCCACCGCTCTGTGGTCGCTGGGCGCCACGATGGTAACCGCCGTGCCGCTTCGTCCGGCGCGACCCGTACGGCCGATGCGATGGACGTAATCGTCGGGGTGGTGCGGGACATCGAAATTGAACACATGACTGACATCGGGAATATCGAGGCCCCGCGCTGCTACGTCGGAGGCCACAAGCAACGTCACTTCGTTCTTGCGAAACTGCTCCAGTGCGGTCGTGCGGGCCTGCTGGTCCATATCCCCATGGAGCGCGATGGCGGAAAATCCATGGCGAACGAGCGAGCGATGCAGGGTCGCGACTTCGCGCTTGCGGTTGCAGAAAACAATTGCGTTCTTGAGACCGACGGAGGCGCGAATGAGCCGCCGCAGCGTCTCGCGTTTTTCGTGCGGCTCGCGGCCGGTTTTCACCAAATTCTGTGTGGTGGAAGCAACAGTGCTGGCGGGACGGGAAACCTCCACGCGGACCGGCTTGTGAAGAAACTGCTCGGTGATTCGCCGGATCTCCGTGGGCATGGTGGCGGTGAAGAACAGCGTCTGGCGGGTAAATGGAACGAGCTTGCAGATGCGTTCGATGTCCGGGATGAAGCCCATATCGAGCATGCGGTCGGCTTCATCGATGACGAGAAGCTCGACGCCGGACATCAAAAGCCGGCCACGCTCGCAATGATCGAGCAAACGGCCCGGGGTGGCGATCAGCACGTCGACGCCGCGCACGAGCTTGCTATCCTGATCGTCGTATGAGACCCCGCCGATCAACAACGCAACATTGAGCTTATGGTTGACCCCGTATTTTTCGAAGCTTTCCTCGACCTGAGCGGCAAGCTCGCGGGTCGGTTCGAGAATGAGCGTGCGCGGCATGCGGGCGCGGGCGCGGCCGTGCTCGAGCTTGGTGAGCATGGGAAGCACGAACGCCGCCGTTTTTCCGGTTCCGGTCTGGGCAATGCCAAGCACGTCGCGCCTGGCAAGAACGTGCGGGATCGCTTGTTCCTGGATAGGTGTCGGCTTCACGTATCCCGCGGAAGTTACCGCTGCAAGCACTTTGTCGGACAAGCCGAGATCAGAAAACGACATCAAGCCTCAAAATCTCACAGCCCCGTGCCCACGAGCGCGCCGGAGTTCGAACAAATGAGAATTTTGTGCGAATGGGCGGCTAATCGGTATGAACCAGCCGTAGCTCGAAACATAGGCGTGAGCGACGGAAAGTCAATGGCGGAACCTTCGGCAAGTACGAAAGATTCCCAAACATTGTGCTTGGCCGACGCAAGAATGATGCATTCGTAACGCGCGAAGCCGTCGCTGAGCACGGAACAGGCTGAGCCGATCCCTGCGCAACCATGCCCGAATTCTGCAACGGCTGTGTGAAGTCCGCATTGGCTTTCATTGGCCAACGGGAAGGGCGTTTAGCGAATCAGAATGAACCGTTAACGCGCAGGTGAAACGACCAGCTTGCATCGGTCGCAAATACAGGGGCGGAAAAAGCCCACGGGCCCCATTGATCATGCCACCGCGGCGTTATTCTCAATCGCGCCCACATGAGACTGCCAGTCCAACCGCAGGGTGAGGCAGAACGCGGCGCCGCCGCTGCGCAGGAACGAGGACAGCGGCGTCGTGGTGACCCGGTATCCGCGCTCGACAAGTTGGCGGCGCAGATGTGCGCCGCAATGCGACGCAACGACGGTTCCGCCCACACAGACCGCGTTGGCGGCAAGGCGACATGCGTCCTCCATGGGGACTTCGATTCGCTTCGCTGGTGCAACGCGCTCGTGGATGCGGGCGAGCCCTTCCCGCGTGAAGGCGGCGGGCACGAACATGATCTCGCCACGCGACAGCGGGCACAGGGCGGTATCGAGGTGGTAGAATCGAGCGTCGGCGAGCTCCAACGCGACGGTGTCAACCCCGAACATGTCTTTGATTGGTCCGGCGGCATCGCGGTCCGAGCGGGGACCGTAGCCCGTCCAGAACAGATTGCGTGTGTGATCCCAGACGCAGTCGCCAGCGCCTTCGAGCACCAGATCGCCCGGCAGCTTCTCAACCGTGTCAATCAGACCGCGCCCGTGAAGCGCGCGAAATCCGCTCTCGAAAGGCTCCTCCTCGCCGCGGCGTTCCGGATAGCGGAAACGCGACAGAACCGCCTTGCGATCGAGCACGACCGCCGCATTGGCCGTGAACACCAGGTCAGGCAGATGCGGTACCGGCGGCACCAACTCGATCGCGGCGCCAATACCCGTGAGCACACGGTGAAGCGCCGCCCATTCCTGCCGCGAGGCATCGACTAAAATCTTGCTTTCGCTCGCCCAACTCTGCGGATTCATCCACGGATTGATGGCGTAGTCGACAGCAAAATGATCGGGCCGACACATCAGAAATCGCGCAGTCATTGCCGTCATTGGGGCGATCTCCTTGTCTGCCGGGCTCAGGCGGCCACCAGCGGCGACCGTTTCCGCTCCAGATCGCCGATGACCTCCGCAAAGCGATCGAGGGCAAAATCCAGGTCCTCGCGGGCGATCACCAGCGGCGGCGCCAGACGAACAACAGTTTGATGCGTTTCCTTGGACAGCACGCCCTTCGCGAGCAATGCCTCGCAGGCCTGCCGCGCCGTCGCGAAACGCGGATTGATTTCAGCGCCCGCCCACAGACCGCGCCCGCGGACCTCGTTCAGCACGGGGCTCCGGATGGCGCGAAGCCGCTCAAGCATATGGTCGCCCAGCACGCGGCTGCGCTCCACCAACCCCTCATCGGCGATGACCCGAAGCGCTTCGAGGCCGACGGCGGCTGCAAGCGCATTGCCGCCGAACGTCGAGCCGTGCGATCCAGGCGTGAATACGTCCATGAGCTCGCGTCGCGCTACGAACGCCGAAACCGGCAACAGGCCGCCGCCGAGGGCTTTGCCCAGCACCACCCCGTCCGGCCGCACCTTTTCGTGCTCAAACGCGAACCAGGCCCCGGTGCGACCGAGCCCCGACTGAACCTCGTCGACAATCATCATCAGGCGATGGGCGTCACAAAGCAGACGCACGCCGCTGAGCCAGCCCGCCGGCGGAACGATGATGCCGGCCTCGCCCTGGATGGGCTCGACCAGTACTGCGACCGTCTCCGGCCTGATGGCTTGCTGCAGGGCCGCAAGGTCGCCGAACGGAACGCTGCGGAACCCCGGCGTAAACGGCCCGAAGCCGTCCCGGTAGTCCGGTTCCGAAGAAAACGAAATGATCGTCGTGGTACGGCCGTGGAAGTTCCCATCGGCCACGATGATCTCGGCGCGGTCGCGCGGCACCCCCTTGACCCGGTAGCCCCATCGCCGCGCGGCTTTGATGGCGGTCTCGACGGCTTCGGCTCCGGTATTCATGGGCAATGCCGCATCAAGGCCGGTTAACCGGGTCAGCTCGGCCAGCAACGGCCCCAGGCGATCGTTGTAGTAGGCGCGCGACGGCACCGCGAGCCGGCGGGCTTGCGCCTCCAGGGCCGCCACAAGGCGCGGATGGGCATGGCCGTGGCTTACGGCCGAATAGGCGCTCATCATATCGATGTAGCGGCGCCCGGCTGCGTCCCAGACAAAAGCGCCCTGACCGCGCGCGAGCACGACGGGAAGCGGTTCGTAATTGTGAGCGCTGTGCCGGCCCTCAAGTTCCATTGCGTTCATGGGCGTAACTCCAATCGCCTTGATTACTTGAATTTAGGCGTCTACGGCGACCGGAGCGGCGGAAGCTGCGGCTTTACGCGGCGGATTCTGCATTTGGACGGCCTGATTGCGGCGGAAACCGCGGAACCAAGCGGTTCTGATCCGCTACAGCGGTTCCCGGTCGATTTGATTCGGCGGTCGCCCATCCACGCCGTCACCCGCGGGCTTGACCCGCGGGTCCATCCGCTTCGCATAGATTTTGCGAACGTGATGGATGCGCGGGTCAAGCCCGCGCATGACGACCAAGTGGATCAATCACCGAGGCTTTTCGAAAAGCAGCGATTGGGGGTAGCCGGCGAAGCGGCGGACCGGGCGCAGCGCCACGTGGCTCACGATCCGCGAAACGCCAAGGCCGGGATCATCGATCAGCCGCGTCGTCAACGCCTCATAGGCGGCAAGATCGGCGCACGTGAACCGTGCCAGGTAATCTGTCGCCCCGGTGACTTCCCAGCATTCGACGACTTCCTCCATGGCGGCGAGCCGCCGCTCCACTTGGCCGCGCTGAGCGTGCTTCGCCAAGATGATTTCGGCAAAGACGTTGACCGGCCGTGACAGGTGCGCAACGTCGATGACGGCCCGATAGCCCGTGATGATGCCGGCGGCCTCCAGTCGCCGGACCCGCTCCAGGCTCGCGCGTGGAGACAACCCGACCTTGGCGGCAAGGTCCTGCATGGTCGAGCGACCGTTGCGTTGCAGATCGGCCAATATCTTGACATCGATCCGGTCCAGTGCAGGGGAACGCTTGGTGGCCATTCGCGTCTCGATACCCGGCGCGGGAATGCGGTGGGCTCTCCCGCTCTGTTAAATCAATCATCTAGGACGCGAGTCGTTTCGCGATGTTCGGGTGCGCAAGGCGTTGACAGCGGATCAGTTCCGCTTCTGCGTATCTGAAGCTTTGCGATCTCGTTCATAACCTCGCGATCACCGCACAGGTATCTGTTGCCAGCTTGCGCATTACCAACAACGAATCTGCCGGCATCAATACCGGCTATGGGCATTGTCCTCAATCTCAGGAATGGGATCAATTCCGGTCGCTCGCTTCAGCCAATCTGAAGGGGTCGACCAGTCCGGTCAGAGGTACGTGGCGCAAGCCGGGCGATCAAAGGGGCCGCTCCGGCGGACAATTTCAAGCCGCAGCGCGAACGGGTGGCCGGCCTTTGCCAACCGCCGGCTTGAACAATGACACGTCAGGCCCGAATCCGTCACGGCGCCGGCCTGCTCGCGTCAGCGACACCGGCTGCCCGACGGTCGCGGTGTCGCCGCCAAATTGAATGCTTTCTAAGATCGCCGTGAGACTATGGTCGTTAATTTGAAGGGCATAGACCGATGCCCAATATAGTCTTTGGTTGTGACGCTCTCAATCGAGAATCCGAACTTCGACAGTAGCACATGGTAAAATGGCAGCGACAGATGCCACCATCCGTCGGACACTTGGCCACCCAAGAAGTACGCAACCGGGATATCAGGGGATGGCGTCTCCGGAATTCCTTCGACGATGACGAGGGTCTCCTTGGCCGCCAAAGATGCTTGGTGGAGGGCGCCGAGCGGATCGCGCAAATGGACGAGGATTTGCCCGACAATCACAACGTCGCAACGCGGCACGACTTCGCTCATCCGGTAGATGTCGCCATAGATCGGGGTCGCCTTCGATTTGAAGGCATTGTGCGCCAGGCGGTAACTATTTCTCATGCCGTGGAAGTACCGAGCGTCGGGTATGGCTGGCGGCACGACCTGAATTCGCTCGGGCCCATCGGCGTCGAAGCTGAAGACCGTCGCTCCTCGCCTTTCGGCCTCGAAAGATAGAAAACCGCTTGCCGTACCGACATCGAGTACGGTCTGGCCGCGCAGATCAATGCCGCCGATGTACTCATCGAATCTGCCACGCAAATCCCAATCGCCGTCGATCGAACCGAGGCCGGGCAAATCCATCGCGTGATAAAAACGGCACTCGCTGAGCGCCGGCTCAATTGAGGCGTCCATGGGAATTCCCCCGGTGCGTTGCGAGGAGCCCTCGCCGCCACGATGTCCGCGCACAGGCAACGCGGAACTGTGCGGGCATGAAGATATCCCATGCCGCGTTCGATTTAATTGTCGGGAAGCAGACAGAACGGAAAGAAAATCGTGCAGCGTGGCTTAAGCGTGACTTGCCGGACGTTCGACAGGCGATCCGGCGCCCTCCTTGCGCGACTCAGCCGCTCTCGCCGTCCGGCACCGGCATGACATAATTCAGCCCGAGGCGGCCGCCATCGGCGAAGACCGTCTGGCCGGTGATATAGCTTGAGTCTTGGCAGGCCAGAAACACCGCGATCGCGGCAATCTCGTCAGGTTCACCGATGCGGCCGAGCGGTGTGCGGGCGAGGATCCTGCGCTTCGCCTCCCGGTCCGTCCCGACGGCCTTGAGGATATCGGTCATGATCGAGCCGGGCCCGATCGCGTTCGCGCGGATTCCGTAGGGGGCGAGCGACAAAGCCATGACCTTGGTGAGCTGCGCGAGGCCGCCCTTCGACACGCAGTAGGGCACCTGATTCGCAATCGCCACCACGGCATTGATCGAACTCATATTGATGATGGCGCCCGGCGGCTTCCCAGCCTTGACCTGCGCCACCATGCGCCTGGCGGCGGCTTGCCCGACCAGGAATGCGCCTTTCAGGTTGGTGCGCAGCACCCGATCGAAATCCGCCTCCTCCAGGTCGAGGAAGTCGGCGCCGTGCACCATTCCGGCATTGTTGACGAGGACATCGACGCCCCCGAACAGCCGGCACGCTTCGGCGACCACGTGGTCGGCATCGCGCCGGTCGCCGACGTCGGTCCGCACGAACCTGCAGCGGGCGCTATCAAGTGCGCTTGCTGCAGCTTCGCCCGCCGCCGCATCGACATCCGCAATGACGACGTTGGCGCCTTCGGCGACATAGCGCTTGGCGATCGCAAGCCCGATCCCGCGGGCGCCTCCGGTCACTATCGCGACCCTGTTTTCAAGTTGCATGGCGTGCTCCCGGCTTTCGACGGGAAAGTGTCATGCGGGCGCGCAAAAACAAGGCCTCCCCAGGGAATGGTTGAAAATGGGGGACGGCGGACGCTGGAAATAGGACGCGACGTCAAAGCCTGTGAAATACCTACAACCTCATCCTGAGGAGCGCCCTTTAGGGCGCGTCTCGAAGGATGGATGCACGGCACCCGAAGTCGGGCCTGCCCGACTTCGGCACGAAGATCGCCGAAATCGGCAGCAGCCGATTTCGGTTGCTCGCTGCCATCCTTCGAGACGGCCGCCAATCGAAATCGGCTGTTGCCGATTTCGACACTTTTGGTTGCCGAAGTCGGGCAAGCCCGACTTCGGTGGGCGGCCTCCTCAGGATGAGGTCCGAGTTGTTTCTCAGTCCAGCGGTTCCACCTTGACGATGGATGCGCCGTGATTGTTGCCGACCCAGAGTGTGCCCGGGTTCTTCGAATCGTCGATATGGACACGCCGGATGTTGGTCGGGTGCGGCAACTGATATTCCGTGTACTGGCCGCTCTTGATATCAAGGCGCGCCACGCGATCGGTCAGCATGGAACCGGTCCATGCCTCGCCGTTGCGGCCGGCCTCGGCATCATAGGGCGCGCTCCACGGCGTCGGCACCTTCCACTCCGAAATCTTTTCGGTCTCCGGGTCGAACATGCCGATGGCGTTGCCGTTGTATTCCGCAAACCACAACCGTCCTTCAGCGTCAACGCGCCCGCGCCGCGGACGCGAGTTCGGGCTCGGAGTCAAGTAGACGGTCGGCGACTTGGTCTTAGCATCGACCTTGACGATGTTGCCGGCCGCGAAATCGAGCAGATAGATGTTGTTCTGAGCGTCGGAATGGAGGCCGTAAGTGCCGATGCGTCGGCCGGTGCGCGGATCCTTGAAGGAGCCCAGATTCTCCATCTGGTTGGAGCCGAGATTGAGCCGGTAGATGTTGCCGCCATCCGAATTCTTGATCCACACATTGTTGTCGACCGGCGTGCCTTCGAGCGCAAGATGTCCGAGCTGGCCGGCGTCCGTGTCCCATTCCTTCGGGGTCGACCAGGTCTTGAAGGTCTCGGTCTTCTTGTCGAATTTGGCGATGGCGCTTTGATACATCACGCCGACCCAGGGATTATCGTCCGTGTCGAATTCAAGATTGAGCGTGCCTACCGGGAAGCCTTTCTTGATTTCCGGAATGGGATATTGCGTCACCTTGCCGGTCTTCGCATCCATCTTGCCGAGGAACATCTGACCGAAATCGGAGTACCAGACGGCGCCCTGGCGATCGAGCATCACGTCATGCGGCTGGATCAGCGGGTTCGGCAGGTCGTATTCACTGATGATGACATGCGTGGACTTGCCGGTGAGGCGCGGCAGGGTCTTGAGCGGATAGCTCCACGTCTCCTGCTGGCTCAGGTTGATGCTGGCGAGGTATTCGGCATTCTTCCTGGCATTGTCGCCGCCGCGGCCGACCTCACGCAGCACGTCGCCCACGAGCCGCTGCGGCTTGCGCGGCGTGCTGCCCGGATAGTAGCCGCCCATGCGCTGAAAGATCTGCAGGAATTCGTCGGGGGTGTGAACCGACTTCACGATGCGCTCGATGGTGTGGCAGCCGTTGCAGCCGAGGAGGAACGCCTTCTGTTCGTCCGAGCCGGGCATGCTCATCATCCATTCGGCATTGGTGAGCTGTGCAGGCAGGTTCTGGGTGGGCTTGAGCTTGATGTCAGCGGTGGCCGCCTGACCAGCGGTCACGTCGGCGGCCTTGGCGCCGTCAAGGTCATAGCCCGCGGCGCGGGCGCCGAGCGTGTAGTGCCCGGGCGCGAGCCGCTCCGCCGGGAAGCTGTAGCGGCCCTTTTCGTCGGTGACCACCGAGACAGTGATGGTGCCGCCAGCCCTCTTGGCGCTGACGACGACGCCTTCCATGGCGCCTTCCTTGGCGGACGACACCTGTCCCGCAAGGGCTGCGGGCGCCTCGGCATTTGCCGTATGAGTAGCGGCGAAGCAAAACGCCGCCAGGGTGGCGGCGGTGAAAGTGGATAAGCGTGTGCGCATGGGAGCCTCCCCGTGGAGAGTTAGTAGGGTGGGCAAAGCGAAGCGTGCCCACCATCGGCCTTCCCCTACGGCGGGCACGGCGCGAAGACGCGCCTTTGCCCGCCCTACGGTCTGCTAGTTCAGCGGTTCCAGCTTGATGATCGAACCCTGGTGGTTGTTGCCGACCCAGAACGTCACCGGCGTGGTGGAATTGTCCACATAGACGCGACGGATATTGGTCTCTTTCGGCAGCAGATACTCCACGAACTTGCCGGTTTCCGGATTAAGCCGAGACACGCGGTCATTGAGCATCGATCCGGTCCAGACCTCACCGTTCTTGTCGATCGTCACGTCGTAAGGCGACGCAAAGGCGGTCGGCATTTCCCATTCCTTGAACTTCTCGGTCTTGGTATCGAACATGTCGATCTTGTTGCCGCGATAGAGGCCGAACCAGATGCGGCCCTGGCTGTCCATCATGCCGCGGCGCGGCGCGGAGGCCTTGGTGGGCAGCTCGAACAACGTGGTCTGGCCGGTCTTGGCGTCGACCTTGCCGAGATGCTGCTGGGCGAAGTCCGTGAAGTAGACGTTGTTGTTGGCGTCCGGGATGATGTCGTAGATGTTGTGATTCTCGCCCACCTTCGAGTTCGCGAACGGCGCAATGGTCTCGATCGTGCCAGTCTTTGGGTCGAGGCGGTGCAGGGCGGCAAAGCCGTTGTTCTGCGACCATATCTTGCCGTCGACGGTGGCCGACTCGGGACGCACCATGTTGACCTGCGCCATGTCCTTGTTCATCTCGGGCGGCAGGCTGAAGGTCTCAACCTTCTGCGAGGCGAGGTCGAGCTTGCCGATCGCGCCCTGGTACATCATGCCGAACCAGAGATTGCCATCGTGGTCGGGGCGCAGCCCGAGAGAGCCCTGGGGCCAGCCTTTCTTGAGCTCCGGCAGGTTGATTTCCGTCACCTTGCCGGTCTTGGGGTCGAGCCGCCCAAGATTCTGCTCGCCGAAATTGGTGTAATAGGCATTCCCGTCCTTGCCGACGATCACGTCATGCGGCTCGATCGAGTTGCGCGGCAGATCGTATTCCGTGATGATCACTTGGGTGGCGGCGCCGGTCGGGCGCGGCAGCGTCTTGAGTGCGTAGTCCCAGGTCTCGGTTTCGCTCAGATTGATCGAGGCGAGGAACTCGGCGCGTTCCTCCTGGGCCTGGTTGCGGGCGTCACCTCGCTCCTCAAGCAGGCGCTGTGCTTGCCGTTTCTGCGGCCGCGTCGGCACGCTCTGGTTGGCGTAGGTCGCCATCCGCGCCTGCACCTGCACGAACTCCTTGGGGTCGTGGGTCGACCTCACGATGCGCTCAACGGTATGGCAGCTTACGCAGTTGAGCAGGATGTCCTTCTGCTTCGGTGTGCCCGGCATGCTGTGGAGCCACTCCGCATTGGTGAGCTGGGCCGACAGGTTGCGGGTCTTCTTGAGCTTGAGATCGACATTCGCGATCTTGTCGCCGGCCACATCGGCGGTGCCGTTGCCGTCGAGATCAAAGCCGACGGCGCGGATCTTGATGGCGTATTGACCGGGCTCCAGCCGCGCGGCCGGGAAGCTGTAGCGGCCTTCCTTGTTGGTGACGACGGTGATCGCGACGGTCGAGCCCGCCTTCTTGGCGGTCACCAGCACGCCCTCCATCGGGCCATCTTCGTTCGACGTGACCTGGCCGGCTAGCGCAGCGGCGCCTTCGGCAAGCGACGGGGCGGCATTGGCTGTCAATACGAAAGTCAGGCAAACACTCGCGAGCAGCGCAGTGCGCATCCGCATAATTGATCCTCCCTCGGAGATCTTGCATGGGGCCCAGTGAGGGGAGGGCATTCCGCCGGCCGTCTCCGGGAGAGCCTGCGGCGCCGAACACGTTCGGCCGCTCAAATCGGCCGCTTGTGCGCAGGATAAGCTACGGCTGGCTGTGCCGCAATGCCGATCCGTGCATCAAGAAGCGTCAGCTGCGTAGGGTGGGTTGAGCCACCGGGTCCGGCCTTTGGCCGGCCCGATGGTAAACTCCGCGAAACCCACCGTCGGCCTCGCCATCCGAAGCCCTGGTGGGTTTCGCTGCGCTCAACCCACCCTACGAGGCCCTACTCAAGCACCGCGACTCAGCGCGGTGCGGAGCGGCCGATCGAACGCCCAGATCACTGCGCCGGCAGCGATCGCGACGGCCGCGATCATCAGGAAGAAGTTGGCCTTCGCCATGCCAGACCAGAAGCTGCCGAGGTAGCCGGCCACGAAGTTGCCGACGAAGCTCGTGGCCAGCCAAACGCCCATCATCATGGAGAGATACCGCACCGGTGCAACCTTGGATACGAGCGACAATCCGATCGGCGACAGGTAAAGCTCGGCGGTGGTGACGACGACGAAAAAGGCAAACAGCCACAGCCAGCTTGCATTGCCGGCTCCCGCGAAGGAGGCCGCGCCTGCCATGATAAGGTATGCGGCGCCACAACCGGCGCAGCCCAGCGCCATCTTGATCACCGTCGACGGTTCTCTGCCCCGCGCCGCCTGACGCGCCCATAAGGCAACCACCAATGGGGTGAACGCGAAGATCATGAACGGGTTGAAGGCCTGGAACCAAGTGGTCGGGATCTCAGCCGTCCAGAACCACAGATTGATTGTGCGGTCCGTGTAGTCATCGGCCCACAGCGCGATGGTATTGCCCTGCTGTTCGTAGGCCGCCCAGAACAGGCTCGTCGGAATGAACAGGATGAATAGCGCGATCATGGCGCGCCGCTCCTCGCGATCGAAGGGCCTCCGGTCGGCCGTGGGTCTCGCCTCCTTGATAGGAAGCGGATCGGGCGGCAGATGCGACGAGCCGGCAAGATAGGTTGCGAGCCCGATCAGCATGCCGACGCCGGCGGCGCCGAAGCCGTAGTGCCAGCCGACCCGCTCGCCGAGCGTGCCGCACACGAGCGGCGCCAGAAATGCCCCGATATTGATGCCCACATAGAAGATCGAATAGGCGCGGTCGCGCCGCGGATCGCCGGGCGCGTAGAGTTCCCCGACCTGACTCGATGTGTTGGGCTTGAAGGCGCCATTGCCGAGAATGAGGACGAGGAGCGCAAACAGCAGCAGCGGCTCGAACGCCATCATGAAATGGCCGAGCGCCATCAGCGAGGCGCCGATGATCACGGTGCGGCGATGTCCAAGCACGCGGTCGGCGACGATCCCGCCGAACACCGGCGTAAGATAGACGAGACCGGTGTAGAGGCCGTAGATGTTGGAGGCGAGCGGCTGAACGTCGAGCGGACCGAGCAGGGCTTCAAGGGCGCGTTTGAGCGCCGCCAGTCCGATCACCTGATCGGCGGTGTCCGGCGCAAGCACGTACTTGACCATGTAGAGCACGAGCAGCGCCCGCATGCCGTAGTAGGAGAAGCGCTCCCACATCTCGGTCGCGAACAGGACGCTCAAGCCCCGCGGATGGCCGAGAAATTCCGTTTGCACGGTTGAACCAGGGAGGGGAGGAGACTCCGGAACGGTCGCTTCGGTCATCAGATTTCTCGATCGTCCTTGCGGCGAGGAACGTCGGACATCTAATGCGGCATTGCCGAAATTCGAATCTTATTCGTCGATCAGCATGGGTAGGATCGGCGTTGGCTAACGCGGACACTCTCGACGTGCAGGCAGCAAATGGCGTATGAGTTCTGTTAGAATTGCACAGTCATGGGTTGGAACTGCTATGAAGATCATCATCGAATACTGCGTGGTCTGAAACTATGAGCCGCGTGCTCTCCGTGCGGGAGCAAGGTTCGCAGAGGTACCTGGCGCCGAGATCGCCTACGTGCGCTCGAGCGGCGGCGTGTTCGAGATCACGGTCGATGGCGAGCTGAAATTTTCCAAGAAGAAATTGGGTCGTTTCCCGACCGACGAGGAGCTCGATGCGCTGGTAAAGGCGGTGTAGCCGGATGGAGCCCACCAGGTCCATGCGGGCTACGAGGCTGCAAGCTCGCTGCTGAGATCGAATCACCCTGCGCATTCTCACCCTCTCTCTCCTGCGTCATGCCGGTCCCGGGACTTGATCCGGTGATTGTCGTGGGCATCCACGTCTTGCCCCTGCCCTCCCCGCATGCGGGGGAGGGCAGGGTGGGGGGAGCAGGCAAGGTGGCCGGGACAAGCCGGCCATGACTCCGGAGAACTTGTTCAATATGATCGAAACGCGCGCTAATCTCCGCGTCGGCGTGATTTCCGACACGCACGGATTGCTCCGACCTGAAGCCGCCGCAGCGCTTGACGGCTGTGACCTCATCATTCACGCAGGCGATGTCGGCAATACGGCGGTGCTCGACGGACTTCGTAGCATCGCTCCGACCTTCGCGATCCGCGGCAACATCGATACGGGAAGTTGGGCCGCGCGCCTGCCGCCGACCGACATCGTCGAAGTAGGTCGGCTTTCGTTCTACGTGCTTCACAATATCGCGGACCTCGACCTCGATCCTCCGACCGCCGGCTTCGCGGCAGTGGTGTACGGCCACTCGCACCAGCCATCGATCGAGACCCGCGACGGGGTTCTCTATCTCAATCCAGGCTCCGCAGGCCCGCGCCGGTTCCGGCTGCCGGTTACGCTCGCGCGCGTCGCGGTGGCGGGGACCGAATTGAGACCGGAGATCGTGGAATTGGAGGTGTAGAACGTGGTAGGGGCGACCCTTGTGGTCGCCCAGTTGCCGGCCGACCTTAACGAACGGTTTAACCAATCCGGTCAGGAGCGCGCGGCGCGCAAACCGGGCGACCACAAGGGTCGCCCCTACAGCGGGCAGCTAGCGACTGCGGCGGTGACGGACGGGGACCGGCTCCTGCGGAATTCCGATCACGCCTTTGACCCCGCCCACGACGCCGCCGACCACACCGCCCACGACGCCACCAACCACGGCGCCGACTGGACCGGCCGCGCGCTGGCCGATGGCGACGCCCTGCTGGCCTCCACCCACAATGCCCTGGGCTTGGGCCGCAAGCGGCGCCGAAAGCGCGGCAACAACGACGACAGCCATGACGAACTTCGCCTTCATGAGCAAACTCCCCTCCTGATATCCGCGGTTTTGAGACTGACGCTAAGGATTTAGTCTCGGCATTATGGCGCCAGCGCGAGGCGAATGTGGCCGCCAATCAACAAAATCGCAGAGCCTGTAGGGCGCAATAAGCCACCGGGTCCGGCCTTTGGCCGGCCCGATGGCAGGCTCCGGCCGGACCCGGTGGCTTATTGCGCCCTCCGACGGCTGGGAATGATCGAGGCGGTGTGACGCGAAGCGGCGGCGACAGGTGGAACCTGGCGATTTTATCGTTGTTTATCGTAGGTGATCGACAGTCTCGAAGGTCAGCCACGTGGTCAATGAGGCATGTCGATGTCGGCGATGGCGACCGCGATCACGCCGGATCTGATCGAGATCGAGAGAAAATGTCGAACCATTTCACCGGACTAAGCCTCGGCCCGCCGCTCGGCGACCAAAGACTCGACCTCTGCGACCTCTATGCCTTCCAGGCGCCGGCGGATCCGTCGAGGACCGTGCTGATCCTCAATGCGAATCCGACTGCAGATGCGCTCCATCCGGACGCCATCTACCGCCTTAACATCGACAACGACGGAGATTGCCTGACAGACATTGCGATCAGTTACGTGTTCTCGACGCCGCAAAACGGCAAGCAGACGGCAAACGTCTTCGTGGCAAAAGGCGCGCAAGCCCGCTCGGTCGAAGCTGTGGGGAAGAAGATAATCACCGACGCCGAGGTGTCCTTCGGCGCCAAGCCTAACATCTTCAAGTCCGGCGCCTGCACATTCTTCGCCGGCAGCCGCAGCGACGCTTTCTTTTTTGACTTCGACGGAATCAAGAATCTGTTCGATACCAAAGGCGGCAGAAACTTCACCGTGCCTCACCTGGGCGGCCCGTCTCCATGGACTGGCGTGGATTCAAATACGCAAGCAAATGTGTTCTCGACGGTGATCGAGCTGCCGACGAGCGAGCTAGGAGCCAAGCCTGAGATTCGCATCTGGGGACGATGCAGCGTGCGGCGCGATGGCAAGCTCCTCCATGTCGATCGCGCGGGCCACCCAAGCGTCAGCAGCTTCTTCAACACCGACGACACCAAAGAGGAATACAACGCCAGCGAACCGGTTAGCGATCGCAAGCGCTGGCTCGATCAGTTCGTCCACCTGATGGGGCATACGGGCAACTACACGCGCCAAGAAGCAATCGCCGCGATCGACAAGGACCGCATCCTGCCCGACATGCTGTGCTATGATCCCTCGATACCCGCGAAGTACCCCAACGGCCGCGTTTTCACCGACGATGTGATCGATCATCGTCTCGCGTTAGAGCTGTAGCCCCGGTTGAGCCACTGGGTCGGCCGGCCCCGGTGGCCCCATGCGGGCTACGAGGCTGCGCTGAACAATACGCGTGCGGTGCAACACTTGCAGGTCCGCGAAACGGTGCTATTGTTTTGCTTATGACGACGTTGCTGGATCAAGGAATTCAAGCCGTGCGGGAACTCCCCGCCGAACGTCAAGACATGGCGGGCGAATTGTTGCTGAGGCTTGCCGCCACCGCGCCGCAATACGAGTTGACCGTAGAGCAAATCGAAGATTTTAATCTCGCCATCGCACAAGCAGACCGCGGCGAATTTGCGAGCGACCAGGAAATCGCTGACACCCGGAAAAAGTTCGGCCGGTGAAGCTGCGGTATACGCCGCAAGCGCGCTTGCATCTCGATGCTATTGCTGAATATGTCGGGGCGCGAGACCCTGCCGCTGCGCAGCGCATTGGTGCGCACATCGAGGAGACGATCGATCTTCTCGCAGCTCCACCGACTTCATAAAGATCATGCAGGCGCGAGCCGTGTCACCTTGATCGCGGACGCACGCGCCCGGACTTGAGCGAGGTCGTAGTTCATCTGCATCCGCAGCCACGTATCAGCCGTGCTGCCGAGCGCCTTCTCAAGCCGGATAGCCATTTCCGGCGTCACGGCCGCACGGCCCGCAATGACGGCATGAAGCTGCTGGCGCGAGATCCCGAGGGCCTTGGCGGCGTCCATGACGGATAGACCCAGCTCGTCAATATCCGCCTTGATCAAGCTGCCCGGATGGGACGGGTTTTTCATCGGCATGCTGGTCGTCTCCTTCAGTGGTAATCGACAAAATCAACATCGAAAGCCTTGCCGTTCGCAAAACGAAAAATGATTCGCCAGTTCGCCCGCACCGTGACGGCCCAAAATCCTTTAAGCTGACCTTTGAGAGTATGGAGCCGGAAGCTCGGGCGGCTCAGTCCCTCAATGGTTTCGGCGGCATCGAGCGCAGTCAAGATTTCGCGGATGCGTTCCACCAGCTCTGGCGGCAAATGCTTGCGATCGTCGTCCTCGTAAAATCGCCTCAACCCCTTGTGTCGAAAACTTTCGATCATTGCCCCTCGGTTCTGCCTCGAATGTAAAGATAAGCTTTACACACGTCAAGGCTTCACACGTCCAGCATCTCGTCGCTCGCAAACTCCGCGCGCTCCTGGATGAACTTGAACCGCGCCTCCGCCCTGGTGCCCATCAGCCGCTCCACCGACTTCGCCGTGTCGGCGCGGTCGTCGGCCACGAGCATCACCTTGAGCAGGGTGCGCTTGGCCGGGTCCATGGTGGTTTCCTTAAGCTGCGCCGGCATCATCTCGCCGAGGCCCTTGAAGCGGCCGATCTCGACATTGGCATTGGCGCGGAACTCGGCGCGCATGATCTCGTCCTTGTGCTTGTCGTCGCGGGCGTAGAACACCTTGCCGCCGTGGGCGAGCCGGTAGAGCGGTGGCACCGCGAGGTAAAGGTGACCGTGATCGATGAGCTGCGGCATCTGACGGTAGAAGAAGGTGATGAGCAGCGACGCGATGTGGGCGCCGTCGACATCGGCATCCGTCATCACGATCACTTTATCGTAGCGCAGGTCCTCGTCGCGATAATGCGCGCCGATGCCGCAGCCGAGCGCCTGGACGAGGTCGGCGAGCTGCTGGTTCTGAGCGAGCTTGTCCCGGCCGGCGCTCGCCACGTTGAGGATCTTGCCGCGCAGCGGCAGGATCGCCTGGCTGGCGCGGTTGCGCGCCTGCTTGGCGGAGCCGCCGGCGGAGTCGCCCTCGACGATGAAGATTTCCGAGCCGCCAGCGGCCGTGTTGGTGCAGTCGGCGAGCTTGCCGGGCAGGCGCAGCTTGCGCACCGCGCTCTTGCG
>WNFC01002973.1_pt1 | contig 18270 bp, 14 predicted proteins | sample 5400541 | NCBI WGS metagenome assembly WNFC01 (sample SAMN13153342, study PRJNA577476) | soil metagenome | isolation source: 120 cm saprolite under Douglas fir tree site 2 hole 2 replicate 1 | place: USA:California | collected 2015-04-18 | reverse complement strand
ACAAACACAAAGCGCCAGAATTCGTATTTGAACCAGTCGAAGTATTGTTGCGCGCCGTATTTAGTCCCGCTATCGGGCCAGCCCGTGCGCTCGAAAGGATCGAGGCGAAGGTTGATCAGGAAGGGCACGTCAACCTTGCTTTTTTCACCCAGCCAGCCTCCAGGCTGGTCGATGAAACGATATTTGTAGTCGTCGATGCGCACGGCCCCTAGCTCGCTTTCGCCGAAATAAAAGATTTCATGCCGGTTCGACGGCCCCTTGCCGGTGATCATGTCCATCTGGTTATAGCCATCCAGATAACATTTGTAGGTGGTGTCGCCGATCTGTTTGCCCTTCTTCAGCTCTTCGGCGATGTTCGGGTTTCCGGCCGCCGCAAGGAAAGTCGGAAACCAGTCGAGCCCGGAGATGATGCCGTTCTCGACCTTGCCCGCCGGCACCTTGCCCGGCCAGCGGATCATCGCCGGCGCGCGGAAGCCGCCTTCCATGATCGTGCCCTTGCTCTGCGCGAATGGCGTCTGTCCGCCATCGGGCCAGGTGAAGACCTCGGTGCCGTTGTCGGTGGTGAAGACCACGATGGTGTTGTCATCGACGCCCATATCCTTCAGCTTCTGCATCACGATGCCGACGTCATCGTCGAGCTGCGCCATGCCGGCTTCATGGATGGTCCAGCCGTTCCTGGAGTTGCGCAGCGCTTCGTACTTCGGCGACAGGTGGGTGACGATGTGCATGCGGGTCGGATTGAGCCACAGGAAGAACGGCTTGTTGTCGGCCTTGGCCTTGTCGATGAACTTCAGGGCGAGGTCGCGGATTTCGTCGTCCACGGTTGCAGGAGGGCGATGATCATGCAGCCAGTTCGATTCTTCTTGGTCATGAGCAACTCCATATTCTCACCGCCCAAACGCATGGGACAGGTTCACGGTCTCTCCAGGGGATCGCACGGAAAGCGCATTCATCGCTTCACCCGTCGTGTGCGGACGCCCGGGGGCGTCCGCTTAGTCACATTGCGCTCGCTTTGCGCAGCTACTCGCTTGCGTTCGCGACTAGTCGCTGCGACCGGCAGTTTTGGCCTGCTTGATCTGATTGTAGACCTGACTGAGGTCGTAGCTCGCCGGGTCCTGCAGCGGCGGGTACGCCGAATAGCTCTCGAGTTCCTTCAGCCAGAGCGCCTGGCCGATGGGCAGCATGTTCCAGTCGTAGATGTAGGCTGTTGCAGGCGCGCCGATTGTGCCGCCCATGCCCATGAGCGTCTTGTATTGTGAACCAATCGAGGTCTCGAACGGGTCTCGCTTGATATTGACGACCTGGGCCCAGTGATAGGGAAGCGCTCCGGCGAGAAAGCCCGCCGGGTTGTCGGACACCATCGTGAAGTAGATCTTCCAGTTCTTGTAGCGGACCGCCGACGGATCCTTGCCCGAATAGTAGAAGAAGGTATCGCGCGACGACTTTTCCGAACGTCCGGAAAGGTACTCGGTCTGATCGACGCCATCGAGCGTGGTCTTCACGATGCCGGGATATTGGCCGGCCTCGATGCGCCGCTTCAGGTCGTCTCCCTTTGCGCCGCCCGCGATGTTGACAAACGTGGGCAACCAATCGAGCGCCGCGAAGATGTCGTTCTTGATTGTGCCGGGCTTGATGACGCCCGGCCAGCGAATGAGCGCCGGAGCGCGCATGCCGCCTTCCCAGGTGCTCAGCTTGCCGCCCTTGAACGGAGTGGTGCCGCCGTCCGGATAGGTGATGGTCTCGGCGCCGTTGTCAGTGGTGAACACGACGATCGTGTTGTCGAGTTGGCCCATGTCCTGGAGCTTCTTCAGCACATCGCCGATGTTGTCATCCATCTGCTTCATGCCGGCTTCGTTAAGGCCCCAATCCTTGCCGCCCGGCTCGCCGACCATGGCCATGTACTTGTCATTCAGCACTGTAGTTATGTGCATGCGCGCAGGGTTGTACCAGACGAAGAAGGGCTTGTTCGTCTTCTTCGGGTCGTTGCGATCGAGGAAGTCGATGACCTTGGCCGAGATTTCCTCGTCGACACCCTTCGATCGCTCGAGTGTCAGCGGGCCCTGGTCGATGCACTGCTGAGTCCTGGCTGTGCCATCCGACTTGCACGACAGGACGTTGCGCGGAGGCGTCAGGCAAATCGTCGTTTTCGGATCGACCGCGCCCGGTACCTCAGGGATGCCGGGGATCGGCGTATTCTTGCATGGCGGGGCAACCGTCTGCTGGGTCGGGGACTTGTTAAGGTCCGGGAAGCTCACGCCCTGCATCGCATCGAGGTGATACAGGTAGCCCCAGTATTCCTGGAAACCATGCGCGGTCGGCAGCGCGTCGGTGTGATCGCCGAGATGGTTCTTGCCGAATTCGCCGGTGTTATAACCGAGATCGAGCAGGAATTTGGCAAGCGCCGGGGTGCCGGGCCGCAGATAGGACGGGCTGCCGGGCAGTTGCGGAGGAATCATGCCAGTGCGCAGCGGATGCATGCCGGTGAAAAAGGCGTTCCGGCCTGCGGTGCAGCTCTGCTCGGCATAGTAATGCGTAAATATCGCGCCTTCATTGCCGATGCGATCGATGTTGGGCGTCTCGCCGACCATCAGGCCGCGATGGTAGATGCTCGGCTGGTAGAGGCCGATGTCGTCACCCATGATGAAGACGATATTGGGTTTCTGTGGCGGTTGCTGCGCCACCGCCGGCGTGCTGACCAGTCCGGACAGTGGCATCAACATCGATGCGCTCAACAAGACGGCGCAGGATCGCTTGAGACAACCGGACGCCTTGCTTGGCGGCGTTGCGGCAGAAGGCGGCTTGTCATTGAATATGGAATCCAACATGGCGTCGCTCTCCCTTTTATGATGCGTCAATGGCTCCTCGTCTGATGCATCGAAAGCCAAGGTGACTGGTGGAAGTATCGACCGGCTCCGCATGGCGCGCTGCCGGCCGGTAGCGTCGGCAGTAGTTCGGCGCGCACAAATGCGAGCCGCCTTTGATGACCTTGCGTGGAATCTTCACGTTGGTGGTTCGGGGGTCGTAGCTATCGGCCTCGCGCCCACCGCGCGGGTTCTCCGGGATGCAGCAGGCTTTTGGCGCATCGGCTTGGTGCCGCGGCGAGTACCAGTCGGCCGTCCACTCCCAGACGTTGCCGATCATGTCGTACAGACCGTAACCGTTCGGCGGGAACGCGGTGACCGGCGACGTGCGTTCGAAGCCGTCGGCATTGGTGTTCTGGCGGGGAAATTCGCCCTGCCAGGTATTGGCCATGTGACGGCCATGCGGCGTGAACTGATCGCCCCACGCGAACTCGGCGCCGTCGAGCCCGCCGCGCGCTGCAAATTCCCATTCCGATTCGGTTGGCAAATCCTTGCCAACCCATTTCGCGTAGGCGAGCGCATCGCTGAAAGCCACATGCACGACTGGATGATCGTCCAGACCACGAATGTTGCTTCCGGGTCCGTAGGGATGCTGCCATTGCGCGCCCCTGGCGAAGGTCCACCACTGGCTGAAGTCCCGGAGGCTGACCGGATGGTTGGGCGGCAAGAACATCAGCGAGCCCGCATAGACCATGTGCGGGAGCATTCCGGGATAGTCCCTCGGATCGGGCGTAATCCCGGCGACGGTGACGTGGCCGGTAGCCTTCACGAACGCCCTGAATTGCCGGTTTGTCACCGGATGACGGTCCATCCAGAAGCCGTCCACGGTGACGCGATGCGCCGGGGCTTCTTCCGGATAATGCCTGTCCGATCCCATGCGAAAAGTGCCGCCGGGTATCCAGATCATTTTATCGATATCTGAAGGATCGTCACAAATGGTGACACCGGACGCAAGCTTGGCCGCAGGGTGCGCTGTCATCAAAGCGTTACCTCCCAACCGATGCATCGACGTGCATCTGAGCGGAAATACCCTACGTAGGAGAACCCTCTGCCGCTATTGGACCGTGGTCCAACATCGGGCGCGGAATCTGTGCGGTCCCATCGGTAGCCTTTGTCGTGTCCGCGGACGGCGCAGCGTGATGCAGGCTTGCCCTCAGGGCCAATGTTGCGCCGTTGATTTTGCTGACAGAATACGACCCAGTTGGGCACCATCGATTGGATGTGAAACAGTCGAGCTGCAGCTCGTAGCCTTGAAGAGGTCAGAACATGATCAGCCTGACCGTTCGGCGGAAGATCATGGGGATCGCGGTCGCACTGATTGTGCTGATGGCTGTTACTGCCGTTCTGTCGATGGCGTCGGTCATACAGGTTGGCGACCAGCTGGATGAACTTACCCGGAGCTACATTCCTGCCTATGGCAATCTTGCGCGAGCCAATATTCGTTCGGTGGAGCGCGCGCTTGACCTCCGGCGAATCGTTATCGAGAAACTCCGGTCGCCATCGCATGACGTCGCGGCCATTCGCGCCAGGTTTGACGCAAAGGGAGGTGAATTCGAGAGCGAGATCCAGTCAGCGCGCAAGCTTATCGGCGGGCTGATAGAAAAGAATGCCGCCTCCGGCGATACCCGTTCGCTGGTGCGGCTTCAGACCCGTCTCGATGCGGCCGTTGACGATTCCCGGCGACATCTGAACGATGAAATCAGCCGTCTGCTGAATCTGCTGGGAACAGGCAACGCCTCAGCGATTGACGAAAGCCTAACCCGCGTGGATGCGCTCCGCGATGAACTCAACAGCAAGCTGGACGGGATCCGGGCAGACATGCTGGCGCTCCTGCGCGCGGACGCGGATCTGACCACCCAAAAGCAACGTCGTGTGACGTTGACAGCCGCGTTCCTGACGCTGCTTGCCGCAATCCTGGGACTGGTGTTCTCGCTGTTGGTCAGCGCGGGGCTCACGCGGCCGGTGCGGCGGCTACTCGAAGGCGCCAAGGCGGTGGAGGCCGGCAACCTGGATGGAGAGGTGCCCATTACGTCGAAAGACGAAATCGGACATTTGACAACTGCCTTCAATCAGATGGTGGAGCAATTGCGCCTCAAGGAGCGCATTCGCGAGACCTTTGGAAAGTACATCGATCCGCGCATTGTCGAAGGACTGATCGACCGGCCCATGCTGGCGGCAGAAGGGCAGCGGCGCGTCATGACCGTACTGTTCTGCGATGTCAGGGGATTTACCAGCACCAGCGAGGGGATGACTCCACAGGGTCTTGTGAAGGTCATGAATCGCTATTTCTCGACGATGTCTGCGCCAATCCGCGATCATGAGGGGATCATCGACAAATATATCGGCGATGCCATCATGGCGTATTGGGGCCCGCCATTTACGGATGACGCCGCTCAAGCGCGGCTCGCCAGCCTGGCTGCCCTGAAAATGCTCGAACTTGTTCCGCAGCTGAGAACCGAGCTTCCCGAACTGCTCGGCGTTCGCAGTCTTCCCAATTCATTCGATTTGCGGATAGGCATAGCCACCGGCGACGTACTCGTTGGCAGCATCGGCTCCGAACTGATGATGAACTACACCGTGATGGGCGACACCGTTAATCTCGCCTCCCGTCTGGAGGGCGCTAACAAGGAATATGGCGGCCGCATTCTGGTGTCGGAGGCAACCATCGCCGGCGCCTCCGACGCGGTGGAGGCGCGCGAGATCGATCGAGTTGCCGTGCTGGGCCAAAATCGGCCTCAAGCCGTATTTGAGATCATGGGGCGCAAGGGTGAGCTTTCGCCGGCGCAGCTTGAGCTGCGTGATCGTTTCTCGGAAGGATTGGCCTGCTACCGGCGCCGGCAATGGGATGAGTCCCGCCGCGCGTTTGAGGCGGCGCTCGCTATCGCCCCCAATGATGGCCCATCGATAACCTTCATCAGTCGTCTTGATAAATTGATCCTGCGTCCCCCCGGCGAGGATTGGGACGGCTCCTGGCGGCTTGAGCAGAAGTAACGCCCGAACGCGTAAGTCCATGAAAGACTTGATCGGAGAAAAAGCCATGAACCCAATGCCATTCGCCATCGTTGGCCTTTCGTTGTTTATCAACCCGGCATTGGCGCAGACGCAACCTCCGCCGGCGACGTCCGTGCCTCCCGCGACGGAATCCGCAGCCAAGGTTGCGTTTGGCGTTCTGCCCGGTCGCTGGGTCAGGTTGCAGGGAGGCTATGTGATCACGATCAATTCGGTAGACGCCGATGGTCGGCTTGATGCCAGTTATGCCAACCCAAGGCCGCTGCCCTTTCATACGGCCGTAGCTAGCAGCGATGGCAACAGCCTCAAACTTTTCTTTGAGCTACGCGCCGCCGGCTACAACGGTTCTACCTATACGCTCAGCTATGATGCGGCGAACGATCGGCTAACGGGCATCTACGATCAAGTCGTCGTCAAGCAGAAGTTCGAGGTTGTCTTCGTCCGCTCTAAACCGTGACGCATTGAGCAGGCGATCGTCTGGCAGCGGCCAATTGGCTACCATTTTGCGGGCGGCCACCATCCCACATGCGAGGCCGACCAGATCGAGCGGGCCGCTCAGGTGAAACGTTTCCCATTGATTTTGCTTATAAATTGCCTGTCGCGAAAGGAGGCGCGTGCTGCCAAAGCGTGGTAAGGTTGCATTCGACCATCCGAATGACCTACCTCCAGGCGGCAGTTCCTTTTGAAATTTGTACTGGTGTATTTTTGGCGTGGCGGCCTTTGCCGGAATGACAAGGACGCGCATAGTTTGGTGGAGCTTGGTGCTCCTTTTTCTGTTCGGCGCGGAATCTCGCGCCGCTGAGCCTCGACGCGTGCTCATGCTGCACGCTTTCAATTACACATTCCCCGCTACCACACTGATCGCGGACGGCGCTCGAAAGCGCTTGCTGGAACGCTCGCCACAACCACTCGAAATCGATGCAGACTTTCTTGACCTGGCGCGAAACACGGATGCCGAATACGAATCTCGGATAGCGATGTTTCTGCGGGCCAAGTACGAGAGACGCCCCCCTGACGTGGTGATAACGTTAGGCAGCTTAGCTCTGCCATTCATCGTCAGGCACCGCGACGACATCGCCCCAGATGCGCCTGTCGTATTCACGTCCGTATCCCCACAAAACTATAGTGCGTTGCGGCTACCGCCGAACATCACCGGAATAATTTCCGTGTTTAACCTGGACAAGACGCTTGCGCTCGCGGAGCGACTGCAGCCGGAAGCTAGCCGCCTATTCGTCATTGCTGGAAGTGGGGAGGTGGATCGGCGGTGGCAATCGACTGCTCGAAAAACCATCGAGGATCGTAAACGAAAATTCGAAGTGACATACCTGTTCGAGCATACCTATGCGAATCTGGTTGAAGAAGTGTCGAAGATTCCCCGTGATTCGATTGTGATGCTCCTGACGGTATTTGCCGACAGCGAAGGCAACGCCTTTGTCCCAGCTCAAGTGGCAGGTTCTCTGTCCGGGGTCTCACCGGCACCGCTCTACGCCCCCTATGACACCTATATTGGCAATGGCATCGTTGGCGGCTTTGTTGAGACATTTGAATCGGTTGGTGTTCGCGCGGCAGACTTGGCACTTCAAATCCTTGCCGGGAAAGACCCTGCCACGATCCCACCCCAAACAAATCCGGGACAGTCCTATCGAGTCGATCACAGGGCTTTGGCGCGGTGGAAGCTCCAGGAGAGCAAACTTCCTCCCGATACTGCTGTCTTGTTCAAAGAACCGACGATCTGGACCGAATATCGAGGCCCCGTCAATGCGGCTATCCTGATTGTTGCCTTGCAATCGTTGATCGTTGGTGCACTGCTGGTTCAGCGGCAGAGGCGGTTGCGCGCCGAAAATCTGCTCAAGGAAAGCGAAGAGCGGATGACGTTCGCCGCCGCTGCCGCCAATATCGGGCTTTGGCAATTTGACCGGCCTCGAAATGAGCTTTGGGCGACGGAGCATTGCAGGGCGATGTTTGGAATCGCGCGCGATGCGCCGTTGACCCGCGACGCGTTCCTTTCGGCCGTTCACCCCGACGATCTGCAAACTGCAACCCAATCGCTTAGAAGGTCATTGGAAACAGAGCAACCTGCCATCAGCGACGTCCGAATTGTGCTGCCGAGCGAGGAGGTGCGTTGGGTTCGCATGCGCGCCCGATCCCGTTCAGAGGGGGGCGGCCGATCGAATCATCTTGGCGGCATATTCATCGACATCACCGAACAGAAGTCGGCCGAGGCCGAGGTCGCACTGCAACGTCTGGAAGTTGAGCATCTGATGCGCGTGTCCGTGCTCGGCGAGCTTTCCGGATCGATTGCGCACGAAGTCAACCAGCCGCTCACTGCGATCCTGTCCAATGCGCAAGCGGCTCTTCATCTACTGGCGCAAGAGTCACCGGATGTCGTCGAAATTCGCGATGCCCTCGAGGAGATTGTTCATGAAGACAATCGGGCCGGCGAGGTTATCCACCGCCTCCGCGGTCTTTTGAAGAAGGGCGAGCGGAAAGCGGAATACGTCAATATCAATGACCTTGTCAGGTCGACAATCAGCCTGCTGAACAGCGAGCTGATCGGCCGCGATATCAACGTCAGGCTTGATCTGGAAAGCGGCGAGTCCTTGGCGCGGGGCGATTCTGTGCAGCTGCAGCAAGTCCTGCTTAATCTTGTCATAAACGCGATGGATGCCATGGCCTCGACCCCGACGGCTCAGCGCTCTATCCTCATCTCAACTCGAGAGGCCCAAAATGGAATGGTAGACGTTCTCGTGAAGGATCGGGGACACGGCATCCGTCCAAAGGAAAACGGCCATCTGTTCGAGCCGTTTTACACCACCAAGGACCATGGTCTTGGCCTAGGTCTGACTCTCTGTTCGACGATTATACAGGCGCATCAGGGGAGATTGACTCTGGCCAACGATGACGGCGGGGGGGCCATTGCAGTGTTTTCGTTGCCAATCCAGCAGCCGGCAATCGGTAATGCATGACGGAAAAATTCACGGTCTACCTGGTCGATGATGACTCCGGAGTGCTCAAGGCGCTGTCGCGACTGCTCCGCGCCAAGGGCCATGACGTCAAGTCATATTCTTCGCCGCAGGTATTCCTCGAAGAGCACGACGTGGCTGTTCCCGGCTGCGTCGTATTGGATGTTTCGATGCCCGGTCTTGATGGTTTGGAGATTCAGCGCGTGCTGACCGCAGCCAGCGGCTATCATCGTCCTGTCGTGTTCGTCACCGGCAAAGGCGACATTCCGACCAGCGTGCGCGCCATGAAAGCCGGCGCGATCGATTTCCTGACCAAGCCCGTAAAGGACAAGGATTTGTTCGAAGCCGTATCCCGTGCGGAAGCTAGGGACGCCGAGTCGCGTCGGCTTCATTTCGAGATGGAATCGATGCAGGCGAAGGTCAGCAACCTGACACCGCGCGAACGCGAAGTGTTTACGCATGTCGTGGCGGGACGGCTCAACAAGCAGATTGCCGGCGATCTGGGCACGGTCGAAAAGACCATCAAGGTCCACCGCAGCCGGATGATGGAGAAGCTGGGCATTCGCACCGTCGCTGATCTCGTCCGCATGGCCGAGAAGCTCAATCTGTCGAAATAGGGAACACGTACCTATTGGCCCAAGGGCCAACTCGACGGGCGCGCGGCGCAACCGCAATAGTCTTTCATGGCGGAAGCTTCCCCATGGATTGCTATTGTGGACGATGATCCCGCCGTGCTCAAGGCCTTGAGCCGGTTGCTGCGTTCGCACGCTTTTCGTGCCCGGACTTATGGATCGGGACAGGAATTTCTCGCGGCGTTGCCAGCCGGTCTTCCGGACTGCCTGATTGTCGATCTCCAGATGCCGGAAATGAACGGTTTGGAGCTTCAGCAGCATCTCGTAAGCAACGGCATAGAAATTCCGACAATCCTGATCACTGCCTATGACGACGCCGCGTTGCGCGATCACAGAGGGCTGGTTGCCAGCCTCCGGAAACCATTGCAGCAACTGGCCCTGTTTGAAGCTATCGACAGAGCGGTCGGCGGCTCGCGCAGCGCCGGGTAGAGAACCGTTGCAGGCATCCGCTTCATATGGGCGGACGAGAAGAGGAGGAGTGCCGAGATGCCTATTTCAATCTCCATGATTGTCGTGAGTTCGCAGCTCGTCGTCACAGTCGCCGATAGGGTGCCAACATTCGACATCGCCCGTAGCTGCAAGCTCGACGTGGCCGCTACGGCTGGGCTCTCAGTTGACCAGTCAGTAAAAAGCTGCGCTAGCGATGAAAAGAAGGCGCGCCAGCGCTTGGCGAGCCAATGGTCAAAGTTCTCTAGTTCCAGCAAGGCGGAGTGCATTCCGCAGGAAAGCATCGGCGGCACGCCGAGCTATGTCAGTCTCTTGACGTGCCTGCAGTTTGGGAAGTGAGCCCGCTGACGATCCCCGCGCTGGCATTGCTTCCAGGATCGTATGCCCGCTTATAGCCGAGAGGATATCGTCCTCTTTCGATTATGTCGTGCAGGGCGCTGGCAGGGGCCGCCAAGAGCTTCCTCGTGAAGCACGCGCGGCTATAAAACAAACTGCCGGGACACGAGTATCCACAAGGACTCTGGTGCCCGGTCTGTTTTGTTAGAGAACTTTTCAGAGCCGATCGAGCGGTGCAACGATTGCGAGCCAGGGGTCAATGACGGCCTCGCTTCCGCACGACCAAACGCTTTCGCTTTCGTTTCAACGCGTCTCAAAGCAAAACCCCCGGCGGTTTCCCGCCGGGGGGCTCTGTTAGGTCGTTAGACCGAGCTTAGAAGTTGCGCTGGGCGCGCAGCAGCATGGAGACGGCGCTCTGGTCCCTCAGCTCATACGTGGCCGCAGGCTTGGCAACGGTGGCAGGAGGGGTGATAAAGACAGTACCATCGTACTTCTGGTCCAACGTCGTCCAGTTGACGTCGAGGGTGAAGGCGAGGTTCTTCACCGGGGTCCAGACGACGGTGCCACCGATCACTGCGATGTTGAAGTCGGGGTTGCAGTTGCCGGTTAGACCAAGCTGCGTCCGGGCGGTGCCGCCGACGCCGCCGACGCCGCAGATCGCTGTCTTGGCAAGAGAGCCGTATTGCAACGCGCCATAGGCACCGTAGATGCTGCTCGACCAGTATGGGTCCCAGTTGTGGGTGAAGCCACCGCGGAAGCCCCAAGTCTTCACCGTTTCAAGACCGCTATTCGCAAAGCCAGTGGTGCCGCCGCCGCCGGTGAATACGGCATCATTGATGGCGGCGAACCCGAGGCTCTGGTACGCGATACTGCTGCCACCAAACATCGCGATGGAGGTCGGGAACAAGCTCTGGAAGTTATAGCGGCTCGCACCGTCCGTATAGACGGCCTGCAGGTTCAAGCTGTCGCCGGGTCCAGTCGGAATGTTTTTGATCGACAAAGCGCCCTGAAGTGCAAAGCCCCACTTATCCGACGGGTGACCGGTGGTCTCGTTAGCACCGTAGTAGCCAGCATGGTTGTCATGCGCCACTGCGGAGAACTGGAATAGACCCCAGGCCTGGTCAAGGCGGAACTGACCGACGATGTCAGGAGCAACCAGGGCTCCGGCGAGGCTGGACGCCCCGTAACCTGTGAGGAAGCTTACGGTGCCGTTGGGTGTTAGGCTCGCCGTCACCCCGCCCGGAAATGACAGGTTCGAGATGTTCGTCGTGTCGTAAATGGTCGGGTCCTGCAACGCGATCGAAGCCGACATGCCCTGGCCGAACTGCGCGGTATAGGCAACCTGGTTCACACCGGTGACGTGGTTGCTGCCGCCCGGAAGCGTATCGGGACCGCCAGCCGGATAGCTCTGCCACGGCGCGTCGAAGATCGAAACCGTGCGACCAAACGTGAACCCAGCGAACTGGATGAACGCGTGGTAGAGGCCGAGCGAGGCGCCGCCAATGGTGCCGGTCGTGCTGTTGTAAACCGTCGGCCCCCCGTTCGTTCCCGTGCCAGCACCGACATACTCACCACCGGTCCAGGTGAAGACCATGTCGGCGAAAGTGCGGACTACGCCGTACTCGGTCGCGGTGCGGGTATCGACGGTCAAATCCATACGAGCGCGGCTGGTGAAGTTATTGCGAAGCCGGTTCTGCGCACCATCCGGTGCGCCAGTCGGAAAGCCATAATCGTTGCCGGTGTTGACCGCAGTGTCGGCGCGCACGTAGCCGCCGAGCTTGATGCAGGTATCAGTGCCCGGCATGTAGTAGAAACCGGCACCATACAGGGAGCAGATCCTCACGTATTCGACCGCTTTGGCCTTTACGGGAAGATCAGCTGCCTGTGCCCCGCTCATGGCGACCAGACCCGCCGCTGAGCCGAGGATAAGGCTCTTAACCATCTTCATGTTAACCTCCAGTTGCTGCCCCGTACGAAAAGCCGTACAAAGCTGATAAAGACGCCCGTCGAAAACACCAAGGAAATCAACGGTTCCTCGTAGCGTGGGTGGACTTAAGCGAACCACCTAACGGGACGACCTCGGGATGCCCCCCTCCGTCGCACCGACACAATTACTGAACACATCTGCACACGCAACTAATGAACCGCTTCGGACCCTATCGCGGCAGCCGTTTTTGGAGATGTGTTGCACAAACAACACGCAACCGTGACCAGGCTTTTTCCGTAAGCCTCTGTTTCATCACGTTGTTTTGAATAAGCCCCATTTGGCGCCCAGATCATGGGGTGACGCGCCGAACGCCGGGTTTTCCGCTCACTCCGAGTCGACTCATGCCGAATCGACGAGGCGGCTTTATCGATCCGCCCCTATAAAGGAGAGAGCCGCGGTTTCGGTGATGGAACCGCTGCTCGCGAAATTCCCGCGGCGTAAGTCGACCGCCGAAGACTCGCGGCTGATCTCACCCCTTGTTTGCAAATTGTGAACGCTGCAGCGGGATTTGACGCCGCGGGCGGGCGGCATTGCCGGAACTCTTGGTTCTCATGCCGGGAACAACCCGATGCCCTGTGTCGCGCGCCGGTTTTCTCGTGTTACGCGGAATCCTAAGCTAGAGGTCCGCGGTACTGTTTCCCAGCTCCGGCTGTTCGTCGGTCTGGCTGGCTTCATAGCGGGGGCCGTGTGCGCTCGCGCCCGCGATGTGGCAAACCTCGCCCAAGACGGTTTCACCTTCCACGATGGGGGTCTGCAAGTCGGGAACGCGCATTGATTGCCCGACTGAGCAAACAGACGTTTGATGACGGGCGGCCGGATGATCACGGCCTATGCTCCAAGGATGCCATCCGTCGTTTATACCCTGCCCGCGGAGAGCACGAAGTTCTACGCTGGCTCTGGTGGCGGTGAAGCTGAGCGTACGGCGGCGCGGCGTGTAGTCGAACTCTCATCCGCCTCGTCCTCGTCATCACCGCCGTAGGTGAAACCTTCGGTTTCTTCGAACCGATTGGCGTCACGCTGCTTAAGGTCCAGCAGCTGCACGGAGTTGATGTAGAGGTTGATGCCGCCGCCGAAGCCCGTGTACGGGTTCACCGTGACGTCGAGCTTGATGGTCGAGCCACCGCCGATGATGACCTTCGCGGGCACCTTGCGGTTCTTGGCGTCGAACACGGGCGGGCGATCATCAGACGTTGCTTCCAGGGTAAGCCCGCCGGTCTTCTTATCTTTCTTCCACGGCAGCTTGCCGTCTTCCAGATCGAAGTCCTTCAGACACTGCTTCAGGAAGTCGTCGACCTTGCGGTGGTCTTCATCGTTGTACTTAACGCGAGTGATGAAGCGCCGCTTCTCGGCTCCACTCGGCCTGCCCTTCTTGTCGGTCGGCTGATATACGTCGACCTGATCGAGCTTCGGCCATACTGCGATGCCAGCAGGAAGGATAATCGTAACTTTCTTGGCCATGGGTGGTTAGTTGGTCTTTTTCTTTTAGATGTTTCCGAATGCAGGGGCAGTGATGGATGACCGCGCTTGCAGGGGGCGTTTCTGACGTCGCGGGCGGTTGCCGGACGGATGCAATCCGGCGCTGGGCTCAAGAACCTCACGGCATTTCAGCGGTGTCTTCATACCAAATAGGTCATTAACACTGACTTAGCGCGCGATCAATCCCGCCAAGAGTTCTTGCCACAGGCATGCCGCAGCATGTGCGGATACGCCTTTGAACCCCAGCTTCGCCTCCGTGCCCGCGCGCTCGACCATGCGGGCGCCTGCGGTGCTGAACGGTGCGCCGCGCGCTCGCCGCTGCCGAACTGATGACTGAGGCGTGCCCCCTTAGGCGGCGGGCCGCGCCTTCCGCGGCTGCAACGTGATGACGCAGGGCCAACGCGCTACGCTTGCTAAGGTTTGCGCCCGTCGCTAAAGCGGGCGTACCCTCAGGACGGAGTTACAGGCGGTACTGGGGGAACTTGCGTACCGCTTCAGCCAAGTCCTCCGGTATCGGTTTCCCGTAGGCACGTCCCGCGGTAGGCGGTGCATGGCCGGTAATTGCGTCGCTGTACTTTTCGGACATTCCAGAGCGTTCGGCACGTGCTTTGAAGGTGTGCCGCCATGCATGGTTTGGCCTAAGCTCGGGGTCGGTGATACCCAATGAACGTACCCACTGCCCCAGCCTCCCCCTCGTGCGCTCAGCGGGACTCTGGACCGGTTCAGGCCCGCCAGTTGCAGGGCTTGGCGTGTAAAATAGCGGCCCGCTTCCCATCTCGCCTACGAACTGGATGAAACCCTGCTCCACGAGGTGCTCGTGCAGTGGGACGGTGCGAGCCGTGCGCGTTTTGATTTTCCCTGCCGATGGCGAAAGTCTCGCGAAGTAATCACCGCCGCGTTTCTGAATGTCTGATCCTCGGAGCTGTGTTATTTCGCCTGGACGGGCACCGGTGTAAGCGCACACCCACGGAACCCATCGCCGAGCACGCTCGTCGACCGTTTTTGGATGCTCGTAAGCCAATGCGGCGCGTAGGATCACCTCAGCTTCCTCAGCTGTGAACGCCTTGGTCTCTCGTTCAGTCACCTTGCGGGGGACGCTGATTCTTACGTCTTTAAAGGGATTGGCTTTAATCAATTTCTCGCCCACACCCCACGCAAACACGGTTTTGAGCGCCGTTCTCCATACGGTTGCGACGGTGCCCGCGGTGCGCTTCCCGTCCATTAGGCTGTTCATCCATTCCTTCGCAGCCTCAACGGTTATGGTCGAAGCGTCCGAGAAGCGCGTGTCGGCCGTCTTGAACACCGTTGTCCAGCGCGCGACGGTACTGGGAGAGGGTTGAGCCGCCGCTACCCATGCTTCGAAGAGCTTCCAACATCCTATGGTCCGGTTGGCCTCGATCGAGCGTGAAACATACTCGGGGAATTGGTCCATTAGGGCGTCTGGTCCATAGTCACCCCGAGCTAGCCCTTCTAGCCGTACATAAGCTGCCAGAAGATTGTCCTCCACCGCATCGAGGAACAAGTTGCTAGCTTCAGACGTCAGAGGAACCCCTTGCTCGAGGAGGAAATACGCAGTCTTAGCCTCTTCGGCAATCACAGGTCTGATTGCGGCTCGGACTTCCGGGTGAGCCTTCCACTCCCACTCGGGGTCCCCCTTGGTGTCTTGATGATATTCGTCAGGAGCGTGCGGATAGATCACGTCCCAGACCAGATGATTACTCATTAACCTCCAGTGCTTCGGAGTGCGGAGGTCTGTCTCGTGCCTGCGTATAAACCAGCTATACCAGCGGCCGGCCAACGCATGGGCGTTCCGCCGCGTGAGTGGTTGAGCTTTGCCGTTCTTGCGCGCCCTAAGTGCGCCAATGCGGGTTTCGAGTTCGGCCAGCCACTCACCGCAGCGGGCCTTTGCTTCATGGGGTGAGCAGCCCGCGGGTAGGCTCAATTTCTCTTCCCAGCCGACACCATAGAGGCGCGCGTACTCCTCCCGGACGTCCATAGGGATGACTTTGCGAGCGGCGTAGCCCCCCGTCTTTTGACGTTTTAGTGCAACCATCAACGAAGCCATTTTGTACGACCCTTTGTATCTTAGGGCGACCGAATAGCCTTATCAATCAACAACTTATTGTTGCAATGGTGGTTTGGCGCCACGCGTCGTGGTTCGCTTAAGTCCCTCGCGTTGATGCGGGAGTGTCCGAAGGCGCGAAGCGACTAAGCGGGTTTTTTTAAGGGACAAGGGAACCAACCTAGGGTGTTTCACCCAGCGGATCCGGAACCTTCCCTACAGAGCAACTGGAGGTTAACATGAAGATGGTTAAGAGCCTTATCCTCGGCTCAGCGGCGGGTCTTCTCGCCATGAGCGGGGCACAGGCAGCTGATCTTCCCGTCAAGGCCAAAGCGGTCGAGTACGTGAGGATCTGCTCCCTGTATGGTGCCGGTTTCTTCTACATTCCGGGTACCGACACCTGCATCAAGCTGGGTGGTTATCTGCGCGCCGACACGATACTCGGGTCCAATAACGACTATGGCTTCGCGGGGGGCGTCACCGGTGCGCACAACCGCCTGAGCAACTACTACACGACTCGCGCCCGTATGGATATGACCGTCGATACGCGCACCGCGACCGAGTACGGCGTAGTCCGCACTTTCGCCGATCTGGTCTTCACCTGGACGGGCGGCGGCCAAACCGGTAGCAACCCAACAGCCTACGATAGCTTAGGGACCAACGCGACGATTGGCGGCGCCCAGCTCGGCGTCTACCATGCGTTCATCCAGTTCGCCGGGTTCACGTTTGGTCGGACGGTCTCGATCTTCGACGCGCCGTGGCAGAGCTATCCGGCCGGCGGCCCCGACACCCTTCCCGGTGGTAGCAACCACGTCACCGGTGTGAACCAGGTTGCCTATACCGCGCAGTTCGGCCAGGGCATGTCGGCTTCGATCGCGTTGCAGGATCCGACCCAATATGACACGTCGAACGTCTTTAACCTGACGGGCGCCACCGCCCTGAACTTGGTCACTGGCGTCTACGGCAACACGGACGTTGGCGGTACGCGTGCTCCTGACATTATCGGTCAGTTCCGCCTTGACCAGGCCTGGGGTCTATTCCAGTTGTCCGTCGCTGCGCACAACAACCACGTTGCCTATTACGGTTTGACCGAGCCAACTGGTCACCCGGACGACAAGTGGGGCTTTGCAGTCCAGGGCGCTTTGTCGATCAAGAACATCCCGACTGGCCCTGGCGACTCCCTCAACATACAGGGCGTCTATACGGACGGTGCGACCCGCTATAACTTCCAGAGCTTGTTCCCGCAAGCATTCGCGCTTTCTGGCGGCAGCGGCAGCGCGTACCAGAGCTTGGGCTTTGCCGGTCTAGCTGATGCTACGTTCACGGGTACTTCGTCGGCGAACGGCACCGGGCTTGAGACGGTCAAGACCTGGGGCTTCCGCGGTGGTTTCACTCATAACTGGGATCCCTACTGGTCCACCAGCATCTACGGTGCGTATGCCCAGTTGAAGTACGGTGATGCTGCCAAGGCGACGATGTGTGGCCCCGGGGGTACCGTGGTGACGTTGCTTGGCCTCACCGGCAACTGCAACCCTGACTTTAACATCGCAGTCATCGGTGCCAACATCGTCTGGACCCCGGTCAAGAACCTCGCCTTCACCGCCGACGTCAACTGGACGCAATTGGACCAGAAGTACTCGGGCACGATTAATAGCCCTGGGACACCAGCGGTTGCCAAGCCGGCAGCTCTGTATGAGATGAAGGACCAGAACTCCGTCAACGTGCTGCTCCGCGCTCAGCGCAACTTCTAAGCTCGGTCTAACGACCTGACAGGACCCCCCGGCGGGAAACCGCCGGGGGGTTTTGCTTTGAGATGCGTTGAAACGAAAGCGTTTGGTCGTGCGGAAGCGAGGCCGTCATTGACCCCTGGCTCGCATTCGTTGCACCGCTCTATCGGCTCTGAAAAGTTCTCTAACAAAACAGACCAGGCACCAGAGTCCTTGTGGAAACTCGTGTCCCGGCAGTTTGTTTTATGCCGCGCGTGCTTCACGAGGAAGCTCTTGGCGCCCCTGCCAGCGCCCTGCACGACATAATCGAAAGCGCACGATATCCTCTCGGCTATAAGCAGGGTACGCCAGACTACAGCTGCTTGTCTTGAGAACCTGTACGTTCAGGATCAGCAGCTGGCCGCCGCTGAGCGAGTGGACGATGCGGCGAGTGCGCAACCCATTAGGAACTCTTTGCAGCAAGCCGGGGCCGCAATGCCGAGCGATCAGCCAGCACGGCAGAGCCCGATGCGCCAGCCGGTACGCTGCAGCACCACATGACTACCTGCAATTGAAAAAAGACCGCATGCGGGCTCCCGAGGGAAACCTGTGTGCGGCCTGTGTGTTAGTTACGCCTTAACGAGGTAGCTTGACCTCCTCCGAACTGATGGACACCTGTAGTAGGCTCGAAGAGCCAGGAGGTGTCGGATGGAAGGACGTCGACGTCGGTCGTTTACGGACGACTACAAGCGGCAAGCGGTTGATCTGGTCGCATCGAGTGGCCGCTCGAT
>WNFC01012651.1_pt1 | contig 18278 bp, 23 predicted proteins | sample 5400541 | NCBI WGS metagenome assembly WNFC01 (sample SAMN13153342, study PRJNA577476) | soil metagenome | isolation source: 120 cm saprolite under Douglas fir tree site 2 hole 2 replicate 1 | place: USA:California | collected 2015-04-18 | reverse complement strand
GGTCCGCAAGTATGGTCACCTGCGGGAACTGACCCCTGCTAAGAAGGCCGCCTAGCGAACAGGAGCAGTGTGTCAGTTTCAGGGCTACACCCATAGACAATGGCCAAGATCCGTCCGATCGCTCGGGTTTCATCGACGAGCTTGCCGCCTTCTTGTTGGAGAAATACATCGCCCCAGATTGGCATGTCCCGGGTCCCATGCCCCTTCACCTCCTCGCGGCCGTCGATGATCCGATACACCTGCCAGAAAGGGAATGCGCCTTTGTTCTTTTTGCTTAACTGCGTCAGGTCCGTGGGTTTCACCGTGAGCAAGTTCAGAGTTGCCATGACACCCTCACCTTTGCCACCGCGTCTCTCCTTCCCCTGTCTTTGGCTGCATCCGTGCTGTCATGTGCCACCTCAAGAGGCGAGTTCGAATAGTTTGGCTATAGGGCTACTGTAGGAGGCGATGTATATGCTCAATAAAGTCAGGGATGTTGTCAAGCGGATTGTCGTTGGAGCTTCCAAAGAATGGTGTGAGATCATCCGGAATCGTCGGTTTTCCTCTCTCGCCTTCCCTCGGTCATCGCTCTCTCCTGCCTCAGACGTCTCCATGCGCTCATTGCTGGGCCATGCTGCCCTTGTCAGGGTGAGACACTGGAGACACTCGTGTGCTGCAGAAGCCGTAGGGATGGGGTAGCGTCTTCCTGCACGGAGCATAGCACCTGGGACTCTTGTGACAGACTGCCCGACTCCCCGACAACCTGTCCATGCCTGTGTGTCATGCGGTAACCTCGCAGTCTTCATATGGAGCTTCGCATCTAGGCTCAGCTCTAGCAACCGTCATGCCATGCCACGTGGTCCCTGCGCATAGCCAGCAGATGCTGGGTGGCATGGAACTTGCGTATAGTCCCTCCAGGAGGACATATCATGCAGTGGAAGCTGCTCCTACTTTTGGCATGGCTGGTTTGGGGAAGTGGAGGCTGTCTCAAGGAGGTAGCGGTCCAGACGGCGTCCCTCCCCAGTACTCCCCTGTGGGACGATGGGAGCTACATGGGGGTGAACGACGTTTCTAGCCCCCAATTGATCCGTGTCGCCGTGAATATCTCCAAAGGACGTATCGTGACCGTTCGCGTGCTGCAATACCCGGGCGGGCAGGCTTCGGAGGAGCAGGAAGGCTTACTGCGTCTGGTCGTCGAGTCGCAAACCACCGAGGGGCATGTCCCACGTGGCACGGGAAGCGAGCAAGACCGCCTGTTGCAGGCCATCGATGATGCGCTTGCCAAGGCACAGTCAGCTCCCCCATTGATGCCGTAGCCCAAGCCCAGGAACAACGCAACGAGGAACGAGTGATGCCTAGGAAGCCGTAGGGATACGGTATCTGCCATGGCGATGCCATGAGAGCCACAGCATAAGAGGGACCGTACAACTGCTGCACATGCATTGGCGTTTGCAGTACAACGAGCGAGGAGAGTCAGATGCCGAGCGCACATAACACACTGCAGTTTCTGAAAGTCGAGGATGTGATGACACAGAATCCCGTGACGATTGATATCACGGGCACGGTCCAGGATGCCGCCGACTTGATGGTTGCTACAGACGTCCGCCACATCCCCGTGGTGACGAAGGGCACCCTCGTGGGGATGATCAGCGATCGCGATCTGCGCAGCTACATGCTGCCGCGTCCAGAGCGGATTTTCCGTGCCGACGAGGCACGTGCCCATATGGCCGTCAGCGTCAGTGCAGTGATACCGTCAGATGTGATTACGGTGCGCCCTGACACGCCAGTAGTGGAACTGCTGGATATTCTGCTCGAGGGAAAATTGGGGGCAGTACCCGTGCTGGCCCCTGACTCCGGTGACCTGATCAGTATGGTCAGTTATATCGATGTGCTACGGGCAGTCCGTCCGTTCTTCGAGAAGTACGGCAGATGAAACCCATATTTTGCCCCTCGGGTGCGACTGGAGCCGCAAAAACAGCATCCGTTGTTGGCAATGGCATCAGGTTTGCAATCTTTCTGTGATGTGATGCGTGTATGCCTCAGCAATCTTTCAAGACAACGACGAGCAAAGGAAGAGCCATGGAAATTACCGAAGAACTCCGCACCTTGGCCAAACTCACCGCTGGGCCACTACCGGTCATCAGCGTGTATCTGAACACCCAGTGGCGTGATCCGCACCAGCATACACGCGCCGTGACCTTCTTTGAGAGACACCTCCACCAAGCGCGGGCCCTGGCGCCAGAGACTACCGCGGCACGCGAGAGCCTGCGCCGTGACCTCGAGCGTCTGACTCAATGGGGCCAGCACCATCTCCTCAGTCCAGGGGAGAGTACCATGCCAGGGATGGCCCTGTTCGCCTGTGCCGCAGCAGACTTGTGGGCGGAATGCCCTTCCCCACTCCCCTTTGAAGACGAATTTACCGTGGCTGACCGGCCCGTGTTGCGCCAGTTGGCTCGTCTCGATGAAGACTACACGAATGCCCTGCTGGTCTTGATCGATTCACGGGCCGCACGGGTCTACGAAGTCGTCTTAGGGGGCTTCCTCGCGGAGACCGATTTTGCGAGGAAGATGCCCGGGCGCCATAAGCAAGGAGGGTGGGCCCAGGCACGCTATCAACGCCACGTGCAGGCGCACATCGATCGCCATCACAAAGAGGTCGCAACCTATATCGCCTCCTATATGACCTCCCATCCGCATACGCACCTGATCATCAGTGGGCAAAACGACATCGTCGCGAGTTTTCGCCACTGGTTGCCTCCGTCCGTGCAAGCACAGGTCATAGAGACCGTGTCTCTCGATATGCACGACGACCGCCACCATATTCTGGAGATCGCCCAGGAAACGCTCCAACGGCACGAGCGCGAAGAAGAACTGGCGACCGTGGATCTCCTGGTGAACCGCGCTGGGCACGGAGGCCTGGCGGTACTCGGCCAGCAGGCAACGTTGGAAGCGGTCAATACGGCGCGCGTCCACAAGCTGGTCATGCAGAAAGATTTGCGCCGTTGTGGATGGCGCTGTCTCAGTTGTGGTGTGCTCACAGCAGAGACCCATCTCCAGTGTGTGCTGTGTGCTGGCCAGCTTACCACGGAGGAATTAGGGGAAGCTATGGTACAGGCTGTCCTCCAGGCAGATGGCTTCGTCGAACTGATTGTTCCTGATGTGCGCCTGGCTCCCTATGAGGGCGTAGGAGCCCTGCTCCGTTACAAGTGACTCTAGAGAGACGTACGCAGCCCTCCTGAAGGATACGGCATCTTCTATACCTACAGAGCCCTCCCACGCTCTAGGTCTGTAGAGCGTGGTGGCGCAGACACTCTCCGCACAAGAGAGACAAGGCAAACACAGCCGTACGGGACATGCCAGAGGCAAGAGGAGCACAAGATATGATGGTACCGATCTTCATGAGTGGTGTCATACTCGGCGGGCTTCTGGGAATACTGCTGGGGCCCCACATGTCGTAGTGGTGGCAGCGTTCGTGGACCAGCAAGCGCGACATCGATCGGCTTATCGAGCAATTCCAGGCGTTGTTCCGGCAGCTCGATCAGGGGAAACGTCTCTAGGGCATACGACCCCTTGTTGACTCCGACTGATACTTTCACAGGGTTGCAGCGGGGGCGATTGTCCGCTCTCTGTATGGCCAACGCAGTACGCTGCAGGTGGCTGGCTTCCACGGCAAGCTCGGCAGCCCACTCCCACAAGCGCGCTCATCCGCTGCCGTGCTGGGACAGGCGTGCCCGGGCACACCGTGATCACGTCTGCCGGCATGACCTCGGCTTTGTCGCTGCGGTGTGAGACAGAGCTTACTGCCCTCGCCTACAGCCGCATGCCAGGGAGGCACGTGCACCATAGTAGTTATCCCGACGATCTGAAGGAGCGGATGGCGGTGTTTGTGGAGGCGGTCGCCGAGCAGACACTCTCCTTAGAGACTGCGGCGCAGCTCAGCAGCGACGAGCACACCTATTTCCAGGCGCTCGTGGCTCTGTACCTGCGTGATCCTCAGGTGAAGCATCACGCCATTGAGACGGCTCTCAGTGAAACAGCCTCTGCACTGGCCGAGGAGATGAATAAACTGTTGGAGCAGCCCGCAGCCGTGCGTTTTCATGCGGTGGGAACCTGGACAGCTCGTGAGATCTATTGCCTCATCGCCTATGGCGAGGCAGAGATGTTCACCAGCTCCTATCGCGGTATCTTTGACCGCTTAATTGCCAGGATGCACCAGGAGGCCCTCACGGGGGATGAGCTGCTCCGCCAGGTGCATGACACGCGGTTCCGCGTCTTCATCAAGTCTGCGGCGGTGCTGAATCGGCTGGCGATGTTCCTGGCAACAATACCTTCACCGGTGGCGCGATGGTCCCTGCTCACACGCTGCATGAGCGACCTCGAGCGCGCCCCGGATGTGACGGTGCAGGCCGTCACGGCCGCAGACGAGCAGGGGAGCACTGACATCGATGACATCTTGCGTCAACGGCGGGTCACCCCTAGCGTGATTGTCCATCGTGGGCATAGTACCTATGTGGCGTGGACCCTCGAGAAGATGCCAGCGACAGCAGCTCTGGTCTATCTGGGCAATTGCGGTGGCTACACGCTCCTTGAAACCATCCTTAGGAAAGCTCCCAAAGCGCACATTCTGACCACGAAAGGCATCGGGACTCTTACCATCAATGATCCCCTCTTGGGTAGTGTTCTGAAAGTGGAGATAGTGGTTTCGTCCAAAGGTCTTACCATCAATAAAACAAGCGCTTATGGGAGACATGGAGTGACGCATCTCCACATTTAGAACACCACCCCCTCTTGAAGGCCCTCAACGATGACCTCCTCAAGAGCAAGGACATGACGTGGCAGAGCTTCTGGCGGCAAGCCGAGGCTGCACTTGGGAGGAATGTTCGGTTTGTGGACTATGTACCCCCAGACCAGAATGCTGGGGTCGTTTTTCTCACTGCCTATCGCAGCTTTATGACGGCATAGTAGGTATGCTCACGATTCTCCACTCTGTCCATAACGCTTGGCGAACGTAGGCAGGGCTATGCTTCGAGATGTCATAAGTACACGGCCGCTTTACCTTGGTGGAGTCAGTTTTGACACAACCATAAGAGATGGCAGGTACCGCGGCGTCAGGGCCTATCTCCCTCGCAGTAACCCCCGTGCCAGGGTGAGCAAGAAGAGGAGCACAGCCAGGGCATTCAACAATCCACCCCACTGGCGACCTGACCACCATCCCTGTAGGTCTCCTACCACACGGAGCAGCAGGGAGACATGCAGCAGTAGCAGCGGCACATACAAGACTGGCTGATACGGCGACGTGGTCCGGCCCAGGATAGCAGGGAGAATAATGGGGGCATGACCAAAGATCATCGCGAAGACAAAGCCCACAAAGACCGTGTGCAGCATCGCATCGTAATACGGCCCAGCCAGGACACTGGCAAAGCGCCACGTGAGCACGCCGCCCACCCCCAGCCACGCATAGCCAGACAGTAAGGAGACGGCAATGAAGCGCGTTACTCCCGTCTGCCACACTGTCCGTCGGGCAATGTCGTACTGCAGCAGCCAGCACGCCAGGGCCACCATCCCTACCCCGGTGACCTGTCCACCAGACGCAAAGCCTGTCGCCAGGAGCAGGAGTCCAGCCAGAAAGACGCTCACAGCCAGCAGAAACAGGACGTAGTGCAGCCCAGACAGCCGCAGCAAACGGCTCAATTCCAGGCGCTCCCCGGCGATGGTCAGCACCAGGAAGCCGCTCCACCACGGGACCACCCGCGCCACTGGCCACCCCGCCAGCCAGCATTCGTTGCCTACCAACCAGAGCAGCGCGCCGAGCGCCATGGTCACGGTGGCCATGGTACATTGCCGATGCATGATAACCACAAACATAGCCACCAGTCCCAGGCTGCCCAGCGTCATCAACGGCGGCGCCGGCAGCCCGGTGAGGAGGGCGAGTGTGCCCACCGCGGTGAGCAGCGGGGCCGCATAGGGCCAGCAGCCCCCCAGGGCCACAGCCCGCTCGACGCCAATGAGGGTGCCAAGAAAGCCACACACCATCAAAGGCCCATGGGCTACGACGAGGGTCGGCCATGGTACAGGCCAGGCCCAGCCTAACCGTACCAGCCCGCCCCACAGCGCCGTCAGGAGGGCCAACATGCCAAGCGCCATGAGGGGAAAACGGGTTTTGCTGAGCATCTGCACTACCTTCCACGCGTTGAGAATATGTCCCAGGGGTCCACGCTCAGTACCAGAGCCGCGTGTAGAGGTGCGCTAAGCTCTGGACGAGATGCGAGGGGTGCGGCAAGATCTGATAATGGCCCGCGCCAAACATCTCAGGCAGATACAACTTCGCCTGGACGTCAACCGCCAGGGCATAGGTGTGAATACGCCCCTGTCCGGCTTCACGGATGGCTTGCCGCACGTCGGCGATGCCGTAGCGGCCTTCATAACGGTCGTAATCGGTGGGTTTGCCGTCGCTGATCACCAGCAACAGTTTCTGGGCAGCTTGCTGCTGTTGGAGCAGAGCGATCCCGTGGCGAATGGCGGGACCAATACGCGTATACCCTGTGGGTTCGACACTGGCCAGGGTCGCCTTACACTGGGGCCACGGCTCAGCAAAATCTTTCAAGAGGACGAAGCGACAGTCCCGTCGCGTGTAACTGTAAAAACCGCCAATACCTACGTGATCACGGTACGAAGATAATACTTCTCCCAACACGAGCAGCGATTCCTTGGCCACATCAAGGACACGATGGCCTTTGATCCACGCGTCAGTTGAAGCGCTGAGATCCAGGAGACACAGGGTGACAAGATCGCGCCGCTGGCGTCGCCGCACGAGATAGAGCTTCTCGTCCGGTTGATGACCACTGCGCACGGTGGCGTAGCGGTCGATGAGGGCGTCCATATCCACTTCCCCGCCATCAGGCTGGCGGTTCTTGAGCACACGCACAGCACGCAGACGGTCGAAAGCCGTCCGCAGGTCACGCACGTGTTTGGCGTGTTTGCGCAACACGGCTGCAGCAGAGGTACTGCCGGAGGAGGGCGTGGCGAGTCGGGCGGGACGGGTCACAGAGACACGACACCAGGCGTGTTTGTAGCGACGCGCTGTGGCGTCCCACTCGTCGTAGAGAAACCTGGTAGTGCCGGAGGTTTCGGCGGCTTCGACGTCTCTGACCGCCACGTCCAGGGTCACGTCAGCCCGGTATATGGACCGTGTCTGGGTGTGGCTCCGCACGACGTCGCGCAGATCCAGTGCGTCAAGCGCCTCGGCATGCAGGGCGAGTGCATCCGCCCCATCTGGGGTGCGCGTCACGCCGCAGAACTCTTCGACAGTTTCAACCTTTTCGAAGGTATGGACGAGCACGTCGTTGTCGATGTCTTGCTGATTGAGTTCGACCCGGCGTACCTGTTCTTTCGCTTTGCCACGCTGCTCCGTGCCGGTGGGTAAAGACGTCTGTGGCACGGTCTCCCCAGGTTCTTGTAACGCCGGCCATGGTGGCGCGGGCATGAGTTGTCCCCACAGCATGACAGGAGCGACTGGCGCGGCGTCCTTCTGCGCAGCGCTCCGGAGCAGGCTGGCATACAAGGTGTGTGCGGCTGCGCTCCCATGACCCTGCCGGGCGAGCGTCACACTGCGCTGCAACCACTCCCAGCCCGATTTGTGCTCCCGCTCCTGGTCGCGCCAGACCTCCCGGTCACGGCCTAGGAGCACCTGCGTGAACGCCTCAAGGAGGGCAGCAGGCGTGGACAGGGTCAGGCAGGGGGGACGACCACGCAGCACGAGTGGAAAGAAGCGCTGGCGGAGGGCTCGGGTCATGGGGAGTTCCGCTTCCAGCGCCGCGAGTGTCCGTGGGACAGCGAGGAGCGTGGACAGGGTGGTCAATTCGACAACTTGAATATGCTCCGCGGACAGGACACACCCGAGTTGGCGTGAGGTCACCGTGTAGGCCACACGATAGAGATAGGCCAGCGCATTGGTCTCAGGGTCCTCCGCAAAGCTCATCGCGCTCGGCAGGTAGAGCACGTCGCCGGCAAATCCGCCAGCATGTTCCGCTTCCTGAATGTCCAGGGGTGCCCCGCTCAGCGCGCGGGCGACCAGGGTCAAGTGCGCTCGGATATCAGCCAGGCGCACCCCGCGTGCCAGCGCCGCCGCGGGCGCTCGATCACGCCAGACGGCGCGTTTCAAGCGCAAGGCGAGCGTAAACAGGGCTTCGTCGAGACTCATAAGATGAGCGCCGCAGTATCTTGCAAGGCCATGATGGTCTCGCTATCGTCCGTTAAGGGTTCGATGACACCCACGTGGCAGGCGGCTCGAGGCGGCATGCCGGCACGCATGAGCTGTCCGGCATGGATGAGCAAGCGTGTCGACGCGGCGGCCGCGAGGCCGAGCTCCTGGAGATGGCGTACCTTCGTGGCAAAGGTCACCAGCCGCCTGGCCATGGCCAGATCCACACCACTTTCATGCGCCACGATTTCAGCTTCGATGGGCGGGGCAGGGTAGTGAAAGCTCAGACCAACGAAGCGCTGCCGCGTCGACGGTTTTAATTCTTTGAAGCTCCGCTGGTACCCGGGGTTGAAGCTGATCACCAGCATGAACTCTGGCGGGGCGGTGAGCGTCTCGTTGCGGCGATCCAGAAACATCTGCCGCCGGTGATCGGTCAACGCGTGCAAGACCACGATGATGTCTTCCCGCGCTTCCGTGACCTCGTCCAGGTAGAGCATGGCGCCTTCGCGTACCGCCCGGGTCAGCGGACCGTCCTGCCACACGGTGTCGCCACCCTCGACGAGGTAGCGGCCCAGGAGATCGGTGGCAGAGGTGTCATCATGACACGCCACGGTGCACAGGGGGCGCCCGACGTCAGCCGCCATGGCCTCAACAAAGCGGGACTTGCCACAGCCTGTGGGGCCTTTCAGCATAAGCGCGAGCTGGTTGCGATAGGCATGCTGAAACACCTCGACTTCATGGTGGATTGGTCGATAGTAGGGTCTGGTCATCAGGCCACCTCGGCGGCTGCCGGCGCATCGACCTCGCCTCTCGGCAGACCCGATCGCACAAACGTATACACAAAAGCCAGGATACCAAGCGTAAACAGGCCGGCGGCCAGGATCAAGCCAAAAAAGTGTATGGCCAGCTCGTGTTGTACCGCCAGAAAGTCCATCCCGACCCGGCGTTCGAGATAGACTTGCGTCACGCCCGCCACGGCAAAGGCTCCGGTCATACTCACCATGCCAACGTTGGCGGTCCAGAAGGCAAAGGCGGCTGCCCCAGTCTCGTAGAGCTTGCGTCCGGTCAGGAGGGGCAGGCAGTAGGAGATCATGGCCAGGACGATCATGGCATAGGCTCCCCAGAAGGCCAGGTGCCCGTGCATCGCCGTGACCAGGGTGCCGTGCGTGTACAGGTTGACCTGGGGCAAGGTGTGGGCGAATCCGAGGAATCCGGCCCCCACCGCCGACAGGATGGCACACCCCACGGTCCACTGTAGGGCGATGGTATTGGGATGCTGACGCCCGCCGCGCTTCACCATGGCGACGACATACATGGCCATACCCAGGAAGGCGAGCGGTTCCAGGGCGCTGAAGATGCCACCGATCCACAGCCAGTAGCGCGGTGTCCCAATAAAATAATAGTGATGACCGGTGCCCAAAATACCAGAGAGAAACGTGAGACCGACGATGACATACAACCACTTTTCCACCACCTCGCGATCTACTCCCGTGAGCTTAATCAATAAATACGACAGGAGCCCTCCCAGGATGAGTTCCCAGACGCCTTCCACCCACAGATGCATCTGGTTCGTGGTATCGATCATGCCGGGCAGATAGAGGAGAGCAGCGGAGAACAGGCCGAAGAACAGGATGAGGCTGGTGGTCGTGCGCCGCCGACTCCTGAGCAGGGTCATGCCAATGTTGAAGATAAAGAGCAGTACATCGACCACGACTAGATAGTCCAGTGGACGCGGGATTTCGAGAAACTTCCGGCCTTCCCACCAGTTCACATGAAAGCCGGCGAGCGCAATCACACCCACGACGACCAGGCCAACAAGTTGCACCAGGGCGAGCGTGGGCGAAAACAGTTCGCGTCCCGTCTCGTCAGGAATAATGAAGTACGCAGCGCCCATAAAGCCGCACAGGAGCCACACGACCAGCAGATTGTTGTGGCTCGCCCTGGCCGTGTTGAATGGGATGTAGTCGTGCAGGCCGTCATACCCCATATGGGCAAAGGCCATGATAAAGCCGTAGACCATTTGCAGACACAGCAACAGCATGGCCACCGCAAAAAAATAGTAGGCAACCCTTTGTGATTGATAGTGCATGTGGCTCTCCTTCCCTCCTGCCCTCTTGCTCCCCATCACGGCAGCGGGGGCAGAGGGCAGCAGCAGGGATCATGGTGTAGATGGTTCGCGCTGCTTCATGTTTGAGAGGAATGAAGCCAGCTCGACGATATCCGCTTGCGTGAGGGGCAGTTTCGGCATGAGTGTCCCGGGCTTCAGTTGCTGCGGATCGGTAATCCATGCCACCAGGTTGGCATAGGACCGGCGATTGCCGACGCCGTCAAGGGCAGGGCCGACAACGCCTCCCTGTCCTTCTAGGGTGTGGCAGGCAATGCACATCTGGTTAAAGATCTTGGGCCGTTCAGGACTGGCAACGACCTGCCCGGTCGCCGGGGCTGGCACGGCCACGGGGAGCAAGGTCGGTTTGGGGGGAAAGCCATTCAAATCCATGTCGCCAATCCATTGCAGAAAGGCCACCAGGGCAGCGATTTCGGTATCCGTAAAGGTGTATTTGACCATTCTCCGCTGCCCGGGATACATCGCCTGCGGATCGCGTAACATCGCCTTGATGAACTCTGGCCCACGTCGCTCATAGACCTTGGTCAGCTCAGGGGCGTAGTAGGCGCCTTCGCCTAACAGGGTGTGACACCCCATACAGTTGTTACGCTCCCACAGGTGCTTGCCGTGCACGACCTGCTCTGTCAGGTTCTGCTGGTGCGTCTGTGCCGGGACGCGTCGTATCGTGTCCATGGTGAGGAGCAGAAACGCGGCTGAAAAACCGAGAGTACCCAGGAGAAAGAAGGCCCGGGCGGCTGATTTCGAGAGCATAGTATTCCTCCTCGCGCCTTGGAGTCAGTCCTGCACTGCCCGACGCATGGCTTCGAGGGTTGACGCCATGTCCTGTTGCAGTCCCTCGTGGCGGTGCACCATCTCGCCGGCCTTGTGCAACACGGTGATCACATGCGAGTGGATGAAGCCGCCACTCTGGTCGCGTTTGTACGTGATGCCGAGGAGCGTCGCGAGTTCCAGCACATCATCAGGATGCCCAGAGAGGAGCCACCAGGACAGGAGATCGAGATGCATCCTGGCGCTGTATGCGCTGAGAACACCGGGTGTATCCCGTGCTGGATCAACGGTGACCAGCACGAAACCAACATGGGGGCACGGCTCTGGAGGCAGGGCTGCTTCAATGCGTTGCATGAGGCCGACGATGATCGGACAGGCGGATTCACAGGTCGTATACACCATGGCGAGCACCTACACCTTACCCTGCAAATGCCCTAAACGCAGCGGCTGTTCGGTCGCTGGCGTCCACCTAGACTCTCACTGATAGACGGACCGAGCGCTAGACGCCGCAGCCGGGAGTTCTGCGTGACCTGCGTGGCCCACCTGATCGGTCACAGTCGGAGCAGCTGACCACGCGCCGCGGAGCCGGCATCCTACCAGAACGGCACGAGCGCTCAACCGCCAGCACAGCTTCGTGGTATGCAAAGCTCACCTATGCCTCTGTGCAGAAAAGAAGCAAGGAGAATGCCACGCGTGCCAAGGTACGCAGGACCTTATGCATCAACCACGTGCATCGAGCGTGTATGACAGAGACGAGACGGCGTATGACATCTTGTCTCCTGCCTGTGACAGAGTGTCAGAAGCAGGACACATACTCCAGGCCGGCGCCGGCGTTCTCTGGCGCCAGGTGACCCCTCCAGGCGGCGTCCTATGCTCTCTGGCGGCTGGCATGGGTTTTGCTCCAGGGGGAGGCAGCACTGCACTCCAGCCGTGCATCCTAGACCCATCACACAGGAGGAGAAGGCATGCAAGTACGTGAGATTATGTCGAAGGACATCGAGGTCGTCGATCGCAATGACAACCTGCGGACCGTCGAAGAACGGATGGTGACCAAACAGCTCCGGCACCTCCCAGTGCTGGAACAGGGCGAGGTCGTGGGTATGGTGACGCAACGCGATCTGTTCAAAGCCGCCATGTCCTCCACTATGGGCTATGGCGAAAAAGCGTAGCAGGCGTATCTCCAGAGCGTGTGTGTGAAAGAGATCATGACCTATCCTGTCGTCACGGTCGCCCCGGACACCTCGGTGGCGGCAGCGGCGGACCTGCTCATCACTAAAGGCATTGGCTGTCTGCCCGTGGTCGATAACCATCAGCTCCTAGGCATGGTCACCAAGACCGATCTCTTACGCTGCCTCCATGGCCTGGAGGCAGCGTGAACACGATGACTTCAGAGCGTGGAATAGTCCACATGGCCCTCTCGAGAAGGAAAGGCCTATGCAGGTCAAAGACGCTATGCGCACCCGCGTCACGACGGTCCCCCCTGACGCACTGGTCAGCACCGCCTACCAGCTCATGACGATGCGCGCGCGTAGGATGCGTCACCTGCCCGTGGTGACGCGGCACAACGTCGTGGTGGGGATGCTCACCGATCGCGATGTGCGCCAGGCTGCAGCGTCCGATGCGCCGTCTCTGGCCGAGCACGAGTTGCTGTATGTGCTGAAAAAGCTGCGCGTGCGAGATATTATGACCCAGAAGGTGGTGACCGTGCGCGGCACCACCTCCCTGGTGGAAGCCGGGCAGCTCTTCCTGCAGCGAAAATTTGGATGCCTCCCAGTGGTCGGCGACGACAACCGGATCGAAGGCCTCTGCACCCTATCAGATCTTTTACGTGCCTATGTAGCACAGCACGACACCGGAAGGGACGTCTGATGCACGTGAGTGTCATGATGCACAAGCAGGTTGTAACGGCCACGCCTGAGATGACATTGGCAGAGGTACAGCGTCTCATGCGAGACCATCATATCCGTCATGTGCCGGTGGTGTCTGGGAAGCGGCTGGTGGGCCTCATCACCGACCGTGACGTGCGCGAAGCGTCCCCCTCACCCGCCACCACGTTGACCAGAGGCGAGATTGCGTATCAGATGGCGACGACATCCATCAAGCAGTGCATGACGACAGACATCGTGTGGATCGAGCCTGACATGGACATGCTACGGGCCACACGTCTGCTGCTGCAGCGACAATGCGGCTGCTTGCCGGTGGTGGACCATGGCACTCTGGTTGGCATCATGACCGAGATGGACTGTCTGCGGGCGTTTCTCGACGCGACAAGTGACTCCTAGCGTGAGGGTCGGCAACGATGGACGACCATCCCAAAGGCACACGGAGCGCTGCGCGAGGCATGGTAGGGCCCATACCTTGGGGCATTACGCGCGCATCACGTTTCCACGCTCGCTCATATTGGATTCCAGGGTCGTGGATTTGAGGATGGTGTATACTGACGCCGTCCCATTCCACGATCTCTGACAGGAGTCCATCGTGCAGGTCAATATCAAGAATCTCGTTGATGATGTCCAGTGTTATCAGACCGTCCGTGAGCTGCGCTGGCCAGATGGTATCACCTGCCCATCGTGTGAGTCCAACCAGGTCATCAAGCGCGGCTTTGATGACACGGAGCCGGCCCGTCAACGCTATGCGTGTCACGACTGTGACAAACGCTTTGATGATTTGACTGACACCATCTTTGCCGGACATCATCAGCCTCTGAAGGTGTGGATATTGTGTCTGTATTTCATGGGACTGAATGTGTCAAATGAGCAAATTGCCCACGAGTTGTCCATCAATGAGAGTGATGCATATCAGATGACGACTGCGCTGCGTGGTGGCATTGTAAAAAAAAGCCAGCAGTGATCCTCTCCAACGAGGTGGAGTGCGATGAAGCCTATGTGGTGGCCGGTCATAAGGGACAGCCGGAAGTGGTCAAGAGCAAAGAGCGAAAAGGCCGTCGACGCCGACTCAAAGGTAAAGGTGGGCGAGGCACGATGGAGAAGGAAAGACCACCAGTCTTTGGGATGATGGAGCGTGGCGGTCAAGTCGTGATCAATCTGCTCGCGAACGTAAAGCAAAAGACCATCGAGCCGTTGATCAAAGACACCATTGATCCAGGCACACTTGTTTATACAGATGAGTACAACATTTATGCTCGTTTGCAGTCCTGGGGATACGGTCATAAGAGTGTGAACCACGGCCGCGGCGAGTTCGCTCGAGATGAAGATGGCGATGGCTTGTGTGAAGTCCATGTGAATACGATGGAAGGCTTCTGGTCGCTGTTGCGCAGTTGGCTTCGTCCGCATCGGGGCATTTCACAAGAGAAACTCCCGCTCTACCTGGGGTTCTTTGAGTTTGTCCATAACGTCCGCAAGCGAGGTAAAGCGTTGCTGGGCTCGCTCATTGAGCTACTCGTCTCAAAAGACCCCGGAATCCAATAAGAGCGTGCATGGATAGCTTTATTGAAGAACCGCTTCCGTCCACGTTTAGGGGTTTTGCGATTGCGTGGGTTTTCTTTGATGTTCGGCATCATGCCCGCATTGAAGATGAGCTTCCGATTGTGTCTGGAATCAAAACCGCCATCGAGGTTGAGATAGGCACCTCTCAGGTCCACACCCACCTCTTTGGCCACTTGCTTCAACGCCGTCAGCCCCTCCGGCAACAGCACCATATCCGTTTCATTGACGGGCGCCACGGGGACGGGAGCTAAGACATACCCATGATTGTCGATGATCGCGATGACTTTCTCGCCCTTCTCGTGTTTGTGCCCCGAATACCCAATGCCATCCCCCCTTTTTTGGGGTGTGTCCCACCTTTTACACAGAGCGTTTTGAACAGGGCTGTACGGCTGATGATGTCCACCGTGAGCCGAAGTTCGCCCATGTCTCCTCATGGGGGCACATAGGTATTTATCCTAAATAAAATCAGCATGTTAGTGATAAAATCTCAAAACCGTCTCAGAAGTTCGTGTAAAAGGTGGGACACACCCTCGCCTTCGGTGTTTCGGAGTTCAGGCGGCCGGTGAAGCTGATCGTCGATGGCAAAATACAGCTCGCGAATTTTTATCTCCCATGCATGGAGGTCATCCACCGAAAGGTCGCCTTCTTGCTTGCGCATCAGGCGTCGAAGCTGCATGATCGAGGGCTTCGAGGCCGGTGGAATCAGGGTGGAGCCACACCCCATCAGGAGACCCACGTGGTCGTACTGAATCACCCGGCCAAATAATATATCGCCGCGCTGGCAGATCTGGGAACCCAAATGCTCGATGACATCCACCTCCTGCTCCAACACCAGATCTCGGAGCCGATACCCTTGGCCAGGCTCGCACGTCATCACTTCGTGAAAGCTAAAGGGCTGGCGGGTAATCAACTCGATCAGTCGGCGCTCTCGATCCGACACCCGCTTTGGGGCGCGTTGCAGATACGATTCGGCAATGGTTGGGAGGCACGAGAAATCGTCCTCCGCCTCCTCCGCCTTCGGTCTCCAGTTGTATAAATACCAGGGGAAAAAGGCCTGGTTATGAGGGGAGGCAGCATCGAAATCGTCGAGGTAACCCTCAGCATAGGCTTTCCATGCCACTTCAAAGCCTTCGTATCCATAGAGACGCTTGGCGTGTTTGAGAAGCTCGTGCGTGAGTTGATCATCAACCCGTCGCAGTTGGCGCCACAGGAAATCGTCTGGTTGCGTCACGGGTTGATTCTGACAGCACTGTTTATACTTTTTCCCACTGCCGCACGGACACGGCTCATTTCGTCCAATCTTCGCCATTGGCCTCTCCCCACCTATGGTTGCCGATTCATCCAAGAACGGTCGGTTTTACACATTGGGGTAGTGTCCCTCCGTAACGTGTATGAAACGGGTCAGATTCACCCGGATTGAGTGGTAAATCTTCAACCTATTGATATTACGAAGGTTATTTTGGGGCGGATCATACGACCAAACGTCGTGTAGAAACGGGAAATCAAGGAGTGAGCTGCCCGCAACATCTGCGGCCCATCTGTCCACCACTAAAATCGTCCATGCAGCCCAGGGCTGCACCCCCACCGCATGAAAACAGGCCGAAACGGCATTTTCGTAGGAATCCGATGGAATGTGCTTCAGCTCACTTGCGGTCCGATCCCCGACTTTGCGCTGATACCACTGGCGGAAATGACTGTTGGCGATACCACGAGTGCTCTCGTCAAGGCGGCGCACATCGGTATCCCAGCAGACGCAATCGATGAACAGCGCCAGGAGCTGGGCATGCTTGCGGATCGTTTTGGGCGTATACTGCTGCGCCAACGTCTGGGTACAGTCGTGGGCACAGCGCTCCAGCGGCGTGCGCAGCGGCTCCTTGTCTTTTTCAAACTGCCCCAGGGCGTGGAAGTAGGCTTCCATCTGGTCCCCTGGAATGGCGAGCTTGCCGCGAAAAACGTGTGCCATCGTTGTCTGTCCAGCCGTGCTCCGCGTCGGGCGGAGGGGTACAGCCCCATGATGACTGATGTCTCATGGTGACATTGTGCTCCGCACGCCACGACAAAGCAAGCTGTGCCCGGGCGAGACATTGACGGGCATCACAAATGGAAAGGAATGCTATGGCGACGCTCAATCAGACCGCACTGCCCTATCTCGAACTCCTGAACACGATTGCCTCAGGGGAAAGACGCGCGGGGGTGTTTCTCCAAGCCTGGGCCGATACAACGCCGGACCCCGAGTTGCGCGCGTGTCTCTCCATGGTGGCCCCCCGCGAGACCAGCCATTACCAGGTGTTCAAGCGGCGCATCGAAGAGCTGGGGTACCCCTGGACGGAGACCCAGGACCCGGACTTCGACGAACGTCTCAAGGTGAGCGGCTCCGATAGGCCCGACGCAGAGAAAATTCGCTGGGCAAAGGCCAGGCAAGCGCAGCGGCGGGGTCCCACCATTCGCGCACGGTATGAAGCCGCGATCGCCGATGAGACGGTCGACCCGCTCACCCGCTCCCTCCTGCGGTGGTTTGCGGATGTCGAAGCGGACTCTGGCGCCCGTCTGCGTGCCATCTATGACCGCATCGAGGCCCAGGCCGGGTAGACAGGCGCCAGGAGCGGGCGCGATCAAACAAGGAGGGTTTCAATCAAGGGTAGTGTTTCAAAAGTGGAGATGGCGATTCCTGTGGCTTTGATCTACAAGGTGTTATTGCCATCTATATCCACGTTTGAAACACCACCTGGTACGCTTCCTGACCGGTGGTAATAACCAATGGTGTTAGTTTCTAATAAACCTCTCGAAGACTATAGAACTGTAAAAACTAATAGTACGTATTTTTGAGCTTGCAGTCGTCCGACGACTCCGCCACGCTGGTCTGGGTGACATCTTTCCCCTGAGAGGAGAGCCGCATGATCACGGTGGAGTTTATCACGGCATTGTTCTACGAGGTCGATGAGCAGCTACGCGCTATCCCCAAGCACCCCGAGGCCCACCTCTGGCCCAGTGAGGTCGTCACCTTGGGGCTGCTGCATGCCCTCAAAGGCGGGGGCAACCGGGCGTTCTATCGGTGGCTGACGCGTGACTATCGGCCGTTGTTTCCCCGCCTCCCCGAGCGCACCCGCCTCTTTCGCCTCTTCACAACCCATCAGGACTGGACGCAGCTCTTCCTGGCCGCCCCAACGGTGCTGGGGGTCATCGACACCTATGGGATCGAGTTGATCCATCCCATGCGGGAAGGCCGCAGCCCGCAGCAGATCGGCCGCAAAGGCCTCTCGAATCATCGCTGGATCGTCGGCGGTAAACTCTGTCTGCTGCTCAATCAATGGGGATTGATCGTCGCGTGGGCGTGTGCCACGGCCAATGTCGCGGACAACACCTTTCAGTGGCTCATCCGCCAGTGCGAAGAGCAGATGATTGTCTTGAGTGACACCGGCTTCCATGCCGCGGAGGGCGATCCGACCAACCTCAAACTGTGTCAGCGCGGCGAGTGGGAGGACCGGATGTTAGTGGAGACAGTGCTCTCCATGCTGACGCTCGTCTGTCATTTGAAGAAGGTGATGCATCGGGGCTGGGCCTATTTTCAGGCGCGCCTGGCGTTCACTATGGCGGCCTTCAATGTGCTCGTCCAGTGGCATGGCTTCCAGCCCAACGCGTCGGACTTCGTGCCGCTCTCGATCGCTGAATTTAGTTTGTAAAATACTAATATCCTTGTTTGGTATGTAACAAACTAACACCATTGGTTACTATACTCTCCGCATTCCGGCAGGCTACGATG
>WNFC01007589.1_pt1 | contig 18279 bp, 21 predicted proteins | sample 5400541 | NCBI WGS metagenome assembly WNFC01 (sample SAMN13153342, study PRJNA577476) | soil metagenome | isolation source: 120 cm saprolite under Douglas fir tree site 2 hole 2 replicate 1 | place: USA:California | collected 2015-04-18 | reverse complement strand
CCAATGCCCAGGTGGCGCAATGATCATTCGTCGCTCTTGATCGATAAGAGCTCGGCCAGCCGCACACGGCCGCGATGAACTCTGCTCTTGACGGTTCCCACCGCACATTCGCAGATTTTCGCCGCTTGCTGATACGAGAGGCCCGACACGCTCACCAGAATGAGGGGCTCCCGTTGGTCGAGCGGCAGCCGGGCGAGCGCCTCGAGCAGCTGGCCGAATTCCAGTCCACCGGTTTGTGCCGGTGGCGATGCCAGCTTCGCGGCGTGGCTGCCGTCCGCGTCCGGTATTTCCCAGCGCCGCTTGCGCCATTCCGTGAGGAACACGTTCCGCAAGATCGTGATCAGCCAGGCGATCATCGAGCCGGGCCGGAATGCTTCCATGTGCGCCAAGGCGCGCAGCAGCGTCTCCTGGACGAGATCGTCGGCACGGTCGACGTTGCCGCACAGCGAAATGGCGAATGCGCGAAGTCGGGGTATGGCTGCAAGCATCATGTCGCGCAGCAAAGCCTCTCGGCTGTCGAGCTCTGGAGTCAGTGCCGGACCAAGGATGGGAGCACCCATAGCCCGGGACACAGCAAGCACACCGCCGTGTGCCGGCGGCAAATGTTGAGTTTCCACGTCGCTTCCCCTTCGCCCGACATGCTTCGGAGCGAGACAAAGGACGCCCGAACGGGCGCTTGGCTGAAAATACTTGAAAAACAGCCGAACGCCTTGCGATGGCGTCTCGACAGCATCGACCCTGCGCCTTTGTGGAGGACAAGTCGAGGACAATCGAGGGCCGGTGGTCCCGGCGGCGAGCTTCGCCGGAAAGGCCTTCCAAAGCTAATTTTCTCGTCGTCTCATTGTGTTTTCCTTCCGACGCCCCATATTTAGTTGATAGATGGGCTTAGCTCGTCCGAGAGCTGTCATAAAGCGGGGATCTACCGAACTCTCCGCTCCCTCAATGGGCAGCACTGGTGCCATCGGCAGGCACAATAACCCTCCCCTTAGAGCTGCATGCGGGCCAGCCCCCGGCGATTGATGTTTTCCTTTAACTCGCCGCCGAGCGATCTCGTCAGCAATAGGAGTTCCCCCCAATGAAATTCCGCCCCCTTCACGACCGCGTGGTCGTTCGCGCTATCGACGCCGACCCGAAGACGGCCGGCGGCATCATCATCCCGGATACCGCCAAGGAAAAACCGCAGCAGGGCGAGATCATCGCAGTCGGTCCCGGCGGCCGCGACGAGGCCGGAAAGCTCACCCCGATCGACGTCAAGCCCGGCGACCGCGTGCTGTTCGGCAAGTGGTCGGGCACCGAAGTCAAGATCGACGGCGTCGAGTACCTGATCATGAAGGAAACCGACATCATGGGAGTGCTCGCCGAAGCGGTATCCCGCAGGAAGGCCGCCTGATCCCCATCCGTCGTCCCGAGGGATCGGCCGATGCCGAGCCCGGAAGAACGACGGCACCGCCAGATTCGAGGTTCCGCCGTTTCCGCCCCGGCTCCTTGAGGGCGACGAATTGAGATGGAGTGCATGCAAATGGCTGCCAAAGAAGTCAGATTCTCGGTCGATGCTCGCGACAAGATGTTGCGCGGTGTCGACATACTCACCCACGCGGTGCGAGTGACGCTGGGCCCGAAAGGAGGCCGGCGACGGAACCACGACCGCGACCGTGCTCGCCCACGCAATCGTCCGGGAGGGCGCCAAGGCCGTTGCCGCCGGCATGAACCCGATGGACCTCAAGCGCGGCGTCGACCTGGCAGTCGCCGCCGTGGTGGCGGACCTGCACAAGAACTCCAAGGACGTCACGTCGAACGACGAGATCGCCCAGGTCGCGACCATCTCGGCCAATGGCGACGCGGAGATAGGGAAGTTTCTGGCGGATGCCATGAAGAAGGTCGGCAACGAGGGCGTGATCACCGTCGAGGAGGCCAAATCGCTCGAGACCGAGCTCGAAGTGGTCGAGGGCATGCAGTTCGACCGCGGTTACATCTCGCCGTATTTCGTCACCAACGCCGACAAGATGCGCGTCGAGATGGAAGACCCTTATCTCCTGATCTATGAGAAGAAATTGTCCGGGCTGCCGGAGCTCTTGCCGCTGCTCGAGGCGGTGGTGCAGACCGGCAAGCCGCTCGTCATCATTGCCGAGGAGGTGGAGGGCGAGGCGCTCGCGACCCTCGTGGTCAACAAGCTGCGCGGGGGCCTCAAGGTCGCGGCCGTCAAGGCTCCAGGGTTCGGCGATCGCCGCAAGGCGATGCTCCAGGACATCGCGATCCTGACCGGCGGCACCGCGATCTCCGAGGATCTCGGCATCAAGCTCGAGAACGTGACGATCAATATGCTCGGGCGCGCCAAGAAGGTGACGATCGACAAGGAGAACACCACGATCGTCAACGGCGCGGGCAAGAAGGCCGACATCCAGGCCCGCATCGCCCAGATCAAGGCGCAGATCGAGGAGACCACCTCCGACTACGATCGCGAGAAGCTCGAGGAGCGGCTTGCCAAGCTCGCCGGCGGCGTCGCGGTGATCCGCGTCGGCGGCGCGACCGAGGTCGAGGTGAAGGAGCGCAAGGACCGCGTCGACGACGCGCTCCATGCGACCCGCGCCGCGGTCGAGGAAGGCATCCTGCCGGGCGGCGGCGTGCCGCTGCTGCGCGCGATCAAGGCGCTCGGCAGACTGAAGACCGAAAACGAAGACCAGAGGCACGGCATCGCGATCGTCAGGAAAGCGATCTCGTGGCCGGCCCGCCAGATCGCCATCAACTCCGGCGACGACGGCTCGATCGTAGTCGGCAAGATCCTGGAGCACGAGGCCTACGCGTATGGATATGACGCCCAGACCGGCGAGTACGGCAACCTGATATCCAAAGGCATTATCGATCCGACCAAGGTGGTACGCGCCGCGCTCCAAGGCGCGGCATCCGTCGCGGGCCTGCTGATCACCACGGAGGCGATGGTTGCCGAGGTGCCGAAGAAGGAAGCTGCGACACCGGCCATGCCTCATGGTGGCGGCATGGATTTCTAATTGCCCCAGCGTCGCCAACGTGAGAGAGAGGGGTGGGCCATGCGCCGGCTGGCTCGCGGGTCGCGGTACAAGCCATGACCCGCTCGGCCGCCGGCCCTCCTCTCTTGGCGCGACGGTCGAAGCTCCGCAACGATGAGGCCCGATATGGTCCCAAACTTCATGCTAAGCTTCCTGGACCTGATAGAGAGCGAGCTTCGGCGGGCATCAAAGGGGCTCGCCAGCTGCCATTATCTTCACAACGTCGGATCCGGGATCGCAAATATCGTCGACCTGATCGAGTACGATGACGAGATCGCGGACGCAGCGGACCATCTCACCCGCATGGCGGCCAGCTATATCAATCGCCATGCCGCCGTTTCCGTCGCAGCCACCGAACCGGAGGCTTCGGCCGATGCCGACCGGTTTCGCACGGCGCTGGCGGCGCTCGTACATTTCCGCGCCGCACTGGAGCGTGCGCGGCCGAACTCCAGGGTTCATACCCTCGGGTTGGGGTAAGGCCGGACGCTCCGCCGCGCCGGGACCAGCGCCGCAGCGCGAGCCTGGACCCGAAGCGCCCGCTTCAGCTCGAGAGAGATGCCAGTGAGCTTGAAAACCCGGTGAGGCGCAGGATGACGGATGCGGTCGACACTTATATGAACTATCTGGTCCCGATGGTCGTCGAGCAGACCAACCGCGGCGAGCGCTCCTACGACATCTATTCGCGGCTGCTCAAGGAACGCATCATTTTCATCACCGGCCCGGTCGAGGATTCCGTGGCGATGCTGGTGGTCGCGCAACTGCTCTTTCTGGAGGCCGACAACCCCAAGAAAGAGATCAGCATGTACATCAACTCGCCCGGGGGCGTGGTGACCTCGGGACTTGCGGTCTACGACACCATGCAGTTCGTGCGCCCGCCGATATCGACGCTTTGCGTCGGGCAGGCGGCCTCCATGAGCGCACTACTGCTCGCGGCCGGAGCCAAGGACCTGCGATTCGCCCTGCCGAACGTTCGCATCATGATTCACCAGCCCTCGGGCGGCTTCGAGGGGCAAGCAACCGACATCATGCTCCACGCCCAGGAGATCTTGAACCTGAAAAAGCGCCTCAACGACATCTACGTGAAGCACACCGGTCAACCGCTCAAGAAGATCGAGGACGCGCTGGAGCGCGATACGTTCCTGACCGCGGAGATGGCCAAAGATTTCGGCATCGTCGACCAGGTCATCGACAGCCGGCCAATGACCCCGCCGGAAAGCCATGACCCCGCCGTCCGCTTGGTACAGTCGCCTCCGTTGTAACCACGCCCGGCGCACGCAAACGTGCACCAAGCCGAGCCGCGCCTTCAAGCATGGCGAAGCGCGGCGCAATCGCATTGCGGCGCCGGCTCGATTGGCCGGCGCGCCCCTCCTCGGCCATCACAAGATGCGCTCGTTTCCCCCTCCCCGTCCCGTCCGACGAGACCTGCAGTCGGCCGAACGCTCTGTTTCCGACGTATCAGCGCTTCGCCTGTCACGAGCGAAACAGGATGCGGCTGCCGAGCAAAAGTCTATCGGCGAGGTTCGTCAGAAGATTTCAGCTTCCAATTATAATTTCTTGTGTTTTCTCTCGGACGCGCCCATAGTGCGATGGCAGGCAAGCAGCGGCTTGTCCGAGAGCTGTCCATAAAACGCGGACCTACCGAAGCCCGCGCTCTCTTCAGCTGGCAGCGCTGATGCCGTCGGCAGGCACACAAAACTTCCGATAGAACTGCGTTCGGCGCCGGTGCGATCAGCACCCGCATTGGGCGTTCGCGCGCCGCTTGCGGCGCAAAACCTCTCATCGAAAAGGAAAACGCCATGGAATTTCCCTCGGAAGTCAAACCTGCCCTGTGGGGCGCGGCCGGCGGAGCGATCCTGCTTGCGATCGTCGGATTCACCTGGGGCGGCTGGATGACGACCAGCGCAGCCAATAAGCTGGCGGACCAGCGAGCCGACACGGCGGTCGTCGCAATCCTGACGCCGATCTGCGTGGAGAAATTCCAGCAGAACGGCGACGCGATCGCGAACTTGACGGCTCTGAAAAAGATCTCATCGAGCTGGGAGCAGGGCAATTTCGTGGAGAAGGGCGGCTGGGCAACCCGTCCGGGAGCCAGTTCCCCCGATTACGTTCTGGCGCGGGCATGTGCGGAAAAGCTGGTCCAAGCCAAAAGTGCGGCGGTGCAGTAACCACGTACCCATTTCGACGGTTGTCTGTCCTGGCCGGGCTTGTCCCGGCCAGCCACGCCTTGCATGCATCCCGGTAAGATCCTGGGCATGACAGATCAAACATCGTCGGAACTGGCACCAGTCGCGACCCTCGCGTGATGACCCGATCGAGGATCGCGTGACGGCGATCCGGGCGACGCAGGTAGCGCCGCACGTCGTCGACATTCATGCCTTCTCGAGCTCGCTCTCTTTTGCGACCCGCTCGTGCGCTTCTCGGGAGCTCTTGATCCGGTAAGAGAGCTCACCGGCGCTGTCCGGAAGCTGGCGAACGACCTGGTAGGTGCCCACCGCTGCCATCCGTGAGCGATGGCTGCTCAATTGAACTTTCTGGCCGACTCGAAACCGGTGCGTCGTCATGCGCGTCTCCATTGCTTGCGAGGCGGCCTCGCGGATGGTCCGCTCTGCTCGCGGTGCTTCGGCTGCAGGAATGGCACCATTGCGAGCTCGTGCCGAGCCGACGCCGGGGCGTCCCGCCGCGGCGCGTGGGGGCGCGTCGGCCCCCGAGAGCGATGCTGGTGGGATTCGCCCTTGCCGCGCAGCTCCTTTGCGGGCGCCGGTCGCGCGCGCCGCGGGTCCGCCGGTATCGCCATCCGGATCAGTTTCTCGATGGCGCGCAAGTGCGGCAACTCCTCGGCGCTGCACAACGAGATCGCCGTCCCCGCCGCCCCCGCGCGGGCGGTGCGGCCGATGCGATGCACGTAGCTTTCCGGCACATTCGGCAGGTCGTAATTGATCACGTGCGTGATCGCATCGACGTCGATGCCGCGCGCGGCAACGTCGGTCGCGACCAGGACGCGCACGCGGCCGTCGCGGAAGGCCGCGAGCACGCGCCCGCGCTGGTTCTGCGACTTGTTGCCGTGGATCGCCTCGGCGCCGATGCCGGATCTCAGCAGCGCGCGCGTCACTCTGTCGGCACCGTGCTTGGTACGGGTGAAGACGAGCGCCCGCTGCACCGCCTCGCCGCGCAAGATCTCGGCGAGAACAGCGGGCTTCGCCGAGGCTTCGAGATGCACGATTTGCTGCTCGATGCGCTCGGCGGTCGAAGCCGACGGAGCCACCGCGACCCTTGCCGGGTTGCGCAGGATCTCGCGGGCGAGCTCGGCAATCGCGGGCGGCATGGTTGCGGAAAAGAACAGGTTCTGCCGGTGTCTCGGAAGCTTGGCGACGATGCGGCGGATATCGTGGATGAAGCCCATGTCGAGCATCCGGTCGGCCTCGTCGAGGACCAGCACCTCGGCGCGATCGAGCGACACGGCACCCGTGCCGACCAAGTCGAGCAGTCGCCCGGGGGTAGCGACCAGGATCTCGACGCCCCTGGCAAGCGCTCGCGCCTGCGGGCCGATCGGCACGCCGCCGATCGCCAGTGCGACGTGCAGCCGAAGGTATCGTCCGTAGATCCGGAAGCTCTCGGCGATTTGCGCGGACAATTCGCGCGTCGGGCTCAGCACCAACACGCGGCAGGTCTTGGCCTGCGACGGCTGGGGATTGGCCGAAATGTGGTCGAGGATCGGCAGCGCGAACGCCGCGGTTTTTCCAGTACCGGTCTGGGCAATGCCGACGACGTCGCGTCGGCGCAGCACGAGCGGGATGGTCTCGACCTGGATGGGAGTGGGCGCATCGTATCGCTCTTCGGCCAGCGCCCGCGTGATCGGCTCGGCGAGACCGAAGCCATGAAAAGAGTTCAAGTTGCAATCATCCGTCAGGCGACGACGGGCGCGCGCGCGGCGCGCCGACGTGTCGCGGGTTGCTCGAGACATCCCGCCTGGTCTGGGCTGTCGATGAAGAGTGGTTCAGGGCGGGCCGAAACCGATCTGTCGATGGGATTCGTAACAGGCGGCCCGCCGGCTAATGTCGATGTACTACCAGTTCGCGTCGGCGTTTTCAAGGCAGACGCGCCGTCGCATCAGTTGCGCGTGAAAGCCCTGCCGCCGGCCGCGACCTTTTTCTTTCGCGGATCGGCGATGAGACCCTCATACACCGCCTTCTTGCGGGCAAGCTTGCGCGCACGACGAACCGCCTCCCCCTTCTGCCTCGCATTTCTCTCAGACGGCTTTTCGTAGAATCTTCGGCGCTTCATCTCCCGGAATATGCCTTCGCGTTGCATCTTCTTCTTCAAAACCTTGAGGGCTTGGTCGACGTTGTTGTCTCGGACTAATATTTGCAAGTTCTGCTCCTCACATGGGGGCCAAAGGTACGGTCGGTACGCCTGCCCGACTGAAAAGGGCCACGTCGGATACGAAGGGTCTTCAGCACAGCATCGGCGTCGGAGATCATGCGGTCTCAAGCTTGGGCTTCATGCGCCAGAGCTGAAATCCGCGATCGCCGATAGCCTTCTCGATCTGGTCGCGCGGAAGCCGGTGGGGAGGGCTTTTGCCGGCGGCGATCACGCCGAACGCGTGCCAGGGACGGAATTGACCGGGCAGCTTGGTGCCTGACGGATCATCGGAAAACGCTCGCAATTCCTTGTTCGCGTCGGACTTGAAGATATAGATCCGCATGGTCCGTCCCCTTTCGGAAGGAGAAGATTCATCAGCCGCGTCGGCTGATGATCATAGGAGTGATGGCCGCAGGCGCCCTGCCGAGCGGCGGCCGAATGCGAGCGCTGTCGCCTGCCGGCCTCGGGCTTTTGCAGGCGTCAGGCGACCTCGAGCCTGCCCACGGCGATCTTGCCGGACCGCGCATCGGTTTGGGTGTCGAAGGAGACCTTCTGTCCCTCTTGCAGGGTACCGATGCCTGCGCGCTCGAGCGCGGTGGCGTGGACGAAAACGTCCTTGCCGCCGTCGTCCGGCTGAATGAAGCCGAAACCTTTGTGGCCGTTGTAGAACTTCACTGTGCCCCTGGTCATAATTATATCCTTTCACTGACGGTGTGCACGTGGGATCGGGCGCACGGTTTCGTGGCTCGTTCCCGATTCGTCGAATTTGGAGAGAGTCTGAAACGTGCGCCCGGCAGTGCGAGGCGAAGCGGCCCAGTTGTCCGGCCAAATATCGATGCACTTACATAGCAGTTCGGCACTGCAATAGCAAGCTGCGATCCAACGCGGGTCTTCCAGACGATCGCCGCCGGCGTCGAAATGCGGCACCAAGACGGCCAATCCGGTGCCGAACGGCCTGCGTTTCGCGCCGACGGTGCCTGCGAAGAGTGCTCCCGAGCTGCAAAATACAGCTGGCCAACCCGCCGCAAAGAGGGCACGGTGATCGGGGGATGGCGCCGGACGTGACATGTCGGTTCTTGCTCCGACAACGCCGGTTCCTGCTACCCGCTGTCTTCGAATTTTGTGGAGCGCCGACGATACGGCGTTTGGCGCCCGGCGGGTCCAAATCGTGTTTCTTTGCGATCGCGTCGGAGAATGGCCGGGATTGCCGATGCAGAAGCAGGTCCGCTTGCCCAACCGCAGATTCCGCCTCGTCCTGATCAAACCGTCGCACTACGACGACGACGGATACGTGATCCGCTGGTGGCGGGCGATGATTCCCTCGAACTCGCTTGCCGCCGTCTATGGCATCGCGGCCGATTGCGCCGAGCGTCAGGTCCTCGGGCCCGGCGTCACCATCGACATCGAGGCGATCGACGAGACCAGCACGCGCGTCGACCTGCGGGGGCTGATCCGCCGCTTCGGCCGCCATGGCGGCTTCGGGCTCGTGGCGCTCGTGGGCGTTCAGTCGAATCAGTACCCGCGCGCCCTCGACATCGCCCGGCCGCTCCGGGAGGCCGGAATTGCCGTGGCCATCGGCGGCTTCCACGTGTCCGGATGCCTCTCGATGCTGGACGGGCGCGCGGTCGATCTCGACGCGTGCCGGGATATGGGCATTGCGATGTTCGCGGGGGAGGCCGAGGGCCGGCTCGACGCGGTGTTGCGGGACGCGGCCGAGGGCCGGCTGCAGCCCGTGTACGATTTCATGGCCGATCTGCCGGGCCTGGAAGGCACCCCGGTGCCGTTCCTCCCCAAGCGCAACGTTGCACGCACGCTGGGACTGAGCACGAGCTTCGATGCGGGGCGCGGCTGTCCCTACCAGTGCTCGTTCTGCACCATCATCAACGTGCAGGGCCGCAAGTCCCGCTACCGCTCGGCGGACGACGTGGAGCATCTCGTGCGCCTCAACTGGGCACATGGTGTTCACAAGTTCTTCATCACCGACGATAATTTCGCCCGCAACAAGGCATGGGAAGCGATCTTCGATCGATTGATCGTGCTGCGAGAGAGGGACGCAATCCCGCTCGGCCTCATGATCCAGGTCGACACGCTTTGCCACAAGATCCCGAGGTTCATCGAGAAGGCGAAACGCGCCGGCGTCACCCGGGTCTTCATCGGGCTGGAAAACATCAACCCGGACAATCTCGCTGCCGCGAAGAAACGGCAGAACAAGATCACCGAGTACCGCAACATGCTGCTCGCGTGGAAAGCGCAGGGCATCATGACGCTCGCCGGGTACATCCTGGGTTTTCCGGCGGACACGCCGGAGACCATCCGACGTGATATCGCGATCATCAAAAAGGAGCTGCCGCTCGACGTTCTCGAGTTCTTCTGCCTGACGCCGCTTCCCGGCTCCGAGGATCACCAGGTTCTCTGGAAGAACGGCATCACGATGGATCCGGACCTCAACACCTACGACGTGGAACACGTCTGCACCGCTCATCCCAAGATGAGCAGGCGGGAGTGGGAGGCGATCTACCGCGAGGCTTGGCTGCTGTATTACACGCCGGAGCACATGCGCACCCTGCTGCGTCGCGCCGCCGCCGCCGGGGTGCCGATGGGGAGCCTGGTGAAAGTGCTGGTCGCATTCGCGACGACGGCTCGCCTCGAAAACGTACACCCGCTCCAGGGCGGTATCCTGCGCTTGAAACATCCCTCGGAGCGGCGGCCCGGCTGGCCGCGCGAGAGCCCGTGGAGCTTCTGGCCCCGCTTCGCCTGGGAAACCCTTCACAAGCACGCGGTCCTGGTCGGCACGATCGGTCGGCTCGTCCGGTCGAGCCTGACCATAGCGCGCGACCCCGAGGCGCGAGCCTATACCGATCAGGCGCTCACGCCCGTCCACGATGACGACGACGCGATTCTCGATCTCCTCACCAAGACCACCGGCGCGCGCGCCGCGGTCGCGCACGTCAAGAAGGTTGCCGAACTGACCGGCCGCGGCCGCGCCGCCTGAGGGATCCGCGGTAGTGGAACACCCGGTCGGAGCGGCCGAGCTCCTGGGCGCCCTGGCAATCTTGCCCGTCCAGACCCATATTGGCGCCATGTATGAGAATCGCGAAGGCGAATTCGCCTACACGATCCGGCGCCGCACGTTCCGTGGCGGCAAAACCGTGTGGCGATGGGAGGTCCGGCGGGGCCGCGAAAGCCAGTTCGTGGACTGCGGCATCTCGATGCGATCCCACGATGCCGCCGAGACCTCGGCACTCGATGCAATCTTCAGCTGGAATTCAGGGCAGGCGCTCGCGACCCGCTAGCCGAGCCCCATAGATCAGCGCGTTCAGCGGCATTGACGCCCCGAAGGCTTGCACAACGGCGATGCCCGAGGCGAGTTGTCATGCTCGTCCGGAGTGGTGACGAGGAACGAGAAGATGACGGATAAAACCATCGAGCTCGATGAGCACCGCGGCATGAAGGCACAGAAGGCCACCGAAATCCGTCGTCTCCTGGCGGAAGTCGAGGCCGATCAACTGGCGCTGCGGCTTCGGCAGGACGACCTGGAGAAACACCTCGTGGCCACGCCCGCTTCGAGCTGGCACGACGCCGCCGAAAAAGCCCGCTATCTCCTCACCCTCTTTGCCGCCACCCCCGAAGCACAGGACCCGCGCCGCCAGAAGCTGGTCAAAGACCTGCTCGATGACTTCACGCGGCTCTCGCGTGAAACGCCGGAGAGTCATCCGCGAAGTCGGGATTGAATGCTTCGCCTCGCGCATGGTCCGCACCCGGTCCCCCCGCCCCGATCTCTCCCGGCATCTCGCCTCCGAGCATCATCGACATCGCGCTGCCACGGCGGGCTTCGCTGAACCCACCCTGTGCCGTCCGTCGTGCGTCGCCGGGTTACGCCGCGTCGACGCGGCGGAAGCCGTTCCAAACGGCGGTGCCGGCTCCGGAGAGCAGCACTCGCAGGAACCGCCGCTGCTGATATTCGCCGTCGAGGCTGACGCGCGGCAGCGCCATCAGGTGCTCGCGGTGCTCGGCGAACACCACGCCGGGTCGAGCGGTGACCGCGGTCTTGAACCCGAGCTCGCCGGCAATCGCGAACTCGCGCGGGCCCGCCGAGGCCGGATCGCCGAACGGATAGCAGAAATGTCGCGGTCTCGTGCCCAGCGCCGCCTCCAGGACCGCGGCGCTCTCGCGCATCTCCGATCGCGCCGCCTCATCGCCGAGCTTCTTGAGCATGCAATGGTTGACCGTGTGCGCGCCGATCGTGACCAGCGGGTCGGCGGCAAGCTCGGCGATCTCCGCCCAGCTCATGCACAGCTCGTCGCAGAACGCGCGCAGCTCGACCCCGTAGCGGGCGGCAAGATCGCGGATCACGTGACGCAGTTCTTCCTCGGTCTTGCGGCCGCGCAGCCACCAATACAGCGCATCGAACAGATTTTGCTTCTCCTTGACGGTGCGGCAGTCGAAGCGGCGATCCTCATCGTCGATGACGAGCCCGATGCGCTCCTTGCGGGCGATGACGGCTTCGAGCGCCAGCCACCACAGCTCGCCCAGCCGGTCCGGGAAACTCGTCGGAATGTAGATCGCGAACGGTACTCCATGCCTCCGCAGAATCGGATAGGCGAGACGCAGCGTGTCGCGATAGCCGTCGTCGAAGGTGAGGCAGGCGAAGCGCCGCGCGAAATCGCCCGTGCGGAGCCGGCGATGCATCTCGTCGAGCGAGACGAGCTCGATGCCGGAACGGCGAATGGTTTTGATCGCCGCTTCCAGGAACCGGGGCGTGACCTCCAGCAGCCGGTTCGGCTGGAAGCCGTCGCGGCGGCGCGGGCGCACGTGATGCAGGGTCAGGATCGCGCCGACCCCGCCGACGAACGGGCGCAGCCAGCGATGGCTGCCGGAAAAATACAGCGCTTCGAGCCCCGTGCGGATGATGGCCTGCTTCAGTCCCAATCGCAGCCCCCCGTGTCTTCGGTAACCATGGCCGCGCTTCCTTGCGGAGCCATCAAGCCGAGCACCGGGTCCCCTTCCCCGTCTCGATCGAGAGCTGCCTGGGCGGGCCCCCGGCTGGCTCGCTCGCTGAAGGTCAGCACGACTGACCTAAGATTTGATTGGCCATTTGCACCGTGCCCACTAGCATCCGCCTCCCGCGGGACCCGAACAGGAGAATGGCGTGAGCGTGATCATGGTCAAGTGCCCGAATACGGGGCGCGAGCTTTCGACCGGGATCGAAACCGACCAGGCGGGCTTCGATCGACTGCCCAGATTGTTGACCTACTCACGCTGTCCGCTGTGTCGGCTGGAGCACGCCTGGTGGAAGCGCGAAGCCTGGTTGGCGGAGAGCGAGGCCAGCGAGGCGGCCACCGATACTGCCGCCTGAGGGCATCCGTCGGCAACGCACTTGCAACGATCTTCCACTACTCGCTCATCGCCGCGCCCACAACGCGCGCCCCAGCCCGCGAATGTCGAGCTCGCCGGCGCTCGCCAAGGCCCGAGAACGCCTACTGACACGAAGGCCGCGAGCGAGAGCTACTTCGTCTCCGCCACGAAGACGCCGTTCCAATCCGCGGGCGGCGCGACTTCGCTGAACGCCTGAACGCGAGTCCGATACTGGGCCATTGAGGGGAAGCCGACAGAATGGAGTTCTGCCATCCGCTCCCTGCATTCGGCCGTTGATTATCGCCGCGAAAAACGCAATCATCGCAATGGATTGGCGCGCAATTTCCCTGTTTTTCGCTAACAGGGAATTCGATCATCAAGAACAGGGATTTGCGGTTTTCAAAACAGCGATTTTTTCGCGAGTTATCAGAGAAACCTGGAAATCCGGGTTAGGACAGCACGGACGATGACCAGGCCCCTGGAGCAGCGACCCCTTGACGGCGGGCGGCGGATTATCGTCCGATCGCCTTGGCTTGCCACCCAACAGCGGCCAGGCGGCAACTGCCGGTTTTATTCTGACGACGCTCCTTGGAATCGCTGGGGCGTTCCTCGCCACTTTTGTGGGCCAAGCAATCGGCTGGTACCGGCTAGACCAGGGTGCCGGGCTCATCGGCGCGGTCGTGGGCGCGATCATCGTCCTTGTTATATGGGGCATGATCGACCGCCGACGCCGAGCAGTTTGAGACTAAACCAGCAGGCGTCCATCGAGCGGTGGCCCGTGCTGCCGGCCCTTCCAGTCCCTAGATCTATGCGGGTTGGGCGGGATCCGATCACGGGCCTCCGGTCAAGGCCTCCACCCGTCGCTTGTCGGCAGACGGTACGTGAGCGCCCGTCAACTTTCGCAGGCAGTTCTCAAGCTCCGTTTCGCCGAAAGGTTTCCGAAGCAGTGGTACGTCGGCGTAGCGCGAGTCGATTTCGTCATCTTCGGATCCAGTGATAAATGCGAACGGGATGCCGCGGCTCTGAAGTATTTCCGCCGCGGGGTATACCGTCTCATGCCGAAGATTGATGTCCAACAGTGCTGCGTCGCATAGGGTGGTTTTGATCAGGGCAAGTGCCTCGGAAAGTCCTGAAGCCGGCCCGAGTACTTGGCCTCCATTTCTTTGGATCACATCCGCAATATCTGCGGCGATCACAACGTGATCTTCGACGATCAGAATCGTGAAAGCCGGCGCCACTGCGCCCATATCGCCGCCTCCCCTGCCCCTGTTGCCAGCCGCCCCGCAGGGCCGGATGACCCGTTTTTGTCTTATGCCTTTTTTTCGCCTAAATTACTTTGCCCGACCAGCGGAGCCATGTCGAGTCAATTCACGAATTCGACAACCTGGGAGTCATCCCAAAAAAAATTTGCCGGCGCTCGGCCTGGTCAATGGATGGGAAGTTAACCATGTTTCCTCGCGGCATGCGGGCCGCGCCGCCCGCGGTTATCGTCGCGTCCGCTTGGATGGTGACGGGCATCGAATGAGCCCTGCCCGGGCATACCGGACATCGTATGCGGCGAGCCAAGGTCACGATGGCGGAAGAATTTCGTCGATCAATCGATCGTTCGCTGGTTCGAATGGGTTGACGAATCTGACGCCCTGCAGCACGAAGCCGTCCTGCAGGTCCTCGGTGAGCAAGTGTCGGACCCCGGCTCGCTGCGATGCAGCCCACAACATTGCATCCCAAAACCCCAGTCGATGCGCCTGCACCGCGTCGAGCGCCGCCGCAAGATCGCCGTCCTCGGCCCCTTGAACCGGCAGCACCGCACGCCAGGCATCGATCGTCGCCCGGATGTCCTTGATCGGAATCCCCGCTTTGCGGATCGCAACGTTGCTGAACTCCGCGAGCGTTTGCAGCAGCAGGATGCTCCATCCCGACTGCATGCCGCGCACGATGAGATCGCGCGAGCGTTTCGCCTTGGGATCGGACGCCGCAGCGGTAGCGTAAACTAGGATGTTTGTATCAAAGGTGACCATCACCGCTCATGCATGTCCTCGCGCCGGAACTTGCGCAAGGCGCCCCACGGCAGGCCCTTTGCCATCACGCCGATCGCATGAGCAATAGCCTTTTGGCGCTCGGGGGTCATCAGGGCCGGTCGATAGGGGCTCAATACCGCAACCGGCTTGCTCCGCTTTGTGATCAGGATTTCCTCTCCGCGCTCCACGCGCGAGAGCAATTCCGAGAATTCGTGATTCGCCTGACGTGCGCTGACCGTTTTCATATCCGACTCAATGTAGGACAAGTACTACTTAACGATCATGGCAGGGAACTGTCAAGTCACTCACTCCGCTCGTGGATGCCGACCGGCAGTTTTCCGCACCCTGGCCCCAATGAGCCGTCCGGTTTCGTTCTGACGGCGCTCCTTGGAATGGCCGGGGCCTTCGTCGCCAGTTTTCTCGCCCAAGCAATCGGCTGGTATCGACCGGACCAAGGGGCCGGACTCATCGGCGCGGTGAGCGCGAGCATCGCCCTTGTCGTATGGGCATGTTTGACCGCCGACGCCAAGCGGTCTGAGACTCAACGAGCCCCGAGCACTGCGTCTTTTTCCAGTTCAGGTCGCGGCTGGGGCCGGACACAATGGGTGAAACCTCTTGTGGCTTGCCTGCTGCCGATGCGCTTGGTAAGATCGAATCACAGAGGGACGAATTGCGTCCCTCGATTCGACGTATCTTCGGGTTCCGGCTCTGGTAGACGGCCGCGAAACTCGAATCGCTGGTTCCAGCGAGCGTCTGTAAGTCTTCTCGTCAAAAGCCAGGAGGGCTAGGCGACGTTGCGCAGTCGGTTCAACCGGCTGTCGCTCGTCGTGCGCTCTTCGCACGGCGTCGACAGCCTTTTCGGGGAAGAGGAGGTCGGACGTGAGTGGGCAGTCCGGTGGGGCCAAGGGGCATAAAGATTAAGAAGGCGGCCTCGGAGCTCTTAGTCCGGAGTCGGCTGCCCGCATTTCGGCGCTTCTCAGAGGATTTACGAAAGACGCCAGGTCGGGTGGCCATTCAAAGACCTTTCGCAGAAGTACGTCAAAGCCGTTGTAAGCAGTCAAGCACAGGGGGCGATCATGAAGAAGGACTATGAAATTGGCCACGGCAAACCACCCGTCGCCACTCAATTCAAAAAGGGCAAGTCTGGCAATCCCAGGGGCCGCCCGCAAAAACCTTCCTATTATGTAAAACCACAGCATGTCACCAGCGTAGCCGATGATCTGCTGAACGAACTTAACCAGGTGGTGCCTGTGACTACAAACGGCAAGAAGAAAAACGTCACCAAACAGCAGTTGTTGGTGAAGAATTTGGTCGCTCAAGCACTCAAGGGACAGAGCAAAGCTCTGTCCCTCGTTTGGAAACTCATAAAAGACCACGGCTGGGACCAAACTCCCAAAGATGTCATTACATATACGGTTACGAAGGAAGAGATCGCAGAGTTGGAGGCTTTTCTGAGGGACGACTCTGTGTTTGAACTTCCTGGCAAATTGTCGTACACGAGCGGCCCACAATCCAACAGTGAAGAGGTGTCGGAAGGCGCAGAAAGCCGTCACGGGCCGAATGACGAGCCGACCTCAATTTCTGATTCGACCGTATCGAGCGACCCATCAGCGTAGGTCGCGCGGTACCGCGGCTTGACCCGCAAGGCGACCAACTGGCCCTGGAATTTCCGCGCATCTGCCAAACCAGACCGCGCCAGTTCCTAGCCCAGCGGTACAGAGCCCGCATTGCACAGGCTTTAGCGTCCGGAGAGCAAATAAGCGGTCTGCACCGCCTGCCGCCAGAGATTGGCCTCGTACCGGCTCAGCCGGTCGATGAGTTCATCGTCCAGGTTCGCCGACGCACGTAGCCGAGCGCGACGTCCCGGGACGACCACCCCGCATCGGCATGGCTGCGGGCCCATGCCCTCACCGCTTCCCCCGATGGCAATTTCACGATTTCCCGGAGCAGCCGATCGCGAGCCTCGGCCTAAGCCCCGGGCTTTCTTTGGAGTTTGTTTACGCGCGGCTCAGGTCTCGTGTGCCGTTTGCCTCAAATCTCCGAAGGTGGTGGTTGAAAGCCGGCTGATCCGGTCGACCTGGTCGGGGTCCGACTCGCGCTTGCCACACCAATTACATTCCTCTCCTGCGGCCACGCAAAACCAACTGCGGTCGCGTACGCAGTAGTGAGGCCACATTGATTCTTCTGTCTCCATCAGACAAGAATTTCAAAGCACCGAGGCGCTTGACTCGCGGGCGGTTTCTGGTTTCAGGCGCCCGTAATCATCAGAAATGCGAATGATGTCATTCTCGTCCAAAATCTCTCCAACTTGGATTTCGAGAAACACCAGACGTTCAGAGCCCAAAGCGCGGACGCGGTGGAGCGCCCCAACAGGAATGTGGACATGTTCTCCAGGGGACATTAGGTGCACCACGTCATCCAATTCTACTTCTGCCAAGCCTTGCACGATGGTCCAATGTTCTGAGCGATGCTGGTGATATTGAAGGGAGAGCCGATGGCCGGGCAGGACGCTAATGCGCTTGACCGTGTAGCGGTCGCCGGTCGCAAGGACTTCCCACGTGCCCCAGGGCCGCGAGTCCCGGTCACCTACCTCATAGCGGATGTAGGAGGCAGAGCGGTGATCCGTGTTGAGAACGCTCATCCCTTCCCCCTCGAAGGCGAACGATATCATGCCCCCTCAATGCGGGCTGTGCCATTTCGGCAACATCTCATCATTTCCGTCATCGGGCCTGCGAGTAGGATCGGCATCAGAAGCAAGCCCGACATGGTGGCGCGAGCAGCATCGCGTTCTAGGTCGACGGGGATCAGCTCGCTAGCTCCGGCAAAGACCACGGGTGCCAGAAAGCGATCTACCTGAGATGTTCACGTCCACGTCAGCTTCGGCGCCCAGCGAACCTTTGCTTTTCGCGCCATTTCGGGCCCGGTCCTCGCATGTAGTGGAGCTCCGGCCTATAGGGATCCAATGCCTTCCGCACCCAATTTCCGATCGTTCCGCCCACGCGGCCTATCGAGCTCGCTGAAGCGCTCGCGACCGCCGGTTCAGTGCATAGGCTCCGCTTGTTGCGACGTTTTGAAGCGCCATGAATGCCCCCATCACTCGAACAATTTGGGCGCATCACGAGTCTAGGCCTGTTCGTGCTGATTTGCTGTGACAATTCAGCAACAAGTGTCAGAAATCAGCAACATCGTCCCGCGCGAGCGGAACGCGGCCGATCTTTAGGCTGCCCCGATGTCTTCTTACTTGGCCGGGTCGAATCTCCGGTGTGGACGCCCACCTTTGCTTAACGGCGGCTCTCCGCCGCCCCCTTTACCTATGCAGAAGTCTCACCTTCCATGGTCTCCTTTCTCGGCGAGCCGCTGCTGTCGAGTTGCTGTTCCGTTTCCACGTCGCGGACCGCTCGCATTAACCCGAAATCTTAAGCAGGTTCGAGGTGATGCAATGTGATCTCAGGAGGGCAGTTGAACCGGACCGGAACGCCCGATACTCCCACACCTGTGGACGTATATCCGATCATGGCCTGGAA
>WNFC01005878.1_pt1 | contig 18280 bp, 17 predicted proteins | sample 5400541 | NCBI WGS metagenome assembly WNFC01 (sample SAMN13153342, study PRJNA577476) | soil metagenome | isolation source: 120 cm saprolite under Douglas fir tree site 2 hole 2 replicate 1 | place: USA:California | collected 2015-04-18 | reverse complement strand
GTTTTGCGGGGCAGCGAGCGTCGTAAGCGCCCGATGGAGTTTTCCACGCCGCCTTTTTGCCAGGGACTATGGGGATCGCAGAAGAAGGTTTGGACGCCGAGGGTTTGGTGAAGCCTGTGATGCTCGGCGAACTCGTTTCCGTTGTCGAAGCTGATGGTTTTGCGTATCGCCTGTGGAAGTTTGCCGAGTTGACGAGCGATGGTCCGGGCGGTGAGGACAGCTTTTCGATCGACCGGGTGCTGAATGATGCTGAAGCGGGTTTGTCGTTCGTGGAGAACCAGCAACCCTTGGCCGCATCGGGCGAACAGCATGAAGTCGGCTTCCCAATGGCCCGGCGTCCCGCGGCCTTCGACCTCGGCGGGGCGTTCGGCGATCGAGCGCCGTTGTTTGATGAGGCTGGCGGGGCTGCGTCCTGGACGGTGCCCTCGTCTTCGTTTGTGGCGCGGCAGCAGGCGATGCCAGTAATCCTTCTGAGCCGCACGATGATAGATGAAACGATAGATTGACTCATGGCTGATGATGACACGACCATGTTCCAGCGCCAGTCGGCCAGCGATCTGCTCTGGGGAATGTCCCATCGCAAGGCTATTGCCCACGCGGTCCCGCAGGTCCGGCTGGCGCGCCAGCTTGAAGCGACCATCCCACCGGCGCCGACGCCCGGCCAATCGCTGGGCCCGGACAGGCTCGTAACCCCCCGTCCAGACCTTAGTTGGCCGGGAATTGCGCCGCAGTTCCCGACTGATCGTCGACGGCGCCCGCTGGAGCGCAGATGCAATTTCGTTTTGAGATCTACCGCCTGCATGCAGGCGGTAGATCTCAACGCGCTCCTCAAGACTGAGCTGGTCATAACATTGTCCCATCGCCACAACACCCTAGCAGGTGTTGCACTTGTCTCGTGAACCCAAGGGGTATCCAGTACGCTGTGGCCTTTCGATTCCATCATTGATGTCTCGGAATACTGGATCGCCCGCTTTCGCGGGCGACGACGGCTGGGGGTGTGGCGCGTTCGTATTCAATAGCCACGGTTTGAATTTTCAAACAGCCAAAGACGGTTCGATGTAGCGCCGTCATTGCGAGCGCAGCGAAGCAATGACGCCTAAACACACGCTTGCGACCTCGCGACGCGATGCGTCCGAGGCGTTGATGAATCTTCCGCCCAAAGAGGGCGTGGGGAACGCCGGATGCCCGTTGCACCCGCGGCCTCGTGTGCACTTGGTAGTGGTAGAACGCACACGAGTAACAACGAGTACCCCGGAATCACCCGGCATTCCCGCACGCAATGGTTTTAACGGTTTCCTTCGCGCTCTCCCCGGTGACCGGCTCTTTTGCCACCGTCGTCAGCGGATATGTCTTGTCTAAGCCCGGTTGGGCCGACTTAACTCCGCAAACTTGACGCCAGCGTCGGGGCGTCAGGACCACACGACTTCGCCGTACGCAGCAACATCTCTCGTCCGCTCGCTTGGTAATCGCTCACGGGCCGAAGCCCGCCCTGCCATCCATCGCGCGCAAAACGCTGCCGCGTCCACCGCACCCCTCCCCGCGTCCGTGACGATCATGATACGCCCCTCTGGTGGGGTGGGATGCGAAAAGTTCTAGATCTGATTTGGGTCAGGTGGCAACAAATATTTTTCGGAAAATCCGAAAAAAAAGACTCGACAGCCCCGTCGACAAACCGCCCGACGGGCAAATCACCTCGCCGCGGCGAGAGCCCCTTTCGTGTCCCGGACGCGGCGCAGCGCCCCTTCGGCGCTGCGCCGCAGAGCCGGAACCCGCAGCAGAGCGAGCGGCACGATGGGCCGCAAGCGCGACCGGGCATGAAGGCCTCGTCCGTTCCCCTCCGGGCGGGACTTTTGTTTTTTATAAAAGGTGCAGATACATCGTCTTCTCGCACTCGTCATTCCGGGATGGTCCGCCAGGACCAGACCCGGAATCTCGAGATTCCGGGTTCGCGCGGAGCCTGTCATCGGGCCGCGCTTTGCGCGGACCCGTTGGCGCGCCCCGGAATGACCGCTATTGTTGTGGGCGCCTTTCCAAGCGCTTCTACTCAATCCTGTATCTTGGAAAAATCCGCCACCGCGCGCGTTGCAGCGCGGATTTCGTTCAGCAGTTTCAGCCTGTTCTCGCGCACCTTGGCGTCGTCGTCGTTGACCTTGACCTTGTCGAAGAACGCATCGACCGCCGGACGCAATTTCGCCATCGCGCTCATCGCGCCGGCAAAATCTTCTTTTGCGACAGCAGCGCTGGCTTCCGCCTTCACCTGATCGATGGCTTTTGCCAGCGTCTTCTCCTCAGCCAGGGAATACAACGCGGTATCGGGCGCACCGTCATAGGCCTTGCCGTCCTTCTTTTCTTCGATACGCAAAATATTCGCGGCGCGCTTGGTGCCCGCGAGCAGATTTTTGCCGTCGTCGGTATCGAGGAATTTCCCCAGCGCCTCGACGCGGCGGACCACCATCAGGAGATCGTCCTGGCCTTCCAGCGCAAACACGGCGTCGACGAGATCGTGCCGTGCGCCCTGCTCGCGAAGTTGGACTTTGAGGCGATCGGCGAAGAAACCTTGAAGACCTGAAACACCGATCGCTCCAAAAGCGGCCTCGAGTGAACCACGCGCAGAACTTTCTGACGATCGAAAGGCCTCCATCCAACGTTCAAGTCCCTCGCGGACGTGCTTATTTTTCTGCCCAAGATAACCCGTCATGGAGTCAGAAAACGGACGCCAAAGATGAAACGTCAGATTGTTGCCAAGTATAAGCCTTATTACCCCAAGCGCCGCTCTGCGTAGCGCATAAGGATCCTTGCTTCCCGTCGGTTTTTCATCGATGGCCCAAAATCCAACGAGCGTGTCGATCTTGTCGGCCAGCGCCACGGCAACGCTCACCGGATCGGTGGGCACACGATCGGCGGGGCCTTGCGGCTTGTAGTGCTCTTCGCTCGCGGCCCGACCAGCGGCGCGATCTCCGCCGCCAGCCGCTCAATGCGCTTGATGCGCTCGCCCTGCGTGCCCAGCTTCTCATGAAACACGATCTTCTCGAACTTCGGCAGCCGGTCTTCCAGCTTGGTCTTCAGATCGGTCTCGTAGAAGAACTTCGCATCGGACAACCGCGCGCGGATCACGCGCTCGTTGCCGGCGATGATGGCCTTGCCGCCATCGCTCGCTTCGATGTTAGCGGTGAGGATGAACTTGTTGGTGAGGGTTTCTTTACCTCTCCCCGCCGGGGAGAGGTCGGCACGCAGTGCCGGGTGAGGGGGTTCAATCGCATGAGGGATTCCAGCCCCCTCACCCGCCGTCGCGCTGACGCGCGCCGTCGACCTCTCACCGGTGGGGAGAGGTGAAGCAGACTGCCTCACCACAAAACACTTCTGGTTGTTTCGTATCGTCGCGCGGATCACCTCGCCCGGAATCGACAAAAATTCCTTGTCGAACGAGCCCATCAGCACCACCGGCCATTCGACCAGTCCCGCGACTTCGTCGAGCAGCACCTGATCCTCGACCAGCTCAAAGCCTTGCGCAAATGCCAACTGCTTCGCGTCGGTCAGAATAGTGTCCTTGCGGCGCTGCGGATCGAGCACGACCTTCGAATCCAGGAGCTTCGCCTCGTAGTCTTCGAAGCGGCGCACGTTGATCGGCGCCGGCGCCATGAACCGGTGGCCATAGGTGGTCTGACCGGCCTCGATGCCGTCGACCGCAAACTTCACGACATCGGGCTCTTCGGTTTCAAGGCCGAAGGTGGCGACGATGGCGTGCAGCGGCCGCACCCAGCTCAGCGCGCCCGATCGAGCCGAGCGTTCGCCCCAGCGCATCGATTTCGGCCACGGGAAGGTACGGATGATCACCGGCAGCATGTCGGCGAGCACGTCCAGGGTGGCGCGGCCGGGCTTCTCGATCAGCGCGATGTAGAAATCGCCCTTCTTCGGATCGCGCTGGATTTTTGCCTCATCGAGCGAGGCAAGGCCGGTGGCTTTGAGAAAACCTGATATCGCGGCGTCCGGCCCGCCGACGCGCGGCCCCTTGCGCTCCTCTTTCAAGTCCGACTGACGCACGGGAATGCCGTGCACCGTCAGCGTCAGCCGTCGCGGTGTCGCGAACGCTTTCGCGCCTTCATAGACCAGACCTTCGGCAACCAGTTTGTCGGTGACCATGCGCCGCAGATCGTCAGCCGCCTTCGCCTGCATCCGCGCGGGAATTTCTTCGGAAAAAAGTTCGAACAGCAGATCGGGCATCAGTTGCGCTCTTTGCGAGAAAGGCGCGGCGCGCGCTTCGCACGCTGGCGCGGCTCCCCTCCCCCTTGCGGGGAGGGGTCGGGGGTGGGGGGCAACGCGCTCTGAATCTCGCTCAACACCCCTTCAAGATTTCCGAGCACATCGTGATTCCAGAAACGCAAAACGCGATAACCGGCCGCTTCAATACGGTGCGTGCGCGATGCATCGGACACTTGCTGCCAATCATGCTGCCCGCCGTCGAGTTCGATGACGATCTTGGCTTTACGACTGGCAAAATCCACGATGAACGGGCCGACAAGAACTTGCCGCCGAAAATGCGAGCCGTTCAGCTGAATGTCATGACGAAGCCGCTGCCAAAGCACGCGCTCGGCATCGGTCGGCTGCCCGCGCATGCTGCGCGCAAACTGTCGCTGGCGATCACCCATCGGGTGCGATTCAATCATATTGCTCGTCATCTGTGGACCCCCACCCCCGACCCCTCCCCGCAAGGGGGAGGGGAGAAGAGGCTTCGCCGAACTGGAAAAACCCGAACTCAAGAAAGCGCGGACTTGATCACCCTGCCCCGCCCGCTTCGGTATGCACCCAGACTTGATCACCCTGCCCCGCCCGCTTCGGTATGCACCCAGGCTTCGCCGCAGGCTTTTGCCAGTTCGCGCACGCGTATGATGTAGCTCTGCCGCTCGGTCACCGAGATCACGCCGCGGGCATCGAGCAGGTTGAAGACATGACTGGCCTTGATGCACTGGTCATAGGCCGGCAGCGCCATCAGGTGCTCCTTGCGGTTGCTACCGCTCTTCCACCCCGCTTCGAGATATTTCCTGCAGGCTTCCTCGGCCATCTTGAATTGCTCGAACAGCATCACTGTGTCGGCATATTCGAAATTGTGCCTGGAGTATTCCTGCTCGGCCTGCAGGAACACGTCGCGGTATGTGACTTTCTCATCGCCTTCGCGGCCATTGAAGTTGAGGTCCATGATGCTGTCGACGCCCTGCAGATAGCAGGCGAGCCGCTCGAGCCCGTAGGTGAGTTCGCCGGCGACCGGCGCGCATTCGACGCCCGCGACCTGCTGGAAGTAAGTGAACTGCGACACTTCCATGCCGTCGCACCAGCATTCCCACCCCAAGCCCCACGCGCCGAGCGTCGGGCTTTCCCAATCGTCCTCGACAAAGCGGATGTCATGCAGGCTTGAATCGATGCCGATGGCGGCGAGAGACTTGAGGTACAGCTCCTGAAGATCCGGCGGCGACGGCTTGATGATCACCTGGAACTGATAATAGTGCTGCAACCGATTTGGATTTTCGCCATAGCGGCCGTCCTTCGGCCGGCGCGAAGGCTGCACATAGGCGGCCTTCCACGGTTTCGGCCCCAGCGCGCGCAACGTCGTTGCTGGATGAAAAGTGCCTGCTCCCATCTCCATATCGTACGGCTGCAGGATCACGCAGCCCTGATCGGCCCAGAACCGCTGCAGAGCAAGAATGAAGCCCTGGAACGAGCGTTCCGGGCGCATGTGGGCAGGTATGGATTCCATCGTCCGATTCGGTCTTCGCGAGGGGTCGGCAAGCGCGCGGGACCGTATCGGCGGGGAGACGGGGAATCAAGGCGATACGACCCAATGCTCCTCATGGTGAGGAGCGCATCTTGCGCGTCTCGAAACCATGAGGCCCGGGTTCGTGGCCGTCCTTCGAGACGCGGGCTTGCGCCCGCTCCTCCAGCGATGAGCGCAATTGCGCTCACGCGGGGACGAGGGACTTATCCCGGGCGATAAGCGCCGGTGTTGGGATCGCGTCGCAGCGTCGGAATCTCGTTCGAGCTGGCTGCTTCAGCGAGGCGAGCGAGCCGCGCCTCTTCCAATTCCCGGTTGACCCTCAGGGCTGTCCGGTAAGCCCAGCGGACTACGGCCAGCCCACCCAGGGCACCAGCGAAAGCGATCAGCGGCGGCATCGTTCGATCCTTGTCGTTCACACGCTACGCCCCTTACGCATATTGTCGCGCAAGCCGGCCGGGCCTGCAATCGCAATATCTAGGGCCAAATGGCGCAGTATTGCGGCCCTAGAACCTTTCCGTTTCGATAGAATCGAAACGGAAAGGTTCTAGATTCTTGATTTGACGCGTTTTCTTGACGCGAACCGGTCTCCACCCCGGATCAAGTCCGGGGCAGGCTTTCGCTTGAAAACGCTCTAGAACCCAAATTTGGCCCAAATTGCCCGGGTTTCCAGCGCCGAAATCAGCTCGTCCGGCAGACCGGCAATACCGTCGATCGACGCAAGCGCGCCTGCCCCGGCCGATTTGCGGCCCAGAAGGCTGGACAACATCCCCGTCGCAGGGGCGATCACCGGCATCAGCACCTTGTCACCGTACCGCGCGCGCAGCGTCGAGCGCAGGTCGCCGATGGCGTCGGCGAGCCCAAGCGAAACCGATGTCTCTCCCGCCCAGTATTCGCCGGTAAACAAAACATCATCGGCGCCCTTCAGCCGGCTGCCCCGGCTCTGTTTCACCAGCGCAATGAAGATGGCGTGGATCTCGCGCTGAAGCGCCTTTACGCGCGCGACATCGTCGGGGTTTTCCGGCAGGAACGGATCGAGCATCGCCTTGTGCGCGCCGGCCGTATACAGCCGCCGCTCGACGCCAATCTTTTTGATCAGGTCCTGAAATCCGAAAGCGCCGCCGACCACGCCGATCGAGCCCATGATCGACGATGGATCGCAGAAAATCTCATCGCCTGCGCAGGCGATCATGTAGCCGCCCGATGCTGCCACATCCTCGACGAACACCAGCACCGGCAATTTCTTTTCCGCCGCGAGCTGCCGAATCCGCACATAAATCTGGCGCGACTGCACCGGCGATCCGCCCGGGGAATTGATCATCAGCGCCACGGCCTTGGCATTCTTCATCTCGAAGGCCCGCTCAAGCGTCCTGGCGACGCCGGCCAGCGACATGCCGGGCCGCAGCGGTGTCACCGCACCGATGACGCCAGACAGGCGGACCACAGGGACCACGGCGATTCCGGGCCGCAGACGCGCGGGAAGCAGCCCTATCAGCCTGTCCATCGCGCCCTGCGATGCTCCGCCGCGATCACGCTCTTGTTCCGCCATGTCATTACCTCGAAATTAACCAAATTTTATCACGCCGCTGCCATTCAATCGAATGGAACGCCGATTGCATTGTGGTCGTTGTTAGGCTGCAACGCCGCAGTGGGGAAGAACATGAAAATCTATCTGCTGATGGCACTGATCGGTACCCTTTTGACCGCGATTCACTTCACTTCGGCGCCGGAACAGCAGTCGAAAACGCTTCCGCAATAGCCAGACGCGCGCAGCCTGAGCTCGCCGTCAGGGCATTGCCAACGGCAATACCCGCTTCCCGGCCAGGATGTCCTGCACCTGTTTATTGGGCATCGTTGACTCATTATTGAGCATCAGCGCGGCGTGCATCTGGGTAGGTGCCTTTCCGCCTTTGACGGCGCGAACCAGCACGCGGATCGCGGGCTTCTTCGCGTCCCCATGGACCGGCAGAATAGCGAGGTTGCCAAAACCGCGATCAAGTGCCGCCAGCACCTCGGCGAGGCCGTCGGCGCGCCAGATCAGGGTAAGGACGCCGCCGGATTTCAGAATTCGCCTTGCCGCGTGAATCCAGGTTCCAAGCGTCGCCGCCGTCGCCACATGGGCGATCTCGCGGGCTTTGTCCGGCGAGGCACGGTGCCGCACCGGATCATTGAAAGGAGGATTCATCAGGACGGCATCGACACTGTCGGGAGGCAGGCCGGAAGCAGCGAAGGCGGCGGCCGCAGATGTAACGTCAAGCACGATGACATCAGCCGGAATCGCGTTGGAGGCGGCGTTGCCGCGTGCGAGTTCCGCCAGCACCTCATCGATCTCGACCAGCACGAGTTCGATTCCCGCCACGCGCCTGGCCACCGCCAGACCGGCAGCGCCGATGCCGGCGCCGAAATCAACCACCCGATCGCCTGCGCATGCCGACGTCGCCGCGGCCAGCAGCATGGCATCGTGACCGGCACGGTGACCTGATTTGGGCTGCCGCAAACGCAGTCGCCCACCAAGAAACGCGTCCTCGGTGAATTCACCGGCGGGATCAGTCATCGGCCCGCAGTTCGTGGGCGAGACCCGCATCCTCAAGTATCTGACGCGCTTCGCGGTTATCGTCCTCATGGACCAGAATACGGCGCGGCAAGACCCCGAGGGAGCCTTCGATGATGCTCATGTTCTGGTCCAGCACCAGATGATGAATATTCGCGCCGTCGAGCAGCGCGCCGACGGCCGAAACCAGCACCATATCGTTAGTCCGAACCAATTCCCGCAACTTTCGCGCTCCTTTATCGACCCGACCTGAGGGCTGTGCGACGCCTGTCAACCGCTTCGTGCACTTGCCGCGTTAGCCGGCAGTTTCTATTGTTATATCGTAAGGATAGTCCGAATAGGGCAAATGTGGAGACCAGTGTGGCGGTTATTGTACCCTTCGAGAGCCCTTCGACAGCCTCGATAGACCAGTTGGTTGGGCTAGTCGCCGCCGACATGGAGCGCGTCAACGCTACGATTCTGTCGCGAACCGGCTCGGAAGTCACCATGATCCCCGAGGTCGCCAACCACCTGATTTCGTCAGGCGGCAAGCGGCTGCGGCCGATGCTGACGCTGGCGATGGCAAATCTGACCGGCTATTCCGGCGACGGCCATATCAAGCTCGCGGCCTCGGTCGAGTTCATGCATACCGCCACATTGCTGCATGACGACGTGGTCGACGAAAGCGAATTGCGGCGCGGCAAGCTGTCCGCGCGGATGTTGTGGGGCAATGAGGCGAGCGTATTGGTCGGCGACTTTCTGCTCGGTCAGGCCTTTCGCATGATGGTCGAGGTCGGATCGCTGCGCGCGCTCGACATTTTATCATCGGCCGCGGCGACGATCGCCGAAGGCGAAGTGATGCAGTTGGCGGCCGCCAAAAACACCGCCACCACCGAGGACGAATATCTCGCCGTCATCAGGGGCAAGACCGCCGAGCTGTTCGCGGCAGCCTGCGAGGTCGGCCCTGTCATTGCCAATCGTCCGAAGGCCGAGCAGACCGCGTGCCGCTCCGTCGGCATGAATCTGGGTATCGCATTCCAACTGGTGGACGATGTGCTGGACTACGGCGGCAAGGCCGCCAAACTCGGCAAGAACATCGGCGACGATTTCCGCGAGGGCAAGATCACGCTGCCGGTGGTGTTGGCATTCCGCCGCGGCAACGACGGCGAGCGCGCCTTCTGGGTCAACTCGCTGGAGCGGGGTGAGATTAGCGATGGCGACCTCGATCATGCCATCGGCCTGATGACCAAACACCGTGCGCTTGAGGACACCATCAACCGCGCCCAGCATTACGGCGCGATGGCGGTCGATGCGCTGGCGCTGTTCCCGGCTTCGCCGATGAAGACCGCGCTCGAGCAGGTGGTGGCTTTCTGCCTGGCGCGATCGCACTAGCGATGGGCGGCGGCAACCTCTCGCTGTTCCTGCTGGCCGCGGTGATCATCGCCGCAATTCCCGGGCCCGGCATTTTCTACGTGGCGGCACGAACACTGTCGGGAGGCCGGCAAGCCGGCATTGCCTCCACCTTCGGCACGGCATTAGGTGGCCTTGTGCACGTTGTCGCGGGCGGCCTCGGCGTCTCGGCGATCATACTTGCCAGCGCGCAGCTCTTCACCGTGCTCAAGCTGGCCGGCGCCCTCTATCTGATCTGGCTTGGCATCAGAACCATCCGCGAAGCAGGTAATTTGCCGCCGGAGCAGACAGGTCCGATTGGAACGAAGCGGGCATTCCGGGAAGGCGTGTTGGTCGAGGCGCTCAATCCCAAGACCGCGGCTTTCTTCCTGGCGTTCATTCCGCAGTTTCTGGAACCGGCCGCCGGCTACCCGGCGCTGCAGTTCATCACGCTCGGCCTGATTTCGGTGACACTCAACACTTTGGCTGACGTCATTGTGGTCGTCGCAGCCTCCACGGCACGCACGAATCTCGTGCGCAGGCCACGTTTGGTTCAGCGGTTGCGGCAGGGCTCAGGACTGTTCATCGCCGGGCTCGGCGTATCGCTGGCGTTGGCGCGCCGGCCTGCTACCAGCTAGGACGCCCTCGGCGCGCAGCCGGAAGATTGCAACAAGCGGCGGCCGCACCTAGAGCCTTTCCGTTTCGATAGAATCGAAACGGGGCTCTAGATTCTTGATTTGACGCGTTTTCTTGACGCGAACCGGTTTCCACTTCGCTTGAAAACGCTCTAGTATACCGCGCGCACTGAACCATCGGATGGAAGAAAGAGATGGCCGCAAAGATATTCATCGACGGCGAAGCCGGGACGACGGGGTTGCAGCTCCGTGACCGGCTCACCGGGCGGCGCGACTTTGAAATACTTTCGATCGCCCCCGATAAGCGCAAGGATCCGCATGAGCGCAAACGCCTCCTCAACGCCGCTGATGTGGCGATCCTCTGCCTGCCTGACGAGGCGGCAAAGGAAAGCGTGAGCCTTATCGAGAACGATACCACCAAAGTGATCGACGCTTCGACGGCATATCGCATCGCCGATGGCTGGACCTATGGCTTTGCCGAGATGGACAGGGATCAGTCGGAGCGGATTGCCGGCGCCATGCGGGTAAGCAATCCCGGGTGCTGGCCACAGGGCGGCATTGCCACGCTGCGGCCGTTGATCAGCGCCGGGCTGATCCCTGCCGATTTTCCGGTGATCGCTTATGGCATTTCCGGCTATTCCGGCGGCGGCCGATCGATGATCGCAGATTATGAGCAGGAGGGTGAGAGCGCCAACGCGTTCTCACTCTATGGCCTGTCGCTCAAGCACAAGCATTTGCCCGAGTTGCAGACCTATTCCAAACTCGCGAAGACGCCCCTGTTCACGCCGGCGGTCGGCAACTTCCGGCAAGGCATGATCGTCACCGTGCCGTTGCAATTGTCGACGCTCTCGAAGGTTCCGACCGGCGCTCAACTTCATGCCGCCATCGCCGATCACTACGCGGCGATTTCGGACAGCTTCGTCGAAGTCGCGGCGCTGGCGGACACATCCGGACTCAACCCCGAACTTTACAACGATACCAACCGCATGCGCCTGCATGTTTTCGCCAATGACCAGACGGCGCAGGCCGTCCTGGTCGCCGTCTACGACAATCTCGGCAAGGGAGCCTCGGGCGCCGCCGTACAGAACCTCAATTTGATGCTGGGCGTTGCCGCGGACACCTCACTCGCGGCCTGACTCTTGGCGGCGGTGTCAAAAATTCAGTGGTCAGTTATGAGTTCACGCCCTAACTCAGCACCCCCGCATGCACCCACCATTGCGGGTGGTCGAGTTGAATTTTCTGCGATGCGCGCTGCGCCTCGGGAGTGTTCTCAAAGATCGCAAAACAGGTCGCGCCCGACCCCGACATCCGCGCCAGCCATGCCCCATTTGCGGCGCTGAGCGCTGCAAGCACCTCGCCGATGACAGGCTGAATGCGCGTTGCCGGAGCTTCCAGGTCGTTGGAGCCGGCGGCAAGGGCTTCAACCCAGTCCTCGATCGAGGCGCCCTCTTCCGGCCAAGCCGTTGCCCGCATCACATCGGTGGCGCCCACTAACAACTCGCCATTTCGCAGGCCCAGCGCCTTGAACACATCGCTGGTCGCGACCGGAACCCGCGGATTGACCATCACGCATGGCAACTTCGGCAGGCTCAGCGGCAGCAAGGTTTCACCGACGCCGGTCATGACGCAGGCGTGCGAGGCAAGACAGACCGGCACGTCGGCGCCGGTCAATTGCGCGACCTCCATCAGGCGCGCGTCGTCGATGGCAAGACCATTCGCCTGCGCCAGCAACCGCAGCGCCGCGGCGGCATCGGCCGAGCCGCCGCCGATACCCGCGGCGACCGGCAGCACCTTGTCGAGAATGAAATCGCCAAGCCGCAGATCCGGCACGCGTTCGCCAAGCAATTGCGCAGCCTTGAACACGAGGTTGTCGGAGGTCTCGCCACAGTACCGCGCAAGCGGTCCGGTGGTCGTGAGATTGAGTTTGGATCCAGGCGTCAGGCTAAGCCGGTCGGCACAATCGGCGAACGCAACCACGCTTTCCAGATCATGATAGCCATCGACGCGGCGACCCATGACCCGAAGGGTCAGGTTGACCTTGGCACGCCCCTCCTCAATCAACGCCGGCATCGGCGATCAGCCCCTCGATCAGCCACCCTCAGCCGCCCTTGCCGTCTTCTTTCTTCTTGTCGGCGGAGGCCGCGGACGAGGAGGTGTCCTCGGGCAACCCGTTTTCCATCTTGGCCTCGATCTTCGGCAATTCCTCCGGCTCCGGCTTCAGGTCGCGGGCATGGGCCCACTGGAATTTTGCTTCCAGCGTGCGGCCGATGCGCCAATAGGCGTCGCCAAGATGGTCGTTGATGGTCGGGTCTTCAGGCTTGAGATCGATTGCGCGCTCGAGATTTTTCACCGCGTCCTCGTAATTGCCGATGCGGTAATACGCCCAGCCCAGCGAGTCCACGATGTAGCCGTCGTCGGGGCGCTGATCGACGGCGCGCTTGATCATCTTCATGCCTTCGTCGAGATTGATGCCCTGATCGATCCACGAATAGCCGAGATAGTTCAGCACATGCGGTTGCTCGGGCTGAAGTTCGAGCGCCTTGCGCATATCCGTCTCGGCCTTGCTCCACTGTTTGGAGCGCTCCTCGCAGATGCCGCGATAATAGTAGTAAATCCAGTTGGCCTTGTCATTGCCCTGCGGCAATACATCGATGCCCTGCGAGTAGGTCTGGACGCAGTCGGCGAACTTCTTGCGACCGCGCTCGATATTGCCGAGCGCCATGACGGCTTCGATATCCTTGCCATCCTCCGCCGTGACGCCTTTCAGAATCTTGATCGCTTCATCGCTGCGGTCGGCAGCGTCCAGATTGGTCGCGAGTTGAATCTGCGCATTGCGCTTCAGCGGCGAACTCGCCGGCATGCGCTCGTAGACCTTGATCGCCATCGCCGGCTTCTTCACCGACTCATAGAGATCGGCCAGCGACAATAGCGCAAGCGAATGATTGGGCGCGAGGTACAGCGAGAGCTGCAAGTAGACCAGCGCGAGATCCTCGCCGCCACGGCGCGTCAGCGTCGCACCGATGCCGTAAAGCGCCTCGGCAGCGCCGCTCTGCGCCGAATCCACCAGCGGCGTCAGCTTCTTGCCGGTGCGGGATTCGCGCAGGCCTTCCAATACCAGCGGATGTCGCGCGAGCTTCTTGTCGAACGCCTCGTAGACGGCCGTTGCCGCCGCCGCATCCTTGTTGCGCGACAGCCACCGCGCATAGGCGTCCGCCACGCGCAGCATGGAATCATCGAGCTTATAGGCCCGCTCAAGACGCGCGCCGGCATCCTTGTCCTTGCCGCCAAGTTCAAGGATCATACCGGCGTGCAAATCCTTGAAGATCGGATACCATTCAGGACCCGTCAGCTTATCGATATTGGCGATGGCCGTTTTGGTATCGCCGGCACCGTAACTGGCCCAGCCCGACAGCAGCGTCGCTACCAGATCCGTGATCGGCCCGCGAATCGACTGATTGATGTTCAGCTGCGCGGCCGCATATTTCTTCTGTTTCAGATCGCGTACGCCGACGACCAGCCGCGCAACGCGATTGGATTTGTCGATCGTCAGAATGCGGTCGGCGAGCTTGACGGCCTCGTCAATGTCGCCATCCGCCAGGGATGAAATGAACGCGCGATCGAGCAATTCGTTGTTCTTCGGATCGGTGCGAAGCGCCGACCGGTAGAACGCCGCCGCCGAGTTGGCGTCCCGCTCCACGCTGGCGTGACGGGCGGCCAGATAGCTGCCCGACATCGTCAGCGATTTCAAATCGCGGTTGGAGGGAAATTGCGCCGAGTTGTCGGCCGGATGATCGGGCGTCTGCGCCGAAAGCGAGCCAGGCATTGCCAGCGCGGTGACGGCGAAGGCGGCGACTATCCAGCGATTGAAACGAATGGAAAACATCAGGGTTCGCCTAGCTCCAGGAATTTACGGCAGGATCTTACGCGCAGTCTCGAACGCGAACTCAACCGGCGGCATCAATCCATCAGACAATGCCGCGTTTGGCGCTCAACCGCAAGGATACGGCGTGGCGAATCGATTGGCAGCAGAGGCCGGATTGCCGCCGATTTCAGCCAGCTGGCGTGGTCTTGGTGCAGAAGTTCTACTCCCCTTCGCGCCGGGTCCGTGACGAGAACTTTCTGAACCAAAACCGGACCAAAACTATGGATTTTCAATGTCCTTTTGAATCCGCAGGTAGCTCCAGACGGCGCAACCGGGGGCAGCGAACTGCGGATTCAGGACATTAGCTGGAAACGCTTTCAGTGTGGCGGTATCGTGGCCGGGGGCCGCATTCGCGGATCCAGGCTCACGCAATCGTGGTCACATCGCCTCATAATTGGGTCCGCCACCGCCCTCGGGCGGAACCCAGGTGATGTTGCCGTTTGGATCCTTCACGTCGCAGGTTTTGCAGTGGACGCAATTCTGCGCGTTGATGACGAAGCGCGGCCCGGTCGTCTCCTCGACCCATTCATAGACGCCGGCCGGGCAATAACGATTGGACGGACCGGCGTAGACATCGTGTTCGGATGTCTTCTGCAGGTTGATGTCGGCGACCTTGAGATGAACCGGCTGGTCTTCTTCGTGGTTGGTGTTGGAAAGGAACACCGACGACAGTTTGTCGAAGGTGAGCTTGCCGTCCGGCTTCGGGGCTGCGATCGGCGCATGAGCTTTTGCCGGATCGAGCGTCTTGCGGTCGGGCTTGGCATGCGACTGGGTTCCAAACAGCGAGAAACCGAGCGTGTTGCACCACATGTCGATACCGCCGAGTGCTACGCCGACGATGGTGCCGAACTTCGACCACAGCGGTTTGACGTTGCGGATCCGGTACAGATCCTTGCCGACCGGCGAAGCGCGCCAGGCATTCTCATATTCAACCGGTTCATCGTTGGCACGGCCCGCGACAAGCGCGGCGTTGAGGTGTTCGGCAGCCAGCATGCCGCTGCCGACAGCGTTATGAACGCCCTTGAGGCGCGGCACATTGACAAAGCCCGCCGCACAGCCGATCAGCGCGCCACCCTTGAAGCTCAGACGCGGCACCGACTGATAACCGCCCTCGGTGATGGCGCGCGCGCCGTAGGCGAGCCGCTTGCCGCCTTCGAACAGGGTGCGGATCGAAGCATGGGTCTTGAAGCGCTGGAATTCATCGAATGGCGACAGATACGGATCGTCGTAATTGAGATGCACGACGAAACCGACCGCCACCAGATTATCGTCGTAATGATAGAGGAACGAGCCGCCGCCGGTTGAATTGTTCAACGGCCAGCCCAGCGAATGCTCGATCAGACCCCTTTGATGCTTGGCGGGGTCGATCTGCCAGACCTCCTTGAGGCCGATGCCGAATTTCGGCGGTTCGCTGTTGGCGTCGAGGGAAAATTTCGCGATCAGCTGTTTGGTCAGGCTGCCGCGCGCGCCTTCGGCGAACAGTGTGTACTTGCCGAGCAACTCCATGCCGCGCGTATATGACGACTTGTGCGAGCCATCCTTGGCGACGCCCATGTCGCCGGTGGCGATGCCGCGCACCGCGCCATTTTCATCGTACAGCACTTCGGTGGCAGCAAAGCCCGGATAAATCTCGACGCCGAGCGCCTCGGCCTTGCGCGCAAGCCAGCGGCACACATTGCCGAGCGAGCCGATATAGCAATGATGATTGTTCATCAGCGGCGGCATCGCGATGGCTGGCAGCGGAATGGCGGTGCCGGCGGTCATCCAGTAGAACTTGTCGACCTTGACCTGCGTCTTCAGCGGACAGTCGGCATCGGTGCGCCAGTCCGGAAGCAACTTGTCGAGCGACACCGGATCGATCACCGCGCCCGACAAGATGTGGGCGCCGACTTCCGACCCCTTCTCCACCACGACGACCGTCAGATCGGCATTGAGCTGCTTCAGCCGGATCGCGGCGGCGAGGCCGGACGGCCCGGCGCCGACGATCACAACGTCGAATTCCATCGATTCGCGCGGCGGCAATTCTTCGGTGCTCATGATCTGATCTCAGCCGGGTTGAGAAAGGACGTTTGTTTCCGATTTTTGCATGAAGAACAACCATTGAAATGCGCCGCCGGGCGTTTCGTTGCAGCGCGATACGCTCTAGAATGACCGGATGCCCAAGACATCGCGCCATGACGCCTGATCCCGCCCCCAGCGTCCATCAATTGCTCGCCTTTTATCTGGAGGCCGGGGTCGACTGTGCGCTGACCGACGAGCCGGTCAACCGGTTGTCCGATCCTGACATTATCCCCATCTCCGGGTCCCGCGAGACGGCACCGCCCAAACCGGTGAGGCCGATCCCTGCCACGATCCCGGTCGCGCGCGGCGAGACAACGCCTGCGCCGGAAGCGGCGATCGTTTCGGCACGGGAAGCGGCGCGAACCGCGCCTTCGCTCGAGGTGCTGCGCGCCCTGCTGGAGAATTTCGATGGCTGCGCGCTGAAATCCACCGCCACACGGCTGGTATTCGCCGACGGCAACCCGCAGGCGCGCATCATGTTCGTCGGCGAGGCGCCGGGACGCGAGGAAGACATCGAGGGGCTGCCGTTCGTCGGCCGTTCCGGCAAGTTGCTGGACCGGATGATATCAGCGATCGGGCTCGACCGCTCCAGCGCCTACATCGCCAATGTCATTCCATGGCGGCCGCCGGGCAACCGCACGCCGACGCCGCTGGAGACGCAAATCTGCCTGCCGTTCATCCAGCGGCAGATCGAACTGGTGAACCCGGACGTGCTGGTCACGCTCGGCAATCCCTCGACCCAGACCCTGCTGTCGACACGCGAGGGCATCATGAAAACCCGCGGGCGTTGGGTCGACTATGACACCGGCACGCGGATGATCCGCGCGCTTGCCACGTTCCATCCGGCCTATTTGCTGCGCTCGCCGTCCTACAAACGCATGGCGTGGCAGGATTTGCGCGCGATCGCCAAGGCGTTGGAGCAGGGAAAGGCTTCCTCGTCCTGAGGAGCGGCGTCTTCGCCGCGTCTCGAAGGATGAGACACCATGGGCCTCATGGTTCGAGACGCGCCAACGGGTCCGCGCGAAGCGCGGCCCGATGATAAACTCCGACGCGCTCCTCACCATGAGGAGTAACGTCGCTTACGGCGTCTTCGGTCGCACGATGGCCCAGCCGATCCGCAGCAGCGGCTGCCGCCCGGTCACCGGCCACTCGAACGCCCGCGGCACTTCCGGCACCAGGCCGGGAAATCGTTGGGCGATGTCGGCCGGCGGCGTGCCGACCGTATCGGATGCGCGCCAGACCACGACGCCGCCGGTTTCAGTGAATTTCGCCAATGTCAGCCAGGGCGTTCGTTCCGGTGCCGCGTCGAGCAGCAGATGCGGACGGCCGGCATCCAGCGAGATCAGGGTCGCAAGCTGCGCGTCGCCTGTCACCGCGCGCAGCGGGTGATTGGTCCGCCGCTCGAAGCTGTCGCCAAAAAAATGCGCGATCGCGGTTGCGGGCAGCGACGTCGCTACCTCGCCACCGGTCCAGGGCAGCAATAGCGTCGTCAAGGTCACCGCGAGCGCCGGGGCGATGACGGCAGCCGCCCAGACCAGACGCAGCACTTGCTGACGCCGCAGATGAACGAGGTCGCCGGTCGCCACGATCGCCGCCAGTCCCGACATCAACAACACGATGCCCCCGCCCGCGACACGATCGAGACCAAACAGGCCGGAGATCAGACTTCCCGCGAGCGCGGGGGCGATGGCGAAGAAATAAACGAAATCCCGCGCCAGCGGATCGACCGGCGGCCGAAAGATGATCGGCGCGTCTTCCGGGTTGCGGCCGAACCAGCCCGAGTTAATCACCACCAGCAGCACGATGCCGGAAATCGCCAACAGCAAGCCACCGAGCAGTGCGGCCCAGTGCAGCGCCCTGTCGCTCAAATCCGCGATCGCCGGCCATGGCGGCAGCGCCAGGGTGTCGGCGCGCATCATCCAAATCAGATACGGCAGCGCCAGCACGACGATCACCAGCAGCGCGAACAACGGATCGAA
>WNFC01010105.1_pt1 | contig 18281 bp, 11 predicted proteins | sample 5400541 | NCBI WGS metagenome assembly WNFC01 (sample SAMN13153342, study PRJNA577476) | soil metagenome | isolation source: 120 cm saprolite under Douglas fir tree site 2 hole 2 replicate 1 | place: USA:California | collected 2015-04-18 | reverse complement strand
TGGCTCTAGGGATTCCGGCAGCCCACAGGACAAGAAAGACCCCGCACTCCTCCGCAACCCTGGGTCACCAACTATCACAACTGCCGGGAATGGCTCTCTCAAATCTGACCAGAGCATCTTGGAGCAGATCGGCGAGCCTGATCACCAAGGCTGGATGCGCAAGAGGGGCGAGCGTTATAATACGTGGAAATCCCGCTATTTCGTGCTCAAAGGCCCGCATTTGTACTGGCTCAAAAGTGGTAACGCATCGGTGCGTATTGCACAAAACGGGGGTGAAATTTATGGTATACTCAATATGCCGGACTTGATAGGAGACAAAGATCAAAGGATACATCAACATCATTGGCTATCGTATTGTCACAGATGAGCATATTGACCCCGGGAGATATGGACTCAAACTGGTGCACGAGACGGATCGCCCTCACTATTTCAGCTCCGATGAACAATCAGTCATCCGCGAGTGGATGAAGGCACTTATGAAAGCAACAATCGAGCGTGATTACACGAGTGTGTTTCATCTCATGGTTCTGTCCTTAACGACGTAACTTAATGTATGACGCGTGCAGAACCCGTGGTGTCCTCGGTCAACGTGCCTACTATTCCCCTAGCGGTTGCGCAAGCTATGAACCCAGCGCCGCGGCCTCCGTCACCGACTGCCCGGGAGGCGACGCAGCGTGCCATGCGACGCGAGAACACGAATCAGCTGTCGACGCGTGATGCAGAGATCTTGATGAGCCTAGCGCCTACAACACCACCCAGTAGCGGCGGTAACCGCCTACGGATCGAGTCGTTCTTCAGTGAACTCGAGACAGAAGCTCCCACTGTTCCTTCGACGAGCCCCAAGTCGCAGGCCGCTCCTGTACGGCCACCACGAGAGGTGAGAAGAGCACCGTCCACGTCTGAGGTATGCGGTTTAATTACATTCCCACAATCTTCGGACATTTACTTATTCCCGCCACTAAAAAATAGCACCCGCCCGTAGAGCCAGACCTTATCGAGTGGGCAAACGGCCATCTGCCGGGAACGCTACAGATAACCTCGAAAGGTTCCGTTTGTGGTGGGCTGGAGCTCCTCCGCATCGCAGAGTCCATCAAGGGTGTGAGGGCCCAGCTCGTCCCTGACAGTGCATTCCCACGTGAGCCGAACGACGACACGCTCGAAGGACTGTTCGCCCTGTTCGATTTTTTGCTCGACAACGACGTCAAGATGGGCATGATCAGCATCAACGACGTGCGCCAGGGCAAGCGTGACAAGATCATCCAGCTGCTCAAGGCGCTGCGCGCGTGGGAGGAGAAGCGCCGCGCGGTTTTGCAGTCGATTGGGAAGAGTTCGATACAGGCGGGCCCGTTTGTGGCGTGACGACGATGACGACGACAAGTGAGAGTGATTATGAATCACTCAGATCTCTTTCTTTGTCTCTCCGTTTTGAGACTCATGGGCAAGCTGAGGTTTGAATCATGCGATCGCGATGGACAGCTGGTTGGTCGTTTGGTTGGTATAGTCATTTTCAGTTTTTCCCCTCTTTTTCCATGTACTTGGCCTTGACGTCTTTATCTCATCGAAGTCTCTTTTTCTTTGCTCTGCTTTCAAGTTTTACACTCACGCTCTCATTTCCTTTGTCACATGCACTTGACGTTCCCTGGTTCTCTTTGTTGGACTACTGTGGCCGCGCAGATACTCGGCCTACTGCCGTTACTTTTTCCCGCTTCTCTGTTCTACTGCAGTGGATCAGAAAACAAATAAATACAGATTTATATTTTGCTTCTTTCAAGGGAGACGCGATCCAATTATGAACCTATAAGATAAAACGCCGATCGGGTAGGAATCAATTTGTTGACTGTAACGGTTATAATTAGACAACTGATGTGATGATGACTACCAAGGCTTTAGTCACAGTAGCAGACCCTTATGGTCGGTATGGAAGATGTTCTACGACCGCCGGGAGCGAGGACGCCGTAAAGTCCAAGTAAGTCCAAGTTAAAAGCCTAATGCACACTGGCAATATATGTGTTACCGTAAGTCCTCCAGCCCCAGTGGTCACTTACAATTGCTTACAAGTCCGCTGATGCACTGATGGCGTTGGCGACCTTGTACTAGTAGCTAATCGTAAATGAGGCGAGCAAGAAGAGCCCAGATCGGGGCCTTATTATATTCCCTTTCTTCTGTTTGTCGTCCGTCGCGTCGCGCCTCTGAGTCGGGACTTGTTTGCGCTACTTAACCCATCATGATCCCCATAATTTTCTGTTCCGCACCGCGCGAGCAAATTCGGTCTCTATGACTCCCGGTGGGGCCGCACCTGGATATGTGATGTATCTACCCCACACATGTCGTGTGACTAGATTTTCCTTTGATGATTCTTGAGGCCGCTTTACTGTAACGACTCGCTTAATTTGGGGTGTGCAGTGTGCGCGACGCTTCTCCGTAGTCGCCGGCGGCGGATGCTTCCTCAGCCAGCTTTTTATTATTATCCCGGCTTATCACATTCGCCGCTCTCATTGAGTTCATGCTTCACAGCGAATTCATAAGGCCCCACGTGGGGGCTTCCAGAATCTCCGGAAAGCCACGATAGCGGGCTGGTCGCGTGTGCGCCAAATGCTCTCACCCTGACACTGTGTGGAGGGGTATGATTGGAGGATTGCCACCATTTCCGTGTCTCGTGCCCACTATTTTCTCCGGGCCACGCTCTGGCCCCGTTATCGTCGATTCCGCCGCCGCAGATGTGGCCCATGATCCAGGCACGCATGTACCAAGGGTGCCGCTGCCGTCCACTTCTCGTCCAGGCGGTGCGCCACCATGTGTAAAGTTTATTATTTTTTCTGGGCACCATCAACTGGCACCGCAGCTGGGTTGGGTGGGTTTCGCGAGGCCCCTTAAACGGGGCGTGGTTTTGAGTCCGTTTTGTTATCGACGGGAAGAAGCTCGGGGATCATTCTCAGGGCGACAGTGATGTGCGTCACGGTTTCCGAGTCTAGGGCTGCTGGTCTGGTTCTGGTTCTGGTGCCTTCGTCGTACCCCAAAGGATCATATAAATGCTCAGATCCAGTCTCAACTCACCTCGGAATGCACTTATACTAATTCAACACACGCGTCGACCTTCCTGCGGATACGGCACATTTCTCGTCCACGTCGTCTTGCTCGATCATCACAAAAATAAATATATTACATCCAACGGCATGTATTACCATATTCCATAGGTTCTTTTAGCAGAAAATCAAATATGTAATGTAATGAAAAGACAGAAAACGTGCTCATCCCGTCCGCTGGCTGACTCGGATGCCGCAGCAGGATTTCTATGATCCAGCAAGCAGCTCCATGGAGCTATCGGCAAGCGCATTGACGGGAGAGTCCAAGATGGGGTAATCGGTGTCATCGAGGTCGAAAGGGAGAAGGATTTGGGTGTCTCGGAACGGGGAGAATTCGGATAGGCGGCCATGAAAGTGGTCATTTGGTGGGGCGGGCGCTGTGCGGTGCATCCAACTGAGGCTGTCGTTAGTGAGGATGCGGGAGGTAGGTACAGGCATGTGAGCAGAACAATGCAAGGGAGGGTTGGGAATTGGGGGTTTAGGAGCAGGAGGGGGAAGATCGGAGAGGGGGTGTCATTTGTCGAGGAGGGGTTGTCGGACGGATTGGGCTGTTGTGCTGCTTGTGCATTACACGGGCTCTGAGTTCATATAAATTGTTTGCTGGTGGCCCCATGGCCACCCCACGGGCAATCACTGAACTGCTGTTATTGGTTATCCAACACCCGTCTATGGAAAAATGACTAGTGAAGTCGTACGATTGGCTGAGCATTTTAACAGAAATGAGTCGGACAGAAGAAGATGGGACAAAGAGAACATTATATTGTGGGGTGTGAGATTGGGTCCAATGAGCTCAATGTCACCCATACCAACCACATTGACGCACTGGAAATGCATTAATATGCATTATTCAACCCGTCAAGCGTGATCAGGTTGTTTGGTTTTTTGGAATCGGCCCCGGATAGAATGTCTTAAAGTCAAATCGCTCTGGTGAGATGTGGCACATAACCCGAGTCAAGGATAAAGGGTACTTCAATGAGGGCTGAGGTCATAGGACGTTGGTCTGGACGCCATGTGTAGGTTGAGGGGGAGTAGGTCAATTGAACGAACAGAGTCCGTCATGAATCTTATTGCAATTGTGGCCGCGTGACCAATCGAAAGCCTGATCGTGTTCGATGTCCTTAATCAGGGATAATTCCCACATCCCTCAATCTTGCACATCCTTCCCGTGCTGTGTTGTTCGACCGGTGCGCTCAGGCTGCCTTGTCAACGGTGCAGAAGTTTAGGCGCTTGGATATAGTCCTTATTGAAGGTCACTTACAAGCGGATGCGTCTCTTTCGCACACGCTCGTTCTCTTCTGTTCGCTGGCCAGGGCGGCCAGGGCGGCCAGGGCGTCAACCTCGGGAAAAACTCTCTCAATCCGCCGACCCGCCTGATATGTGCGATGTTTTCGCGACAGTCGTCTTTCCCCATGTCGGCTCGGAATTGGGCTTAATACATTCCTGGACCCAGAAATAGGTGGCGTCCCGCGGAGAACCGTAAATCATGTCCCTACTTTCTCCTCAATGTCACTTTCCGCCTTCTATCTATGGTCGCGGCAATCGACGGCGGAAGCATCAGTAGCGGAATATATCCTCGCCATGCTCCCTCGTTGCCCCCCTCTCAACGAATGACGCTTTCCTTCACACTCACCGGACGCAGCTTTCCCAGTCTCAGCGTCCTGCATTGGATCTCGCTCATCGCATATGGCGTACGAGCTCACTGATACGATGGCGGACTCATTGGCAATACCAAGCCACCGTGACCACATGACAAGGGACAGTGAAGAGGCCATTCTGGCCATTATGACCGATGTTCAGAAAGCGGTCGACCAACTCAGTCACATGAATAGCTTCGATGACCCTCGTAAGTTCACGTTTTCCAGTGCAAAAAACAACCGGTTGACCTACTTTGTGAGGCCACGGCCACCAAGAAGAAGCCGATGTAGATGACGATGACAAAGCCGCGCGAGAGGCGGCTGACGGTCACGTGCCCTTTCGACCTGCTGTCACGTCCTTGGTCAACGATGGCATGAGCGATGTGTACCGAGTGGCAGACGAGGCTTTTCCCCATAGCCCCAATAGCCTCGAACCTCATCGACGTATTACCGAAGAGGACAAGAGCGACTACCGTAAATTTGTTCTCACCAGAAATACGGCAATAAAAGCAGGCGTTCATCCCGATACGCCACAGTCACCATTCCCTCAGAACAAGGGTGCGTACACTCTACCCACTAGTGGTCGTTCACTTCTGAGTCCTTTCTTTCCAGGTCGCCCTAACTTTATCCCCACAGCCGCTACTAACGGAGAAAACCAGCCCTCTGCACGGCCGATTGTCTCGTCTACCGTCCAAACGTTCAATTTACAGAACGCGACTTTCTCTACGACCTCCTTACCAGTAATAGCCAGCTCCGGTGAACGTCGATATGTGCATCCTGCCTACTGGACTGTTCAGGAAACGGTTGGATGGTTACGGTCCAAAGGCTTTGAGGAAGCCGTGTGCGAAAAATTCGTCGAGCAGGAGATAGCAGGTGACGCATTGCTCAAACTCGACGCGAGCAAGCTCAAAACCGAGATTGGTATCGTTGCGTATGGTAAGCGCGTTCGCATCGAGACCGTCATTTCGGAGTGTCGTCGGCTGGCAAGAGTGATGTCTGCCTCCTCAATACAACCCATGCAGTCTGCATCGTCCTCGCACATCGATCTCTCGGCGCCGCAAATGACGGCTTTGGGACGTGCGCCCATGCGTTCCGCCAGTGTGGGGAATCTCTTGAGTCCCAAGGGCCCACCTGGTCCAGGCAACTTGCGGAGGGCGCCATCGATGCCTATGGCCAGATCTTCAGACCCGGCTGGTGATCCTGGTGAGCAGTCGATTGCGGACAATTCCGATTCGACAATGGGGCTCCAACTTTGGGTTTCATCGTTCCTCTCTCCCGGGAGTGGCCAAGGCAACACAATGGTGAGTGTTGGTTTTCGGCGGACTGGTAGGATGGCTTCACTGATGGCTTTTGAATGCAGCAGGGAAGAACATTACCACTCTCACTGTCTCGTGGTGATAGGACCGGCAGTCAGCACACCAAAGGTGTAACGGTAGGACAAGAGGGGAAAGGAGATTCGGTGGACAGTATTGATGTAAGTCGCCGTTATGAAAGACCTGAATCATTCGTTGCGGCTAATCAAAATCCTACAGAAAAATACAAATGATCTTGCATCAGAGCGTCGCGACGACCCGTTTGACTCTCAGAACCCATCATCCTCGGCAACCAAGGTGTCATCGCCCCGGTCAATGGAGCTACGGATGCCACTGCTACCGGAAACGCAACATATCAGGCGCAGCCAATCGCTGCGTGAACGGCGCAAGGTCAATTCGGACGCGATGAATGAAAACTCCCGTCTGAGTCATTCAGGAAGTACGTTGGCGGGAACACTGGGTATAGTCCCCAATCTGTACCGACGTTACTTCGGGTGAGCCAAGCCTTCATGATGCCCTAACTAGTCCACTGAATGGCGTGAGCAGGGGTGAGACTGAGACATCGTCCGATCCCGGCTTCATGTCAAATCTATTTCATGACAACGACATCAGCAAGAGCGGCGTCCAGTCACCTGCAACTGATGCCGACACAGGTTATCGGAAAGAAGATCACCCCGAACGACGTGAGTCGAATGATTCTGACGACTCAGAGAAGGACCACACACCCCAACCAAAGCATGAGTTATCGAGTGCGGACTCGTTACTCAGTCCTAGCCGGGGGACTGGCGAATCCACCTTGTTCCAAGGTATCTTAATGCGGATTGGCACGCCAGATCACGACGGATGGATGCGCAAGAAAGGGGGATTCTACAATACATGGAAAACCCGTTATTTTGTCCTCAAAGGCCCGCGTCTGTACTGGCTTAGGAGCAACAGCGTATTTGTGAGTGTTACGCTAGCTGACGGGTGTGTATTGGATCCCATCGTATCTGACCTCACAGGAGACCAAGGTCGAGGGATATGTCAATGCCACAGGCTATCGCATTCTCCCAGACGAGAACATCAACCCAGGGAGATATGGGTTCAAGTTGGAGCACGACGTGAAGCCCGCCCACTTTTTCAGTTCGAAGGACAGAACGGCTATCCGCGGATGGATAACGGTCCTCATGAAAATTCAAATTGGCTACGATTGTGCAAGTATGTATCGTCTCAATACTTTATCTTACACAACGATCCTACGCACGCGCACATAGATGCCACAGGTTCCCTAGTTAATATTCCCGTCATCCCCCTGGCGGTCGCCCAGGCTATGAATCCGTCACCGCGCCCTCCATCACCGACTGCTCAGGTGGAGGCACAGCAAGCCGTGAGGCGCGAGAACTCGAGCCGGATCGGTAGCTATCGTAGATCCGGATCATTCTTCACCAGGCCCGAGGCGGGACCTTCCCCCTCGCCGTCTACAAGCGCTCCGATTCAAGCACCTGTTCGGCCGCCACGAGACATGAGAAGGAAAGGCGTTGAGTCCGAAGTACGTAGCTTGACTCCCTCTCATTTACGAATTCATACTCACGGATACACTTCGCTCCCGTGACCCCCAATCTTTTCCGTCACTTCGCCTCGAAAATAGCACCCATTTGTTGAACCGGAGCTTATCAAGTGGGCGAATAGTCGTCTGCCGGGGGGCCAGATAACCCCCAAAGGTTCCAATTGCAGCAGACTCGAACTCCTCCAGATAGCTCAGTCAGTCAAGAACATGCGAAGCTACACCGACCCCGATAGCGGCGCGTTTTCGCGCGAGCGCGAGCACGACGACGACATTCTCGACGGACTTTTCAGCTTGATCGACTTGTTGCTCGACAAAGAGGTCGAGACGGGCATGGTTGACGTAGCCGACGATGTGCGTCCGGGTAATCGCGACAAGGTCATCAAGCTGCTTAAAGTGCTTCGCGCATGGGAGAAGCGTCGCACAGAGAAGCAATCGACTGGGAAGAGCTTGTAGCAAGCGTACTCATCTTCTGCTGCCGATGACACGGGGCGATGAAATGCGACTGTGGTTTCTTGGGGGCCCGTGATCTCCCCAAGTCCCACATCGATCAATAGATCTCGAGCTGGCTCGAAGTTCCTTTTAGTCTTCACTAATTCCTCACACAAAGTCTCACATGCCATCGCTATCAATTATGATTTTCCCTGAATATGATGCCCTCAAGTTCACGTTACATTACACGGTAAACACCTCCCAGGGGCGGGGCTTGTCGCCCCGTCAATTAGGAAAGATTACGTCATAGAGCCTTTGATAAAGATCCGTGATAAGATGAAAATCTTTGTGATGACTTTTTCCATGAGCTACGTTGGCGACCAGATCCAACGATCACTACTCTCTGGACAGTGGAGGGAGCAGGCAGGAATTTCCTCGCAGAATGTCCTCGTTCAACTCGGAAAGCTGGTTGCCCATGGAGATTTCAAGGCATACCTACGCTCACCCCTCGTCAGAGAGGTGTTGACCCTTCGACCGGATGCTCCGAACGATTTTTCCTCGCCCATCAAAAGCTGGTTCGACTTCTCCGTTCCATCGGCTGGCGGGGACTATGAACAAGAGTTCGTCCGTCTGCTCACCGCAGTGGCGTGTCTCCACGCTTTTCTACAAGCCAACTGGACCGGCCCGGACCTCGACGTGGACCCCCTCTCCTTGCTCGACCTCCCCGCAGAAAAGCAGTCCTCTGTCACGGAGGCGACCCTGCAACAAAAAGCCACCGCGGAGCTCGCCTGCGCAGGCGAGCCCGCGTACCACCTTGCGCAAACGGCATTCCTCTTCCGCCTCGCGCGGATCCTGCTCGATCTGCCTTACCACCACGTGCGCTCGGCCGAATGGTGGCGCCTGCGTGCGTGGAATGTCCACGCGCAGCTGCTCGGCGAGCCGGTCGCGTTCCCGAGAGCGGCGCTCGAAGACCTAGAGCATACCCTCGCGGACGAGCCCGATCTCGTCGGCCAGCTCTGGCTCGAGCGCGGCTTGTTCGAGCACTACCAGTCGAACGACCGCGCGGCGTTGGAGTGCTTTGTGCGCGCCGCCCGCGCGACCGGGTTGCGGTACGAGCTTGTGGGTGCCCTTGGGAGGCGCACCAAGTTCCAACAGACGGACATCACGCAGCTCGTGCTGCTCGCGGAGAGTAGGACTCAAAATACGGAGACGATGGGGTGGACAGAGAGGGAGGAGGGAGGGGAGGAAATCGGAAGTGGGGGCGCTCGAGACATGGCAGACGAATTGGTCAAAAAGCTGCCGGAAACTTTGGCACTCAACGACGACACACTTTTGGAACACACTGAATACACGTCGTCTAACCCTGCGGCTCCCGGCTCGTGCCTTGGCCATTTAGATCCGTCTAATCAGCCGGCGCTGCACCCACTGGACCAGTGCATCCTTCTCTCACTCTGCCTAAACGTCCGCAACACTTCTCCCTCACATGGTCTCACAACAGAACAAATGACGCCTTACGTCGCACGCGTAATCTCTCACCCGCAGAATTGGTCCGTGCACACCATGGCGCTCCTCCTACGCTCGCGCCTCGAAGCCCATCGCACGCGTACAGTCGAGCGCTCCACGCTCCAGCTACAAGCGCTCATCGACCAAATGCCCACCGCCGACTCAACGATCACGGAGCGCTTACGCCTGCTGCACGCTCTCCCGCTGCCGAGTAAGTGGGCGCTCGAGCGCGAGCTCGCGCTACGTTTCCTCTCTCTAGGCGTCGTCAAGTCTGCGCTAGAAATCTTCGAGCGTCTTGAGATGTGGGAGGAGGCTGTCAAATGCTGGCAGGCGATGGAGCAGCGCGACCGCGCGCTCGCGGTCGTGCGCGACCTTCTCGCGGGACGCAGGGCCGAGGCGGAGGTCGTGCTTGCGCGGGGCAAGGCGAACGCCACGGGCCCGCGCCGCGCAATTCTCGATGCGGCACGCGAGGCCAAGCTATGGTGTCTGCTTGGAGAGCTCGAGCCCGGGAAGGCGCGCGAACATTTCGAGCGCGCTTGGACGGTGTCGGGGGAGACGTCCGGCAGGGCGATGCGCTCCCTCGGCGGTTACTTCTTCGCGCGAGAAGAGTACGCGGAGGCGGCGCGGTGTTTGCGGCGCGCCGTGGCAATCAATCCACTGTTCTCGCGGTCGTGGTTCATCCTTGGCTGCGCGTGCGTTCGCGAAGAGGACTGGGACGGCGCGCGTGAGGCCTTTGCGCGTTGTGTGACTATTGATGACGAGGATGCCGAGAGCTGGAACAACCTTGCGAGCGTGTATCTTCGCATGGACTACGTGCCAGGGAAGAATGCGTCGCAAAGCGAGGTACGTCAAAGCCGCCGTCGCTTCGGAAGGCAGATCGAGTTGCTGCGATCCCATTTGAGAACAAGATGCTCGCATTCCGTGCTCTCAAGCAGGGTCTCAGGTTTCATTATGAGAACTGGCGTATGTGGATGAACTACACCGTTGTCGCGATGGATGTTGGGGAGTTCGCGGAGGCCTGTCGTGCGCTCGGACGCGTCGTCGAGGAACGGGCAGCCAAAGTGGGTGCCGAGAGCGTCGACGAAGACGTGCTCGACCGCCTCGTCGACGCGGCGACGCGCGCGCCGCCCGACGAGAGCGGCAGCACAGTCCCGAGCCCAAACGAAGGCCAAGGCCTACTGCGTCGCGTGGACGACCTATTCGTACGCATCATCCTTCCTCGCGTTTCTTCTCCACGTATCTTTCGGGCACGGGCGCGGCTATTCGCGTCGCAGGGCAAATTGTCCGAAGCGCTCGAGGCCTACCTGGAAGGTTACCGTGCTGGCATCGCCGGCCAGATGGAGGCGGGCGAGACGGATTTGGAACGCTGGCGCGAAGGCGTGAGAGAGGTGGAGGATATCTATGACGTGCTCGTCAATTATGGTCCGAAAGTTGAGGGATCGAAGTGGAAGCTTCAGGCACGAAGCATCGTGCGGACATTCATGGGTCGGACGAAGGATTTCGAAGAGGAGCCCGAGTGGTCGCGGTTGTTAGAGTTGTTAGACAATCTTAAGCAGAGTAAATAGCTGCAGTCCATCGAAATTGTAAGCCGTGTATCGTGTAGTTATGGTCATTCAATATTCAACTGTCACTCACCGTCGAGGGTGACAGTTACGACTGCATCGGCCGCTCATCGGCCGCTCTGCCACGGGCGTCCATACCCGGACTGGGAGGCACAAAATTGCCGCTCGGACAATCACAGGATTTAGATATCAAGCCACAGCACCACGAAGCAGGAAAAGAACATACTGCACGAAGCAGAGGCGTTCATTTCTTTGTTATTCGGGTTGCGTGGAATGTTATCGCAGTATCATAAGGACAAGCCCCGACGGCATAACCTGTCCATGACCACCACAACAATTCCACCCTCACCCCCATCTTCGAGCGCAGGCGAGCAGGGGACACCATTCGTCCACCGCGGGCAAAACCTCACTCATGGGTTTCCCTCACGGCGGTACGCTATAGCGTCCTTTGACAATCTCGTCGTCCTCGCCAACTATGAGGAGCATCTCCGCGAAGCACGCAAGATGGTTTGGCGGGATCGTGGTGAACCCGTTGTTGAGGTCCATGATTTATGGGAGTGTCTCGAGCATGGTATTCGTGGGGGTCTCCGTACGTCGCATCCAGCCCCTTCTTTCTGTTCTCGAGAGGAAATGTACTATGTCTTTTTCAGGGGCCGGGACTCTCGCCTTTGCGATTCGTTCTGGCGTCAACCTCATCCTTCTCTTGGCCCGTATCCAGCGCGTCCGGAAGATGCCTAGGTTTGTCCAGGGATGTCCGGCAACACTCATATGTCGTACTGATTGTCTTGGATCAGGAAGACGCGTATTTCGCTTATACAACACGCGCTCTTTGGGACAGACTCTTTCCGTTTCGGTGCCATGCTCGGTTCGTCAAATGTTCTTGACTATTAGCGCGGTTGGGGTAGCTTACATTGAGTTTCTAGGAAGCTTTGTCTTGCTTTACCGAATCCTTCTTAACGCATTCCCGCTGCTCTTCCCCACCAATGTCCCTGGCCGTCTCAACCTGCGCCGCTTGACAGGAACGCTGCTGTCCCAGCGCGACGGCTCGGCTATCGTTGAAGCCGGCCAATATGCCGTTGAATCGGATCCTTTGCTCGACAGTCCTCCGGTCAGGTCCAGGAGAGCCCGACTGTCGTCCACCGCGCAGGCGCATCAGACCTGGCTCCGCCAGAGGTCGGCGCGATGGCATTCAGTTGTAGCGGGTGCCGTCGCAGGCGGTGTTGCGATATCGTTCGAGCGGCTCTCACGGCAGAAGGTCATCGCGCAACAATTATTTGTTCGGCAAGTGATTCGTCATGCATCGCGAAGCTGGATACTCAATACTGTGTGTGTTCACGATACAGCGGTCTTCAAGGTTCCTACAATGCCTATTCAGAGAAGCGCGGTTTCCGCGTTCCGCATGGGGACGTCCTCGTTTTTGCCCTCTCGTGAGTCCTCGTCTTGACATGCATGCTACTTTTCCTGATGACTTTCGGAAGATGCGCTCAAATCATGTATGGGTTTTTGCTGCGTCCTGATACGCTCCCGAAATCATATACAAGCTGGTGCGTCGACAGGCTGCTCTCCGGCTGTGGCCTTCTGGAATTCGTTTCGGGACGCACAGGATCAACACGGCGGGACACATCCCAAAGGAGGTGACTTCCATAAATCGTGATATGGTTCGAACGCACGCCTTCAACCCCGTGGACCTCGAACGTATACTTTCTCGCCCCGTATGTCTCCGTTCCTCTCTTCCCCATCTCATTCCGCTTACTAACCCACGTTGTCACGTCCCGAGGACCTGCATCCCGGAAACGTTACCGCTCTGGAACTCTGGCGTGCAGCGCACCCGCCGTATGGTCCATGCGCTGCATCGCACCCGCACGTCGTGAGCTGCATGTTTTCCCCGATTGATCGTTTCTTCGCCGTTTTCCGATGGACGCTACCGATATATGGAGCGCTCCATGTCGTTCCAATGTTACTGTTCAAACGCAAGGCGGTTTCTCGCGCACCAGGACCGATGGTCTTGCGGGCAAGCTGGGGCACCATGCGCAGTGCCGCGTTCCTGGGCGTGTTCGTCGCCATATACCAAGGTGCGGTATAACTTGCATCTCGCCTTTGTCCACTGTAGGCCAGTTGTGGCTTATCCGTTCGCTGGTGGCTAGGTTATTTCTGCGCGGCGCAGAATGCGCATCGCGCTCTGGTTGGACGGCCGCATATACCGAAGTGGCTGCTCGCTGCGCTTGTCTCCAAGCCATCGTTCTGGCTAGGTGGCCTTCTTTCAGGAATTTCGGTGCTTATTGAGGCGAAGCATCGGCGCGGAGACCTTGCGATGTATGTGCTGCCGAAAGGCCTCGAAAGTGCGTGGGCTGCTGCGCGCGGGAAAGGGCTCGTTTTTCAGACTGGGAAGCACGGGAGCGCATTGGTAAGTTTTGTTGTTCTATGGGGAGTTTCGGGGAAGATATTGACGCGTACCTAGTTGACTGCGATTGGGATGGGAATGGTTATGGTAAGTTTCCACGATGTTGACGTGCTCTCCGCGCTCATTGCTGGCTTCATTATTATTTTATTCAGAGCACGTATCAGGTCGGTACCTCTACTTTCCTGTCCCGTGTCACGCTAAGGTTTTTCCGGAAGAACGACCCGCAGCACTTGTCGGGATTTGTGCGGCGGATATTGTACCAATTCATTGGGCCAAATTGAGCTTGTATACTGCATCGTTCTGTTTTATGTGTAGTGGATACTGTATGCCGTATCACTTTCTCCTTAGTTCCCATCATTTACCTTAATTTGCTCGACCTTTTGTGGTGCATCGAAGGGGTAGTTACCGTACTTGCGGCAAATAATAGGTCACAGATTGTGACAGTTGTGGCGTCAATCGTGACGGACTTTGCACAGCCTGAGGCTGTGCAGTTGCCCAGCCAGTGCAACCTTTCAACTCTTACTGAACAGCATAATTGTCCATGTCTCAATTCAGGGGAAGAAATCTCAACTTTAGGGCTATGCCCACAGCGGCAGTGAGCACAGGTATGCATCTAAGTCATCCTTTAATATATTTGGTCATCAGAATTGTGACAAATTTGTCTAGACGAGCGCCATTCTCCTCCTCGACCTGTGCAAAACCAGGTACCACGAGACAGACACACCAGTTCCAATCTTGTCGATGACTCAGAGGGATCGTTCCGCGCGTATCTGGCAAAGGAAAACGAAAGGATCAAAAGGGTGGAGAGTCACAGAGCAGACGCTCATGAAGTTCTTATATTCGTATGTTCCCGACTCGCTCGTGCCCCCTCACCCGCATTCTCATGTAAGCAACCGTTAGGCTGCCCTGCTTGCAGCCACAGTTGCGACACTCATTGGCGCATCTATCCGGGGCCTCCAACTAGACCCTCTCGACAAATGGGCATTCTATCTCGCGAAAACCTCCGAACTGCTCGCCGACTTGAAAGAGCCCCGCGATTTCCTCCCTTCGACGACCCTCATCGATCCCGCCAAGTTTTCCCCGGAGACATCGATCATCTTGATCAACTCGTTCTGGTTTCTGAGCCTGGCCGTCAGTCTGACATGTATCCTGATCGCCACGTTGTTGCAGCGATGGACATATCAATATAGCATGAGCAACATTTTTGCCCGCCCACGGACCATGTTGAGCAACGCGTCGGGGCCTCGTACGTCGGTCGGTTTCCAAGACGAGCCACGCCTTCCATGGTTGATCGAAGCGTTGCCGACCCTGCTTCGCATTTCCCTAGGCTTATTCTTTACGGGGTTCGGTGTGTTCGTGTTCAACATCACTTCCGAATTCGGGATAGCGCCGGCCATCCTCCTCACCACCGGTTCCCTCATCTGTCCGCTCTTTTGTTTCTTGCAAACATAAAGTCGACCGGCCTTCTTTCTGGTTAACTTATGTCACACCATGCGCGATCAAGAGTTTCGGAGACGCCCGGCTTGACAAGACTCAAGGCCGGATTTTCCCGTAAAGGTTGGAGGTCACACGAGGGGCTGTTGTCAGTGACTGAGCAATCGAGACGTATCACGTTACGGTGGTTCCAGTCATTCTCAAACGGGTGTCTCCAAGCGGAACCTCTATATCACTCCCGCAAGTGGTATATCCCGTTACTACGCCACCTTTGGAGAGTGGCATGGGTCACACGGGGAAATAGCGGATATTCACACTTTCCTTTCATCTCACATGCTTGTAATCGTGGGGCCTTAATATCGGAGACGTCAATCCCGGAATGACTAAGTTAATCCTCGGTACGTCTTTCGCATCTCTTGTTGGAGATATCTGACGTGCTCAAAGGAATCGACGTTTCATCTATTTTTAATATGCGAACTACGGTATCAAATTTCATAGCTTGTATCGTCCTCGCAGCATCGACTAGTGGTGCTCTGTTCCTCGTTGAACCCTAGTTACGTCGCATGGACCTGCCTCAATGAAATCGATCTTCATTGGGGGCCGGTATCCAGCCTTTCTGGATATCAGACTTCTTCTATTTAGTCCACCCGTTCCTTCCGTGCACTCATTCCGAGAACGGGAACACGAGTACTGTGATCATCCTGCCGCCTTCGGGTCCCATACCTGTCTTGCTCCACGATCGTCCGATCGCTTCCAAAGATTTCGATATTCGAGCGGCCACATCCACGTCTTTGAACAGCTACAGCCAGCTACAGCATGTCTCCAGATCATCCTATGAAATGCGACGGTCCCAACTCCTCAATTCCGCTTCCGCCGCTACAACAGGAAATGTAAGGACTCGAAATGTGGGCAATGATGGCTTATCGGATCGGCATCCCTTGGAAAATCCCTCGCACCGATAGGTGTAACATTCAGACCCAACGTTGTTGTGACAAGCTCCCATACACGGATCGTTACTATTTTTAAAGCCCTTATCACCTGTGTACGTGGACGCAACCTCGAAAAGGTCATACAGAGATTGGCTCCATGCACGGCCATTCCAGGTCCGTTATCGGACCCTTTGAAACAAATCCCGTGGATCGTTGTTCTGCCTCGGCGATGGGTACAACGTCGACAGGGAGCTGAACAACGCGTGGGGTATACGTGGCATAGCGTTCGGCATCGCTTGTAGTTGCATTTCTCCAACGTAAACACTTCTTTATATTCTCTTGATTGGGACTGTGAAGCTGTGCGTGCGATACCCCACTGCCTCATCACAGCCTACAAGGGCCGGGAGTGCCGGACCGGCGGGAGCGCCACACGCGTTTAACGTTGAAAAAAGAGGCCCTTAAGTCATTCCCCAGCGCCCTGCTCCCTTCCAATAACCGACCTCATCTCCTTCAATGTCTTCAGATCCTAACGATCCTGATCTCGAACATGGAGCCCTGGTTGAGCCAGGTCCAGGTACGCATCGAATGTTAGCTAAACCACAGTCACGTTCATACCGGCTATAGATGGCAACCGATACCCTCCAAATGTCTCCCTGGTTCCGCCTGATCCAGCTGAGAATGGCGAGCCCGACTCTTCCGACAGTTCTGGAGCCCTGTTCTCTATGTATCTCAATATTGCCGAGGAAGAGGACAGGAAGATGGCAGAAAGTTGGAAAGGAGATGCCGATGGAATGCTTGTCTTCGTGCGTCTTTGCCCTACCTCCCATGCTTTTGCGTATAACATAAAAAAATATAGACCGGTTTGTTCTCTGCTGCAGTTGCGGCATTGCTCGCGATGACCGTCCAGGATATTCGGCCGAACTCGCAGGACACATCAGTGTTTTATCTCGCAACCATCTCGCAGCAACTTGCCCTGTTGAATGGGACCCTCGTTCCCATCCCGCCGTTATTGTCCAACCCTGCCGTGTCATTTACCCCGCCTACTTGGGCCGTTTGGGTCAACGGGCTCTGGTTCATGAGCTTGGTCATCAGTCTTACCTGCGCCGTATTGGCTACGTTGCTACAGCAGTGGGCACGTCGCTATCTAAGGGTCGCCCACCCACGGTACAGTCCCTTCAAGAGAGCCCGTATTCGTGCATTTTATGCGAACGGGGTCGACAAGTTGCACCTTCCGTGGATGGTCGAAGCGTTGCCAACGCTACTCCACATCTCCCTCCTTCTCTTCTTCGCCGGCCTTGCCGTGTTTTTGTTCAGCATCAACCACACTATCTTCAAGTTCGTGATCGTGTGGATCGGGCTATGCGTTCTCGCATACGCATACCTCACCATCTTGCCGATTCGTCACAAGGACAGCCCTTACTCTGGGCCGCTTTCTGCGTCGGTCTCTTTCTGTCTCACCGGCATACGTTTCGCCTTCTTCCGATTCGTTGAAAAGTTCCCCGGGCAAGTTTCTTCCTTTATCATACAGCTCCGCAATCGTAATGCGAGAGCAACCCACGTCGACGACTTTTTCTCTCACAGCATGACCAAGACAGCAGAACAATTTGCCTTCCAACAGGGTCCAGAAATTGACTATGGTTCGTTGTTGTGGATGTTCGAATCTTTAGATGAAGATAAGGAATTCGAGAAATTCTTTGAAGGCGTTCCTGGCCTTTGTGGCTCAAAGGCGGTCAAAAATGCCCAGCTTGGCTTCTTCAAACGGCCCGACAACGAGACGAAGTTTTCAAGTGCATTAATCGCGTTGATGAATCGTACCTTGTCGTCCAACCTGGTGTCCGAGACGGTTAAGCGACGCCGCATCATTATCTGCACAAAGGTCATCGATGCGACATCCCTTCTTGGACCTTGGTGGATCTTGCGCCGCGTTCTCCTCGGCGACTGGGAGAGATTCTTAGAATGCGTTGAATTTGGACTTTTCGTGAAAAACTGGAGGAGCATCGCCCACCGAGTCACAACCTTCTACGCGGAATGTGTAGCTGCCGTCACCATCTCATCTGTACAAGACCGCGATGATCGTTGGTTCCAGCTTGCAAGTGGGCCACTGGATACATTTAAAAATCACTTTCAGAACTACATTCAACACCGCGACAGCATACTACTTGCTAACGCCATTTTCATCGTTCAGCGGACGATTCAAACTTACTCTGGATCAGCGGAACGTCATCGAGACGACATTCTTGGCGCATCAACGAAGACACTTGAATCACTTCGCAAACTCGATATCCATAATACTTTGCCCGAGCTCCAGCACCAGTTCTGCCATGTATGGAACCAACTTGTCTATTTGGCGCAGAATGACAAACGCCCTCACATCGTATGCGTCTGCAAGACGACACTCGAGAATATCCACGAGCTGTACATAGCATTGCATGAAGGCCCGAAGGTTG
>WNFC01003265.1_pt1 | contig 18284 bp, 15 predicted proteins | sample 5400541 | NCBI WGS metagenome assembly WNFC01 (sample SAMN13153342, study PRJNA577476) | soil metagenome | isolation source: 120 cm saprolite under Douglas fir tree site 2 hole 2 replicate 1 | place: USA:California | collected 2015-04-18 | reverse complement strand
GACGGACGCGGGGCGCGACCCCGATGCCGGCGAGGTGGCGCCCGTCGTGAAGCGACCGGCCGGGACCCTGACCATCGAGCGGTTGGCCGAGGACCGGATCATCCTGGGCGATCCGGCGAGCTGCATCCGACAGCTCCAGGCTTTCGAAAAGAATTGGCTCGGGCACCTCGTCTGCCGGGTCTCTGCGCCGGGGATCCCGCGCGACGCCGCCATGAGCTCACTGGATCTGCTCACACGCGAAGTCCTGCCCGCCTTCGCGTGAGGGCCGGGCAGCTGGAGACAACGTAATGGCTCCCCTACGATGGTTGACGGCGACCGTCCTGTGCGCCTCGGCGATATCAACTGCGACCGCGACGGAGTCGATCTGGGAAGCTCTGCGCACGCCCGGCAGCGTCGTGGTGCTGCGTCATAGCTACGCCCCCGGTACCTTCGATCCACCGAGCGCCAGGCTCGACGACTGTTCGCTCGACACCGCCCGCCTGGCTTTCGGGAAGGTGCAGTCCTGGGAACCGCTACAGGGCGCGCTCAGCGACGAAGAGCGTCGCCAGCGCCAGTTGGCCGAGACCAGGAAAGCGATCGAAGCGCACCGCGGAGGACCACCCCTGGTGCTGGTCACCCACGGGAGTGTCGTCACCGCTCTGACCGGGCTCAACATTCGCATGGGCGAGTTCGTCGTCCTGCGGCGTGCGGCGGACGGAACCCACTCGGTTGCCGGGCAGTTGTACGTCGAGTGACCACTGGATGCCGACGACGCTTCTGATGCTACCGCCGCAGACGCCCACCACACGCGCCTGGGCTTCCCGGCTCGCGGCGGCCCTGCCGGAGCTGGCGATCATGATCGGGGAGACCGAGGCCGACGCCGCTCGCGCCGTCGGCCAGACCGACGCCGCGTTTGGCACGATGCCGGACACGCTGCTTCGCGACGCACGGCGGCTCCGCTGGCTCCAGGCGCCGCAGGCGGCGCCCCCCGCCGGCTACTACACGTCGGCGTTGATCGCTCATCCCGTCGTGGTGACGAATTTCCGAGAAATCTACAACGACCACATCGGCGCGCACATCATGGCGTTCGTCCTCGCGTTCGCGCGCGGGTTCCAGCACTACCTTCCGCGGCAGCTCCGGCGCGAGTGGCGCCGGGAGCCGCTCGACACCGGCGTGATCCACCTGCCGGAGGCCACCGCGCTCATCGTCGGCGTGGGCGGAATCGGCGCGGAGGCCGCGCGCCTCGCCGCCGCGTTTGGCATGCACGTGATCGGCGTGGACCCGCGCCGGCGCGAGGCGCCGCCGGGCGTGCTCAAGCTCGACGGGCCCGACGCGCTCGACGCGCTGCTGCCGCTCGCGGATTTCGTGATCCTCACGGTGCCCCACACTCCGGCCACCGAGGGCTTCATGAACCGGACGCGCTTTCAGCGGATGAAGCGCTCGGCGTTCTTCATCAATATCGGACGCGGCATGACGACGCGGCTCGACGATCTGGTCGCGGCGCTGCGGGCCGGCGAGATCGCCGGCGCCGGGCTCGACGTCTTCGAGCAGGAGCCGCTGCCGGCCGACCATCCGCTGTGGACGATGCCCGGCGTCCTCATTACGCCGCATACCGCCGGTCACGGGCCCTTTCTGGACGACCGGCGGTTTCAAGTCTTGCTCGACAACTGCCGGCGCTTCCTGGCCGGCGAGCCGCTCCGCAACGTGGTCGACAAGGCCAGCTGGTTCTGAGGATGCCCGTTCCGATCGGCCTCAACGTCTGGTCACGACTGGTGGAAGCGACCTTCCCGTACCTCGACCGGACGGTCGGCCCGTTCGACTCACTCTGGCTTCCCGACCACGTCCAGTACGACGGCCACAAGGTCGCCGAGGGCTGGACGCTCCTGGTCTGGGCATTGGCCCGCTATCCGGACAAGCTCGCGGGCCACGAAGTCCTGTGCAACAGCTTTCGAAACCCGGCGCACACGGCCAAGATGGTCGCGACGGCGCAGGCGCTCTCGGGCGGCCGGGCGATCCTCGGCATCGGAGCCGGGTGGAACCAGGAGGAGTACATCGCGTACGGGTGGCCGTGTCCCCCGACCCGCGTGCGCATCGCCCAGCTCGCCGAGGCGATCGAGTTGATCCGGCGCATGTGGAGCGACTCGCCGGCGAGCTACGAAGGGCAGCATTATCGCATCGTGAAGGCCCACTGCGAGCCGCGGCCCGAGCCGATCCCGCCGGTCATGGTCGGCGGGCACGGGGAGAAGTATCTGCTGCGCGTGGTCGCGCAGCACGCCGACTGGTGGAACTACGGCTTCCGCGACCACGCGCTCCATGCCCACAAGCAGGAAGTCCTGAAAGCGCACTGCCGCGAGGTCGGCCGGGACTACGACCAGATCGTGCAGGTCGTGCGCGTCGGAATCCTGATCGCTCGGACGGAACGCGAAGTGGAGCGGCTCAAGGCCGATCCCTGCGTGCGGCCGATGGCGGACATCCGGCTGGCCGGAACGCCGGCCCAGGTCACGGACGCGCTTCAGCGGATCGTCCGCCAGGGCGCCGCCAGGCTCACGGTGAACTTCGCCGACGCGCCGCGCCCGGACGGGACGGAATTGTTCTCGGAGACCGTCCTGCCGTACCTCTAGGCGCCCGCCGACTCCGGCCCGCTCGCGAACCAGAGCCGCGGGTCGGCGGCGCGCACGCGCGCCTCGGGCAGACCCAGCTCGCGGCGCACGATGTTGGTGCCCTCGACGAGCGCGACGCACTTGTAATACGCGATCCGCCGGCTCAACCCCTCGCGACCGAATCCGCAGTCGGTGGTGATCACCAGCCGCTCCGGCGGGATGTACTCCAGCGCCTTCCGGATCAGCCGGGCCACGTGCTCCGGGGGTTCGACGACCGTGTTGCAGTGGCTGACCACGCCGATCCCGATCTTCTTGTCGGTCCGGTGCTTGGCGAAGAGCGGAAGGTCGCGGCCGTTGGTGCTGGCGCACTCGAAGGTGATGACGTCGCCGTCGAGCTGGAGGAGATGCGGCAGCGCGCGCTCGTAGCTCGGCGGTTCCCAGTACACGCGCTGCTGGTTCGGATTGCCCCAGCAGGTGTGCACCCAGATCTCGGCGTCGACGCCGACGAGCTGGCGGTTGAACGCCTGTGTGAGGAACTCGAGGTCGGCGTCGCTGCAGTCGGGCCGCGTCGTGCGCCCGTGGTGCGGGGGCTCCTCGACCTGGATGAGCGGACAGCCGCCGGCGGCCAGCTCACGGAACTCGGCGTTCATGATGTCGCACAGCTCGTTGATGAGTGTCTTGTCGTCGCCGTAGTACTCGTCCCAGAGCATGCTCGCGAGGGCCGGCGCGCAGATCGCGCCGAACTTCAGGGGCCGGTCCGTCAGGCGCTGGGCCGCCTTCCAGAGCGCCGTGTATTCCAGAGGCCCGCGGCGGAGCTTGTCCTTGACCACCCCGGGTTGATAGGCCTCCTGCACCTCCCAGAGGATGTGACCCGGGCGCAAGCCGTGCCGCTGCATCCAGCCGCGGGAGGTATCCCGATGGCCTTCGACGCCACCGAGCCGCTCGATCGGATAGAAGAACCACGACTTGCCGCCGACGGCTAGGTCGAACCGGCTGTCGCCGTCGGTCACGATGTCGAGGCCCGCGGCCTCCTGGGCGTTGATGACGCACGCGACCGCGTCCAGGTACTGCTCGCGAAAGAGCGAATCTCCGAGCGCCGACTTGAACGAGCGGCCGCGCAGGCTCTCGTTGAACCAGTGCGGGCGGGGATACGACCCGGTGATGGCCGTCGGCAGCATCAGATCGCGCGTGATGCTCAGCATCGGTTCCTCCCCGACTCAGCGACCCTTGAGCCTGACCTCCTCGTACGGCGCGCTGAAGAGGTGACCGGCGATCAGGCTCAGCGCCGGCTCCGCCACCCGCGGTCCGTAACCGTTCAGGACGGCGATCTCCCAGACGGGGGCGAACATGACTCGCTCGTGCATGCGCTGCTGGATGCGGTGCAGCGTGGCCTCGCGGCGCTTTCGGTCTCGCTCGACGGCCTGCTCCTGGATGAGCCCCTCGATGTCGGGATAGCTCCCGTACGTGTAGAGTCCGCCGGCGGCCACAAACGAGTCGAGGCGGGTCGCCGCGTTGCCGTACGCGCCGCTCGCGAGGTAGACGAGCGGGCGCAGCTTCTTCTCGCGGACCTGGGTGAAATACGCGGCGCGCTCGAGGGGACGGACCCTCGTCCGGATCCCGACGGCCGCGAAATAGTTGGCGACGGCCTCAGTATAGTCGGCGAAGTTGGCGTCGGTCGAGAGCTCTCCGGCCTCGAAGCCGTTCGGGTAGCCCGCCTCCGTCAGGAGTTGCTTCGCGTTCTTCGGATCGTACGAGTAGACGGGCGCTGGCCAATAGAACTCGAAGTCCATCGGGATGATGCTGCCCGTCATCCGCGAGAAGCCGAGCGTGATGGACTGGTTGATGGCCGGCCGGTCGATCGCTTGATTGACGGCGAGACGGACGCGCCGGTCGGCCCAGAGCGATTTCTGATCCCACTGCTCGGTGAAGAGCACCCAGTGGCCCCCGAAGCTGTGGGCCGGCTTCAGGCCGAGTCCGGGCCTACGGTGGACATCCTCGGCGATGGCGCCCCGGAGGGCATAGGCGATGTCGACCTCACCGCGCTTGAGCATCGCCGCGCGCGTCACCTCGTCGGGCACGACCTTGAGCACGAGCCGCTTGACGCTCGGGCTCTTCCGCCAGTACTGCTCGTACGCGTCCAGCACGAGCTCGACACCGGGCGTGAAGGAGACGAACCGGTAGGGCCCGGCGCCCACCGGCGCCTTCTTGAACCCTTCGTCGCCCACCTTCTCCACGTACTTCGAAGGGACGATCCATCCCGCGCCCGTCGCGGGCGTCGCGTAGAACGTGAGGAAGTCGGGCCAGGGCTCCTTGAGCTGGAAGCGGACACGATGCGGGTCGACGACCTGTATCTGCCGCACCCTGTCCTTCAGCACTTTGGCCGACACTCCGCGGTAACGCTCGAAGGAGAACTTCACGTCGTCGGCGGTGAGCAGGTCGCCGTTGTGAAAGCGGACCCCCTGGCGCAGGACAAAGTCGTAGATCAGCCCGTCTGCCGACACGCTCCAGCTCTCGGCCAGGCTCGGGGCCATGGGCTTGCCCGGCATCGGCTTCACGAGCGCGTCGTGCAGCGCGTAGAGGATCATGAACGGAGTGAGAAGCCCCGTCGCCTCGGCCGGGTCGAACCATACGGGCGCCAGCGCCACCGCGACGGCCCATGTGAGCTGCCCTGCAGGTGCTTCCGAGCGCCCATCGCCCTGGGCGGCGGCGAGCCCGGGCACGCGGGTGATCGTGAGGACGACGAGCAGGAGTGAGACGAGGGCGAGTCGGTGCTTCATCGCGACCCTCTACGACGATCTTGACGTGACCGGCGGCTTCATCGCGAGAAAGCGGAAGCAATTGTTCCAGGTGATGTCCTCGTGGACCTCCTTGGACAGCCCCAGGGCGTGCAGCGTCTTGTCCACCGGGTGCTCGGGCGCCATGTAGGGATAGTCCGTCCCGACGAGGATCTGCCTGGCCCCGATCATGTCGATCAGATAGCGGAGGGCTCGCCGGTCGAAGAGCAGCGTGTCGTAGTAGAAGCGGCGGGCGTACTCTGCGGGCGAGCGCGGCAAGGCGCCGGGCGCGACGGCGCCGCGGCCCTGGCCGGGCGCCTCCTCGTTCCAGGTCCCGCTCCACTGATGGTTGTAGCGCGGCAGGAGGAAGGGGAAGGTGCCGCCACCGTGGCTGAAAGCGATCCTCAGGCCCGGGCACTTCTCCGCCGTTCCTCCGTCGATCATGGACGCGATGGTCAGACAGGTGTCCGTGGGGTAGCCGACGGGGTTGAAGGGAGACTTGGTGGGGAAGCGGTCCATCATCGTCGGACGGAGCGCGTGGACGAAGACCGCCACGCCGAGCCGCTCCGCCTCCTGGAAGAAGCTCCGGAACTCGGGCATGCCTAGCGATTTCCCGTTGACGTTCGATCCCAGCTCGACGCCCGGAAACCCAAGGCTCTTGACGTGGGCGAGCTCCTTGGCCGCCAGGCCCGGATCTTGTAACGGCACGATCCCGAGGCCGACGAAGCGGCCGGGCGCCGCTTCGCACATGCGGACGATGGCCTCGTTGGTGTAGCGGCAGAAGTCGAGGGCGTCCTCGGGCGTGAACCAGTAGGCGCACAGCTCCGGCATCGGCGAGATCACCTCGACGTCGACACCGTGTCCCTTCATGTCCCGCAGCCGGCGCTCGACATTCCAGTTGCCGTCGTGGACGGTGCGGTAGTTTTCGCCCTCGATCATGACGCGCGCGCGGCCGGGCTCGAAGTGGTCCATCGACGGCCAGGTCCACGCGCTGGCCCGCGTGCCCGCAGGCGGGAAGTGCTCGGGAATGATATGCGCGTGCATGTCGACGATCATCTACTGGCTCCTATTCGAGCGCCGGCTGTGCCGGCGCAATCGAATCCTGTGCACGGTCGCATCGCGCGACCGGTGGGGGGAATCGGGGGGGAGCGGCGCCGCTCCCCCCGATATCAAATCACTCGAACAGCAGGACAGTCCGAGCGACTTCGCCCGCCTTCATCGCCCGAAACGCTTCGTTGATGTCGTCGAGCCGGCCGCGGCGCGTGACCATCTCGTCGAGCAGGAGGCGCCCCTGGCGATAGAACTCGAGGTAGCGGGGGATATCGACGCGGAAACGGTTCGAGCCCATCCGCGAGGTCTGCACCCGGCACTCCGGGCGAATCGCCATCCACGGGAACTCGATCTTCGCGTCCGGCGGCAGAACACCGACGATGGTGGCGGTGCCCCGGATGGCCAGGCTCTCGATGGCCTGGCGCACGAGGGTTGTGTTCCCGACGGCCTCGAAGGAGTGATCCACGCCGGCCCCGCCCGTGAGCGCGCGGACCGCCTTGACCGGATCGTCCTTCGCGCTGTTGACGACGTGGGTCGCGCCGACGCGCCTGGCCATCTCCAGCTTGGACTCGAAGACATCGACCCCGATGATCTGACGGGCGCCGCCGATGCGCGCCCCCTGGACGATCGACAGCCCCACGCCGCCGCAGCCGAACACGGCGACGGTTTGCCCGGCCTCGAGTCCGGAAGATCGCAGCGCCGCCCCCACGCCGGTGAGAACGCCGCACCCGACGAGGGCGGCTCGGTCGAGCGGAAGCTCGGGGTCGATCTTCACCACCGAGTTCTCGTGCAGCAGCATGCGCTCGGCGTAGCTCGAGATGCCGATGAACTGTCTGAACGCCTGGCCCTTCTGCGAAAGTCGCGGCGGGGCGGACTCCGCCCGGGTGACGACGCCGCCGACGCAGAGGTTCGGGTGCCCGCCGAGGCACTGCTCGCAGCTCCCGCAGAAGCCGGAGAGGCAGGCCACCACGTGATCGCCGGGTCGCACGGTCGTCACGTCGGCGCCCACCGCTTCGACGACGCCGGCGCCTTCGTGTCCCAGGATGATCGGGCGGTCCAGCGGGAACCTCCCCACACCGTCGACGACGTGCAGGTCGCTGTGGCAGACGCCGGTCGCCACGGTGCGAACGAGGACCTCGCGGCCCCACGGCTTGTCGATCTCGATCGCCTCGATCGTCAATGGCTCGTGCACCTTCCGAAAGACCGCCGCCTTCGTCTCCATGTCGGCCTCCTTGCAGGAGCTCCTCATTCACGGACGAGCCCGGCGCAGTATAATCCCGGCGGGCCATGAGGAGGGCGGCATGACGGCTATCGAGCCGAGCGGACAGATCCTGGGGGCGACGGTCAGGGGGGCCGACCTCGCCAAACCCTTGAGCGACGCGGACTTCGCCGCGCTCCTCCTGGCGCTCGGCCGCCACGGCGTGCTGCGATTTCCGGATCAGCGGCTCGAGGCCGTCGAGCTCCGGGACTTCTCGCGGCGCTTCGGCAGGATCCAGGCCACGCTGACCGGCCGGCACCACGAGCCCGGGATGCCGGAGGTCGGGTTTCTCTCGAACATCATCGAGAACGGCGAGCCGATCGGGATCACCGACGCCGGGCAGGACTGGCACACGGACATGTCCTATAACGAGACGATCGGCTTCCTGAACGTGCTCTACGCCGTCAAGGTGCCACGCCGCAATGGCCAGGTGCTCGGCGCCACCGCCTTCGTCAACACTCAGGCGGCCTACGAGGGTCTCCCACCCGACGTGCGGACACGGCTCGCGGCGATGACGGCGACCCACGACTTCAACAAGTTCTGGGAGAACATGCGGCGCCGGCCAGGCAGCCTGCGGGCGCCGCTGTCCGAGGAACAGCGCCGGAGGCGGCCGCCCTCCGTCCACCCGGTCTTCCTGACGCACCCGATCACGGGCTGCAGGGTGCTCTACTGCAACCCGGGCTACGCCATCCGCATCAACGAGCTCGACGAGGCCGAAAGTGACCGCGTGCTCGAGATGCTGGTTGCGCACCAGCTCCAGCCGAAGTATCAATACACGCACCGCTGGACCGAGGGCGACGTGCTGGTGTGGGACCACATCGGGACGCTGCACAATGCGATCGCCGACTACCAGCCGGACGAGCCCCGGCTAATGAAGCGCTGTCAGGTGATGGCGGACCGGATCTTCGATCCCGCCTTCATGCGAACGGCCCTATCGGCAGTGTCCGCGCCCACGGGCGCAACGGCTAGGTAACGGGAGGATCGTGTCATGGCCCAACGTGTTCTCTATCCTGATCACATCGAGCCACTCGTGCGGTTCGTGGAGGAAACGACTCCGGAGCACATCGTGGCTCGGGCCCACGACAAGCTCGCCGCCGGCACGTCCGTGAAGGACATGCTGCTGGCCTCGGCGCTGGCGGTGGTGCGCTCCTCGGACCTGCCACCGGGCCACCACGGCGGACCGCTCCATCCGCTGGCGGGGCTCCACGCCGTGCGTCACATCGCGGCGCGCCTGCCCGGAGAGTACGCGATGATGCCGGTGATCCAGAATGTCGCCGTCGCGAACAAGCACATCCACTCGCCGGCCATGGGTCCCTTCGTCCTGGCCGACGCGAAGCCCGTATCGGAGCAGGACGACGTCGAGGCGACCGTCAAGGCGTTTCGCACCGCGGTGAGCCGAGGCGTCTACAACGCCTGCGATCACTACTTCCTGTATCTGCTCGAGCACCTTTCGCCCATGCAGGTCCTCGAGCTCCTGCTCGAGGTCGGCGTCCCCAAGAATCAGCTGGACGACCACTATTTCCTCTTCCCGGTGTTCACCTGGCGGGCCCTCGAGTACTTCGGCTGGGAATACGCGAAGTACATCGGCCGCGCGCCGGTGCGCTACATCACGCGTCCGACGGCCCCGGCGATGCTCGTCGACGTCGACGCCCTCATCAGGAAGTACGAGTTGCTCGAGCGCGATCTGCGCGTCAAGACCGACGAGGACGAGACCGCTGCCGTCACGCGGCTCGCGGACGAGATCGGGCGCTGCAACGACTTCACGGAAATTCCCGAGATGCTGGCCCAGGCGCTGAGCGGCGGGCTGTCCCTCGAAGGGGTGGGCGAGGGCCTCTCGGTCGGCGGGTCGACACTCTTCCTGCGCTCGCTGACGGGGAACCCGATGGATGTGCACATCAATACCGGCGCCAACACGCGGCGTTACCTCCTGCGGCAGCCGGAGCTGTCGCGGCGCATCAAGCTGCAGGCGCTGCTCATGTGGAACACCGGACCGGAAGTGCGGATGGCCCAGCGCATGCTGGCGCCGGACCTCCAACCCGAGCCGGACCGCGTGGCGTTCCTGCCGTCCCGCACTCGGGACGAGCTGCTGGCCGAGCTCGAGGCCCTTATCGACCGTCTGCCGGTCGGCGAGCGGTTGCCGACGGCCGGCCTCGCCAGCTGGCGCTCGACCGACGAAGTCAAACAGGCGGCCGCCCTGGCACAGCAGTACGCCAATTGCGGCTACTCGCCCGAGCCTCTGATCACCGTGCTCGGCAAGATCGCCTGCCGCGACAACTTCACGGAGATGCACGCCTTCAAGCATCACCAGGCGACGTACGAGGAGTTCCACTCGACCCGTCCCTCGCTGCGCTGGCGCCACCTGGTGGCCGCCGTGCAAGCGGCCGCGATCTCGCACGGCCGCATCCAGGACGTCTACGACCACGCGGCTGAGGTGATGCACTTCTAGGGCGATGCCGTGCGCATCCTCGTCCTCTCGCCGCGTCTCACGGAGAGTCGTCGCGCCGCGTTCCGTGCCCTGACCCAGGGACTGGGCGAGCTCCACTTCCTGGTGCCGGGCGAGCCGACGCCGGACGTCGGCGAGACCGATGCGATCGTCGTCGACGGTCCGCAGCTGGCCCAGCCGCTCGCGTTCCTCGGCGCGATCCGGGCGGCCGTCGAGCGGGGCGCGGCACTGGTGGCGGTCGGCTGCGCGCCATCCGAGCGCGACGGGTTCTGGGCCGATCTGCTGGGGGCGGTGGCCGGCCCGGAGCCGCCCCCCGGCGAGTACTACGCGCGCGTCACCGAGGCTCACTCTCACATCTCCGCCCGCGTCACGCGCGAGTTCGCCGTGGTCGACGGGTTCGTGCCCCTCATCCCGCTCGCGGACGGCAAGGTCATCGTCGACGTGAGCGTCGCGCTCCGGGACTTCGCCGCCGTCGTGGAGACGCCCCGCGGGGCCGGTCGGGTGGTCGCGTGCGGCCTCGGGAACACGGACGCGGCGCTCCGCACACCCGAGCTCGCCCAGCTGCTCGCGCGGGCGCTGCGCCCGGATCTGCACTGTTGCGGACGCAACATCGGCGTCGGCATCGTCGGGTACGGTCCGCTCGGGGCCATGGGCTACCACCACGGACTCGGCGTGACGCGGACCGAGGGGCTCGAGCTGGTCGCCGTCGTCGACCCGAACGTCGAGCGCCGGAAGGCGGCGGAGACGGACTTCCCGGGCGTGCGGACGTACGCGTCGGTGAGCGAGCTGGTCAGCGACGACGACGTCGAGGTCGCGCTGGTGGCGACACCACCGGCCCATCACGTGGCGCTGACCCTGGCGCTCCTGCGTGCGGGCAAGCACGTCGCCTGCGAGAAACCGCTGTGCCTGACCGTCGCCGAGGCCGACCAGATCATCGCGACGGCGGCGGCGAGCCGACGCATGCTGACGGTTCACCAGAACCGGCGATGGGATCCCGACTTCGTGGCCCTGCGGCGCGCCGTCGGCGCCGGGCTCCTCGGCGAGATCTTCAACGTCGAGACCTTCGTCGGCGGCTACGCGCATCCATGTCGCACGTGGCACTCGGACACGGCGGTCTCGGGCGGCGCCGGCTACGACTGGGGTTCGCACCACGTCGACTGGGTGCTCCAGCTCATCGCCGGCATGCCGCGGATCGTGCAGGCCCACGGGCACAAGCGTGTCTGGCACGACGTCACCAATCTCGACCAGATCCGCGTTCGCATGACGTGGCCGGACGGCCGCGAGGCGGAGTTCCTCCAGAGCGACATCGCCGCCGTTCGCCGTCCCAAGTTCTACGTGCAAGGCACGGCGGGCACGCTCGTCGGCTCCTATCGCACGATCACCCTCGAGCACATCGAGCCGGGTCGCGGGTACGTGGCCACGCAGGCGCACCACGCGGAGGCGCCCGCCGAGCTCCTGCTCGCGCGCTACGAGAGTGGCTACGGGATCACCGAGACGCGCCTGCCGCCGGCCGTCGAGCAGCCCTTCGCCTTTCACCGAAACCTCGCCGATCACCTGCACCTCGGCGAGCCGCTGGCCGTCACGCCGGCCTCGGTGCGGCGAGTCATCGGCGTGCTCGAGGCCGCGCAACGATCGAGCACACGCGGTGGCGCGCCCGTCGTGCTCGAGGACGACGGGAGCTGACATGGGGGCGACGCCAATCGGGTGGGGCGTGATCGGCGCCACCTCGCAGGTCGCGCAGAAGGCGGTACTGCCGGCGATCGTCGCGAGCCCCGGGGCGCGGCTCGTCGCGGTGGCGAGCGCGCGCGCCGCCGACGTGGGCGGCGCCGGCTTCGGGGCCGCGCGCGCCTACCGCGACTACGGTGCCCTGCTCGACGATCCCGAGGTCCAGGCGGTCTACGTCCCGCTGCCGAACAGCCTGCACCGCGAATGGGTGGAGCGAGCCGCCGCCGCCGGCAAGCACGTGCTCTGCGAGAAGCCCCTGGCGCCCACGCCGGCCGATGCGGAGGCGATGGCGGCGGCGTGTGCGGCGGCGGGCGTGACGCTCCTCGAGGCCTACATGACGCCGTTCCATCCCCGGGCGATGGCGATCGAGACGCTCGTCGCGTCCGGCCGCCTCGGCGCGCTGCGCTTCGCCCGCGCGGCCTTCACCGGTGTTCTCGATCGCCGCGACGACCATCGCTGGCGACCGGAGATGGGGGGAGGGGCGCTGCTCGACGTGGGCATCTACTGTGTCGCGCCGCTGCTCGCGGCGGCGGGCCGGACGCCCGCGCGGGTCGAGGCGGTGGCGGCGCTGGCGAAATCAGGCGTCGACGCCTCGTTCTCGGGCTGGCTCGACTTCGGTGACGGGTTCACGGCGACTATCGAGTGCTCCTTCGACGCTCCGGAGCGGCAGTTCCTCGAGATCGTCGGAACCGAGGCCGCGCTGCTCGTCGATCGCGCGCACACTCCCGGGCCCGAGGACGCGGCGATCACGCTCCGCCACCGTGACGGTCGTCTCGAGGAGATCATCGCGGGCGCGGCGAATCCCTACCGGACGATGATCGAGCACTTTCAGTCCGTCGTGCGCGGCGAGGCCGCGCCGCGCCGATCGTGCGCGGCGTCGATCACGCTCCTCACGGTCCTGGAGCGCCTGCGCGCGGCGGCCGGGCTGGCCTCGTGACGAGAATCGGGCTCATCTCCGTCCACACGTGTCCCCTCGCCGCGCTCGGCGGCAAGGAGACCGGCGGCATGAACGTGTACGTCCGGGAGGTCGCGCGCCACCTGGGGCGGCTCGGACTCGAGGTCGACGTCTTCACCCGGAGCCAGACCCCGGGCGTTCCGCCGGTCGTCCCCCTGGGTCCGGGCGCGCGCGTCGTTCACATCGAGGCTGGTCCGCAGCGACCGGTGCCGCCGGCCGAGATCGTGGCCGACCTGGACGCGTTCACCGACGGCGTGGTGGCCTTTGGGCAGCGGACCGGCGCCGAGTACGCGCTCTTTCACGGCCATTACTGGCTGTCGGGCCTGGTGGCCGTCGAGCTCGCCCGCCGCTTCGGCGGCGTCCCGGTCGTTCAGATGTTCCACACGCTGGGCGTCGTGAAGAACGCGCTGGCCGATACTCCAAGTGAATGGGTGCCTCAGGTGCGTCTCGACGCCGAGGCGAGAGTTGCGGCACTAGCCGATCGCATCGTGGCGGCGACGCCGCTCGAGCGCGCCGAGCTCGCGTGGTACTGCGGCGCGGACGTCGACCGTGTGCGCACCATCCCCTGCGGGGTCGATGTCGATCTCTTCAACCCGGGCAGCGCGATCGCGGCGCGCGCGCGACTGGGACTCGACGCCGAGTGGGTTCTCCTCTTCGTCGGTCGCCCCGCGCCCATCAAGGGCCTCGAGATCCTCCTGCAGGCCCTGGCGCGTCTGAAGGCGGACGGATTCGGTCAGGCCGACCTGCGTCTGGTGATCGTGGGCGGGGACCGCGACGAAGGACGGGACGACGATCGCGCGCGGCTGCGGGCACTGGCCGACGCGCTCGGCGTCGGCGCGTGGGTCGACTTCAAGGGGCCCGAACCCCAGACCGCCCTCCCCGAGTACTACCGCGCCGCCGATCTCTGCCTCGTGCCGTCGCATCACGAGTCGTTCGGGATGGCCGCGCTCGAGGCCATGGCGTGCGGCGCCGCCGTCGTCGCGTCACGGGTCGGCGGTCTCGCCACGACCATTCAGGACGGCGTGACCGGTGTCCTCGTGCCTCCGCGGGACGAGGTCGCGCTCGCGTCGGCGATCGCGTCGCTGCTCGCCGACGCGTCGCGGCGGCGCACGCTCGGCCGTCTCGCCGCCCGATGGGCGCAGAGCTTCGCCTGGCCGTCGGTGGCGCGGGCGCTGGTCGAACTCTACGACGAGCTGGTCCCCGATTTGCGCCGTACGCCGTCGGCTCCGATCAGCGTCAACTGCGCGACGGCGTTCTGATCAGCGGTCCCTCCGGCCTCTGACTCTAGGTCGGAAGCTGCATGAGCTGCAGGATGTTGCCGTCGGGGTCGGCGAAGGTGGCGACCCACCCGCCCCAGTCCTCCTGGGCGGGCGCCCGGCTGAAGACCACGCCGGCGCGCGCCAGTCGCTCGTGCACGGCTCGGATGTCGCCGACCGTCAAGTTGATCATGATGCGCAGCGCCTCACGGCTCGCTCCGCGGACCCGGTCGTGGACGCCCACGCTCAACCGCACTCCGCTCCAGTCGAAGTTGATGAAGTCCGATTTGGCGGAGCGCGGCGCGAGCCCGAGCGTGTCTCGATAGAAGCGCGCCATGGCCGGAAAGCGATCGGCCTCCGTCCAGATGAGCACACCCGCCAGCCCTTCGATCGGTCCCGGCGCCATCGACGCCTCCTCGCCCCTCGGCTTTCCCTGATGCTACGATTGCGCCCATGACAGAACCAGCCGGTTCCTTCGTGGCGGCCCCGGTCGAGCGCCGCGTCGTGGTCGCTCCGGGCGTCGCGTTGCACGTGGAGCAGCGGATCGGAGCTCGTGGAGCAGCCCCCTTCGTGCTCGTCCACGGGCTGGCCTCCAACGCACGGCTCTGGGATGGCGTCGCCGAGCATCTTCACGCGGCCGGCCACACGGTGATCGCGATCGATCAGCGCGGCCACGGGCGCTCAGACGCCCCGGAGGCCGGCTACGACCTCGACACCGCCATCGCCGACCTGCTCGCGCTGATCGGCGCGCTCGAGCTCGAGCGTCCGGTCCTCGTCGGCCAGTCCTGGGGCGGCACCGTGGTGCTGGAGCTGGCCTGGCGCCGGCCGGACGCCGTGCGCGGCATTGCCTGCGTCGACGGCGGTGTCGTCGATCTGGCCCAGTCGTATCCGGTGTGGGAGGACTGCCTCGCGAAGCTGACCCCGCCGGCGCTCGATCACCTCACGCTGGCCGAGCTGGAGAGCCGGATCCGCAAGGGCGTGCCGCATTTCCCCGATCGTGCCATCGCGGCCTACCTGCACTGCTTTCGGACGCGCGCCGACGGCACCGTCGAGGCGCGCCTCGCGCGAAGCCGGCACCTGACGATCCTGCGATCGCTGTGGGAGCACCGCCCGTCGACGCGCTGGGCGTCGCTGAAAACCCCGACGCTCTTGCTCCTAGCCGATGCCGGGGACGCGGCAAGAACCACGGCCAAGCGTCGCGCGGAGGCGGTGGCGCTCGCGGCCGGCGGCAAGCTGCGCTCGACCTGGTTCTCGCCCGGCCACCACGACCTCCATCTGGAGTTCCCGGAGCGGGTCGGCGACCTGTTGGCCGGGGCTGTGCGCGAGGGATTCTTCGCATGAGCGCGAAGCCGCCGCGCATCCTCGCGATCATGGGGTCCGGAGAAACCGCCCCCACGATGGTCACGCCGCATCGCGACATCGTGGCGCGTCTGGGCGAGCCCAAGCCGCGCGCCGTGCTGCTCGACACTCCCTATGGGTTCCAGGAAAACGCGTCGGAGATCACCGAGCGGGCCGTCGAGTACTTCGGGCATCGCGTGCAGCTCACGATCGAGGCGGCCGGCTTTCTCGGTCCGCTCGCGGCCGATCAGACTCTGCGCACGCCGATCGCCGAGGCCGCCGCGCTCTCACGCCTGCGTACGGCCGGCTTCGTCTTTGCCGGCCCCGGGAGCCCCTCGTACGCGCTGTCGGTCTGGCGAGACTCGCCGGTGCCCGAGGCCCTCGCCACCAAGCTCGCCGAGGGGGGCGCCGTCGTGTTTTCGAGCGCGGCGGCCCTGACGCTCGGCCGCTTCAGCGTGCCGGTGTACGAGATCTACAAGGTCGGCCTACCTGTGCACTGGCTCGACGGGCTCGATCTCCTGGGCGCGGTCGGCTTCGAGGGCTCGTGCGTGGTCATCCCGCACTACGACAACGCCGAGGGCGGCACACACGACACTCACTACTGCTACCTGGGCGAGCGCCGTCTGGCGGCGATGGAGGCGATGCTGCCCGACGACGCGTGGGTCCTGGGCATCGACGAGCACACCGTGCTGATGGTGGATCTCGACGCGCGAACAGCCGTCGTGTCCGGGCGCGGAGGCCTCACGGTGCGTCGGCGGGGCGCGTCGCGGCGGTTTCCTGCGGGGGAGCGGCTCCGCCTCGACACGCTGGTCGCCGCCGCTCGCGGTGACTCGTCGGCCACGCGTCGCGAACCCGAGCTCGGTGGCGCCACGGAGGGCGCAGCTTCGCCGCCACCCAAAGCCGGAGCGTCCCCGGCGGAGCGATCGCCGCTCCTCGCGGAGGTGACGCGGCTCGAGCAGGCGTTCGAGGCGGCGATCGCCGGGCGGAAGGCGTCCGAGGCGGCCGAGGCCATTCTGAACCTCGACCGGGCGATCGCCGAGTGGGCGGCCGACACCCTGCAGACCGACGAGCCCGACCGCGCGCGGGCCATCCTGTACTCGCTGGTTCAGCGGCTGGGCGAGGCGGCGGCGGGCGGGCTCCGCGATCCTCGGGAGCTCCTGGCGCCGCTGGTCGAGAGTCTCATCACGCTGCGCGGAGAGCTGCGCGCCGCGCGGGCGTTCGAGCTCGCCGATCGGGTCCGCGATCGATTGATCGCGGCCCGGATCGAGCTGCGCGACACGCCCGCCGGCACGGTGTGGGAGCTGCGCGCGTAGCCCTCGGTTAGGAGCGAATTGCTCCATCCGCGCCGCCAGATGGGTCGTCTGTCCGACAGTAGCGAGGGGCGGCTCGTCACCGCCCCTCCGTGTTGATCAGAAGATGTCGCCGGTTCCGACAGCGGCCGGGAACGCGCTATGCCCCGCCGTTTCTGGTTGTCTGATAGCGCGCGTTGCGCAGCACGCGCCCGGGGTGGCTCCCGGTGTGCTCGCCCTTCTCGAGCAGCACCTCGCCGTTCACCACGGTGTAGTGGATCCCCTCGGCCAGCTCGCGCATCCGCCAACCGTTGGCCGGGAAATCGTGCACGACGTCTTCCTTGACCGGCGCCACGGTATCGGGATCGAAGACGACGAGGTCCGCGACCATCCCCGGCTGCACGAGGCCGCGGTCGTAGATGCCGAACGCCGTCGCCGAGTCGAACGTGAGGCGCCGCACCGCGTGCTCGAGGGACATGATCTTCTTCTCCCGCACCCAGTAGCCGAGCAGGCGGGTGGGATTGCTGACGTTCGAGTGGAACTGCACGTGAGCGCCGCCGTCGGTGAGGCCGACCACGGCGTAGGGGCTTCCGAGGATCTGCGCGACCGCCTCGGTATCCATGTTGATCTCGCCCAGGCAGAAGCCCGTCTCGAGCTCCTCGTCGACGGCGAGATCGAGGAACGCGTCGACCGGGTGCTTGCCCTGCGCCTTCGCAATCTCCGCGATGTGTCTTCCGGCGAGGCCGCGGTTCTTCGCGAGCTTGGGCTCCTCCACGACCATCAGGTCCCAGCGCTGGGAGAACGTCGAGTCCGGACCCAGCGGCGCGTCCACTTCGGCACGCAGCTTCGCGCGGATCTCCGGGTCGCGATACGCGTGCATCTTGTCCGCATCGGGGCCCTGGAGGATCGGCAGCCACGTGGGCATGCTGCGGAACACCTGGCAGTTCTTCATCGTGAAGCGGTTGAGGATGCTGCCGGGGTTGCAGAGCGGGATTGCGCGAATCCCCTGCTTCGCCGTCTCCTCGACGTGCGCCAGGTGCTCGCGCCACCGCCCGGGCTGCCGCGCTTGCTCGAGCAGGGTGTTGTACATGATGGGCCGACCGCACGCCTCCGAGATCCGGGACAGAAGTCGGTCCTTCATCTCGGGGTTGGTGCCGCCGCCGCACTGGATCACGCCGGTGCCGGCCTCGCGGAGCACGTCGGCCAGCGCGAACAGCTCCGACTCCGGCGCGCACGCGGCCGGGATGCGCTTGCCCGCGATGTCGAAGTGGTTCATGTTCCGCGTGATCGAGAGCCCGAGAGCGCCGGCGTCGAGCGACTCGCGCACCAGCCGACGCATGATCTCGAGCTCGGCGTCCGTCGCAGCGCGCTCGGAGCAGTCCTCGCCCATGGCGTAGAGCCGGACGGCGGAGTGGCCGACGAGCGTGCCGACGTTCACCCCGAGCCGCTGCCCGATCGCGCTCATGTACTGGGGGAAGGTCTCCCAGTTCCACGGCACGCCCGCCTGGAGCACGTCCATCGGGATCGCCTCGACGTACGACAGCATCCCCGCCAGCTTCTCGCGCGCCTCGGGCTTCACGGGCGCGAGCGAAAGGGAGCAGTTGCCGATGATGACCG
>WNFC01002967.1_pt1 | contig 18289 bp, 9 predicted proteins | sample 5400541 | NCBI WGS metagenome assembly WNFC01 (sample SAMN13153342, study PRJNA577476) | soil metagenome | isolation source: 120 cm saprolite under Douglas fir tree site 2 hole 2 replicate 1 | place: USA:California | collected 2015-04-18 | reverse complement strand
CCGATGACAGGCTCCGGCGGGTGATCCAGTACGCCGCAGCGCTGGTGAAAAAACGCGAATGCTCTTGAATACTGGATACTCCGCTTTCGCGGAGTATGACGGGGAGTCGTTGAAAAGCGCGGTCTGTCGTCACGCGCTACAGAAAAATGAGCGAGATTCAGCCTCGCTGAATCCCGCGCCATTTTGGCTACGAGAACTCAAAGTTTTCCGAGCAGTAGCAGAATCAGCAGGATGACGACGATGAGGCCAAGTCCGCCGCCGCCATAATAGCCGGTGCCGTAGAACGGTCCGCCGCCCATGCCGCTGAAGCCCCCGAGCAACGCGATAACGAGAATGATCAGGATGATAGTTCCGATAGACATCGAGCATTTCCTCCAGCCCGGCAGGTGGGCGCGCGTTACGCTGCCAGTCGAAAAAACCAACGGGAATCCATAAGGTTCCAATTTTGCAACGCCATAAATTCGCGCGACTCTTTTTTTGGAACGATGTGCAATTACACCGTGTTGAATCAATTTGGGATTTGCAAAATGTCCGCACCTCTTGTCGTTTCGATTCCGCATCGTCTAGGCCGCGAAGAGGCGACTCGCCGGCTCAAGACGGGATTGACGCGCGCCGCCTCCAGCATTCCGGTGTTGAAAGTCGATGAAGAAAGATGGGAAGAGGATCGCATGATCTTCCGCGTCCGCGCGCTCGGGCAGGCCGCTTCAGGTCATCTCGATGTGGCGGACGATCACGTCCGGCTCGAAGTGACATTGCCGTGGCTGTTGCAACGATTTGCCGAAGTAGCGCAAGTCGCGATCCGGAATCGCGGCAACCTGCTGCTGACCAAACGGAGCTGACCAACAGTCATCGATATTGCTATGCAACAGAGTATGCTGCCTCGCACCAATTGTGAGAAGATTTTTCACAGCTTAAGCTTGTTGGTAACGAATTCGCCGGAATATCCTACCCTGCGCGGGGGAAGGGAACCGACCTCTCTAGTTTGAGTCGGCACGACGTCCGCCAGGCCGCCCGGCCGTCGATCCCGGGCGGCCTTTATTTTTTAGAGCATGATCCGGAAAAGTGGGAACCGGTTTTCCCTCGGGACAAACGCGAAGCGTTTACCCGGAGATCATGCTCCAACAAAAGGATGAGATCATGATCCGATTCAATCTAATCGGATCATGATCTAAGCGAGCTTCACTCGGTTGCGCTTTCGCGGAGGCTTCAAAGCACCTTCGAATCTGGCCTTCAACACCGCGACCGGCAGATGCCGGAACAGAGCCGAGAGACGCACTTGCATTGCGCCGACCTCGCTGACGATACCTTCGACGGAATAGCCTTTCAAATTGAGCGCACCGTCAAAGGCATCCGCGCGGGGCCAGACCCGACCGCCTTGCGACATCGGCGCGAATGATTTTGCAACGGCTGTTATGACAGCATCGCGTCCGTGGCGCCGGGCGAAGGCGATGACGTGGTCACGGTGTGGTCCGGTGATTTCCAGCGGTTGATAATCGCCATCGGCGAACACCTCGGCAAGTTCGGTCCGCAGCTTCAGCAAACGCCGCGTCCACGCCAGCTTCAGATGACCATTCGACCAGTTTTGCGCGAGACGTTCCCAATCGGGAGCTGCCAATGAGGCCAGCACGGCAGCGCGTTCCGCAAAATCCACCGGTCGCCGGTTATCGGGATCGACCAGCGACAGATCCCAGAACTCGGTCCCCTGATAGAAATCGGGCACGCCGGGCATCGTGGCCTTCAACGTGATCTGACTGAGCGAATTCAGCGCACCCAACCGCGAGACACGCTGCGCCAGCGTTTCCAGCGAATTCAGAAATTCAGCCGAGGCCGCGTGATCCAGGATGCGTTCGATGAACGTCTGCAATCCCGCCTCATAGGCCGGGTTGGGATTGAGCCAGCTGGTTTCCTGTTTGCCCTCGCGCGCCGCCTTTAGCGCATAGGCTTGCATCCGCTCCAGAAACGCATCGTTACGCTGGCCCGATGGCCACGCGCCGAGCAGGGCCTGGTACAACATGTATTCGAACGCCACGGAGGGCGCGCGCATCTCACCCGCGATGACGAGGTGCGGTGCGTTCAGGATTTTCCACCGCGCCACGGCGCTGGCCCATTCGCCAGGCAGCTCCGCAAGCGCCATCAACCGCGCGCGGGCGTCCTCGCCCCGTTTGGTGTCGTGGGTCGCCGTCGCCGTCATGCCGTGCGGCCACTCCTTGGCGCGGACTTTCATGGCCTCGTGAAAGGCGTCGGCCGAAAGTGCCTTGGCCGAGGGATCGCCGCCGACCTCGTTAAGCGCGAGCAGGCGGTGATAGCGATAGAACGCGGTGTCCTCCAGCGACTTCGCCATCATGGGGCCGGTAAACTGCTGCACCTTCAATGCGAAGCGGCGCACCCGCGGCGCACTGTGCGCTGGCCCTCCCGGCTTGATCAGGTCCATGGTCAGCGCATCGCGCAAGAACTCAAAGATGCCCTCGTCGGCGGCGAACCAGTCCGCGCGGGCCTTTCCAATCGCTTCCGAAATCAGCGTACGGTCGTGCGGCGAAGGATCAGCCGAAGTCAGATAGGTGCGATAGACCGGGAAATGCAGGACGTAGAGTTCGAGCGCCTGCCGCAGACTGTCGGCGGAATAGTCGCGCGTGGAATAATGTCCGCCGGCGATCCGCGCCAGCAGCCGCGTCAGCACCGTGAATTCGCTGGTCAGCAAGGTTTCCAGAACCCGGCGTTTTGCATCCTTCAAGACCGGTTCAAGTTTGGGCGGCATATTGCTGACTTGCCGCCACACCTCGTCGAGCGGTTCGAGACCTTTGCCGTCGATCAGCACCTGGGTGATGACATTGAGCCACTCATAGCCGGTGGTGCCGTGCACGCCGCTAAAAGCATGCAGCTTTTCCCGTTCGCCGAGAATCTTCTCGATCACCATGTAGAACGGCCTGGTGTCTTTCCCCTGCGCTTGCCGGATCAGGCGGCGCAGGCGCTGAAAATATTGCGCGGGATCGCGTAGGCCGTCGATGTGGTCGAGCCGCAAGCCCTGCAGGCTGTCTTCCGCGATCAGCTTTTTGACCAGCCGATGGATGGCGTCGAACGTGCCGGGATCCTCGACACGCAATCCGGCCAGCGTATTGACGTCGAAAAAGCGCCGATAGTTGATGTCGCTGGACGCCAATCGCCAATGCCCGAGCTTGTAGTGCTGGCGTTCCAGCAGATGATGCAGCGCCAGGACCGGGGCAGGGCGATCCGGTCCGGCGCGGTAGGCGTCGAGTCCGCGCGCGATAAGGTCGGCACCGCCGGCGATGCTTTTCAATTCCGCCTTGAAGGCGGGCGCTTCCTTGCGATTGGGATGACGCAACCCCTTGGCGCGCGAGGCGAGGTCCAGGATGCGTTTTCCGGCCGTGTCAGCTTCAGCTCCGGCTTCCTTGACGAGGCTACGCAAAATCTCGCGGTAGCGCTCGGGTGCGATCGGCAGGCGATGTTCGAAATACCATGCCGAGAAACTGCCTTCGTCGGCGTCGTAGCGAAGTTCGATCTCGCCCTTTTCCAGGGCCTGTCCATAGGACGAGCCGATGATGGGCAGCAGTACCCCGCCCCGGGCGCGGTACGGCAACAGGTCCCAGTCGATGTCGAACGATACCGCGTGCGGCGAGGCCGGACCCCATTCCAGCACATCGAGCCACCATGGATTGTCGGCGAAATGCACGCCGACATGGTTGGGAACGAAATCGAGAATCAGGCCGAGGTCGTGCTGCTTCAACGCCCGGCTCAATCGCTCGAAGCCGGCATCGCCGCCGAGCTCCGGATTGATCTGGGCATGATCGACGATGTCATAACCGTGGGTACTGCCCTTGCGCGACTTCATGAAGGGCGATGCATAGAGATGCGTGATGCCGAGCGCCTTCAGATAGGGGACGATGGAAGCAGCCGCGTCGAAATCGAAATTCGCGGTGAGTTGCACGCGGTAGGTTGCGATCGGAATGGCGGCAGGCATTATCGCGCTTCCAGACGCCAGAACACCGACCATGGCGGTACGAGCCCGCTGGTCGAATCGCCCCAGATTGGCGTGCCGGTCGTTTCGCTTTGCTCGCGGGCGATCTCGCCGGCGGATAGATTGGCCAGCAGGCGGAGCGTTGCGCCGTCACCCATGCGCCAGTCGGCCGTCAGTAAATCGCTATCCTCCGCATGCGCCCCGCCGAAGGTCGTGCCCGCGAGCCGGGGAACGATCTCGCGCCGGCGTATCGCGAGAAGGCTCTGCACCAGCGCGAGCCGCTTGCGTCCCGCCTGCTCGTCGAGTGATTGCCAATCCAGCATGGCGGATTGAAACGTCAGGGGATCCAGCGGGTCGGGAATCTCGTCGCCATGTTTCGCATAGGCGCCTGCGAATTCCTTGCGCCGGCCGTTGCGCACGGCCTCCGCGAGGTCGCCCTGGAAATCGCAGAAGAACGGGAATGGTGCTTTCGAGCCCCATTCCTCGCCCATGAACAGCATCGGGACCATCGGCGCCAATAGCGTAATGGCCAGTGCGGCTTCGATCGCGCTGGCGCTCACATTGCTTTCGAGCCGGTCACCGAGCGCGCGGTTGCCGATCTGGTCGTGGTTCTGCAGGAAGTTGACGAAGGCGGTCGGATGAAGCTCGCCGCTCGGCTCGCCGCGCAACCGCCCGCCGCGATGCGCGGAGGCTTCGCCCTGATAGACAAAGCCGGACGCAAGCGCACGCGCAACATCAGCCATCGGCGACGTCGTGTAGTCGCGGTAATAGCCATGCGTCTCGCCGGTCAGCCAGACATGCCAGGCGTGGTGATAATCGTCGTTCCACTGCGCGCGGTATTTGCCGCGCGGCGGATCTTGCCCGGCGTCCAGCGCGCTGGCGGAATTGTCGTCGTTCTCCAGCACCAGATGGATGTGGCGGCAGGTTTCAGCGGCAAGCTTACCTACCGCGACGCTGAGATCATGCAGCATCGAGATTTCCCCGAGCTCAGGGATGGCGTGCACCGCGTCGAGCCGCAGCCCGTCGAAACGATATTCGCGCAGCCAATACAGCGCATTCTCTATGGCGAAGGCGCGCACTTGCGTCACCCGGTAATCGATCGCGCTGCCCCAGGGGGTCTGCGCCTCCATGAAAAAGCCTGGTGCATATCGGCCGAGATAATTTCCTTCGGGGCCGAAGTGGTTATAGACCACGTCGAGAAATACCATCAGCCCGCGCAGATGTGCTTCGTCGATCAGGGCTTTGAGATCGTCGGGGCGGCCATAGACGCTGTCGGGCGCGTACCACAACACGCCGTCATAACCCCAATTGCGCCGCCCCGCGAAATCCGCCAGCGGCATTAATTCCAGCGCGGTGATGCCGGTCGTCACCAGATGATCGAGCTTGCCGATCATGGCGCGGTAGGTGCCTTCCGGTGTGAAGGTGCCGACATGGGTTTCGATCGCAACGGTTTCCTGCCACGGGCGTCCGCGCCAATCCGTGGCGCGCCATCGGTAGCCGGCGTGATCGATCACCTCGCTGGGGCCCGAAACATCGTCGGGCTGAAACGCTGACGCCGGATCGGGCACATCGATCTCGTCGTCGATCCGGAATTTGTAACGTACGCCGGCCTTCACACCTGTCAGGTCGGCGCAAAACCAGCCGTCTTCGCCGCGCCGCAGGGGCTGCGCGTTTTCCAGCAGCAGATCGACGCGTTTGGCCGCCGGCGCCCACAGACGAAATAACGTGCCGTCCGCTGTCAGCCTTGCGCCGAATTGCCGTTCATTCATGCCGAACCCGCAAAGGCAAGCACCGTGCGGGGAGGCGCGTTTGCATCGCTGCCTGGCGCAAAGTCCGCGACCGTCTGTTTGCTGTCCGCCGTATTCAGCACCTGCTGCCAGTTCCTGTGTTCCTGCATCTTCGGCAGTTTGAACGCAATCGCCTCGGGTGCTGCGTTGAGCACGATGAAAATCGGCGCCTGTCCTTCCTCGCTGGACCCCAGCACATAGGCGAGAAATCGCCCCTCGGGAAAATTCCAGTCCTGCTCCTGCATCTCCTCGGCCTCCGGCGTCAGCCATAATACGCCGTAGGATCCATCCGCGCGCCGCCCGTCGAGCCAGCGGTGCGAGCGGATCTGCGGAAAGCGTTTTCGCAGATCGGTCATGTGGCCGACGAAATCGGTGAGGTCGTCGCCCTCGCGGTTGAGGCCCTCCCAGTCGACCCAGCCGATCTCGTTGTCCTGGCAATAGGCATTGTTGTTGCCGTTCTGTGAGTTGCCGACTTCATCGCCGGCCAGAATCAGCGGCAGGCCCTGCGCCAGCAGCAGACATGCGAGCTGGTTCTTCCGAAGCTGGCGTCGAAGTGCTGTTATCGTCGGGTCGTCGGTCGAGCCTTCATGGCCGCAATTGTTGCTGTGGTTGTCGCTGGAGCCGTCGCGATTTTCCTCGCCATTGGCCTCGTTGTGCTTTTTGCTGTAGCTGAACAAGTCCGCCAACGTGAAGCCGTCATGCACGGTGATGTGGTTGACGCCGGCGCGTGGCGCGCGGCCATCGTGGTTGAACAGGTCGGATGAGCCGGTCATGCGGCTGGAGACTTCGCCGATCAGGCTGCCTTCGCCGCTCCAGTAGCGGCGCATCGCGCTGCGATAACGGTCATTCCATTCCGACCATTGCGACGGAAAGGCGCCGACCTGATAGCCGCCCATGCCGAGGTCCCACGGTTCAGCGACCAGCTTCACCGATGACAGCACCGGGTCTTGCCGGATCGCGGTCAGGAATCCACTGTTGCGGTCGAAGCCGTTCGGCCCGCGCGCCAGCGTGGTGGCGAGATCGAACCGGAAGCCATCGACATGGCAGACCTCGACCCAGTAGCGCAGCGAATCCATCACCATCTGCAGAACGCGCGGGTGGGTGAGGTTGACCGAGCTGCCGCAGCCGGTGAAATCGTCGTAGAACCGGGGATTGTCCGGCTTCAGCCAATAGTAGGAGGCGTTGTCGATGCCGCGGAACGACAGCGTCGGGCCCATGTGGTTGCCTTCCGCGGTGTGATTGTAGACGACGTCGAGCATCACCTCGATGCCGGCGTCGTGCAGCCGCGCCACCGTGGTGCGGAAGGCATCGAGCGGGTTGTCCTGCGAGTAGCGCGGTTCCGGCGCGAAGAATGAGAGGGTATTGTAACCCCAGTAGTTCGACAGCTTCTTTTCGACCAGCATTCTGTCGTCCACGAGGCCGTGGACCGGCAACAGCTCGATGGCGGTGACGCCGAGCCGCTTGAGATGTTCGATCATCGCGCGCGACGACAGCCCGCCATAGGTGCCGCGCAGATTTGGCGGCACGTCACTGCGTTTCTGCGTCAGGCCCTTGACGTGCGCTTCATAGATGATGGTGTCTTCCCAGGGGATGTTGGGGCGCAGTTCGCGGCGTCCCCAATTGAAGGTTTCGTCGACGACGACGGCCTTCGGCATGCCGCGCGCATTGTCGCGCCGATCGAACGACAGGTCTTCGCGTGCGCTCCCGGTGCGATAGGCGAAATGCGCATCGCTCCATACCAGCCGTCCGGCAAGGCGTCTCGCATAGGGATCGAGCAGCAGTTTGTTGGCGTTGAAGCGATGGCCGTGTTCGGGCTCATAGGGTCCATGAACTCTGTAGCCATAAAGCTGCCCGGGCGAGACGTCATTCAGATAGCCGTGCCAGACATCCTCGGAACGCTCGGGCAATTCGATGCGTTCGAGTTCGCGGCGGCCCTGACTGTCGAACAGGCAAAGCTCCACCTTTTGCGCGTTGGCGGAGAACAGCGCAAAGTTGGTGCCCCGGCCGTCCCAGCTTGCACCGAGGCGTGAGGACGTTCCAGCGGACAATCGCATATTCAGCTTTCTCGGCTTTCCGGTACTAGAAATATGGCGGCCAGAGGCGGGACGGTGAGATTGAGTTCGGGCACCAGGCCGTCCAACGTCTGGACTTCGCCGACGTTCCCGACATTGCCGCCGCCATAATGCGCGGAGTCCGAATTGAGAACCTCGCGCCACTTGCCGGCGAACGGCACGCGGACGCGATAGTTGTAATAAACATTCGGCGAAAAATTCACGACCACCAGGCAGCGTGCGCGGGCGTCGCTGCCTTTGCGGATCCAGGCGAACACGTTGCCGCCGGCGTCGTCGGTGACGACCCATTCGAAACCGGATTGATCGCAATCCATCTCGTGCAGCGCCGGCAACGTACGATAGAGCCTGTTGAGATCGCGGATCAGCGACTGGACGCCTGCGTGTTTTTTTTGTTCGAGTAAATGCCAGTCGAGCGAGCGATCGTGATTCCATTCGCGCTCCTGGCCGAACTCGCAGCCCATGAACATCAGCTTCTTGCCGGGATGTCCGAACATGAAGGCGTAATAAGCGCGCAGATTGGCGAAGCGCTGCCAGTCGTCGCCGGGCATCCGGCCGAGCAGGGAGCGCTTGCCGTGGACAACTTCGTCATGCGACAGCGGCAGGATGAAGTTTTCCGAGAAGGCATAGTGCAGGCCGAACAGGATGTCGCCGTGATGGTGCTTGCGATGGATCGGATCCTTGCTGATGTAATTCAGCGTGTCGTGCATCCAGCCCATATTCCATTTGTAGCCAAAGCCGAGCCCGCCATATTCGACCGGCCGCGACACCTGCGGCCATGAGGTTGACTCTTCCGCGGCCGTGGTGGCCTGCGGAAAACGGGCGAACACTTCGGTATTGAAGCGGCGCAGGAAATCGATGGCCTCGAGATTTTCGCGGCCGCCAAATTTGTTCGGAATCCAGCCTCCGGCGGGCCGGCTATAGTCAAGATAAAGCATCGAAGCCACCGCGTCGACGCGCAGACCGTCGATGCCATAGCGCTCCAGCCAAAACAGCGCGTTCGACACCAGGAAATTGACGACTTCGGTGCGGCCGTAATTGTAGATCAGCGTGCCCCAGTCGAGGTGACGGCCCTGCAGGGGGTTGGCGTGCTCGTAGAGCGCGGTGCCGTCGAAATGGCCGAGGCCGTGCGGATCGTCGGGGAAATGCCCGGGCACCCAGTCCAGCATCACGCCGAGACCTTCGCGGTGGCAGGCATCGACCAACGCGGAAAAATCCTCGGGCGAGCCGAACCGGCTGGTGGGCGCGTACATGCCGGTCGGCTGATAACCCCATGAGCCGTCGAACGGATGTTCGCTGACCGGCAGAAATTCAACATGGGTGAAACCGAGATCGCGGGCATAACGCGGAAGCTGCTCGGCCAGATCGCGATAGCTCAGCCATTCATTGTTGCCCTTGCGCCGCCACGAGCCGAGATGGATTTCGTAGATCGACATCGGCGCGCCCAGCGCGTTGATACCAGCGGGTGCGGGCCGCGGATGCGGCAGCCTGGTCTCGTCAACGACAATGGATGCGGTGCTCGGGCGCATTTCCGCGGCAAACGCCACCGGATCGGATTTCAGTGCCAGGTGCTGGCCCTGCGGGCCGATGATATCGAATTTATAATGATCGCCTGCTGCGGCATGGGGCACGAACAGCTCCCAATAGCCGACGCCACGCACCCGCATCGGATGCCGCCGCGGATTCCAGAAATTGAAATCGCCGACCACGCTGACCCGCCGCGCGTTGGGGGCGAGCACCACGAAAGCCACGCCGTTGACGCCGTCCAGCGCCATCGGATGTGCGCCAAGCTTGTCGTAGATCCGCTGATGGGTGCCCTCGCCGAGCAGATACAGATCGAAGTCGGTCAAGACAGGCGGAAAGCGATAGGGGTCGTCGAGATCGACCACGTTCTCGCCGAAGCGGGCACGCAACTGATAGCGCTTGGAGCCGTTCGGCAGCGCGCCGGCGAACAGCCCGGCGTCATGAATGCGCGCCAGCGTGGCTGTTTCACCATGTTCGCCGATCGCATCGACCTTCGACGCTTCCGGCAGGAACGCGCGAACCACGGTTTTGTCGCCCTCGGTATGGACGCCGAGATAATGAAAGGGATCGGAGTGGCGGCCTTCGACGATCGCATAGGCCTCGGCGGACAGTTTGGTCATGAGGCCTCGTTGGTATGCTGAGTTTGCTGAGACAATATTCGAAGCACCCCGGTGAGCGGGACGCGCAGCCATTCGGGCCTGTGGGCCAATTCATACTCGATCTCGTAGAGCGCTTTTTCGAGCAGGAAGAAATTCAGCATCTGTTCGGCGGCATGCGGATCGGCCGGCCATAGACGTTGATTCGTCATGATCTCGCGATAGGTGTCCAGGAACGCCGCCGCCGCGCGATCGCGCCATTCCGCCAGCGCCGCGCCAAGCTTGCCTTGCTCGTCGGGCGCCACCTTGAGCGCACGCTCCAGCGCCGCGGTTGCCGAATAATCGATTGAACGGATCAGGCCGGCGACATCGCGCGCCGCGGGCGCCCTGCGCCGCCGTTCGGCCAGCGGCCGGCGGGGCTCGCCCTCGAAATCGATGATGAAGATGTCGTCCTTGACGATCAGCATCTGTCCGAGATGGAAATCGCCGTGGTGCCGGATGTTCAGGCAGTCGATATCCTGCGGAAGCAGCGCACACAATCGATCATGCAAGGCGGCGCGTTGCGCCAGGATTTGATCGACCAGCAGACGATCGGCTTCTTTTAGCGTGTCGCGCTTTTGCTTCAGGGTGTCGAAGACACGCTCCGCACGGGCGACCACCTCTTCGATCCAGAGCCGGACGTGCTCGGGTCGGGTCGGTTCCGGCGTAAAATCGGCAAACTCGTTGCTGCCGGCGAGGGCGAGGTGCATTTCGGCGACGCGCCTTCCGGTCTGCGACATATAACGCAGATAGGGGACCTGCTCCTCGCTTTCGCCGGGATGTTCGCTGCTCGCCAGCAGACGTTGCTCCTCGACGAAGCGATCGAGATAGGCCGATGTCACGGTCCAGGCGTCGCCCTGATTCTGGACGAAGGCGTGAACAATCGCGATCGCACTTCTGTTGCTGCCTTCGACCAGTTCGATGCTGCCGAGCAGCGCCGGCGTGTTAACAAAGCCCGCGACCTCGGTCAGAAAGCGACCGATTTCGATCTCGGGATTGATGCCGGATTCGAGCTTTCGATAGATCTTGACCACATAGTCGTTATCCACCAGCGCCGTGCTGTTGGACTGTTCGGTCTCCACGGCGCGGATATGCTCGGGCGGGTTGATCGGCGTATCCGAAAGCTTGCTGGTTGGCCGGAATTCAAGGCGCAAGCCCGCTTCTTCAACCGTCAAGGCCTCGCGGAGATTGCGCAACAGCAGCGCGATGAAAATCTGGTCGGTCGCAACGTCCAGCAGCGTTCCTTCCCGCGCGCCCTGACGTACCGCCGCAAATGCCCGGGGGTTATAGCGTTCGCGATCGAACCGCACCCACTCGATCTGCATCGGCAATACATAACGCGCGCTCGCGCCGCGCTCCGTCGTCGCTTCAAAAAAGGCAAGCCAGGGCCGGTTGTCGCCGATATCGCAGAACGGAACCGCCGAGGTCACTGTCGGACGAATCTCCTGTGCCGAGCGCTCCGGATACCAGCGGGTGCGCGCCAAATATCCCGGCAATACGTCGCGTTCGAAAACGCCCCGGGTGCGAGCCAGCGACATCCACGTCGCGCCCAGCGGCACGACCAGAGTCTCGAACTCGGGAACGACGGTCGGTTGGACGTGTTCCGATTTGTCGCGTTCGCGAAGCTGAAACCAGTAGAAGCCGTACGGCGCCAGCGTGATCATGTAGGGCAGTTCGCCGATCGGCGGGAAGCGGGTGCGGCCGAGCATTTCCAGCGGAATGCGATCCTTCCAGGCCGAAAGATCGAGTTCGGTGGCTTGCGCGGATCGAGACAGGTTGGCGACGCAGAGGATCACCTCGTCGCCATGCTGCCTGACATAGGCGAGCACCGAGCGATTGACCGGGCGGATGAAGCCCATGGTGCCGCGGCCGAACGCAAGCGTCGACTTTCGCACCGAGATCAGTCGCTTGGTTGCACTGAGCAACGAAGACAGGCTGCGCGATTGGGCTTCGACATTGACCGACTCATAGCCATAGACCGGATCCATGATGGTCGGGGCGTAAAGCCGTGCCGGATCGGCGCGGGAGAAGCCGCCGTTGCGGTCCGGCGTCCATTGCATCGGCGTGCGCACGCCGTTGCGGTCGCCGAGATAGATATTGTCGCCCATGCCGATTTCGTCGCCGTAATAGATGATCGGGGTACCCGGAAACGACAGCAGCAACGAATTCATCAGCTCGATCTTGCGCCGGTCGTTGTCCATCAGCGGCGCCAACCGGCGGCGAATGCCGACATTGATGCGTGCGCGGGGATCGTTGGCGTAGGTCGACCACAGATAGTCGCGCTCGACATCGGTGACCATTTCAAGCGTCAGTTCGTCGTGGTTGCGCAGAAACAGCGCCCACTGGCAGTTGCTCGGGATATCCGGCGTCTGGCGCAGGATGTCGGTAATCGGAAAACGATCCTCCTGCGCGATCGCCATGTAGATCCGCGGCATCAGCGGGAAATGATAGGCCATGTGGCATTCGTCGCCCTGGCCGAAATATTCCTGAACATCCTCCGGCCATTGATTGGCTTCCGCCAGCAGCAACTTGCCCTTGGCATAGGCGTCGAGTTGGGCGCGCAGCTTCCTGATGATGGCGTGGGTTTCCGGCAGGTTCTCGTTATTGGTGCCATCGCGCTCGCACAGATAGGGGATGGCGTCGAGACGGAAACCATCGACGCCGGTATCGAGCCAGCGCTTCATCACCTGCACGAGAGCGCTGACTACGCGCGGATTGTCGAAATTGAGATCCGGCTGGTGCGAGAAGAAGCGGTGCCAGTAGAATTGGCCGGCTTCCGGATCCCATGTCCAGTTCGACTTCTCGGTGTCGGTGAAGATAATCCGCGTGCCGGCATATTTCTGGTCGGTGTCGCTCCACACATACCAGTTGCGCGCGCTCGACTTCGGATCGCTGCGCTGGGCGCGCTTGAACCAGTTATGCTGGTCGGAGGTATGATTGATGACGAGCTCGGTGATGACCCGCAGGCCGCGCCGTTTGGCTTCGACGATGAAGCGGCGAAAATCCTTCATGGTGCCGAAGTCGGGATTGATGGCGCCGTAGTCGGCGATGTCATAGCCGTCATCGCGCCCCGGCGACGGGTAGAACGGCAGCAGCCACAGCGCGGTGACGCTGAGTTCCTGCAGATAACCGAGCTTCTCGGTCAGTCCCGCGAAATCGCCGATGCCGTCATTGTTGCTGTCGGCAAAGGCCTTGACGTGAAGCTGATAGATGATGGCGTCTTTGTACCAGAGTTCATCGCCATCGATGTCGGTGACCGGCAACTCGTTTTCGTCGATGGATGGCAGCAGGTTCATGGCGTCCCTCACGCCAGACAGCGAAACAGCAGCGCGGGATCGCGCACCGGGTCGATCCGCAGGCGAATACCGCCCCACTCGACGGGGTATCGCTCGCCGGTGATCAGGTTCTCAACCGCGGCGACGTGGCGGCGATCGCCGGCGACGCCGACCTCGACGTCGCCGACCGGAAACCAGAATTCGTGCACCTCGCGCGACAGCGCGATGGCCGCGACGACCGTATTGGTCTGATCGACCGATTCCTTGACAAAGCCGATGACGTTGCCGTCATCGATCGGAATGAAGCGCAATTGGCTGGTCTGTTGCAGCGCGGCGTTTTCGCGCCGGGCACGGTTGAGGTCGCGGATATAGGGCTTGATATTGCCGGGCTGGTCCCAATCCCGCACCTTGATCTCGTATTTTTCGGAATCGAGATATTCTTCCTTGCCGGGTATTGGATCGTGTTCCAGCAGCTCGAACCCGTTGTAGATGCCGTAGGTGCTCGACAGCGTGGCGGCAAGCGCGACGCGCGATTTGAACATCCAGGTCTCGCCGCTCTGCAAATGGTAGGGCAGGATGTCAGGCGTATTGACGAAGAAATTCGGGCGATAGAAATCGCGTTCCGGATAAGCCGTCAACTCGTTCAGATACTGCTCCAGCTCCCACTTCTGGGTGCGCCAGGTAAAGTAGGTGTAGGATTGGGTGAAGCCGAGTTTCGCAAGGCCCTTCATCAGCTTCGGCCGGGTAAATGCTTCCGCGAGGAAGATGACATCGGGATGGCGAAGCTGAATTTCATGGATCAGCCATTCCCAGAACCGGAACGGCTTGGTGTGGGGGTTGTCGACCCGGAAGATATTGACTCCCTGCTCGATCCAGAACAGCACCACGTCCCGCAAGGCATTCCACAGCGCGCCGGCGTCCTCCGATGAAAAATCGGGGTTGACGATATCCTCGTATTTCTTGGGCGGGTTTTCCGCATAGCGCATCGAGCCGTCGGGCCTTCGCCTGAACCATTGCGGATGCTGCTTGAGCCAGGGATGGTCGGGCGAACACTGGACCGCGAAGTCGAGCGCGACTTCGATATCGAGCAGCTTGCACGCCGCGACGAAGCCGCGGAAATCCTCCAGCGTGCCCAATTCCGGATGCACCGCGTCGTGGCCGCCCTCGGCGGCGCCGATGGCGTAGGGACTTCCGGGATCGCCTGCCGCCGCGGTCACCGCATTATTGCGGCCCTTGCGGTTGATGTGGCCGATGGGATGAATTGGCGTCAGATACACGACGTCAAAGCCCATCGCAGCGACATCAGGCAAGCGCGCGATGCAATCCTTAAACGTGCCGTGCTGGCCTGGAGTAAGGCCCTGGCTGCGTGGCACCATCTCGTACCACGCGCCGGTCCGCGCCCGCGGCCGGTCCGCGACAAAAGGAAACAATGGCGATCGCGTCAGATCCGGCCGTAACTGGCTTTCGGCCATGGCGTCATTCAATTCGGCTGTCAGCAGAGGCGCGACGTCGCCGGTTCGAAGATAATTCTCGCATTGCCGCACGATGATGGCGGTCGCGGCCGGCCCGCCGCACTGCGCCTTCGTCAGCATGCCTGCGCCTTCGATCGCGTCGAGGTTAAGATCGACGCCGGCTTTCTGCTTCAGCTCAAATCCGTGCCGCCATGTCGCGAATTCGTCGGTCCATGCCTCGATCGCATAGACATAACGTCCGGGCGCGTCCGGGACAAAGGATCCGCTCCAGCGGTCGTTGCCATGGTGGGTCATGGGCTCGCGGCGCCACTGCCGGTCCTGCTCGCGACGCCAGACCAGGGACGCTGCCGCCACGTGGTGCCCGTCGCGGTAGATGTCCGCCCAAACTTCGACGCGCTCGCCGACGATACGCTTCACTGCAAAGCGGCCATCGTCGATTTGGGGATAAACATCTTCAATATGAAAGGCGCCGCCGTCCGCGGCGCTCTCGACAGTTTGAGTTGTTTTGTTCACGGTGATGCCATTGACATGGAAATGACGTCCCGTTTCGTTTGCGGGAAAGGAGACGTTCCGGACATTTATACAAAGCCGTTCGTTGGGCAATGGTTCCCGGGGAACGGCGGGGATGCCAGCGAGTTAACCATGGCTATCCTCTTCCTGCATCTAGACAATTTCGCGACGTCACTCACCGTTGCGTGCAAAGCGCGTGCCGAATGGACCTGTTCACCCAAGCCAGAAACCTCGGAATCCAGACCGAATTTATCGACGGTCAGGGTCACCGCCATGTGACGGATGCCGCGGCGCTGAAAATCATTCTCGATGCCCTGCCGGCTCGGGCACCGCAGCCGTTGCTCAATCAAGCCGTGGTGGTCCGGTCCGGGCAGCCCTCGCGGACCGAACTCAGCCAGACCGCCGTGCCGCCGTTGCGCTGGAAAATCATGGCGGGTCCTAAGGTTATGGCGCGGGGCCAGACCTGTGACCGCGTCATCGCCTGGCCGTCGGATCTGTGTGTTGGTTCGTACCGGCTGCACTTGACCGATGCTTCCTCCGTTACCGAAGAAACGCCGCTGATTGTGGCGCCGCCAAGGGCATTCGACGGCGATTTCGACCGGTGCTGGCTACTCGCGGTCCAGCTCTATGGCATCCGCTCGGCGCGCAACTGGGGAATCGGGGACTTCAGCGACCTCGAAGGGTTGCTTGAACTCGCGAGCCAATTGGGGGCGGATGGTGTCGGCCTCAATCCGCTCCACGCGCTGTTCGATGACCGCCCGGCCGATTGCAGCCCCTATTCGCCGAATAGCCGGCTGTTTCTGAATCCGCTCTATATCGACGTTGAAAAACTTCCGGAATTTCAGCTCGGTGCTTTCGCCGAAAACAGCGACACCATCGTGCGGCTGCGGCAGAGCGATATCGTCGATTATGCCGCCGTCGCCGAACTGAAATGGCGCGGGCTGCGATTGGCGTTTGAGGTCTTCAAGACCAATCCCAGCACCGAACGTCTGGCGGCTTTCTCGAAGTTTCGCAACGAGCGCGGGGCAATGCTTTCGCGGTTCGCCTGCTTCGAAGTTCTGCGGCATAAATTCAATCGGCCCTGGTGGGAATGGCCGGCGGAGTGGCAGCAGCCGGACGACGCTCGAAGCGCGGCACTTCACGCGGGCCCTGATTCCGCCGAGATCGAGTTCGTCAAATTCGTTCAATGGTCTGCCGACCAGCAGTTGCAGTCGTGCCGCGATCGCGCCGCGAGGCTCGGAATGAAGGTCGGTCTGTATCTCGATGTGGCTGTCGGTGTGCAAGCCGACGGGTTCGACGCGTGGAAGGAACAAAGCGCGATTTCCCGGCATCTCTCCGTCGGCGCGCCGCCGGATGCGCTCAACACCGCCGGCCAGAACTGGGGCCTCGCCGGGTTCAACGCCGCCGGTCTGGAAATTCAGTCCTTCGAGCCGTATCGAGAGATGCTGCGGGCTTCGATGCGCCATGCCGGCGCGATCCGGCTCGACCATGTGCTTGGACTCAAGCGGCTTTATCTGGTGCCACATGGCTTTGCCGCCGACAACGGCGTCTATGTGCAAATGCCGTTCGAGGCGCTGCTGGCGGCGACCGCGCAGGAAAGCGTGGCGCATCGATGCGTGGTGATCGGCGAGGATCTCGGCACCGTGCCGGAGGGCTTTCGCGAGCAAATGGCGGAGTGGGGCATCTGGTCGTACCAGGTGATGATGTTCGAGCGTGACGATCATGGCTCGTTTCGAGGTGTCGACCACTATGCGTCGAATGCCCTCGTCACCTTCAACACCCACGATCTGTCGACCTATGCGGGCTGGCGTTGCTTCAGCGATCTCGCGCTGAAACGGTCGCTGGGGATCGATCCCGGTGAAAGCGACGAAGCGCGATGGCATGCACTTGCGATGCTGACCGACGTGCTGCGTCATCACGCCGTCCACGGTCACGATCTTTATGCCGTCGCGGGCTTTCTGGCGCGGACCAAATCCCGCCTGCTTGCGATATCGCTGGAGGATCTGCTCGGCGTGATCGATCAGCCCAATATTCCCGGCACCGTGGACGAACATCCGAATTGGCGGCGGCGGCTGCCGCTTGCGATCGACGAAATTGCATCCGCCATAGACATTCCCGCGCTCAAGGCAGCGACGGGGGAGCGGACGCGCACGGCGATCTGACGCACAAACCATTTCAGCGGTGATATCGATTTGTCCTCAAGAATTGAAGACTATGGGTTGATCGGCGATTGCGAGACCGCGGCATTGGTCGGCCGCGACGGATCGATCGATTGGCTGTGCTGGCCGGCCTTCGATTCCGACGCGTGTTTCGCGGCCTTACTCGGTACCCACAAGCATGGCCGATGGCTGATCGCGCCTGCGGAGGAAATTGCAAAATCCTCGCGCCGCTACTGGGATCATACGCTGATCCTGGAGACGCGCTTTGAGACCGCAAACGGTGTCGTCGCGCTGATCGATTTCATGCCGCCGCGCGGCAACGCCTCCGACGTCGTCCGACTGGTGCGCGGCGTGCGCGGCCGGGTGAAGCTGCGGATGGAGCTGGTGATCCGGTTTGGGTTCGGCACCGATATCCCCTGGGTCAAGCGCACCGACGATGGCGCGCTGCTTGCGATTTGCGGGCAGGACATGACCGTGCTGCGAACCCGGGCCGAGACCCGCGGCGAGGACATGACCACGGTAGCCGATTTCGCGGTGGGCGAAGGTGAGACCATCCCCTTCGTGCTCACCTATGGACCATCGCATCTGCCGCTGCCTGGGCCGATCGATCCGGCGCACGCGTTACAGGATACCGAGGATTTCTGGACCGATTGGTGCAGTCATTGCACGTATGAGGGAGATAACCGGGACCTTGTGCTGCGATCGCTGATCACGCTGAAAGCGCTGACCTACGGACCGACCGGCGGCATCGTCGCGGCGCCGACCACCTCGCTGCCGGAGAAGCTCGGGGGCGCGAGAAACTGGGATTACCGGTTTTGCTGGCTGCGCGACGCTACCTTTACGCTGCTGGCGCTGATGAACAGCGGCTACACCGAGGAAGCCTCC
>WNFC01002966.1_pt1 | contig 18289 bp, 14 predicted proteins | sample 5400541 | NCBI WGS metagenome assembly WNFC01 (sample SAMN13153342, study PRJNA577476) | soil metagenome | isolation source: 120 cm saprolite under Douglas fir tree site 2 hole 2 replicate 1 | place: USA:California | collected 2015-04-18 | reverse complement strand
GATTCCAAGCGAAACGAGATTCGACAAAGAACTTATCCGGCGTAAAGCAACGAAGCGAAGAACCCGGGCTCGCGTGCAGCGGCGTGAATGTGAGTAACGACCGGAGTTTCTTCGAAACGTGAGATCTGACGGGTCGATCCGGGAGTCTCGCACATAGCAAACATGATAACTATACATTCCACCTCACATGAGGAAGGGACGCCGAGCGCGAGCGAGTCGCGTCGTTCCACTCGATCTCAACACCCAACGCGGTAACTAGTTGGCTCGGCGGAACTTGGTTGATCCAATGACTATTATGCGTGGGGCTTGGGGGCCTCGAGTGCGGTCAGTTCGCGGCTCGCGCGGGGCAGGAAGAGCAGTCCGAGTAATCCATTGCAGAGCATGAAAGTAAAGTGCGCCGCGAGGCTATAGGCGAGGATTTTTGCGTTAGGCGCATTGGCCGAAAAAAAGAGTAGCCATGCGGCCTGACTCGTACCCAAATGCGCGACCGCTACCGGCAGCGCGGCTGCCAGGAACACCAACGGCAGGAATAGTACCAGCTTCACGAACGGAATCGTGATTCCATACAAGCTAAGCGCGAAATGCTGAGCCAGCAACGCCAGCAGAAAGGACGGCGCTTTGATTGCCAATACGATCGCATAGTCGAGCGGCCGCGCCGCAATAAAACTACGGCTGATAGCGCTGAACCGACTGCCATTGATCCATGTGCGAACTGCGCTGGAGCGGCGTGCCTGCGCAAAGAAAATCATGATCGCGGCAAGCGCGCTCCAGGCGACGAGGTAAACGATTCGCAGTACGTGCACAAGCTCCGCCTGTTGATCCGAAACCGGACGATAGAAGATCACGCCCGCCGTCGAAAAAAGAAAAAGTTGATAGACTTCGATCAGCGCGATGAACAGAATCGAACTGAGTATTTCCAGAAACGGAACCCGGGTTTTGCGGTGTAGATACCAGGCCACTCCCCCTTGCCCAAGATTGGTGTTGATCAATGACAGCACGTACATGCTGGCGCGAATCGGAAGAATCTCGCGCAGCCGCAGCGGCTCATTGAAGCGCCTGATGACCCACGTCAGACAGGCCGAATCAATTATCCAGTAGATTGCCGAGTAGGGCAGGAACACGCCAAAGAATTTCAGCGCCGATGCCTGTTCGAGCGCCGCAGCTACCTGGCCGACCGGGATGCGCCAGAAGATCAGCGCGAAAATAAGCAACGTGCCAAAATAGGGAAGGGCCGTTCTCCAGCGCCAGCGCGCCAATATCGAACCTCTCTGCGCGGTCGAAGCTTCGCAATCCGCCATGCGATTACTCGCTCTGGGAACGTGCTGTGGAACGAACCACGAACCGCGACTATCTAGTGGTCTGTAACGTTGAAAACGATAGTGGACCGTCGTATCGAAACGAAGCCGGACGACCCCCACCTAACCTCCCCCTGGTCAGGGGGAGGGATTTCCAGCGATACCGATTTCAATGTTACAGCCCACTAGTGGCATGTAACGGTGAAATCGGTATCAACGAGCCCGTCGAAACGAACCAGACAACCCCACCTGACCTCCCCCTGGTCAGGGGGAGGATTAAGAGCGACACCGCTATTAGTGTTACAGCCACTGGCAGCTTTATTGCCGGATGCGGAAAGACTTTTCATAAGCAAAATAGGTTTTCCGCACCCTGCTAGTCTCATGAGTTAGCAGTTCGTGAAAGAAGTTCGTAAATTTTTCGTTTTCTTTCTGAAGTCCGGCGCGTCGGCTCGGCGCTGAAGGCGCCGATGCGGATCAGCCCAGGGCAACGCCCTGGGTCTTGTGGTCCCATTACAACGGCGCCCTGTAGGAGCGCAGGAAATCAGACCACATCCTGTAGGCAAGGCCGGTCGAAATCAATGAACCATCGTATGAGATTCCATCGCTGCTGGCTTCCGCCCTTTCAGGGCGGCTTGAACGTGACTGCTGCAAGACCCAGGGCGTTGCTCTGGGCTGATATTCCTCGCGCCGTTGGCGCGATGCCGACTGAATTGAGCTCCGATACGCGGCTGCTCACAGACTCGAATTAATCCAACGGATTTCCGACTCCAGGACACTATTTGTCGCGGCGTCTACGGCTTGGGGCCGAGCTCGATGCGGCGTTCGTGACTAAAATCCTCGAATCCGTGCTTATACCACGCCGTCGAGCCCAGCCAATTGCGATGGAGTACGGTCAACGTCACTACCGTGATTCCTTTGCTGCGGAACCATTCGTATGCAGGAGCCAGCATCCGCCTCATCAGGCCTTTGCCGCGCCAGGCCTCATCCAGGAAGGCATGATTGACGTAGCCTTTGATTCGCGGAAGGTAGCCCTGACGATCCCGCCTGAGATGGACCCACAGATAGCCGGCCAGGCGGCCGTCGCCATAGTCAGCGACCCAAATCGCGTGATGGTCGCGGCTCAGTACCAGCTTGAGCCAGTTGTGGGCGTCACGGATTTCGTCCCAGTCAAAACGTGCGCGTGGATCGATTGACTCATGATAGGCGGCAATACCGGCGACCAGCCGGGCCAATTCCGGAATATCGCTCTCGCGTGCCGGCCGAATCTCAATGTCCATGGGGGCTCCTATTCCGACGCCCATGACGGTCGGTGGGTGGTTCTGGCTCGGAGCTACATAGCTTTTTCTAAGTCACGCGGGATTGTGCGCTCCCCCGTCCGTCATCCTGAGAGTTTGTGAGCGAATTGAAAAAAGCACGTTTCCACCGGAAAAAACATGAGCATTTTCAACGGTCGTTTTTTCGCAAAATCAATTCACTCACAAACTCTCAGGATGACAATTTGCTCAGTACTGGCTCCGTTCTGGCTGGTGTTGGTGTGGCTCGCACCGTCCTGTTCCACTGGTTACTCACCCGGTCCGCTCACTCTCAGGCTCGTTTTAGGCGGCGGCAGGAATTTTCAGCGCGATCGTCCGCGAGATCCCAGGCCGATCCATGGTGACTCCGTGAATGTGGTCCGCTGCCTGCATCGTGCGCTGATTATGAGTGATTATAATGAATTGCGAACTCGTCTTGAGTTCTTGCACCAGTCCGGTAAACGCCGCCAGGCTGAATTCATCCAGTGGCGCGTCAACTTCATCCATCACGCAAAAGGGACTCGGGTTCAACAGGAAGAGCGCGAAAATCAGCGCCATGGCCGAGAGCGCCTTCTCACCACCGGACAGCAAGCCGATCTCCTTGATTTTCTTGCCGGCCGGCTGCACCAGGATTTCGACGCCGGCTTCGAGCACATCACTGGCTGAGCCGAGTTCGAGCCGCCCCTTACCTCCGCGCAACAGCTTCGGGAACAGTTCCTCGAAATTTTTCGCGGCGCCTTCGAAGGTATCGAGGAAGCGCTTGCGCGCCTCGCGATTGAGCTTCTGGATGGTATGAGTCAGATCGTTCACCGCGGCCTGTAGATCGGCCCGCTCGGCTTCGAGCTTGCCGGCGCGCTCCTCCAGTTCCTTAACTTCGCTGTCTGCGGCGAGATTGACCTCGCCGATCTTCTCGGCTCGAGCGCGCAGTTCCTGCAGGCGCTCATGGTCTTTGAGGGCATCGCGCCCGCAGAGCGCCGCTTCGAGTTGGCCCGTCAGTTCGGCAAATTCTGCCTGAAACTTCTCGCGGAACCCTCGCGAGAGTTCCTCGATCAAGGTGCGAGCGCGTTCGCGCCTGAGCTCGCACTGCATCAGCTCCGCTTCGAGCGTTTCGAGGGCGGCTCGCCCGCTGCGGAGTTGCTCGCCGGAGGACTCGACCTGCTGGCCGCGCTCCGCGCATAAGCGGGTGAGCTTCTCGATCTCATCTTCCAGCGTGCGCTGATCCGCCAACGCGGCTGTATCCTGCGCCCGGAGTGCTGTCATCTCCCGTTCGAATTCAGCGTGGTCACTGCGTGCCCGTTCCAAATCGCCGCGGTATTGAGCAATCTGGCCCTGGAGTTCATCGACGAGCTGGCGCTGATGGCCCAGCTCCTGTTCGAGCGCCCGTAATGCCGCTTTGCGGGCTTCCAGCCGCGCGCCTACTTCGAGCATCGCGTCGCTCAGCTCTCGAGTTTCGCTGCGGCGCCCGGTAAGAGCGGCAATTGCTTCGCCCAGTCGTGCGCGCGCCTGCTGCTCGACTCGCGCAAGCTCTTCGAGCCGCGAGTTGGCCGACGCAGCGGCGGCGCCGACTTCCGCCGCACGCCGGCGGGCATTGGCGCAATTCGCTTCGGCCAAGGCGAGATTCTGCTCGGCTTTGGCCATGGCAGCACGCCCTTGATTGACCGCGGCCTCCGCGACACTGGTGCGCCGGCGCGCTGAGTCCAGCATTTCCAGCGCATCCCGGCAGGCAAGCCGCGCCCATTCGTCGAGCCGCACCAGTTCCTCGTGCTGCATTTCCGCCACGGCCACGTTGCGCTCGGCAGTTTCAAGCGCGAGCGCCCGCTTACGGATGTCGATTTCGTCGCCGGATTCGAGATGGCGTCCGCTGCCGCCGCTGATAATTCTGTCGGGCCACAGCAGATCGCCTTCAGGTGTCACGAACGCGGTGCCACTGCCGTTGGCGTTGGAGGCGGCGAATGCCGCACGCAGATCTTCGGCAATGATCACATGTCCCAGCAATGCTTCGGCTATCGGCACGAAACGCGGCTCGATCTCGACCATATCGAGCAACCGGCCGGCAATGCCCGCCGCCTGGATTGGCTGATGGGCCGGCATGGAAGGAAGCGAGTCCGGGATGAAGCTCAGGCGGCCGCTCTCGTGTTGTTTAAGGATCTCGATGGCGCGGAGGGCGAAATGGGGTGAATCGACGATGATTGCATCGAGTTGGTCGCCGAGTACTGCGCGCAAGGCCGGCTCCAGCGCCGGCGGCGCCTTGACCACGTCCAGCAGCATCGTTGGCATATTCGACGGGCCATCACCGTTAAGCGAGTCCAGCACGACGCGTAGTTTCTCGCCAGCGCCGTTAGGGACAATGCGCTGTGCGCGCGCTTTAAGCGTCCGCAGGACATCTCGCGCAGCCGACCACGCGGTAGAGTCATTTGCCAGCGCGGTCCGCAGGTCAACTTCGCTTTCAGCGGTTTCACGCTGATGCGCTTCCGCGCGTGCTGCTGCAGAACGTTCCTGCTCCAGGCTGACTTCACTGTCGGCGACCATCTGCTGGCAACGGTTTAACTCGGCACCGTATTGAGGCACAGCCTGGTCAAGTGTGCGCAGACGATCGTCGAGATCGGCGCGTTCACCCGCGAGCGCGCCGAGCCGTCCGCGCATTACCGCCGCTTCACGCATCACTTCGGCCAGTTCGTCCTTCAATTCCTCAGTGCGTTTTTCGTCTTCGCGCAGGGCCTTTTCCGCGGTGCGATGCTGTTCCCGGAGAGCAGTCAGGCGCGCCTGGTTTGCGCCGTCATCGTTGTTTTGTTCCCGCGCCAGCCGCGCTCCGGTCGATGCGCGCGCCGCGCGCGCGGCGGTAGCCTTGCGGTCCAGTTCACTCAGTCGTAATTCAAGTTCCGGTGCCAGCTCGTCCAGCGCCTTGAGCCGCCGTTCATGGAAGGCGCGGGTGCGGGCTCGCTCCTCGAAAGCGGCCCGCAGATTATCCAGCTCGCGCCGCCTTACCCCGAGTTCATCGCGCCCGGCGGCCAGAGCCGCGACCGCTTCATCCGCTTGCCTCTGCAGCGCGGTGGCGTTGGCGCGGAGCTGCTCAGCTTGTTCGCGTCGGGTTCTTTCACGTTCGGACTGTTCAGCTAGCTCATCACGCTGCTCGACGATGCGGCGTGTGGCGGCGAATTTCTCCAGAGCCGACAACTCCTCGCGGATGAGCTTGTAGGTCTCGGCTTTGCGGGCCTGGCGCCGCGCGTAATTAAGCTGGCGTTCGAGTTCGGCGAGCACATCCTCGACCCGCGCCAGATTTTCACGCACGCGTTCGAGTTTACGTTCGCTAATCTCGCGCCGGCCCTTGAACAGCGCCAGTCCTGCGGCCTCTTCGACCATGGTGCGGATCTCGGCCGGCTTGGCCTGGATAATTTCCTCGATCCGGCCTTGCTCAACCAGCGCATAGCCGCGGCTGTGGATTTGTGCGGCCATGAAGAATTCGGTGATGTCCTTCAGACGGCAGGGGATTTTATTGATGAGGTATTCGGACTCACTCGAGCGATAGACTCGCCGCGTGATCGCGATTTCACTCAGCGCAGAATACGGTGCAGGCAAAACGCTGCCGCCTTCGGCTTCAAGCAGCAGCGTCACCTCAGCCATTCCCGCTGGTGGATTGGAGTCGTTGCCGGCGTAAATCAGATCTTCGGCCAATTTTCCGCGCAGGCGCGAGGCTGCCTGTTCGCCCAATACCCACCGGATCGCATCGACGACGTTCGACTTGCCGCAGCCGTTGGGCCCGACGATGGCCGTAATTCCGGGGCTAAAGCCGATTGCCGTAGATTCGCAAAAAGACTTGAAGCCTAACAGGTCAAGAGTCTTGAGCCGCATACTTCATGCCTCCACCGCTCCTCCGCACCGTGCTCATCACACACCCGCCACATTCCGCCCGGCATCGCGGTCTCTCGAGAGTTGCTTCGCCAGATTATCGCTTGCGATGATGACCCGGTGCAAGCGCCATTATCGCCACCGCCGCGAAGCAGTTGTTTCAGGAATTATCAGGGCGAGCTTCGCACTTGCCTGGCAAAACATGCCGCGTGGCGTGACCACTTCGGGACGGGTCCATTGCATCCCGGCAGCTCAGCGGGCGAAATCACCCGGCGCTAATTAATCCTGAATGAGTTCAGTATTCCAATAAGCACTATCGACGGTCGTCAGGAATGGCATCCATTCGCGGTAGCGCCGAAGGCTGAACATTTCCGTGCTGAACGGCGTCCATTGCGGCCGCCTCGGCCTGCTGATAAGGAGCATGCCGGCTTCCTCAGGGGTCTTCCCGCCCTTGCGCCGATTGCAGCTATGGCAGGAGCAGACGACGTTCTCCCAAGTCGAGGTGCCGCCACGCGAACGTGGTACCACATGGTCGAGATTAAGTTCGGTGCGCGGCAGCCGCCGTCCGCAATATTGGCAGGTGTTGTTGTCGCGCGCGTAGATATTAAAACGAGAGAAGCGCACGTGCCGCTTTGGCACCCGTTCGTATGCAATAAGCAACAGTACACGCGGAACGCGCACGACCCCCCCGACGACACCAACCTTTTCGTGATTGACCTCGACTGCGAGGTCGCGCCAACTGGCGAAGTCGAACGTGCGATATTGCTCGTCGACGGCCCGGGCAACGCCTTGGTACAACAATGCAAAAGCGCGCTTAACTGAGGTTACGTGTACCGGAAGGTAAGAGCGATTGAGCACCAGCACCTTGCTATTGAGCAAGGCCGTCCCCACCGGGTAGCCAGTCAGCGTATCTGCGGTCGCAGACATCGGATAAACTCGTAGCGGCCCGAGCGATTGCAAGTCAAGCACTGAGCCGTTTGGTCAGCGTTCTATTCCCTATCCTTCATCCAGCCGTCATCTGGGTCAGCTAGTGATTTACCGAGCTAGCGCGTTGTCGGTGGAAATTATCAGAACGATGTTTGCCAATCAAGTGGGTATGCGTCCGTCTCAGCGGACCGACACCCCCATCGCCTCCAACGACGTTTCGATTTGCGCAATTACGCGGCACCCATCAAGCAGGGTCGCCTTGCGGAAACTCCGAGTGGCCCGTATCATTTGGGCGGATAGGCTGTTCGCTGAGGTTCTCCTCGACGAGGACGCTATCAGTCGCATGTAGCGCCGCTGGTTAACAGCCGGGTGGTGCACAGCCGAGTCAGGTAATCAGGTAAGGTGAAGCGCGAAATCATCATCAACGCGTCCCCGCTTGAGGTGCGCGTCGCATTGCTGGAAGACGGCGCGCTATCGGAATTTTATCTTGAGCGCGATCAGCGCGGCGGCTTGGCGGGTAACATTTATAAGGGCAAAGTGACCCGGGTGCTGCCCGGGATGCAGGCGGCGTTCGTCGACATCGGGCTCGACAAGGCGGGCTTTCTTCATGTTTCCGATTTCCAGACCGACGCGGAAAGTCTCGGCTCTGTCGCCGAAGTTATCGGCGAGGGTGACGTCGAAACCGAGCCGGTCATGCCGGAGAGCGAGCCAGCATTCGACGAAAGCATTGCACCGGTGCTTGAAGTGCGCGACGGGGCGGTCAAGCCGGCATCGGTTATTATCGAAGGTCAGCCGGCGAGCAATCCAAAGCAAAGCGGGCGGCGCCGTAATGGGCGTCATCGACCGCGTCTTCCGATCGAGCAGCAACTCAAGCGTGGACAGGAAATCATCGTCCAGGTCGCCAAGGAGCCGATCGGCACCAAGGGAGCGCGGCTGACTTCCTTTATCTCCTTGCCCGGGCGTCATCTGGTCTACACACCGAGCAGCAAGCATATCGGGATTTCACGCCGGATCGAGAGCGCCGAGGAGCGCGCGCGGCTGCGCGCCGCCGTCAAGGAATTGGGCGCGTCGCAGGGCGGGTTCATCGTTCGCACCGTGTGTGAAGGCGTCAGCAAGCGCGAGATTCAGCGCGACGTATCATTCCTGACCAAGCTCTGGTCGTCGATCGTAAAGGCGAGCGAGAACACGCCGCCGGCCGCGCTGCTAAATAGCGACCTCGACGTGGCGCTGCGCATCGTACGCGACCTATTTTCGAGTGACATCGACCGGCTCTGGTGTGACGACGCGCCGACTTTCGGCCGCATCGTCGAGTTCGTGCAGAATTATATGCCGCGGCTGCGCGCGCGCGTGGCACTGTATGAAGCAATCGAGCCAATTTTCGGTCACTTTTCGATCGAACCCCAAATCGAGCGCGCCCTCGAGCGAAAAGTCTGGCTGAAATCCGGCGGTTACCTGGTATTCGATCAGGCTGAGGCACTGACCGCAATCGACGTGAACACCGGCCGCTTTGTCGGCAAGCGCAACCAGGATGAAACCGTATTGCGCACCAATCTTGAAGCAGTCGAAGAAGTAGTCAAGCAACTGCGGCTGCGCAATATCGGCGGAATTATTATCGTCGATTTTATCGACATGACCCACGAGGCCGACCGCAAACGCGTCAGCGACGCGCTGTCGCAGGCGCTCAAACGCGACAAAGCGCGTACCTCGATGCTCAAGATCTCCGAGCTGGGATTGGTGCAGATGACGCGCAAGCGCACGCGCGAAAGTCTCGAAGCGATGCTGACGGAAACGTGCCCGACCTGTCATGGATGCCGCGTGGTCAAATCGGTGGCAACGCTGGCGGCCGATGTGCTGCGTGGGATCCAGCGAGCGGCCGGCCGCAATCCGCAAACTGATTTATTGGTGGCTAAAGTCAATCCCGAAGTGGCGCGGTATCTTTACGACCTCGACAGCAAAGCTTTGCAGACAACCGAGGAACGGCTGGGCGTGAAAATCGTGCTGCGGTCCTCGGAGACGATCCAACCCGGCGCGTTCGAACTGCTGCAAGCGACTGCGGCAGCATAAATCCTTCCCCCATTTTCTTTGGCTATCATTCGCGCGCGGCAGCCGCGCGCGCGGGAATGACAGGAGGGGTACGCACGTGGCGGGATTCAGATTTACGCCTCCAGTGCCGCTGACCCCCCTGCGATGGCGGCGGCGGTGCGGACTTCGCCGAAATGAATTTTCGATAAGTCGAATTGCTCCAGCGCCCGGCACATGCGGTCGAGTGCGGCTTTACACGACGGCACGTTTTTGCGGGCGCGAGTCAGCGGATTGCAGCGTGCGACGATGTAGTTCTTGAAGTACGGATGGGTGAGGCCGCGCTTCTTCGCGCGTGCGATGAGCTCAGTCAGCATTTCGTCGGCGCGTTCGACTTGTGCGGCGCCTTGCTCGCGCTCTGTGAAGGCATCTTCCAACCGTTCGTTCAAAAATCTGTCGACCCGGCTCAACAGTGGCGCATAAACGGCACCTGAAAACCGCGCCGTTTTTTCGTGAATCAGCCCTAGCAGGCTGTTGAAAAAGTCTTCACAGCCTGCTCCCCCTCTGTAGTCTCCCCCGCACGCGGGAGAGAACTGGGGGAAGGAAGCCAGCTTTCACGCAGGGTGTTGAGGCCGATTTTCAGCCGATGCGATTGGTAACTCTTTGTTCAACACCCTGCTCAGGTGGCGAAATGCGGGCGTTCGAACTCGAATGCGAAGCTCTTTCTCGGCCGCACCCGGATTATCGGCCAGCTTGCCCCGATACATGCGGATGACTTCGAGCGCCTTGTCGCGCAGGTTATGCACCTTCTCTGTGTTCAGGGCGGGAATCTGGTAGGCGACCGCGAGGTCCGGGATGACGATCGCAGGAATCGTCTCCGCGCCCGGTTTCACCGCCGCCGCCCGGCGATGATTGCCGTTGGGGGGTCCAGTATTTGCCGGACTCGGCACGCACCACGACAATCGGTTCAGTGTACCTGCCGAGTTTCTTTCATCACTTCCGCCATTCCTTTGGTGTGCGTCGGCGAAAGATCGCGCTGGAACGGGGTCGGCTTCACCAAGGCGGCCGGCAGCAGCGCGAACAAATGCCACTTGTGGCCGATCGGTTCCTGGAAGGCGCAGAGCACGGCGCCACCGTCAGAGTCGACCTGACGGGCGAGTTCAGTGACGGCGGCCGGCGGCGATGCGCCGGCGGGAAATATTTGCAAGTCGCTCATCGCGCTCACTTTGTCACCCTGTTCAATAGACCAAACACTAGTGGGCCGAAGGCGGAGCGAGCAAACGAGTCTGCGAGGTGCCTATCACAACACTAGCGGAGCGGTAACGCGGACGAGTGTGCGAGGTGCGTATCAAAAACGTCGCGCGAGCGAAGACGCGTCACAGGTGACATCGTCACCCGTTGAGACATTGCCCGTTGCAGGGCTACTGTACGCGTGTGCCGCCGCGCAACTCATCACGCTCGCCGAGCACAATCCGTCGGCGCCGACGCATGGAGAGCCGCCGAAGAACGCAACTCGAAAGCCTGGTCCTAAGCAAAAAGAAAATCACAGGCTGAAGCCTGTGCCACACAAGGAATAATTACGCCGATGCCACACGAAATTCGCCCCGGGGCCGCACCTTATCAGGCATCTCCGCGGCTCTCCGCGGATAGCCGCGGCTCTCCGCGGATAGCCGCGGATAGCCGCTGGGAACACCACGTTGCACGAAAGTAGACGATCTATATCCGTCATCCCGGCCGAAGTGGAGGGATCGCGCACCGTCTTCGGGGCGCATGCTCGGATCTCTGCGCAGTCGAGGCAACCCGGCGAGGCGAGAGGCTCGCGCCTGCGCGCCGTAGACGGGGCGCGATCCCTCCACTTCGGCCGGGATGACAGAATCTGCTGTCGGTCCTACAAAGCCCCTGCTTTCATGCCAGATATTCACGGGTCCGCCGTACCCGCCAGGTTGCTCGAAAGTAGAAGGCAAATCCGTAGCGAACGGCTCCCTTGCGACCGGTCTCGTCTCTTTACCTGCTTGCCCTGCCGCCCAGGCAAATCCCCCTCGGCTGCGCTCGGGGCTTCGGCTCACCCGCGTTGATCGCTCGGGATGACAAAAAAAAGGCTGCCAGCGTCACAAACCACCACCTTCAGGTCTGGGGGAGGGATTTGCGAGCGATACCGATTTCAATGTCACACGGCATTAGCGGAGCGGGAACGCGCGTCAAAAAGAAGCTCCGCTCTCGAAAGCGCTTACGCATGTTCTTTTGTTGGGCTGCTGGCCGAGCCCCGTCGTTGCCTGAACGCGACTCGATGCAGATAGACTCGGATAGACTCATAGACGGAGAGCTCGCGACCTTCGCAAGGAAACGCAGATAATAAGCAGGTCGACAATTTTCAAATGTATAGACTCAACGCGCGAGGGAAGACGCTCGCGCATCTAGCCGGCAAGCAGGGACGCTCGGCCTGCTAACTATTGCCGAGCGGACGCACTGCGGGCATTACTTTTGCCGCGAAGCGTTCCATCGCGGCCATTACCTCCTTATGCGGTATGCGGCCGCCCGGATTGAACCAGCATACGAGTTGATCTATGTGCGCGCCGTCATAGATCTCATTGATGCGCCGGATACATTCGTCTGGCGGCCCGAACGCGCCCATCGTGCGTTCGACTTCATTCCAGCCGATTTTGGCGGCGCGCTCACGCACTTGCTGCAGGTATTGGTATGACCCTTCGTATTGACCCCGGCCGCCGAGCCGCGCCTGCTCGCCGATAGTGTGAAAGTAATGCATCATCGAGGGCTCGAACTGCGCTCGCACCTGTTCCAAACTGTCACCTGGGCTTACGAAAAATAGCGCGGCGACATCGCGCGTTTGCTGATGACCCGCCCGGCTGAGTGCGTCGCGGTATTTGCGCACATGTTCGAAGAAACCGGGCATCGGGTTGATCGGCGATGCGACCATCACGTCATAATTGTGCAGCCCGGCGAATTCGGCAGTTTCGGGACTGTTGGCGGCGATCCGCAGCGGGGGATGCGGTTTTTGCATTGGCTTCGGCGCCAAGGCGGTCTCCGGGAATTCAAAATAACGGCCTTTGTGCTCGAATTGGTCGCTGGTCCAGGCCTTGACGATTACCTCGAGCCCTTCTTCGAAGCGCGCGCGGCTTTCCTCGCGCGAGACGCCGAAGCCCTGGAAATGGAGCGCGATGGTGCCGCGTCCAACGCCCACATCCAGCCGTCCGCCGGTGAGGATATCGGCTACGGCAGTTTCCTCCGCTATCCGCAACGGATGATGGAACGGCAGCAGGATCACACCGGTGCCAAAACGAATTTGGCGAGTGCGCTGCGCCGCGGCAACCGCAACGTAGAGCGGCGCCGGCATAATCGAGAACGGACGGAAGAAATGCAGTTCCGCCAGCCACGCGATATCAAACCCGAGCCGGTCGGCGAGCACGAGTTGCTCGATGGTTTCGGTATAACGAATTGGCTCCGACTGATCGGGAGCGCATGGGAGCTGATAGAATAAACCAAAGCGCACCGCTCTCTCCTTGAAGTAAGGAATGTGCTCCGAGAGGATTACTCGATCGAATGGGGTCTGACAAATCGCCGGTCCAGCGCGACAAGGTCTGGTTGCTGCCCTGGCCGCATCCGGCCCGTCTCGAAGAGCCGGCCTACAAAGACTTAAGTTGTTCCGCACCCCTGCCAGTGGCGTGTAACGTTGAAATCGGTATTAACGAGCCCATCGAAACGAACCAGACAACCCCCACCTACCCTCCCCCTGGTCAGGGGGAGGGATTCCCAGCGATACCGATTTCAACGTTAAAGCCCACTAGCGCGCAGAGGAACAGCGCGGCCTGGCGAACATTATGCCGCTCCTCGCCGGTGCCGCTTCACACGTTCGGATAGGCCTCGCTGCCCATCTCCAACGCATCGAGGCCGCTCCATTCGACTTCCGCAGCAACCCGATTACCGATGGTGCGTTCGACGACGACAAAGAAGGCCATCGCCAGGCTGAAGATCACAATCGCGTTAACTGAGACGCCGATGACCTGTGCGATAAACTGCCCTAAGTCACCACTGATGAGGCCCCGTACCGGACCCGCGACACCGTTCCAGCCGTCGCCATAAGTGCCGTCCGCGAAGATGCCCAGGGCCAGTGCTCCCCATAAGCCGCATACGCCGTGAACTGGAATAGCGCCGGCCGGATCGTCGATTCGAAAGCGACGCTCCAGGGCGAGCACGCTAACGACCACGAGCAAGCCGGCGATTATTCCGATCAGCACCGCGGCTGCCGGAGAGACGAATGCGCACGAGGCGGTAATCGCCACCAAACCGCCCAGCAACCCATGGCAGGCCATCGCAACATCGGGCCGGTTGTACCGCTGTTGCAGATAGAGAATTGCCGTGAGCGAGCCGGCCGCTGAAGCAAGCATGGTGTTGACCGCGATCTGACCAATCCGCGGGTCTGACGCCGCCAGCGTCGAGCCTGAGTTCAAGCCGAACCATCCGAATGCCAGTATCAGCGTACCGCCTATCGCCATAGGCAGATTGTGCCCAGCGAGCAGACCGATCGTGCCATCTCGCCGAAATTTCCCGATCCGCGGGCCCAGCACCATCGCGCCCGCCATTGCCGTAAGCCCGCCAGTCATATTGACGACCGACGAGCCGCCAAAATCAACATGACCGTGACCCAAACCAAGATTGAGACCCAATTGTGAAAGCCAACCGCCGCCCCACACCCAGTTGCCATACAGCGGATAAAGGAACATCGACATAAAAAATCCGTAGATTAGGAAGGCTGAAAACTTCCACCGTTCGGCCATCGCGCCGGTGGGAATGGTCGCCGCGATACCCATGAAAACCGTCGCAAACAAGAACATCGCGAAGCTGCCCGAGTCGTTATTAACCGTTAATAAGCCGAATTTGCTGAAACCCAACAGTCCGAACAGGTGCCCGCCTAAGGAGATACTGAGCTCGCGATGAGGCAAGCCGAAGGTGCCGAGCGATGGCCATTGATGAATTCCGCCCATCATGAAGCCATAGCCGGTCAGCCAAAAGCCGATCAGGCCGACTGGATATATAACGAGGTTCATCGCCATCGTGTTGACGGCATTTTTGGCCCGCGTGAAACCCGTCTCCAACAGTGCAAATCCGAGCTGCATGAACATCACGAGGAAGCCCGCGATCAGGACCCAGGCCAGGTTGAGGTTATAAGTCATTGCCTCAAGCGCCGGTGCGAAGTCCGAACTCGCAGCATCGGTGGGCACCACGGCGGCCAGCCACAAAGCGAAAGCAAACCCCAGCGTTGAAAGGATGAGGCGCGTGCCCGGGGCACAAGAACGAAGTAACACGCGCTGCCCCATTATCTGACCTCCCCGCGGTTTGGATGGTGAGGCTGAGGATTTCCGGCCGGATAACGATTCGCCAGCCAAATCAGGAATGCGAACAGTACTGCGAGCGAGACGAAAAAAACCGCGCTCCACAGCGCGCGCCGGATCCGTTGGCGCCTGAGGCTGCGCGGATGCAACCGGGCTGCCCGCCCGGTCACGATGACTTGCGCCGGGTCGCGCAAATCGTTGTGCATTTCGGCCGCCGTGCTGTAGCGATCGCGTGGCTGACGCGCGATCGCATGGAGAATTATCTCCTCCAGATGAGGGTCAAGATCCGGCCGGTAGCGCGAAGGCGGCTGCGGGTCTTCCTTGGCCTTGGCGCGCAGCACCGCATAGACGTTATCGCCCGCAAACGGCAGGTTTCCGGTCAACATCTCGTACAGCATGGTGCCGAGCGCATAAATGTCGGTGCGAGCGTCGCCACGCCGGCCGCTGACCTGCTCCGGTGCCATATAATCGGGGGTGCCAAGGGTGGAGGAGAGGCCCGACCAGGTAAGGCGGCGCGCAGACTCGTCTAACGCAATCCCAAAGTCCATGATTTTTACCTGGCCGCTGTCGGTGATCAGGATATTTTCAGGCTTAAGATCGCGATGGATGACGCCTTGGCCGTGCATGTAGACCAGCGCGCTGCAGATCTGACGGGCGATGTCGAGCGCTTTGGCGGTGTCGAGCGGCTGTTTATCCCGCATCATCGCCCGCAGTGAGACACCGTCGATATATTCCATCGCGATATACATCCGGCTTTTGCGCGTGGGCGTAAGCACACGGATGATATTGGGATGGTTGAGGCGGCGGCCAATTTCCTCTTCACGCTGGAAACGGCCGTAAAAAACTACATCACTTTCAAACTGCAGATAGGGAACTTTGATCGCCAGCGTGGCGCCGCTCGCCAGGTCGCGGCCCCTGAAGATCGAGGCCATACCGCTACGCGCGATCAACTCGGTCAGCTCGTACTGATCGAGCCTCTCGCCAACATTGACCTCGCGCATTCTATTGCCAGGAGCCGCCCCGGCGGCAAATTAACATCCGGATCGGGCAAGATTCAATGCGGCATTGGTGCGCGCTGGCGCGGGACGCATTTAAGCAGGCGTGGGACGCGCATTAAGGGCGACGTCGAAAGAAGGCCGCCATGCGTTGGCGCCAGCTTGCGCGGGGCGGGGGCGGCTGGGTCGTTAAGGTAAAGATTGCCACCGTCACGTTATCGGCCGTGCCCCGCTGGTTGGCAAGATCGACCAGTCGCTGGCAGGCCGTCACAGCCTCGAAGCCACGGATTAGGTGTCCAAATTCAGCGTCTTTGATCACGCTGTAGAGGCCATCGGTACACACCAGAAGCTGATCGTATTGGTCCAGCGGCAGGGTAATCCGATCGATCGCAACGATTAATTCGTGCCCCAGACATCGGCTTAGGGCTGAGCGCTCAGGATGGTTGCGTGCCTTTGAAGCGCTCATCAGGCCCATCCGCACGCGTTCCTGTATCACAGTATGATCTTTGGTGATTTGCCGCACTTTGCCGCGCCGAACGTGATAGATGCGGCAATCGCCAATATGCGCCGCGTACAACACGCAGTCGCTCACGACGGCGGCAGTCAGAGTCGTGCCCATTCGGCGCAGTTCCGGCACGGTTAGTGCGCGATTGTGAATCTCGATGTTGGCTTGCTGGACGGCGCGAAGAAGCCGTTTAGCCGGCCCCCATCCGGCCGGGCTTTCGCGAAAGGCATTCAGGGTTACCTCGACCGCCTGCGCGCTGGCGATCTCGCCGCCTTCATAACCGCCGATTCCGTCAGCGACCACGAAAATCACGCAGTTCTCGCTCTCTGCGTGACTGCCGCAGGCGTCCTCGTTGTTCTCGCGATTGGTGCCGATATCGCTTAGCAGGGCCAGCTCGAACGCTTGCAGCATCGCCCAGCTCATCTATATGCGATCCACGAAACGCCATGCGCGAACACAATCGCCACCAGCGCCATGAACACAGGTCCTCTGATGGTCACGTTTAGCGCGTTCGGTAGCAGGTTGCCGATGATGTAACCAATCATCACGACCATCGTCGCCGCCATCACGCCGGGTTAAACCCAACAATAAAGATGCGACGACCGTCCGTTAAATGAATTTCGCGATGCGTGCGAAGCGATATGCCTTAGTAGTGTAGAGAGATGTCTGCTTCGCGAACAGGTAGGAACTGCCGGCGCTGGGAAACAGCTTCGATAACTTCGCATGCGATGCTGTGGCGGCCCCGCGAGCATGATGGCAAAGAAAATTCCCGCCTTGCCTGAGTTTGGGAGCGCAACCGGCGCCCTAGACGCAAGGCCGATGCCATAAGGAATGCCGTAAACATCGGGAGATGCAGCAATCAGGTGTCCTTTGGCAGTCATTTGCACCAAAATCGGTCATGCTTTAGATTGACTATGGGTCATTCTTTTGTTCGGATGCTTTGTTCGGATCCTTCGTTCGATTGATGAGTGACCACCAGAGGTACTGCCGGCGATGCCTGGAGTCACAACAAAGGTCCGTCCTACAGCACGTAGCCTTAAGAACCACTGTTTTTGCGAGAAGCTGACCATCTCGCGCTTTCATGAGCAACCACAAGGCCACGGGCGGCAGTCGACAAGTTGCACGCCACACTTGCTATGGAACGAGGCTGCAGACCGATGGGCGCGGCGGCCGCACCCGGCGAGCTTTTGCTCCGTCCTGTATCCATGCGTGCTGTCGGTCGAAGGGCGAGGCGCCAGCCAAGCACTAACTATATGAAGCCTGACTTTGGCGAGCTTGACGGAAGGGTCGCCCAAGCACGAGTCGTCCTATCGCTGCTTGCGCTGTTGTCCCTCTATGTGGACCCCAGCTTAGGTGGACTGTTTCATCTCGAGACCTGGTTGTTGACCGTGCTGCTGTGCCACCTGATTTATAGTGCGCTGACCTACCTGGCCTTGGCCTATCGGGTTGGAACTAATCCCGTTCGGAAAATCTCTGTCGGACTCGACCTTATTTTCGCAACAGTGATCGCCTTTCTGACCGAGGGCCGCACCAGTCCGTCATTCATCTTTTTTGTGTTCACGATCGTAGCGGTCGGATTCAGGACAGGCTTCCGCGATACTCTACTGGTGACGCTGGGCTGCGTGGGCTTATATGTTTTGGTTGTCGAAATCTCCGACGGATTTCCGAGTGTCTACTCGATGCGGGCGGTTTACCTGGCGATTGCCGGATATCTCATCGGGTTTTTCGGGCAGCAACGGGTCCATTTCGAGCGGCGGCTGCGCGAGTTGGAAACCGAAGCCGAAAGGGAAGCTATCGCCCGCTCCCTTCATGATGGCTACCTACAGGCGCTCGCGGGAATAAGCCTACGGCTGGAGAGCTGCCGCGATATGCTGGCGAGCAACGAACCCGCCGCGGCGCTGGCTGAGATCAAGGAAATTCAGCTCGGCGTAAGCCGCGAGTACGATGAGGTACGGGATTATGTGCGCTCGCTGGCCTCCACCGAGCGGCCTGCCACCGGCGTCACTCGCATGGAGCTCAATACTCAGTTCCAGGTTCAAGCCGCGTTTGCCGCCCCAGGAGA
>WNFC01027504.1_pt1 | contig 18291 bp, 22 predicted proteins | sample 5400541 | NCBI WGS metagenome assembly WNFC01 (sample SAMN13153342, study PRJNA577476) | soil metagenome | isolation source: 120 cm saprolite under Douglas fir tree site 2 hole 2 replicate 1 | place: USA:California | collected 2015-04-18 | reverse complement strand
TGGCGATTTTCACGATCTTACCCTCGCGGCAGAAGATCGAGAGGGCGATATTGTCGAACACCGACATTCCGTCGAACAAATTGACGATCTGAAAGCTGCGGGCAATCCCGGCCTTGATCCGCTCCGCCACCGTCGTAAAGGTGATGTCGCGCCCGTCGAGCAGGATCTTGCCGCTGTCCGGTTGCAGATGGGCGCTGATCAGGTTGACGAGCGTCGTCTTGCCGGCCCCGTTCGAGCCGACCAACGACAGGAATTCGCCTTTGTTCACGACAAAGTCGAGGCCGTCGCAGGCGCGGATCTCGCCGAACTGTTTGCGCAGGTTTACGGTCTGGAGAAGGATCACGGCGCGGCCTTCCTGATGCTCAGCCGCTGCCCGGCCTGCGACAGCGCCCCGACGATGCCGGTCGGCAGCACCAGCACCAGGACGACCAGGACGATTCCGAGCAGCAGCTGCCAGTATTCGGTCGTGGCCACCGCATAGGTCTTCAAATAGGTGAACACGATGCCGCCGACGATCGGGCCGGTAAAGTTGCGGAAACCGCCGAGCAACGCGGTGAACACGATCTCGCCGGAGAATGTCCAATATAGGACATCGGGTGTCGTTAGCCCGTTGAGCGGCACCCACAGGATGCCAGCGAGCCCGGTGAAGGTGCCGGAGACCAGGAACGCGATCCAGCGGAAGCGGCGGATCCTGATCCCGAGAAAACGCGCGCGCGTCTCGTTGTCGCGAATGGCCTGCAACGCCTTGCCGAACGGCGAATGAACGATCAGCCACATCAGGGCGACGCAGACGACGAAAATCGCCAGCACGTAGTAATAATACGACCGGATGAATTGCTGGAAGCCCTGGGGACCGGAGAAGCTGAGCCATCCCAACAACAGCGCAGGGCGCGGGACTCGCAAGCCGTCGCTGCCACCGGTGACCCAATAGAAACTCAGCGCCAGACTGTAGATCACCTGTGAGATCGCCAATGTCAGGATGCCGAAGAAGATCCGTGTGTGACGGACGCAAATGTAGCCGAAGATCGCCGAGGTGACCGCCACGGCGGGGATCCCGAGCAGAATGTAAAACTCCATCGAATGCGGACCGAGCTGTTCGACGATCAAAGCGACGGTATAGGCGCCGACGCCGAAATAGGCGGAATGTCCGAATGACAAGAGGCCGGTGTAGCCGAGCAACAGGTTGAAGCCGAGCGCGGCGATCGCCGCAACCAAGCCGTAGATCAATAGCTGCAGCTGATAGGTCTCGATAAAGCTCGGCAGCAGGATCAGGGTGAGCAGAGCCAGCGCCGCCGCGCCGGCCAGCCTGAGGACGGGGCGATCGGGCAGCGAGCGGATGTCGACAGTCCTCCGGAAAAAACTGGATCCCGGCGGTCCGGACGAAACTGACGACGACCGCTCCGACCAGCGCGCCTTTCAGGCTGCCGAGCCCGCCGATCACCACGACGACAAAGGCGATGACCAAGGCGTCGACCCCCATGCCCAGAACCGCCGCCTGGGTGGGCACCACGATCGCACCGCCGAGACCTGCCATGAAGCAGCCGATCGTAAAGGCCAGCACATAGACCAGCCCGACATTGAGCCCGAGCGCCGAGGCCATGCGGCGATCCTGTGATGTCGCCCGCAGCATCACGCCGAACTTGGTGTGATAGATCGCCGCCCACAGCACCACGGCCGCGACGATGCCGATGCCGATCACCAAGAGGTTGTAGGCCGGATAGAGCAGACCGCCGATGCGGATGATCGGCAGCGCGTCCATCAGCGTGTCGGCGGAAAGCGGCGTGCCGCCCCAGACGAGGCGCATCAGATCCTCGAGGATCTGCAATAGGCCGAAGGTGACGAGCAGCTGGTATTCCTCAGCACGCCGATAGAATGGCCGCAGCAGCAGCGGCTCGATCACGCTCCCGATCAATGCCACCGCCAGCGCTCCGACCGGCAACAGCAGGAACAACCAGCCGAGCGGCACGCCGTACGCAATGCCGCGTCCGACCAGCCAGGCGGTGACATAGGCGCCGACTGCATAAAGGCTGCCATGCGCGAGATTGACGATCCGCATCACCCCAAAAATCAGGCTCAGCCCGGCGGCGATCAGAAACAGCACCGAGGCGTAGAGCAGCGAGTTCAGGATCTGGATGGTCAGGATCGCCACGCGTTTCCCCCTGGACGCTGCGCCCTGGCAACGCTGCCCGCTACGAAAAACCCTCTCCCGCGGTGCGGGAGAGGGTCTTAAGACCGTCCCAGCCGGCGGCTATGCGGTCGCCTTCGGCCAAGTGGTCTTGATCCAATTGGCGGCCGCGGTCGATTCGTTGTGGCTGGTGCCGGGTTTTGGCCAACCCATCGGCGCGGTGATGTTGCGGATCGGGATCGTGATGATCCGGTCGGGATCCCAGGCCATGAACTCGTATTGCGGCAGGCTCTTGCTGAACCCGGTCACCGCGTCCTTGTAGGCCTGGTGGTCGGGCCGCATGTAGAGATAGCCCGACGGGGTATCCATACCGAGGCCTTCGAGCTGGCCGATGATCGCCTCGTCCTCGGGCCACCCGTTGGTCAATTTGTTGGCCCGCTCGATCGCCGACTTCAAGAGGTAGAGCGCCACGTAGGCCCCTTCCGACTGGAAGTTCGGGTACTCCTTCCAGCGCTTGTAATAGCGCTCGACGAAACTCTTGTTCAGTGGCCAGCGGTCGCCGCCCGGATAGGTGAAGTAATAGTTCGAGTGGACGCCGGCCAACACCCCCTCGGGATGGTCCTTGCCGATCGCATGCGGCGCGACGCCGAAGGCGATCGTGCTCGCCATCTTCATCTTGTCGAACAGGCCATAGCGCAAAGCCTGCTTGTAGAAGGCGATGTAGTCGCCGCCCCACACCGAAGAGACCAGGAGGTCGGGGTTTGCCGACATGATCTTGGTAATGTGCGCGGTGAAATCGGTGGTGCCTAGCTTAGGCCAGTTCTCTGAGACGACCTCGGTGCCCGGAATCAGCCGCTCGATCGCCAGGGTGAAGTGCTCAGAGGCATTGCGCCCATAAGCGTAGTCGGGATGGATGTGAGCGATCTTGCGGACCTGCGGCCAGGTCTGGGCCACGCCGACCGCGGCGGTGATCCCGTCTGCCGACTGGATGTTGGTGATGCGGAACACGTATTTCGGATTGGGCACCGCTTTGTCGAACAGGAAGTCGGTGCAGCCGTCAGTGAAGATGGTCAGCAGGCTCAGCTCTTCAGCGACCGGGCCGAGCGCCGGGGTGTTGGCGCTGGAGATGATGCCGGTAAACAGGTCGATCTTGCCTTCGAGCTTCATCCGCCGCAGCTCTTTGACGTTGGCGTCGGTGCCGGCCGCTTCGTCGGCGGTGATCGTCTCGATCTGGCGTTTGCCGAGCAGCCCGCCCTTGGCGTTGATTTCCTCGGCCGCCATGGTATGGCCCTTGAGCGACGGCTCGCCGAGTACCGCCCCGGCGCCGGTCAGTAGGGTCATGTGGCCGACCTTGAGGGGCGTATCGGGGATCCGCCCCTTGGCGGGTTCCTCGGCGGCCTTGAGGATTTTGGCGCCGCCGACCACGCCGGCACCGGTCAATCCAGCCCCACCGATGGTCACGCCGAGTTTGCCGAGAAAGGCACGCCGATTGGTGGCTGATGTCTGTTCCATGTAACGTTCCTCCCTTCGAACGCGAATCGCCCGCAACGTCGATCCGCGCGATTGGCCGGCATTCTAGATGATCTCGGCGGCACTGGACAGCTATCCTCGGTTACGTCAGGGGGTAATCCCTTGGCTGCCGGGCCGATCGCGGCGCCGAGCAAACCGGAAGGAGTGTACCCGCATGTCAGAGAGTTTGCCGGCGCTCGGCGTCGTTGACCCGCGAGTCCGCCGCGCGCATGGGGATAGCCGTACATCTCTCAGGCCAATGGCAGCATGCATCGCCTATGCCGGCGTATGGACGATTGCCATTCCCAATGTGCATCCTGGCTTGGTTTCGGACTGACCAAGGAGAGCGGTGGCACGTTCTTCGATGGTGATCTCCCGGAAAATTTTTCTGATTTATGTTGGGGTGGACGGAATCTCGTGGGCGCAAAGGCTCTTCAAGGACCTTGCTGATGATTCTCAGAGGTTCAAACAGGGAATTCTGATAGAGACAGGTTCGCTCCAGACTGCCTACTCCGCCACCTTAATGATTTGCTTTAGAATTTCCGCGACGCGCGGGCGCCGGCTGGCGACATGGCTGCCGACGATGGTGAGCTGCTCGCTCCCGCACAGATCGCCCCGGCTGAAAATTAAACTCGATTTCATGCTCGGGCCACGCGCTTTCCACGCTGCGGCAATCATCTCAGATGAGCGCCGCTTAGGCGGCGAGGTTAAGAGGAGTAGGTCGAAATGAAGAGCATCAGCACAGCAAGCCGCCTGGGCATCGCTACGGCCGCTCTGGCAGGCGTCCTCGCATTCACCCAGCCGGTACCCGCCGCAGCACATGGCGGGGGCGGCGGTTTCCACGGTGGCGGCGCCACGGTGGCGGGTTTGGCGGCCGCGGGTTTTACGGCGGGTTTGGCCGCGGGTTTTACGGCGGGTACGGCGGCTATGGTGGCTACTATCCGGGCTACTATGGGTATGGCTATTGCCCATACGGCTACTGTTACTGATCGCTACGGCGCGCGCCTGAACTTATGGCCGCCCGCCGCCAGAATGGGGCGGCCGTTCCTTTGTTGCGACGATCCTGCCGTTTCCCTTGCCTGGAAGGGGGGCGTCCACAGATGTAAAGCGGCCGTTGAGTTGTGAGTGACCAGAGCTTACTCGCAGCCTAGTTCTTCGTCTGAAAGGTGTAATTGCAACTTGGAGATACGATATAGGCGGTAAGATTATTTCCTTGGATGCCCCCCGTCATCTGCACAAATCCCCTGCGCAAGCGGGCAGAGGCTTTGAAATTCCCATTTGCACCAATCTTCCCGCTTAAGGTGGTGGCGAATCGCGGGAGATATGAAAACCGAACTTCACCCCTGGATATTTCCAGCGGGTAAAGCGCCCCCGGCGGAGGCTGCGCACAGTCCCCCCCGATTACCTTCGTCAGGGTAAGTTCTCCCATGTACTGGCCATCGAACTTGGCCGGGCCCTGCGCCCACGCGACGCTTCCAATCCCCGTGCCCAGCAGGAGGCCCAGTCCCAGCCATCTCAGCATCCCGTTCTTCCCGTTCAGGTTTCGCTTGCAGGTTACAAAGAGCAAAGCTCCGTTGGGACTGTTGCCGATGTTGCAGGCATCGGCCCCTCTAAGGATTATCCCAGCGTTACATCCCGCGTGAAATGTACGCAAGCAGGTCAAGAACGCGCTCTGGCCGGCCCGTATCAAGTCCGCTTTGGGTCGAAGGCCGGTCAGCCGCTACGGCCGGCGGCGTTAAAGACAGCGGCGTTCAAGATCAGATTGGTGATCTCGTGCGGATGCGAGATCAGGGACAGATGGCTGGCCTTGAGCTCGATCGTCTTGGCCTTCATCCGATCGGCCATGAAGCGCTCCAGCTCGGGCGCGATCGTCCTGTCTTCCGTGGAGATGGCGTACCAACTCGGCTTTGACCGCCATGCCGCGCTCGTCGTCTTCCCCGAAAACAGGGTGTCCGAGATCCGTCCCTGCACCGCGTAGAGGATGCGTGCCTTGGCGGGTTCGATATCGCCGGCGAAATCCCTGAGGAAGGCTTCCTCGCTCAACTGCGCGAAACCGCCCGACTTGACGAGGCCGGCGCTGGCCGGCGGCGTCGGGTACTTGGCGGCGAGCGCGGTGTAGTCCTCGCCGGCATCCGGGGCGCGGGCGGCGACGTAGACAAGGGCAGAGACTTTGGGATCGACCCCGGCCTCGCTGATGACGGTTCCCGCCCAGGAGTGGCCGACGAGCACCGTCGGCCCGTCCTGCAATGCAAGGATGCGGCGCGTCGCCGCGACATCGTCCGCCAGCGAGGTCAGCGGGTTCTGCACCGCACTCGCCTTCAAGCCGGCAAGCTGAAGACGTCCAATGACGTCGGACCAGCAGGAACCGTCCGCATAGGCGCCATGGACCAGGACGACATTGCGGGCACTGACCGCAGGTTGCGCCTGAGCCTTATTCGACCAGCCGAAAACCGAGGTTGCGGCACCGGCCATCAGCATCGTCGAGAGAGTGCGCCGGTCAACCATGTCGCTGCTTCAGGAAGGCCAGCAGCTCGGCGTTGACCTGGTCCTTCAGCGTCGTGCACATGCCGTGCGGCGCGCCCTTGTAGACCTTCAGCGTCGCGTTCTTGATCAGCTTCGACGACAGCATCGCCGAGGCGCCGATCGGCACGATCTGGTCGTCGTCGCCGTGCAGCACCAATGTCGGCACGTCGAACCTCTTCAGATCTTCGGTGGTGTCGGTTTCGGAAAACGCCTTGATGCAGAAATAGGAGGCTGGGAAGCCGGCCATCATTCCCTGCAGCCAGAACGACTCGCGCACGCCTTCCGAGATCTTGGCGCCCGGCCGGTTGTAGCCGTAGAACGGTAGGCTGAGATCCTTCCAGAGCTGCGAACGGTCGGCCTGAACCGCGGCGCGGAGCTGATCGAACACCTCGATCGGGGTGCCGCCGGGGTTGGCCTCCGTCTTGAGCATCAGCGGCGATATGGCGCCGATCAGCACCGCCTTGGCGACGCGCTCGGTGCCGTGACGGCCGATATAGCGGGCGACTTCGCCGCCGCCGGTGGAATGGCCGACATGGACCGCGTTTCTCAGGTTGAGCGCCCTGACGAGCGCCGCGAGGTCGTCGGCATAGGTGTCGAGGTCGTTGCCGTTCCACGGCTGGCTGGAGCGGCCATGGCCGCGGCGGTCATGCGCGATGCAGCGGTAGCCGTGCGAGGCGAGGAAGAACATCTGGTCCTCGAAGGCGTCCGCGCTGAGCGGCCAGCCATGGCTGAAGACCACCGGTTGCCCGCTGCCCCAATCATTGAAATAGATCTGCGTTCCGTCCGGTGTCGTGATCGTGCTCATGTTGCGCGTCCTTTCGTAAAAGTCGGTCCGTGATGGGGGGCAGTGTCAGCCTCGCACGGCTCTGCCATTCAAAATCCGAGATCGCTCAAAGCCGCGTGATCATCGGGACGGCGGCCGAGCGGCCAGTGGTATTTGCGCTCGCTCTCCTTGATCGGAAGATCGTTGATGCTGGCAATACGCAGGCGCATCAGACCGTGCTCGTCGAATTCCCAGTTCTCGTTGCCATAGCTGCGAAACCAGTTGCCGCTGTCGTCGTGCCACTCATAGGCGAAACGGACAGCAATGCGGTTCTCGCCGAAGGCCCAGATTTCCTTGATCAGGCGGTAGTCGAGCTCGCGCTGCCACTTGCGGGTCAGAAACTCTTCGATCGCTTCGCGGCCCTGCAGGAATTCCGCGCGGTTCCGCCACCGGCTGTCGCTCGTATAGGCGAGCGCGACGCGCTGCGGATCGCGCGTGTTCCACGCATCCTCGGCCATGCGGACCTTCTGGATCGCGGTTTCAAGTGTGAAGGGTGGAAGTGGCGGGCGGCTCTCGGCCATCGCGTCCTCTCGTAAGCTCAGTTTCAGCGCGCCCGGCGAGCGCGATCCCGGCATTCTGGCCTTCGCCCGGGTGCGGGCCGAGTTAATGGTTGTAAACTTTTGTGAAAAGTGCCGCCTCAGTGGGTACAGCCACCGCACCGTCCAACGCCGAGCCGGTTTGGATCTAGGGCTGCCGCAGCTCGGCGATCAATTCGCGCGCGACCGCCTGGTCGGCCGCAGTTGCGATCGGCAGCGCGAATTCGAGATCGGTCGCGACCGCGCCATAGCGCGCCTTCAGCTTGGCCGCGATCTCGTCATGGGTGGCGATGACCGCATAGGCGTCGAGCATCTCGTCATCGACCAGAGCCGGCATCTCCTCCCAGCGCTGCGCTCGCGAGAGCGCCTGCAGCTGTTGCGCGATCTCGCCATCGCCCTGCGTCTCGAAAGCCGGGAGATAAGCCGGAGTCGAGGCGTAGAACGCGACCCGCGCCCGCACGTCGCGCACCCGCTCGACGAGGCCCGCGCGGTCCGCCGCCGTGGCGATCAGCGGATTGACGCACATCGCGAAGCCGGCGAGATCGCGCCCCGCCTTCGCCGCGCCCTTCTCTGCGGCCGGCAGCATCACCTCGGCGATATAGCGCGGGGTCGCGATCGGATGAGCGCGGATGCCGTCGGCGACCTCGCCCGCCACCTGGCACATATACGGGTTGACCGCGGCGAGCTGGATCGGGATCCGCGGGTGCTGGATCGGCGCCGGCGCGAACAATGGCACCATCAGGCTGAGCTTGTAATGCTCGCTGGCGAAATCGAGCTTCGTGCCGCTCTGCCAGCATGCCCAGATCGCGCGCAGCGCCCCGACATAATCGCGCAGCCAGGGACCCGCCGCCGACCAGCGCATGCCGTAGCGCCGTTCGATATGGCCCTTGACCTGCGAGCCGAGCCCCAAGGTGAAACGCCCGCGCGACAGCTGCTGCAGGTTCCAGGCGCTGAGCGCGGTGATCGCCGGGCTGCGTGGGAAGGCGACCGCGACTGCGGTGGCGAGCCCGACCCGGCTGGTCGCCTGCGCCGCCAGCGCCATGACGATGAACGGATCGTCCTTGGTCTCCTCGGTGACGACCCCGTCATAGCCGAACTCCTCGGCGAGGCGCGCATCCTCGCCGACCCGGGCGATGTCGGACGGTGCCGCCGCGGCGCGCAGCCCCGGATCGAGCGCGCCGAGCGGCAACAGGGCCTCGATTTTCATATGCTCCTCCGCGCGCTGATCTTGATTTGCTTTCCTCGCTTAGCTAAGTTCATGAACTAAGTGAGGTGCTCGATGTCTGAAGTCGTATCAATCCACGTCGCCAAAACCAATCTTTCCAAGCTCGTAAAGCGCGCCGAGGCCGGCGAGGAGATCATCATAGCGCGCGGTCGGACGCCGGTTGCCAAGTTGACTGCCGTTGCACCGAGAGGGAAACGCGTGTTTGGGGCGATGCGTGGACAATTCGAGATCGGACCCGAATTTTTCGAGCCGCTGCCGCCCGAAGAACTCGACCCATGGGAGCAAGCGCCCGACTTGGACAAAAGGTAACGGGTGCGGCTGCTGCTCGATACCCATGCGCTGCTCTGGTGGCTGCTCGGCGATCCGGCACTGTCGGCAGTGGCCCGCGATGCGATCGCCGACCCCGGCAACGACGTGTTTGTGAGTGCCGCTTCAGCCTGGGAGATCGCGACGAAATTCCGAATTGGCAAGATGCCTAAAGCCGCTGCCATTGCAGCCGACATCGCGGGCATCGTGACGCAACACGGTTTTATTGAGCTGCCGCTTACGATTCACCAAGGGCAACTCGCCGGCAGCCTGCTGGGTATTCACAAGGATCCGTTTGATCGAATGCTCGTCGCGCAGGCGATCCTGGCGGATATGACGATCGTGTCGGGCGACGAGATCCTGAGCGCCTATGGGGTGGCGCGCCTGTGGTGAATTTGCTCAGCCATCACCCGAACCGGCCGGCGATATGCGCGTAGAGGGCGCGCAGGGTCTGCGCCTCGGCACCTTCGGGGCGGCCCGGGCGGCTGCGGGTGTTCCACGCCATCACATCGATATGCGCCCAGGGAATCCCGGGATCGACAAACTCCTGCAAGTACAAGGCCGCGGTGATCGCCCCGGCATGCGGCGATTCCGACACGTTGTTGATGTCGGCCACCTTGCTGTCGATCAGTTTGCGATAGGACCGCCACAGCGGCATCCGCCATAACGGGTCGTCCTCGGCGGCGCCGGCCGCGATCAGCCCGGCGGCCAGCTTGTCGTCGTTGCAGAACAACGCCGGCAGTTCCGGGCCGAGCGCCACCCGCGCCGCGCCGGTCAGGGTCGCGGCATCGACGATCATTTCCGGCCGCTCGGTCGAGGCTTCGGCCAGCGCGTCGCACAGGATCAGCCTTCCCTCGGCATCGGTGTTGCCGATCTCGACCGTGATCCCCTTCCTGGTGCGGACGATGTCGAGCGGCCGCATAGCGTTGCCGGACACCGCGTTCTCGACCAGCGGCAATAAGACGCGCAGCCGCAGCCTCAGCCCCGCCTGCATGATCGCCCGCGCCAGCCCGAGCATGATCGCCGCGCCGGCCATGTCCTTTTTCATCATCCGCATGCCGCCGGCGGTCTTGAGATCCAGCCCGCCCGAATCGAAGCACACCCCCTTGCCGACCAATGTCACCTTGGGGGCGTCTTCGGCGCCCCACACGATATCGACAAGTCGCGGCGCGCGATCGCTGGCCCGGCCGACGGCGTGGATCGTCGGGTAGTTCTCGGCAATCAGCGCGTCGCCGGCGATGATCCGGTGCCGCGCGCCCGCCTTCTCGGCCACCTGCACCGCCGCCGCGGCGAGTTCGGCCGGACCAAGATCCGAGGCCGGGGTGTTTATCAGGTCGCGGGCGAGGAATATCGCGCCGGCCAGCCGCTCGACCAGACCATGGTCGGCGCCTTCCGGCCAGACCAGCCGGGCCTTGCCCGCCTGCTTTTCGTGATAGCGGGTGAAGCCATAGGTGCCGAGCGCCCAGCCCAGCGCGATATGGCTCGGGTCGCCGCCCTTGGGCATTTTTGCCAGCCGGTAATTGCCCTCCGGCAAACTTTCGGACAGCCCGGCGAGCGCCCACATCGCCGCCTCTTCCTCGGCGGTCCCGATCAGCACGCGCCCGAGCTTTCCGGAATCGTCCGGCACCAGCGCCAGGTTGCCGGCCTCGGCGGTGAAGCCGGTCGCGATCAGGGAGAATGCCATTGCCTAACCTTGAAATCTCCACCGGGTGCCGACCGGATTAGTAGACGCTAACACCAGGATGCAACGTCCGGGCGGAATTCGTTAGGATGGCGGCTAAGTCCGTGCCAGACCCTAGCGCTCTCTAAACCATTAGCCGATCAGAGGGATTATAACATGGAGGTGAAGGAGGCGGTCGCTCTCGCCAAAAAATACGTGCGCGACGTGTTTGCCGAGGAAAAAATCGACAATGTCGGATTGGAGGAAGTCGAATTCGACGAAAAACGCGGAATCTGGTCGGTTACGATCGGTTTCTCGCGACCATGGGAGGAAGCACCCGGCACCTTTGGGCTCAAACTCGCTGAGTTCGCTCCCAGGAGACGGGATTACAAGGTAGTACGGATCAAAGATGCCGATAAAAGAGTAACCTCGGTTAAAAATCGCGAAGCGGTTAGCGAATAAATGCCAGTTGTGTTATTGGATACGATGTTGCTCGTTTTGCTGACGGTAGGAACCGCCTCGCGCGAGTACATAAGAAAGCACAAGCGTCTTCAGCATTTTGCTGTGACTGATTTCGATCTACTGATCGATAACGTTTCCCGAATGGCGGACGTCATCGTTACGCCGAACACGCTCACCGAGACTTCGAACTTGATAAAGATGATCGGAGAGCCGGCACGCTCGCATATCGCCGTCACTTTTCGGCATCTCATCAGTTCCCTCGAGGAACGATACGTTACAAGTAAGGAGGCAGCAGAGGATTTGGAATTTCCTCGTCTTTGGCTAACTGATTCAGGAATGCTTCGCGAATTGTCAAATGGACATATTTTAATGACCACTGATTTTGCCCTTTACGATGCGGCGCTGCGGCGCGGCTTCAACGCACTAAACTTCAACAATCTTCGGGCGAAACAGATCACGTGATCATCCGGCCGCCATCGACGGTGATGATCGTGCCGGTGATGAAGGCGCCGGCCGGCGAGGCGAGCAGCAGGGCCGCGCCGGCGATGTCCACGGGCTGCCCCAGGCGGCGCAGCGGCGTCTCGGCCTCGACTCGGGCGCGGCGCTCCGGGCCCTCGTACAGCGCCCGGGCGAAATCGGTCTCGATCAAACCCGGTGCGATGCAGTTGACCCGCACCCCGTCCGGCCCCCACTCGGCGGCGAGGCTGCGGCACAGCGCGAAATCCGCCGCCTTGGTGACGCCGTACATGCCAATGACGGTCGAGGCGTGTAAGGCGCCGATCGAGATGATGAAGATGATCGAGCCCTCGCGCCGCTCGCGCATCTCCGGCCCGACCATCTTCGACAGCCAGAGATTGCTCAAGACGTTGTTGGTCATCATCCGCTCGAAGGCCTGATCGGTCAGGTCGGCGAGCGAGCCGTAATGCGGGTTGATCGCGGCGTTGCATACCAGGATGTCGATGCGGCCCCACTCCTCGCGCGTTCTCCTGACCAGGTTTTCGAGCTGCGCCTGATCGGAGATGCGGGCGGTGACCGCGATCGCCTCGCCGCCCTTGGCGCGGATCGCCGCCGCGGCCTCGTCGCACGGCGCCTGATTGCGGGCCGAGATCACTACCTTGGCGCCGGCTTCGGCAAAGCCTTCGGCGATCGCCCGGCCAATGCCGCGCGACGAGCCGGTGACGATCGCGACCTTGCCGGTCAGGTCGAAGAGTTTCATGTGCCCTCGCTTCATGCAGTGAGGCGGCCCGGCCGCTCACCCCGACCCTCTCCCCGCAAGCGGGAAGAGGGAGTTATCGAGCCGCCTCTCGCGCCGCGCCCCCAAAACCCTCGCCCCGCTTGCGGGGAGAGGGTGTCCGAGGCGAAGCCGAGGACGGGTGAGGGGCCGATAGCGGCGTTACGCCCCCTCGCGCACCAGCGGGTTGCGCAGGATGCCGATGCCGGTGATCTCGATTTCGCAGACATCGCCGTGCTTCAAATTCTTCGGGCTGCCCTCGGTGCCCATCCACACCACATCGCCCGGATAAAGCGTCAGATATTGCGACATGCGGCTGATGAAGGTGGCGACGCCGTACAGCATGTTGTTGGTGCGGAAGCGATCGGTCTCCTCGTTGTTGACGCGCACGATCGTCACCGCCTTGTCGAGGTCGAAATCGGTCTCGATCCACGGCCCCATCGGCTTGAAGGTGTCGGTGTTCTTGGCGCGCCACAGCGTGCGGTCCTGGCGCTGCCAGGTGCGCTCGCTCATGTCGTTGCCGATCGTCCAGCCAAGGACGCAGCCGAGCGCATCGCGCTCCGACAGATGCTTGGCCTTGGTGCCGATCACGGCGACCAGCTCGCCCTCGTATTGCACGAGTTCGCCGGCATCCTTGGGAATGACGATGTTCTCGCCATGGGCGATCAGCGCGTTGTTGGCGCGATAGCCGACATCGGCGGCCTTCGGCAGGTTGGGCTCTTCGCCGCGCTTCTTGGCCATCTCGGTCACGTGGTCGGCGTAGTTGAGCCCGGCGGCATAGAAGGTCTGCGGTACCACCGGCACGAGAAACTTGACGGTGTGGAGCTTGCGCCGGATGCGGGTCATCTCATAGACGGCAAACGGGTCGCCGGTGACCTCGACGACGTCGTCGCCCTCGATGATGCCGTAGCATGGGCGGCCATCGGCCTCGTATCTGAGCCAGCGCATGGTTTCCTCTCCCTCTCTCGCGGGTGTTCGGCGATCATAGCGAAGCGGCGGATCGCAGCAACGAGCCTGTGAGACAATTCGAATGCCGGGCTGCATCAACAGCTAGCGTGCTTCGAGACGCGCCCCGCTGCGCCGGGACGCTCCTCAGCATGAGGAACTTCTTTGATGGCATTAAAAAAGACCTCATCCTGAGGAGCCCGCACAGCGGGCGTCTCGAAGGACGCACGGGCTTGGTCCAGCCGTCGCATCGATAGGTTCGCATTCGCAACGGAGGAGTCGTCGTGCCGACCATCGATCGCGCTGGGGTCAGCATCCATTACGAGAGCCACGGGCCAGGGGACAACGCAGCGCCGCCCATCCTGCTGTCGCACGGCTATGGCGCGACCGCGCGGATGTGGGACGGGCAGGTCGCCGCCTTTGCCGGCCGCTGGCGCCTGATCCTGTGGGATATGCGCGGCCACCGCCAATCGGGCGATCCGCGCGATCCCTCCGCCTATTCGCAGGCGCTGAGCGTCGCCGACATGGCGGCGGTGCTGGATGCCTGCGGGGTCGAGCGGGCGATCATCGGCGGGCTGTCCTTGGGCGGGGTCATGTCATTGGCCTTCCATCTCGCCCATCCCGAGCGGGTGCGCGCCTTGATGCTGTTCGACACCGGCCCGGGTTTCCGCAACCCCGAGGCGCGCCGGCAGTGGAATTTGCGCGCCGAGGCGCGCGCCCGCGAGCTCGAAACCAAGGGTCTCGCCGAAGCTGGCGGCGGCGGCGCCGAGACCCGGCTGGGCCGTCATTGCTCGGCCCAAGGCCTCGCCGGCGCGGCGCGCGGCATGCTGGCGCAATACGACAGCAGCCTGATCGACTCGCTCCCGACCATCGCCGTGCCGACGCTGGTCCTGGTCGGCGCCGATGACCGCCATTTCCTCGCCGCGGCCGATTACATGGCGGCCAAGATCCCCGGCGCGACGAAGGTCGTGATCCCCGATGCCGGTCATGCCGCCAACCTCGACCAGCCGGGAGCGTTCAACCGCGCGGTCGAAGACTTCCTCGCCGGCTTGCCCGAGTGAGGAGTGCCGCTGTCTCGCTCAGCCGACGACCGGAAATTCGCGCGGAAAGCGCCGGCATAAACCAGCGCCACTTCCAAAGGGCCCCTCACCCGCCGCGGCTTCGCTGCGACACCCTCTCCCCGCGTGCGGGGAGAGGGTTGGGGTGAGGGGCGATCAATCCCTCACATATTCGAGGCGGAAGCCGTCGTCCCAGCGCTTGACATGGCCGACCGAGGGCGACGGGAAGTGCATCGTGCAGCACAAGGTGTCGGTGTCGCAATAGCGCTCGAAAAAGCGCCGCCGGGTCGCGACCGCCTGGTCGCGGTCGGTGTCGACCCGCATGATCAATTCGGGATAGCGCGCCTGGATCGGCGAGTGGATAAGGTCGCCGGTGAACACCGCCTGGTCGCCGCCCCGCCCGGCGCACACCGCGAAATGATCGGGCGTGTGGCCCGGGGTCGGGGTCAGGCGGATATGGTCGTTGAGCTCATGGTCGCTGGTGACCAACTGGGCTCGGTTCGCCTCGATGACCGGCAGCACGCTGTCGGTGATCGGATCCAATGGCGTCTTCTGGTGCAGCCCGCTCCAATAGTCGTATTCCTTCTTCGAGAACAGGTAGCGCGCCTTCGGGAAGGTCGGGACCCACCGGCCGTTTTCGAGCCTCGTGTTCCAGCCGACATGGTCGCCGTGCAGATGCGTGCACATCACGAAGTCGATGTCCTCGACCCCGAGGCCCGCGGCCTTCAGCCCCTGCATCCAATTGCCGTCATTCTTCTTGTTCCAGGTCGGCCGCAGCGGGAAGTTCTTGTCGTTGCCGATGCAGGCATCGACCAGGATGTTGTGGTGCGGCGTCCGGACGACATAGGACTGGAAGCACAAGACGACATTGCCGGTGTCGCGGTTGTAGCCGGCCGGCGCCAGCCACGACAGGTTCTCGTCGAGGGTTTCCTTCGACAGGGTCGGCAGGAATTCGAGCATCGGCGTGAAGCCGTGTTCCTGCTCGATGATCCGGTGGATCGTCATGTCGTTGACGGTGAAGCTGGTGGGCATCTGGGCGGCCTCCGGCAAGGTCTGCGATCGATGGCGCGATCGTAGCCCGACGCCGCAGTCAAGACAAACGCCGCGCGCCGCGCCGCGTAAAGAGAGCCCCTCTCCCGCACCGCGGGAGAGGGATCATGTCACCCCTCCTGGTCGACGCCGACGACGAGGTGGCATTCCATGACCTCCTCGCGCGGCACGCGCAACTCCTGCGCCGGGTTGAGCTGCTGCAATACCAGAGCCTCGCCCTCCCAGCGCACGAACTGCTTGATCAGCACCGCATCGCCCTTCTTGTAGACGACGACGTCGCGGCCCCGGGTTGGCGGCTTGAACGGGTTGACGTGCAGCAGCCAGCCCTGCTCGTAGCGCGGCTCCATGCTGTCGCCGACCATGTAGATCGCATAGGCGCCGCGCACGCCGCTGAGGTTGGCCGGGCGCGGGGTGTAGCCGATCGGCCCGTCGGCGATGAACATCTCCTGGTCGCGGCCGCCGCGCGCGGCGCTGCGGATCGGGATCGGCTCGTTTCCCGTTGCGCTCCGCGCGGCCGCGCCGAGCGGCGGCCGGCCGCGCCGCACCGGCCCGTCGGGCCGCGGCATCGCCATGCCCGGCTCGGCGGCGGCATGGCGCAGCAATTCGTCTTGTGACACGCCGAGAAAGGCGGAGGCCTGCGCCGCCTCCAAGAGCTTCATCTGGCGATCGCCCTTCAGCATCCGGGAGACCGCCGACGGCGCGAGGCGCAGATGGCGGGCGAGATCGGCCTGCGAAGCGCCGGCCCGTTCCAGGGCGGCGAGAAACCAGACGGTGTCCATTTTTAATCCCAGTCGCAATTGCGTCATTGACATTCGATAACGGGTAATATATACCTGCAATGCGAGAATAGCAAGGATTAATTTAGCTGGGGGTGACGGATGGAAGGCGAGGGCGACGCGGATCCCGGCTGCGCCTATCTCCTCGAAGGCGCCGGCGGGCGAGCCGGGCGTTGCGGTTGCGAGCGCCAGCCAGGCTCCTCCTACTGCGGCGAACATCACGCGCTTTGTCATATCCCGCCGGGCAGCGCGGCGGAACGTCGCGAACTCGAGCAGGTCGAGGCCTTGGCCAGAATTGTCGGCGGCCGCTATGGCCGGCCGTCGACCGATCCTCCCCGCTGATGGTCATGGAGCGGCGCGGCTCGATTACCAGCGCGATGCGCCAGGCCGGCGAGGACTTCCGCGCCCGCTTCGCGGTGGCGCAGCTCGATCCGTTGCGCGCGCTCGATCTGTCGCATCTGCGGATCGCCGAGCCCCGCCTGCGCCGCGACAATGACGGACCGGGGCTGCGCATCGAGGCCGCCCGCGGCACCGTATGGCGGGCGATCCAGGCGGTCGGCGGGATCGCCTCGCCGGCCGGGTCGTGCCTGTGGCATGTGCTCGGCTGGCAGCAATCGCTGAAGGAATGGGCCCAGGGGCAGGGCTGGAGCGGCCGGCGAGTCAGCCAGGAAGCCGCTTCGGGCATATTGATTGCCGCCCTCGGCGCGCTCGAAACGCATCTCGGCTATCATCGTATTTTGCGGAAGAACGATTTTTCTATTGACAAATCCGGATTGATCTGATATAAGTTCGGCACACTGGAAAAATTGGGCACGGCGATGAGGAAGCGGCAAAAGCGCTTTCGCAGCGGATATTGCAGGGCGCGGTCGCCTATGCCTGGTATGTCGGCACCGCCGGCGCCGAGACCCTGCAGGCGATCACCTCAATCAACAGCGCCACCTTCACCGCGCCGTTGACCGGCGGGCAGCAGGCGGTGTCGGCGGTCACCGCCGACAATTCGGCCAATGCCAGCTACGCCTATGACGGCCTCCTGACCGCCGCCTTAAAGGCCGGCTCCAACGCCTATGTCAGCATCCTGCCGACCGGCACCGCCGGCACCGGCACGCCATTGACCGCCTCGGGGCGCGGCTCGGTCAACGAGATCGACACGATGTTCCAGCAGATGTGGAACCTCTACCAGGTGTCGCCGACCGTCCTCTACGTGAATGTCCAGGAGCTGAAGAACATCACCGCGAAGGTGCTGTCGAACGCCTCGGGGCCGCTGTTGCACTACAACGTCAGCGCCGAGGGCAACGCCTACGATCTGGCGGCGGCCGGCGCGGTGTCGTTCTACTTCAACCCGTTCTCCCTGAATGGCGGGCTGCGCATCCCGGTCAAGATCCACCCGCGGGTGCCGCCCGGCACGATCATCGGCTGGGCCGAGAACCTGCCGATCCAGTACCAGTCGAACGAGGTGCCCAACGTCGCCGAGGTCAAGACCCGTCAGGATTAACCAACATCGGAAACGGCTAAAAAGAAAACCTCTTAACGCAGAGGACGCAAAGGTCTCGCAGAGGACGCGAAGGCGGCGCAGCGACTGAATCGCCATCGCGTCCTTTGCGCATCCTCCGCGCCCTCTGCGTTAAAGCGTTCCTTTTTAATTTGTTTCGGGGAATTGGAACAAATGGCGTTCGGCGATCTGACGAATCTGGCCGATGTCAAGGCCTGGCTGCAGACCGGGCAGAACCCGTTTCCGGCGACCGACGACGCGCTCATTCAGCGGCTGATCACGGCGGCGAGCCAGTTCATCCAGAGCTGGCTGAAGCGCCAGGTGGTATCGGCCGATTGGTTCGAGGTGCGCGACGGCACCGGCGGGCAGCTGATGGTGCTGGCCAATTCGCCGGTCACCGCGGTCTTGTCATTGGCGATCGACGGCTTGGCGATACCTCCCGCCCCGACCCCAGGGGGTGTTGGGGGCGGGTTTGACGCCGGCTACACCTTCACCCCGACCGAGCTGGCGTTGCGCGGCTATGTCTTCACCCGCCGGCCGCAGAACGTCATCGTCACCTACACCGCCGGCTAT